>Ga0335395_10000511_pt1 | contig 24170 bp, 20 predicted proteins | sample MAT02_FD_205744 | JGI IMG/M metagenome (GOLD analysis project Ga0335395, IMG submission 205744) | Freshwater microbial communities from Lake Fryxell liftoff mats and glacier meltwater in Antarctica - MAT-02 (spades assembly) (version 2) ...
CAGCACTAATAAATTCGTTGATTTCCTCCTGAAGCTGTATCTCTTGAACAGTAAGGCTCTTGAGTCTGATTTCGTCTTCGGAATGCCACTGTTTCAGTTTGACAATTGTCAATTTATCGCAGAGAGATCCAAGTGTTTCTGCCATAGGTCAAATGTGATTGATTTGAAAGAATTTGAGTCTGGATGCTAGCGATAGTTAGTATAGATCGTTTACTATCAGACGAATACCCATTTTGCTTGTTCCCAGAATGATCTATTGTATTTCATAAAAAAACTCGGTAAGTGGGCAACGAGCGAGTCTTTAGACCTGAGAGGAAAACGACCAGGCGGTTTCAATCGCCTTGAATCTTTCCATTATCGCCGGACGAGTTGTTCGATCAGGTGTACTTTTGTACTGTACTTTCACTCTTGACAATTACCATCTCAAACCTTACCGCGATCGCATAATGTTTGCTCGATTAGAGCCTACGAAAGCGGGGTGATGTTAGCTTGTCGGTCAATGTTATAAGGGCTTGTTGGGCTTGCAACACTGTAAAGCGTGACTTGAGAACTGTTTAATTGCAAACGACAGAGCTCTTAACTAGCTTCGCATTCGCCCGGTGTCGTGACCTAAATAACGTAGTCAGTTAAGACGCTTGGCTGGTCAGAATAGCTTGCTTCGAGACTTGCTCGCGACCAAGCGAGCGTGTCTTTAGACCTGAGTTCCTGACACAACGTCTTTGAGCATACACAGGATTATCTTACACAGAAGCCACTTTTGATTGAGATATTCGATCGCCTGCGATCGCCATTACCACAACTCTGGAGACTATTGACAAATTAAAACTCCAAAGCGTGCCCATTTAGCCATTGACAAAAAAAATCATTGTGGTAAGGCAAAAAGACATTGTATAGAAACCCGCTCTTGGGATGAGCCAGAAGCCAGAGGCTACTACCTCAGACAGCCGATCGCCCTTGCCGGGATTCCTCCCACGCAAAAACAAGTTACAATGACGTTAAGATTGATGAACATAAATAAAAAATCCCAAGTCACAGGGACTAAATAATTAGGAGGATCGACCTCGGTGAATAAACGGTGGAGAAACGCTGGCCTGTACGCACTGCTGGCTATTGTAGTCATTGCCCTAGCCACGGCATTTTTTGACAAACAGCCCCCAAGCCGGGAAGTTTGGAAGTACAGCCAATTCATTCAGGAAGTCGAAGGCAAGAGAGTAGACAAAATAAATATCAGTTCCGATCGCAGCAAAGCCCTCGTAACGGCTCAAGACGGCAGCAAGGTACTGGTTAACCTGCCGAACGACCCAGAACTGATCAACATCCTGACCAAAAATAACGTAGATATTTCCGTTCTGCCCCAAAGCGACGAAGGCTTCTGGGTAAAAGCCCTCAGCAGCCTGTTCTTCCCGATCCTGCTGTTGGTAGGACTGTTTTTCCTGGTGCGGCGCGCCCAAAACGGGCCCGGCAACCAAGCCATGAACTTCGGCAAATCCAAAGCTAGAGTTCAAATGGAACCTCAAACTCAGGTGACATTCGGCGACGTGGCCGGCATCGAACAAGCCAAGCTAGAACTCGCAGAAGTCGTGGACTTCCTGAAAAATGCCGATCGCTTCACCGCAGTCGGAGCAAAAATCCCCAAAGGCGTACTGCTAGTGGGCCCTCCCGGAACAGGCAAAACCTTGCTCGCAAAAGCAGTGGCTGGAGAAGCGGGCGTTCCCTTCTTCTCGATTTCCGGTTCAGAATTTGTGGAAATGTTCGTGGGTGTGGGTGCTTCCCGCGTCCGCGACTTGTTTGAACAAGCTAAAACTAACGCTCCTTGCATCGTATTTATCGATGAAATTGACGCGGTAGGCCGCCAGCGCGGAGCTGGTTTGGGCGGTGGTAACGACGAACGGGAACAAACCCTGAACCAGTTGCTGACCGAAATGGACGGCTTTGAAGGCAATACTGGGATCATTTTGATTGCTGCCACGAACCGCCCTGATGTGCTGGATGCTGCGCTGCTACGTCCGGGCCGTTTCGATCGCCAAGTTGTGGTCGATCGCCCCGATTTCTCCGGCCGCCTCGAAATTCTCAACGTTCACGCCCGCGGCAAAACCTTGTCAAAAGACGTGGACTTGGAAAAAATCGCCCGCCGGACACCCGGTTTCACAGGTGCCGATTTGGCTAACCTGCTGAATGAATCGGCAATTTTGGCCGCCCGCCGCAACTTGACCGAAGTATCGATGGATGAAGTCAACGATGCGATCGATCGCGTGCTCGCAGGCCCGGAAAAGAAAGACCGCGTGATGAGCGAAAAGCGCAAAACTTTGGTAGCTTACCACGAAGCCGGTCACGCTTTAGTTGGTGCTTTGATGCCCGACTACGACCCCGTGCAGAAAATTAGCATTATCCCCCGCGGTCGCGCTGGCGGTTTGACTTGGTTCACACCGAGCGAAGATCGGATGGATTCTGGCTTGTATTCTCGCTCTTACTTGCAAAATCAAATGGCGGTAGCTTTGGGCGGCCGCATTGCTGAAGAGATTGTCTTCGGCGAGGAAGAAGTCACGACTGGCGCTTCCAATGACTTGCAACAAGTGGCAAGAGTAGCACGGCAAATGGTGACTCGCTTCGGAATGAGCGATCGGCTAGGCCCTGTAGCTCTCGGTCGCCAACAAGGGAATATGTTCATGGGTCGCGATATCATGGCCGAACGCGATTTCTCCGAAGAAACTGCAGCGACGATCGATGATGAAGTCCGTTTGTTGGTAGAGCAAGCTTATCGGCGCGCTAAAGATGTACTGGTTGGCAATCGCCACGTTTTGAACGCCTTGGCAGAGATGCTAGTTGATAAGGAAACTGTGGATGCTGATGAATTGCAAAATTTGCTGGCTAACAGCGATGTCAAGATGGCGACAATTGCCTAATTGATTTTAGATTTTGGATTTTAAGCTTTAGATTTAATCTAAAGCTTAAAATCGGTAATTGGGGTGGTTCTGGCCTTGTCTGGAATCGCCCCGATTTTTTTGTGGGTGCGATCCCCCCTAGCCCCCCTTAAAAAGGGGGGGATCGGAGCGTTCAAAGTCCCCCTTTTTAAGGGGGATTTAGGGGGATCTAGCAAATAGTAGGGTGCGTCGCTGCGACAATTCTCGCTATTTGCAGTTATCCCATAGCGACGCACCGTACCACCTGATCACCTTTCGTACACTTCCCGCCGGTGATTGACTTCCAGAATTTTCACAGTAAAAATCGTGTCATTAATACTGTAAATCACTCGATAATCGCCAACCCGAATCCGCCATTGGTTTTGTTTCGCTTTTAACTTGACACAACCAGGTGGACGCGGGCTGTCTGCTAAAGCATTAATTCTGGGAGAAATCCGGCTGCTGATTTCAAATGGCAGAGAATCCAGTTCTTTTTCAGCCGATCGAGCAAAAACCACCAAATAATCAGACACTCAGCTTACCCTTCTCCATCAGTTTAAGTTTAACTTCTTCCCACAGTACGGTAGGTTCATTCTCGCGCTCGTCACAAATTATGCCATCATAAACATCCTCCCAGAGTTCGCCGTGCTTCTCGAAGTCGAGCACCACCGCAATTTTTTCGCCTTCGCCGTCAACTAAAAACTGAAAGTCTGTCGGTTCGCCACATTCAGCTAACACGTCAACCCAAAATTCGCTGTGTTCTTTGAGGTCAACAATTGCAGCAGTTTTGTTGCCTTCATTGTCGGTTAAAAATTGAACGCCGCGCATATTGTAGTTTGGCATATATTGAAGTTAGTAAGGTGTACTAAAATTATATGCGATACAGAATGAGTTAGCATGAATCATCAATCTTGGTTGACCAAACTAAAAAAACACCGAGCGATTGCAGTCATCCGTTCCTCCGAAAAGGAACTTGCTTGGCAGATGGCATCAGCGGTAGCAGCAGGCGGAATCCTGTTTATTGAAATTACTTGGAACACTCACAAAGCTGCTGAATTAATTGCCGAACTCCGCTCCGAATTTCCTACTTTTAGTATTGGTACCGGCACTTTATTAAACTTAGAACAGTTGCAGCAAGCCATAGATTGCGGCGCTCAATTTTTGTTTACTCCGCACACAGATCTAGCTATGATTAAAACAGCAGTTGATGCCGGAGTGCCGATCGCCCCCGGTGCTTTTTCTCCCACGGAAATTGTGACGGCGTGGCAAGCTGGCGCTACCTGCGTTAAAGTGTTTCCGATATCGGCTTTGGGAGGCGCAGCTTACCTGAAAAGCCTGCAAGGCCCTCTGGGACACATTCCTTTGATTCCCACTGGCGGGGTGACAGTGGAAAATGCGAAGGTATTTATTGACGCTGGGGCGATCGCCGTTGGTTTGGCGGGAGACTTATTTCCCAAACACTTAGTGGAAAATGGAGATTGGCGGGCGATCGTCCAAATTGCCCAAACTCTTACCCAAAAGTTAACAATTAGTTAAGCCCTCTTTCCCAATCCAACATTTCAAATCTACAATCTAAAATAGGACAAGCCAATCTAAAATCTAAAACTTGTACGCTCGCGAAGCCGAAGTATCTAAAATCTAAAATAGTACGAGGTGTGAGAAATGAATAGCATTATCAACTCAATTTACTTCCGCCGCGCTGGAACTTTCTGTGCCGGCTGCGCCCTCACTTTTGCTACATTCTGCGGCGGTTCAATGACCGCATTTGCCAGCGAACAGCACAACATAATTGCCAATAAAATTATGCTGTTGCAGCAATCCAGCGAACGCTGGATTGAAATAGATTTGTCAAGACAAAGATTAATAGCTTGGGAAGGAAATCAACCTGTTTATGCGGTGATTATTTCCAGCGGCAAATCATCCACTCCCACCCGCACGGGAACCTTTGCCGTTGAAACCAAACACCGCGTTACTAGAATGACTGGACCGGACTACGACGTGCCCGACGTTCCCTATACAATGTATTACGACGGAGGCATGGCAATTCACGGCGCTTACTGGCACAATTTGTTTGGCAATCCCGTCACTCACGGCTGCACGAATGTAGCTGTAAATCACGCTAAATGGCTATTTGAATGGGCTTCGGTGGGAACACCCGTGGTGGTGCACAAATCGGAGATTTAACTGAATAGGTTCGTAGATAAAACGGCGGTTGAAACCGCGTCTATACAGACAAAACCTGCCTCCGCAGGTTGAAGAGTTAACATTACATTTATGGAGACAAAATCCACTCCAAGCGAGTTGAATTTTTGATGTTCTTGAGTCCGCGGAGGCGGACTTCGTTTGTCTAGATGCGGTTTCAACCGCCGTCTTATCTTTAACTTAACTGCACCACTGGTTTATCCTCCAACAACGTTTCATTCGTCAGCAAATCTTCCACAGTAATCCGCAAAAATCGCTGTTCGTCAACGCGGAAGAAGATTTTGATGCGATCGCCCCCCGGATACCCCGGCGGCGTCAATTGCGCGATACTGCGAGCTCCGTCTTTGTCATTTAGTGGCTGTACCGAGGTTTGGCCCGCGATTTGGCGAGTAATCAGCCTGTCGCCATCAAAATAGATCTCCGTGCCGCCAGTTTCCGCTCCCAATTCGCCGATAATTAATTCAATACTCGGCTGATTTTCTAAAGAAGCTCCCAAGACTAATTCTACCGGTTCGCTCATCGGATAAGACTGGCCCGATTTAATTAAACTGTGCCAACTGTGGCAATTTTCGCGGCGGTTCCAGTAGCGAATTCCGTAACTGTGATAGAGAAAATCTTTGATTTCTATGCCTTGACTCAATTGTAGAGCACCTTGGGCGATCGCCTCAAAAGGTTTGTCGCACCGAATTTTTGCCGGCTCGAAATATTGCTCAACCCAACGCTGTACGGCGGGAATTTGAACAGTACCGCCAACGAGCAAAACTGCATCAATGTCGCCAATTTCTAAACCTTGGCGGCGCGCTTGCTGCAATACTTGATTCATGCACTCGTCGAGGTTGTCAAAAAACTGATGTTCGGCGAGGATAGATTCAAAGCCATCACGGTCTAATTCTAATTCGTAACTCTCAAAATTTTCATCATCAAAATAAACCTCAGTCGCCTTATTTACCAAAGATAACTGAATCTTTAACCGTTCTGCCAATCTCGTCGTAATCGGAGATTTTGCCAACTTTTTCGTTTTAACAAAATAGTCAACCAGCCAATTATCAATATCAGAACCGCCCAAATTTTGTCCGGCTTTAGCCAAAACTCGGGCTACTTTTGCCTTTTGTGCCGAGGATTCAGCTAATAACTTATCGCCCCATTTCAGCAGAAAACCCAGGGGCTTTTTGTTGCCGTTACTGTCCAGTCGCACTAAAGAAAGATCCAGAGTTCCGCCGCCGAAATCAATGACTAATAGATTTTCGCGATCGGCTAAACCGTAACCCAAAGCAGCCGCTGTGGGTTCGTCCAACATCCGCACCTGTTCTACTTGCAGAGATTCAGACACTTTACCCAACCAATGGCGGTAAGCTTCAAAACTATCTACCGGCACAGTAAAAATTAAAGAATCTACCGGCAAGGAGAGTTCGCGAATTGAGCTGACAATTTTGCTCAAATACCACTCACCTACTCGTTCAAAAGTAATAAGTTGCCCGTCAAGTTCCGGCACAAAACCCTGAACAGAAGTGCCAATTCCCCGTTTAAAATTGCGGAAAAACCGAGAATCTCCACTCAAATCAAGGCCTTTGTCGCGGACTTGCTGACCGACTATGACTTTATTTTGAGCAGCGTCCTCAACGTAGAGCAAACTGGGAATTAGGGGCGGGTTTTGAGCCGAGATTGCCGACAATCCCGGTAATTTCAAAGTTTCGGGCTGCTGGAGGGCTTGATTCCAGCGAGCGACGACTGTGTTGCTAGTTCCAAAATCAATTGCGATCGTCATTCAGCCAAAATACATAGCTACTAGGGATTTAATCATCTTATGGTATTTGGAACCCCCAATGCCAACAGATTATCAAATTCTGCTTGAATAAAGACTTTGTTGCTACAAAAATTTCTTTAACGGCGGAGTCTTCAATTTTGTGTAACTGCATATTTTTAGTCCCCACAAAGGCGCGCCACTTTTATAAGCGGCACAAAACTCATACCATTTTATATTTTAGATTCAAGAATTGGGAATGACTGACTGCATAAGGATTTGGATCGCGGGCCTAAAGTTGCATTGTTTTTTGCAAGTGGTATCACCTATCGGCAGCGGCTAATCTTTTACCTTTGATATCAATCCAATTTTACAATAAAGCGTGAAAAATGCCCGACATTCACTCTCGCCAAACAGCACTATTGGCTTTAACATTGCTTGTCCCTGTGGCTAGTATTGGTATCATAGCAGGCTTGTATATTGCCCCTGGAAGCTGGGGACAAACACTGTCAGTCTTGTGTCAAGTTTGGTTGCTGGTTTTTCCGATCGCGTGGTCTGTTTTTGTCGATCGCGAAAAGCTCAGTTTATCCCTACCCAAGCGCCAAGAATTGCTGGCTGGATCTATTTGGGGAATATTCATGTTTGCGGTGATTGTGGGTATCTATAGCCTTTTTGGCCAGCAGTGGCTCGATCCTGTAGTTGCTAAAGAAAAATCGCACCAATTAGGTATTAGCAGCCTTAATATTTACTTGATTGTAGAAGCATATTTTGTGCTGGTTAACTCGCTGATTGAAGAATTTACTTGGCGGTGGTTTGTCTGCAAGAAATGCCAGATTCTCATACCGGGAACAAAAGCAATATTTCTGAGTTCGCTATTTTTCACGCTCCACCACATTTTTGTAATAGCAGCTTACAGCGACTGGCAGGCTGTGATCTTAGGTTCCTTAGCTGTCTTCACTGCCGGGATAATTTGGTCTCAGTCTTATCTGACTTACCGTTCACTTTGGCCTAGTTATATCAGCCACGCGATCGCAGATTTTGCCCTGGCAAGTATTGGTTGGCAAATTCTCTTTAACTAGCTGCTTTTTCAGCGACTATTCCTGGCAATTATACAGTAAAAATTGACCTTTTTCCCAACTCACTCTCCAGATTAATCTCTTCCCCCATCATCCGGGCGGCGTGGCACTGCCACAGGCGATAATCTACCCTGATAAATTGTAAGCTTCGGCAAGGTATATGTGGCTGTAGCTGCGGTTGATGCCAACTAGCAGCGACAAGTGTTTGCTGGCATTGATGCTGATTGTACTGGGCTCTTGACTGATGCTGTGCAATAATCGAACGTTAATATCTTCCCACCGGAAGATGCTTTCTGTTAAGGCATCTGCTTTTCATTCTAGGTTTGGTTTTGCTTGCGATCGCATAATTTTAGCTGCATGAAAACTGGCCAACATATCGCTGCAAGCATCGGCGGCCGGGCCCCCAAGATCACACCGATTGTCATCCGCAATTGCAAACTCAGGAAAAATGATGATTTCATAACATGAAATTTTTTGTACGCGAAATCGTTTGATACATACCACGAAGCCGCTGCTACTGCTTAGGAGTTAAGGTGTACACGATATAGGCCGATTAACCTTGAGTGTTCCTTTGATCTTTAAGCTGTCGCGCATTTAAATTGCATATTCGAGGCGGGCGGGACGCCCAACCCCTACTCCCCACAAGAATTTGATTGTTTTTTAACATACAATTTAAATGCCGCAACAGCTTATAGGGTCATGTGATAATTTGCTACTGATTTTTTTTACGGTAATTACTTATACACGACTTGGGCAGGGATGCTACATATACTCGGCTCCGAAGTGGCAGTCTCATTTGGGAACTTTTTCATGCGATCGCCTTTTATTAACAAATTTAAAACTCCGGCAGCTAACTAAATTTATATCGGTGAAACTCTATCTTCTGTAGCACGATTGGGAAACCTATTTTTTCAAACAGTGGACGTATCAACCGGGTTGTTTCACAAACATACGACAAGTGAGGGCGAGGGATATCGCTTGAAAAACAGGGTTTCTCTCCCCATTCGCGCCTCCACGACGCTCATTCGCGCGATCGCCCCTGTAAGTATCTAAGAAAACTACCATGTCTGAATCCTGACAAAATAGGATATTGTGTCAAGCAATACCTAGAGGACTGTTACCAAAAAATCCCAGCTACCGATCGATGTTTAGATCTATTGCAGCGATGGAGGACTCAACATTCTCAAGGTAAGAATCTCCCTCTTTAATTCAGTATAAAATTTTGCCAAAGGCGATGTCAATCTACTGAATCTTGTTGCAAATGCTACTTTTATCCCCCACATTAAAAGTTGGCTGATATTCGGTTTACCGTACATTTTTGTCTGTTGTATAGTAAATGATGTTATCTTTAACAGATGCTGTTTTCTAACTTGGTGTTTGTCGCGAACAAAGCTACTATTTGAGGAGGTATCTATCTTCAGGATGAAATTTCACTGACCTGCAAATTATCCCTAGGGGAACTGTTTCGCGATCACATCCATCGTTATTATCAATGCAATGACAGTCAGTAACTCAGGGAATCAACGCCACTGAGCTTGTAAGAGAAATCAAGCAAGCTGTACTGACCAGCTATAGCCTTAACTGACTACGTTATTTAGGTCACGACACCCTGGGATGCGAAGCTAGTCCCTTGCTCTGTCGCTAGTAGTTAAACAGTCTTAAAGTCACGCTCGACAGTGCTGCTAGCCTGACAAGCCTTTATAACATTGACCGACAAGCTAACTTTACCCCAGCAATGGGTGTTTACTTGAGGACAACCATATCCTCGCTGGAGGGGCAACTATACCCCTCTACCCCGCAAGGGGATTCAAGGCGATTGAAATCGCCGGGTCGTTTCCCTCTCAGGACTAAAGTCTCGCTCGCTTCCCACTTACCGAGCTTTTCTGTGAAGTTTTGGCAGATAGATATTGGGGTGTTACGAACAGTTGATCGGTTGGATTCTATGTAAACACCAGGAAAGCGGTAATTAAGATTCACCCGCCCCTCTTTCCTTTTGCGCTCTAACATCAGCGCTGGTAACAGTGCCGAATGAGAGTCAAAGTCTTCAGCGGGACTTAAAAATGAAAATCACCTTTGTTCTTCCTACTCTGTCTCTGACTGGTGGAATACGAGTAATATCTATTTTCGCAGAACTTTTGAGAAAGCGAGGACACTCCGTGTTCGTCATCTCTATAGCCCGTCCCCAGCCGAGTATGCGCCAGCAAGTCAAGTCGCTGCTGCGGGGAGGGGGTTGGATTTCCCCACCGGAAAACGAACCCTCATTTTTCGATAACTTAGGTGTAGAACACAAAATTACCGATCGCTACCGCCCGGTAGAAGACAAAGATGTACCTGACGCTGACGTAGTAGTTGCCACCTGGTGGGAAACCGCCGAGTGGGTAGCCAAACTCTCTCCTAGCAAAGGAGCAAAAGCTTATTTTATCCAGCACCACGAAATTTTTGACTATCTACCTCAAGGAAGAGTAGAAGCAACCTGGATGCTGCCCATGCACAAAATTACCATCTCTCAGTGGTTAGTTGAGCTAGCTCGGACTAAATATGGCGATCGCCAAGTTTCCTTAGCTCCTCCTACCGTGGACACCAAGCAATTTTACGCCTGTCCTCGCAACAAACAATCGGTTCCTACAGTTGGCCTAATGTACTCTACAGTCTACTGGAAAGGAACCGACATCGCCCTCAAAGCTTTTTCCCTAGCGGCCGAAAAGATCCCCAACCTGCGTCTGGTTGCCTTCGGTACAGAGGCCCCATCCTCGGAATTGCCGCTACCGGCAAATGCCGAGTATGTAATTCAACCCGACCAAGACAAAATCAAAGACTATTACAGCAAATGCGATGCATGGTTGCTGGCGAGCCGCTCAGAAGGCTTCGGCTTGCCTATTATCGAAGCGATGGCGTGCCGCACTCCCGTCATCAGTACCCCAGCAGGCGCTGCTCCTGAAATTTTGAGCGGGGGTACTGGCATACTTGTAAGACCTGAAGATCCCGAAGAAATGGCAAAAGCCATAGAGTCTATCTGTCAGTTGCGAAATTCCAAGTGGCAAGCCATGTCTGAAGCCGCCTATGCCAAGGTGAATAATTATACTTGGGAAGATGCCACGGATCATTTTGAAGCGGCATTGAAAGTTGCTGTAGACAAATCTAAGCAGCGCGACGTTAAGATAGTTTCGTTTTCTCCCTATGGAAAAATTCCGGTTGGCTAACTGCTGCCATTTGAAATTCGGCGCTACCCGCGTTTTCGGCGCGGGATTCTCAGCAAAAACTCAATATCGTTTGATGGGGTGCCTCTGCCCCAACTAAAATCCCGTCCTGTTTTTTACCCAGCAGTCTCGACACGAATTCTGACCGCAGCGACGAGGGAATACTGGCTATAAATTGATCTGCCAAAATCTGAACTAGAGTGCAACGGAGGTTTTAAGGCTGGCTCCGTTACAGGTTAAACTTGTCTAGTCGTCAAACATCTGCCGATTTGTAATTGGGAAAAGTCCATGACGACAAAGTAAGATCGGCTCGACTATCGAGTTACGATCGCCTCCAGCACAGATCCGCACCCCGCAGAAAAGCCAAACAGAGGCGGGTAAGTGCGAACTTGCTGTTATGGAGGATTTTTAACCAGTATCAATCTTCAGCATTTATTCATGAAAATTACTTTTGTCCTGCCTACCCTTAGTCTTACAGGTGGCATGAGGGTTTTATCTATCTACACAGAACTGCTGCAAAAACGGGGACACAAAATATTTATCGTCTCTATGCCCCTGCCGCAACCGACTTTGATCCAACAATTGCGATCGCTGCTGAGGGGTAGGGGTTGGGAGTCGGCTCCCAAAACACAAAAGTCTCACTTTGACAAGGTAGATGTCGAAAGCCGAGTTATCGAAACCAACCGTCCAATTACCGATCTTGACGTACCTGATGCCGATATTGTCATGGCTACTTGGTGGGAAACTGCCGAGTGGGTGGCAAAACTCTCTCCCAGCAAAGGAACGAAAGTATATTTTCTCCAACACTACGAGGCTTTTGACTACGTACCAAAAGGTCGGGTAGAGGCAACTTGGCGGCTGCCGATGCACAAAATCGCTGTGGCCCAGTGGCTGGCCGACATAGCTCGGAATGAATACGGCGATTTGTCTGTATCTCTCGTCCCTCCTACGGTGGACACCAAACAGTTTTACGACCCCCAGTCGCGAGCGAAGCAGCCACGAGGCAAGCAATTAGTTCCCACAGTCGGGCTGTACTATACTACAACTCCTTGGAAAGGCTGCGATCTTGCCCTGAAAGCTTTCTCTTTAGCTGCTAAAAAAATTCCCAACCTTCGTTTAGTTGCCTTTGGTTCCGGCCACGATAGTTCTAATCCCAATTTGCTGCATGAGGGTACTGAGTATAATAAAGAACCTACTCAAGACCAGCTAAAAGATTTTTACAGCAAATGCGATGCTTGGCTGTTTTCCAGCAGATCCGAAGGCTTCGGCTTGCCAATTTTAGAAGCGATGGCTTGTGGCACTCCAGTCATCGGCACTCCTGCAGGTGCGGCTCCGGAACTACTTGCTGGCGGGGGTGGCATACTTGTCAAGCCAGAAGACCCAGAGGATATGGCAAAAGCGATCGAGCAGATTTGTCAGTTGTCTGATGCCGAATGGCGGGCAATGTCCGAGACTGCTTTGGAAACAGTGATAAATTATACCTGGGAGGATGCAACTAATCTCTTCGAGGCGGCACTGTACACTGCTTTGGAACGTCAGGCACAATTAACGAACCAGACGTAAAATTGAGGTTGATTTAAAAGATTGGGGTTGGGCGATCGTTTAATCGAGAGTTTTTATCGGGCAATTCGAGTCGTCTTTCTATAATTTTACTGCCAAAAAAGACCTATGGTTGCATTAATCCCACTTGCTATGTTCGGCTTTATTCCAGCCGTTTTTTACCTGTTTGTGAGGTTTCCGGCTCAGCGGGCGGTAATTATAAGTTTTGTTGCAGCGTGGCTGTTTTTGCCGCAAGCTTCTTATCCCATCCCCTCATTGCCACCGTATACCAAAATCTCCGCAGCTTGCTACGGCATTTTGCTGGGGACTCTTATCTACGATACGGCGCGCCTCACATCTTTTAAGCCCGGTTGGCTGGACGTGCCAATGGTAATTTACTGTTTGTGTCCAATTGTTTCACAAGTTAGTAATGGCGGCAGCCCGATTTCTCCGACTGTCAACCAAATCGTTACTTGGGGTCTGCCTTATTTTTTAGGACGCTTGTACGTGGGTAGTTTAGACGGGCTGCGACAATTGGCGATCGGGATTTTTGCAGGTGGGTTAGCCTACATTCCTTTTACTTTAGTTGAAGGGGTTAGGGGCCCAATTCTGCACCAAATGATTTACGGCGTCAATGCCTTTGAGGACTGGGGTCAAGCAAGGCGTATGGGGGGGTGGAGACCAGTAGTGTTTATGCAGCACGGTTTGATGGTGGGCCTGTGGATGATGACAGCCGCCTTAATTGCTGTTTGGCTGTGGCAAACTGGGACGCTTAAAAAGTTTATGGGCCGTAACATCAAGACTTTAGTAATTATATTAACTATCGCTTTTTTCCTGTGCCGTTCTACTGGCGCCTACAGTTTATTTGCAATGGCGTTGATCGTATTATTCTCTGCCAAGTGGTTTCGCACCTCTTTGCCCCTGCTGTTGATAATTGGATATATAGTGTTTTATCTGTACATAGCTGCAGCGGGTCAATTTTCGAGCAAAGAGGCGATTGACTTCATCACTCAAATATTTGGCGAAGAACGAGCCGGCTCTCTGAAGTTTAGATTTGACATGGAAGAGATATTGGGGGAAAAGGCGCGGCAAAGATTTATGTTTGGCTGGGGAGATTCGGGCGGAAACCGCGTGTATAACGAATACGGTCAAGATATCTCAGTCACCGACAGCTTATGGATTATTGCATTTGGCATCAACGGTGCAGTCGGTTTAGTTAGTTTATTTTCTTCATTGTTACTTCCTGTTATCGTCTTTTGCGTGTTCAAGTATCCCGCCAGAACCTGGTCTAATCCCAAAGTAGCGCCCGCTGCCGCCCTGGGAGTAGCCTTAACTATGTACGTGTTTGACTGTGTTTTGAATGCTATGACTAACCCGATTTTTGCGCTGATTGCTGGAGGAATATCGGGTCTGGTCTTAAAAGCTCCAGAAAGTCTTAAGAGCAAGAAAATCAGTTCGCCCGCAAGAAGACAGTCGCTGGTTCACCAAAAATCAGGATGATTTTCGGGAATGCGATCGCTGCTTCACTTCAAGCTTGAAACTATCTTGCCTTCCCTGGAGACAAAAACTCAAAAATTTACCACTTTTGCATGAACTCCAGTTCGGAAGTTGCGAGATATTTCTCACTAGGGTTAAAATCTTAATCTCATAAACTCTTTTTTACATTCATTTGCAATGCTTCAACAAGTCTTAGCACAGGATGGCTTTTTTCTTGAAACTGTGTTGCGAGTTATAAACTCAAAAATGGGCTTTATACACTTTTTCTAAAACGAGCTGATTCTTTACATAATCTTTAAAAATTCTCACTAGACAGGGAGGGTGTAGGAGGATATACTGAGAAAAGTATGTTCACTGAAGCACCCAGGTAGTTAAAACACGAAACTGTATTGTGGGTTATAATAGTTTGAGTTGTAGTTTAATATAAAGCGGGAAGGGCATCATAAATGAAAACAGTTAATTTATTGAATGTCTCGATAGATAACTTGTCAATCACAGAGTTGTTTGAAAAACTCGACTGCGAAGGTGGTGTCGTATTTACACCTAATGTAGACCACTTGATTAAGTTGCAGTATGACCGCGACTTCTATGAAGCTTATAATACATCTACTTATAGAGTCTGCGACAGTCAAATATTGATGTATGCCTCCAAGTTTTTGGGTACTCCTATCAAAGAAAAAATTTCTGGTTCTGACTTGTTCCCTGCATTTTATATGTATCATAAAGATAACCAGAAGATTAAAATATTTTTACTAGGAGCAGCAGAAGGTATTGCTAAGAAAGCCCAAGAAAAAATCAACCAAAAAATTGGTAGAGAAATAGTGGTTGAAGCACATTCTCCTTCTTTTGGTTTTGAAAACAATGAGGAAGAGTGTGAAAAAATAATAGACACGATCAATAAATCAGGAGCTACAGTCCTGGCCATAGGAGTGGGAGCGCCCAAGCAAGAGAAGTGGCTGGTTAAATACAAGAGCAAATTAACGCACGTCAAAATTTTCTTAGCAGTAGGTGCAACCATTGATTTTGAGGCTGGTTGCAAAGCAAGATCTCCCAAATGGATGAGCGAAGTCGGCATAGAATGGGCGTACCGACTCTTAAGTGAACCGAGAAGGTTGTGGAAAAGATATTTGATTGAAGGTCTGCCGTTTTTCCGATTAATCTTAGAACAAAAATTAGGGTTTTATAAAATGCCCTTCGACAGCAAAACTGGGGAGCTAGAATGGAAAGGCGGCTCCTAAAAAAGGTAGCGACAAATCTCTAGCGTAAATGCTGAGTATCAGAGAAAGTTCGTTTGACTTCAAGGTAAGACGGAAGCAAGCTGTGGATAGTCCGATCGCACTTTCTCTCAAAATTATTCATTTTTGCTTTCAAGTCCAGGTAAAATCGGAGTGAAACCTTTTGTGGAAAATCCTAATTAGGGATGCAACCGATGAATCTGCCTTCTTTCTTGTGGTTGTGGAAAATAGCTGCTTGGTCAATGGGTGTTTCCATGTTAGCTTACCTGTTGCTGGCGGTTAGTGGAACGTGGATGTTTGCCGCTCGCAGTACGAAACAGCCGCGCCCAAAATGGCTGCGTCCCTTTCATTTAGCCACTGGTGCGGGGATGGCAACTTTGGTAATTTTACTGCTGGGAATTGGTGTAGTCGGTACGCTGGGATACTACGGCAATTTGGGTCACTCGGCTCATTTACCGGCGGGGTTAGCTGTTGTAGCTTTGGTGTTGGTTTCTGTTGGAAGCGGGCTGCAAATTGGTCCTAAACATCCTTGGGCGCGTCCCCTCCACATCGGCACTAATTTGGCTTTGTTTGGGGGATTTGTGACTGTGTTGCTCACAGGATGGACGATCGTACAAAAGTATTTGCCGAAAGTTTGAAACCTGTCTATTTGACCTCAAACTATACCAAATGTGCCAGGGAAACCATATATGTAAGGTGCGCCACAGCGCACCCTAGGTTTAATTTTTTTGCGTGAGTCCGCTTTTTGTGATGAATTCTAAAATATGCTGCGCGGTAGTCTGTGGCTTTTCTAAGTGGGGAACGTGCCCGCAGTCGGGGATCCAAATTAGTTGAGAATTTGCGATCGCCCTTGCAAACTTTTCCGCATCCGCCGTCCCCAAAATCCGGTCTTGTTTTCCCCACAAAATCAGCGTCTGCTGCTGAATTTGCGATAATTTTTCCCCAAAACCTCCGTAACCGCCGCTTTTGGTAAACGCAATTAAAGCTTGATTCCAGTTGGGCATTTCCAAGTGCAAAGCAGCACAAGTTTGAGCGTCTTGAGAAGCCAAATTTTTATCAAAATAAGCATTGACGCTAATTCGCTGGCGGATTTTGGGATTTCGTAAAAATGAAGTTGCCAAATACCCTAAAGGAGGAATTAAAAACTTTCCCTTATTAGAACTGATGGCAAAACCTGCGCTATCTATTAACACTAATTGTTTTACAGCTTCGGGATAATTGAGAGTGAAATCAATTGCTGCTGCACCTCCCATTGAAGCACCGACTAAGATTACAGGCTGCGAAATTAGCGTTTTCCAAAAATAGTAAAGATGACTTTCAATTGCCCTCGGGCTGAATGCCAAACCTGCCGCTCTTTCTGTAAAGCCAAAACCCAACAAATCAACCGCCCAAGTTTCATTTTCGGCAGCTAGCAGCGGCAACAGGCGGCGGAATTCAAACAAGGAACTGTCGAAGCCGTGAATTAGCAAAATCGGTGTGTTTCCGCTGCCTTGGCGCACGTAGGTTGTGGCAATTGGCCCAGAAGATAGGGGAGTTGTAATTGCCTCCCGTTGAATGCTTTGGGCTAAGGCAATTGAGGTAGATTCTGTGAGTTGTGCGATCGATTTTGGCAGAAAACTTGCTGGCATAATTCTTGATAAATTGTGAATCGGTAGGGGCGGGAGCGGGTTAAGTATATATGCTCGATCGCTATTTTAGGGCTTCGGGCGATCCCAGCATTAAAATGCGATCGCAATTTAGTATCGATCCGTACCAGCAAAGGCTGAGTTTGTTCACTTCCTGTTAAATTATTTGAGAATAGTTGCTAATAAACAGTTTTTCAGATAAGATGCTGAAGAGCAGTAAGTCTGACGAACAATCAGTTCAACCGGAAATTGGAATCTAACCCAAGATAGATTTCAACTCTTGAGCGCAAAAAAACATCAAATTTCTGACTGCGGGGAACAGCTGTATCCGAAATATCCCAAGGAAACAAGTAAGCTGAAGCTCCCACTTTAGCAATACCTGTGCTTCCGCGCCGATCGTATTGAGAATATATCTCAAATAGATCGTGCGAGTAACGTCAAACAACTTGTTGCTAAAACCGATCGACTGTGAGAAGAGCCATGAAACAAAACCAAGCATACAGCCAACAGAAGCAAGAGTTAAACCCCAAGTCTTTCGGGGGTTTCACCTTTTACGGCGAGACACCAGAAGTCTCTCAAAGCGAAGACAGCAGCACAGAAACTCAGCCTGCTTTGGGTGAAGGTAAATCATTTCCCCTAGCAATGGCAAGCATCGGCGAGACACTGCGGATTGTCAAACTCAAAGGTTCAGAAGGCACGGTACGCCGTCTGATTGGTATGGGATTAGTCCCCACTATTGAAGTTCAAATCGTCAGCACCTCTGGCGGTTCCGTCATCGTGGCAATTGGGGACAACCGCATCGGTTTGGGGGCAGGGATGGCACAGAAAATTATGTGTAGGAATTCAAAATTGCCATAAAAAAATTGCATCTACAGCAATCCTATTTCATTGGTGAAAAAGATTTTTTTTATTAACCGCAGAGGGCGCAGAGGGCGCAGAGTCAGAGAAAAGAGAGATGTTCACAGATTCTGAAATTTCATTGAATTTTTACCAATTTAGACTGCATTCAAACAACAGATGAACGAGAAAAAACAACTAGGGGATTTAGCTGTCGGCGCAATCGGCCGCGTCATTGGCTACGAGAAAACAGCCAGAGGTTACAAAGGTAAATTGTTGGCAATGGGATTGACACCGGGAACCGAATTCACTGTCACTCGCCACGCACCTCTGGGAGATCCCGTAGAAATCCTAGTCCGGGGTTTTAAACTCAGTTTACGCAAAGATGAAGCAAAAACCCTATTTGTAGAGGAAGTGAAATAATGGCTAAGCAAATTATTGGATTGGTGGGTAATCCCAACTGCGGCAAAACTACTTTATTTAATGCTTTGACAGGTGCTAACCAGCGAGTGGGAAACTGGCCGGGTGTAACCGTCGAACGGAAAGAGGGAAAATATACTCACGATGGTTTACCAATTACTATCGTTGACTTGCCAGGAGTTTATTCTCTTGATGTTGAAGACGGAGATACTAGCCTTGACGAATTGGTAGCGCGAGATTATTTGCTATCTGGCGAAGCTGATATGATTATTAATATTGTTGATGCTTCCAATATAGAGCGAAATTTGTATCTTAGCACCCAAATCTTAGAGATGCGTGTGCCGATGATAGTAGCGCTAAATATGATGGATGTTGCTAAAGACAGGGACATCAAAATTGATGTTAGCAAACTCGCAGAACGCCTCGGCTGTATCGTAGTGCCGATGAGTGCTGCGTCAAATGACGGATTGCCACTGCTGCGGGATGCTGTGAATAAGGCGCTACAAAAGCCGATCGTACCATCTGCATACGTCGCTTATCCGGCTGCGATCGAAGATGCGATCGCCCAACTCATCCCGCACATCGAAAAACACAGCCCAAATCGCAACGTCGATGCCCGCTGGACAGCCCTGAAGCTGTTAGAATATCAGGATGAAGTCGCCCCCGAACTCGCCAGTACAGAACTCGAAAAAATCGTCGTTCCGCACCGCCGCCGAGTCCATGAAACCCTCGATGACGACCTCGATATTATCATCGCCGACAGCCGTTACACCTTCATCCGCAACCTAACCCAAGGCGTCGCCGAATGTTCTAGGGAAGTCAAAACCAACGTTTCCGACAAAATTGACCAAATTGTTCTCAACCGTTTCTTAGGCATTCCCGTATTCTTAGCGGTAATGTACCTAATGTTCACCATTTCGATTAACGTTGGTGCAGTGTTTATCGACTTTTTTGACATCGCCTTGGGGACAATTTTTGTAGATGGTTTCGCTAAACTTTTAGAAAGTATCAGCGCACCAGGATGGTTGATTGGACTTCTCGCAAAAGGTGCTGGTGGTGGCATTCAAACCACATCTACATTTATCCCCCAAATTGGGATGATGTTTTTGTGTTTGTCAGTTTTAGAAGACTCCGGCTACATGGCACGGGCTGCCTTTGTTATGGACAGATTAATGCGATTTGTCGGACTTCCTGGTAAATCTTTTGTGCCGATGATGGTCGGTTTCGGCTGCAACATCCCCGGAATTATGGCGACGCGGACATTGGAAAATAAGCGCGATCGTACCATGACAATCATGATGAATCCATTCATGTCTTGCAGCGCCAGATTAGCAGTTTACGCCCTATTTTGCGGCGCATTCTTCCAAGTCGGCGGTCAAAACATGGTATTAGGACTTTACCTAATCGGAATTCTAGCCGCTGTACTCACCGGACTAATCCTCAAGAATACCATCCTCCAAGGAGAAGCCGCGCCTTTTGTTATGGAATTGCCACCCTACCACATTCCCAAGCTCAAAGGAGTGCTGCTGCGTACTTGGGACAGGCTGAAAGCTTTTATCACAAAGGCCGGAATTGCGATCGTGATCATGGTGGTTATACTAGGATTCATGAGCTCAGTGGGCACCGACGGTTCCTTCGGCAAAGACAACAGCAAAGACTCAATTCTTAGTGCAGTCGGCCGCGCGGCAACACCTGTATTTACACCAATGGGAATCACCCAAGAAAACTGGCCCGCCACCGTCGGTTTGCTAACAGGAGTATTTGCCAAAGAAGTAATGGTTGGAACCTTAGATTCATTGTACACCCAACTAGCAGACGAACAAAAAGCAGCCAGTGGAGAACCGGAGAAAGAAGAAGAATTTAGTTTCTGGGGAAATATCGGCAAAGCATTTTTTAGCATACCAGAGAATCTTACAAAGCTTCCCGGTCAACTTTTCGATCCCCTCGGCTTTAATTCTGCTAATATTACCGACCAAAAACAAGCGGAAGAAGACCAAGGTATCTCTGGTAGCACCTACGGACAAATGTCCCAGCGGTTCGGTTCCAATCAAGCAGCTTTTGCTTATTTGCTTTTTGTATTGCTGTACTTTCCCTGCGTCTCCGCAACGGCTGCGCTTTACCGCGAAACTAACTTGGGATGGACTGTATTCGCAGGCTTATGGACTACTGGTTTAGGTTACTGGGTTGCAGTCCTCTATTATCAAGTCGCGACATATGCAGAGCATCCAGAATCTTCAGTTATTTGGGTAGTGAGACTGGTAATAGCTATGGCGCTGACACTTGCGGGATTAAAAATGATCGGTGCAATACGCCCCAAGCGACGCGCAGCAATCAGTAGTTAGTTGACTGTTAACTGTTGACTGTTGACTGTTAACTACGTTTAAGAATCAAACAAAGGAGAAAAGCCATGATTTTAAGCGAAATCCAAAAATTTATTGCTGACAACAAAAGAGCCTCTATCGCGGATCTAAAAATCCACTTTCGCATGGATGGTGATGCTTTGCGCGGAATGTTAAATCGCCTAATTCGCAAAGGCAGAATTAGCAAAATGGCAGAAGCCAAAAAGTGCGGGGGGTGTGGCAGTTGCGCCGACGATGCAACGGAGATTTATGTATGGGTAAATCCTGGCGAGTCGGTGTCAGCAAAAGAGCCAGTTTCTGCAACTTGCCATTAAGTGATATTAAGTTTGTAGTAAGGACTTCAGAAATCAGGATACGGCAATGCCGTTTCCCTACAATTAATCGGGGTAGGGAAACGGCACTGCCGTATCCTCCTCGCGAGTTCATGATTATTTTGCGGTAGAGAAACGGCAATGCCGTCTCCTCTAATCAAATAGCTAACTGATATTCAATTCAAGCAACTGTCTTAACTCTGGCACAAACAAGCGGCTTCTTGGCTGCGGGCTTTAATCGGCAAATAAATCACAAACTCTGCTCCCTCACCTATTTCCGAATTCACTTCTATTTTCCCTTGATGCTTCTCGATAATCTGGTAGGAAATTGACAGCCCTAAACCAGTTCCTTTACCCACAGGTTTAGTCGTAAAAAATGGGTCAAATAGCCTATTGATTGCATCCGGATCAATCCCATTACCGTTATCTCTAATTTTCACCACCACTTGATTTACTCCTGCTATTTCTGTGATGATTTCAATCTCCTTGTTTCGCAGGTTTGGATTGCTCAACAGTGCATCAGCAGCATTGGCTATGATATTCATGAATACCTGGTTGAACTGCGACGGATAGCACTCTACCAAGGGCAATTTCCCATAATTTTTAATTACTTTAATCGCTGTTTTGATTTTGCTATTTAAAATTAATAGAGTGCTGTCAATTCCTTCATGGATATCGACTGGTTTCATTTCAGCTTCATCTAACCTAGAGAAGTTTCGCAGGGACAAAACAATTTGCTGAATTCGCTCAGTACCCATTTTCATCGAAGATAGTAACTTCGACAAATCTTCTGATAAAAAGTCGAGTTCAATTTCCTCGATGCAGTCTTGAATCGGCGCACTTGCATTCGGAAATTCCTGCTGGTAAAGTCCTACAAGCCTGAGCAAATCTTGAGTATATTGGTTAGCGTGACAGAGGTTGCCATAAATAAAGTTAACTGGGTTGTTAATTTCGTGAGCGATACCAGCCGTCATCAATCCCAAACTGGACATTTTTTCGGCTTGAATTAGTTGGGATTGGGCATTTTTCAACTCATGGAGCGTTTGTTGCAGTTGGTGCAACTGGATATTGAGTGTACGATCGCGATTTTCTACTTGTTCTATCATACAGTTGAAAGCTTCCGCAAGTTGACCTACTTCATCGCCGGAAGGAATGGGTACTTTACCAGAAAAGTATTCATTGCTTGCCATCCAATTCACGTTTTGAGTTAAATCTAGAATTGGTTTTCCGATGATTCGGCTAACTACAGCACCAACAATCGTGGCTAGAATTACTCCTGCCCAAAAGAAACTATCTAGCCGTTGAGATAAAGTTAATTGCGTTTGCTGCACTGTCGCCATTGGGTTAAACACAGCTAGAGCTATGCTATCGCCTATTTCGGATATTTCTACCGTTTTCATTATGTAAGACAGGCGCTCAATATCTATTTTAGTAGTCGATGTCTGTGGTGTAGGTTTTTTCCAAGATTTAGAGCGAATTTGGGGAAAATTAGTAGCAATTAATTCTCCTGATTTAAAGATAGCGAAGTAGTTTTTACTGTTAGTATCAATGTTGATATTATGCAATTGTTCGTCTGTCACTAAGTCACCGACGAGTACAGCACCAATTATCCTATTCTTGCTTCTAATCGGTGCAAATCCTACTAGCAATGCTTGCGGTTTGCCATCAATGCTGACGAAATTTGACTTTTCTAAGCCTTTAAGTGCTGAATTTATCGCTGCGCTATTGATTAACTTCTTATCTATGAGCGAATCTTCTCGCAACTCTGCTACCATTTCGCCCCGCCCGTCTACTACTTTGACTAAATCTAGTTTAAATGTGGTTTGTAGAGATAATATATCTTGACGCAAGATGTCTGTGTCTTTCTTTTCTACAGCGCGAATAACTTCTGGTTCTTCTGATAGTAGTTTGGCTTGCATTGTCAATTGAGTCGATCGACTTTTGAAGTCTCGCACGGCTAAAACTGCTTGGTTTTCAACTCGATCGCGCACTCCTTTTTCGAGAGTGTTGGCAAATCCAATTTTAACTGTGTGTATCACTAATAACAATAGAGTAACGGATACACCTAGAAACGGCACGATAATTTTGAGGCTCAGCGGTACTCGAAAGTACGGCGGGATCTTGGTTGAGCTGTTGTCACCATCGATCGCACTTCTTAGATTTTTCATAATGAGTTATTAAAAATAATAGTCATTAATTTATAATAGTACATTAACCGTAAATTGTGATTTCTGGGAGCTGCTAGTGCAAATAATCCTTGATATATAAAGAATTTAGGCTGTAGTGAATTTTAGCAGTCTGGCGAGCAGACTGCTTTTAGTACCCAAAACTTGTTAGATATTTATCTTAATAGTTGCGATCTAGAATCTAGAACTTCAAGTCTAAAATCAGTTGCCGGCTGTGTAGAGATAGCCAAAAATTCAGTATTTCTTCGCCGACTTGTTCTGGATAAAAGTGATGGAAAAAATGCCTACCGTCTGGACATTCCCAAAAGCGATCGCCTTTTTTAAGAAATTTCGACCAGCGGCGTATGACAACAGGAGATACCACAAAATCTGTTTTGCTACTGCATATCAACAAAGGTACTTCTACACCTTCATCGCGGGAATTACTCATCCTAAATAGAGAGTGAGGAGAAGGAGAACAGGCTAAGTCATCCTCAAAATATGATATAAATTTTTGATGGATAATTTGATTTTGGAATCCCACCATATCGCCAACCATTTGAGTTAAAACTTGTTTGCTACTCCAGGGAAAAGTAGAAAGATAGGTATAGTAATGTGCTTGCCAATTAACAGCAGATGGCAAACCGACAGCTAAAAGTCCCAAAGAACTAACTTTGTGAGGATAGCGCCGCGCATACATTAAACCAACTAATCCGCTGGTACTGTGGCCTATTAAATGAATTGGGCGATCGCGCAATGTTAAAAAATCGTGCAAAAGCTCAACAGCCATATCTAAAGAGCAAGCTTCATCTTCAGTTTGTTCGTATTCCCATATTTGCACTGGTACAGAATCATTTAAGTAGGAAAGCAACGAGCGATCAAAGAATTGCAAACTCGGACTTACACTTAACCAAAGCACGTCATCTGAACTAAATTTCAGTAATTGCTCAACCCCCTTGACAAGAAGACGAGATAGACATTAGATAAAGGAATGGAAAAACTCCCCGACTTAAAGCAACTATCAAACGAGGCAAAAGAAGCCTTGATAGTAGAGCTATGGGAGAA
>Ga0335395_10000512_pt1 | contig 24160 bp, 24 predicted proteins | sample MAT02_FD_205744 | JGI IMG/M metagenome (GOLD analysis project Ga0335395, IMG submission 205744) | Freshwater microbial communities from Lake Fryxell liftoff mats and glacier meltwater in Antarctica - MAT-02 (spades assembly) (version 2) ...
TTTTTTTACCCACCGATGAGCCACATGGCCAAATCGAGGCGACGGTTGTGAGGGAAGCTTAGCAAGCGTGCTGCTTGAGATCTGCGAGGTCGATGAATTCGAGAGCAGATTCATGAGTCGCATCCAAAACCACGCCGGGCGCACAATTCCCCTCGAAGGCTTCTTGCCAACGAGCGGCACAGAGGCACCATTGATCGCCAGGTTTGAGACCCGGGAATTCGAATTCTGGCCGCGCGGTGGTGAGATCATTGCCGAGTTGTTTTGAAAATTCGAGGAATTGCGCCGTAACTTTGGCACAGACCACGTGGATCCCTTGGTCGCCAGCCCCGGTGCGGCAGCAGCCATCGCGGTGCCAGCCGGTGAGCGGATCCATCGAGCAAGATTGAAGGGTACCGCCGAGGACATTATGATTATTGTTCGCCATGGCCTGAACATAGGCACTGCCGCATCATTTTCCAAATACAGAGTTTAGCGAATAGTGAAGGATTTATGATTGATGATCGCTTGCAGGCTGCAAGGCTGTCAGGAAGTGGAAGGTTTTTGGAAAAATGATCTGCCTGAGAAATTCCATCCGATGGCCGCGAAGGAATTGCGGCAAAGCATGCGGCGCGGTAGTTTCGTTTACCCATTTTTGGGAATTCAAATTTTGGCGCTTTGTGCGATGGTCGCGGAATTCCAGATGGGTGCAAACCTGCCAAATTCGCAATCAGCAGGGATGCTAAATTTAGCAATGTTCTCCACCGCAGGGCCATTCTGGGCGGTGGTGATGGGCATCTGCATGCTGCTAATGCCGCTGAGCGGCATGGTGCTGATGGGGCAGGAACTAGAGGAAGGAAATCACGAGTTATTACTTCTCACCAAGTTGGATCGCTGGAAAATTGTGTGGGGAAAATTTATCACCCTCTGGGGTCTATGCGCACTGACCTTTATTTCACTCTTGCCCTATGTGGTAGTGCGCTACCTGTTGGGTGGCGTCGAGTGGTGGCATGAGCTGGCGTGTGGGATGACGGTGCTAGGTGGCGCGGCCATGCTCAGCGCAGGTGCAATCGGAGCATCGGCTTTCAAAACTCTCCCCGCGAGGTTCGGAGTCCTAATATTGTTTATTTTTTCAATGTTACTTGGCGCGGGCAGCGCCTTGTTAGGCGCGAGGATGAGTTCTGGTGGCTGTGGCGTGATCTATCATTTCACCGCGTTTTCCGCAGTGATCTGCTACGTAGCGGTAGGGATCGCGCTAGCTCGCTCCCGCCTCAGACTAGCCGTGATGGCCTATGAGGTGCAGCCCTACGGGATGATGATTGGGCTGATGATTTTCTCGCCATTTGTCATCGGCATGGTGGTAGCATTTACTCTCGGGTGGGGCGGTGCATTGGGATTACTGGGGATGGCACTGGTGGCGCTGCGGCTCGACCGTACGCCGCAAGCTCCGGCGTCGCTCAAGCCTCCAGTGGCGAATGTGCCAACAATTGAACATACTAAAAGATCGCCGTTGCACTGATCTCGGAGCGATCTATCGTCATAACGCAAATGAACATTTCCTTCATCATCGCCACGCTTGTTCTTGGTAGCTTACCGCTCCAAGCGGATCTTGCAGCGGACATCGCACAAGGCGATCAATTCGACAAAAAACACCAACCCTACGAGGCACTCAAATTTTACGAAGCGGCCGAGAAGGAAGCACCAAACAATCCAGAACTTCTGGTCAGCATCGCCCGCCAGCATTCCCGCCGCATGAACTTGGCGGAGACCGAGAAAGAAAAAATCGCTGCAGGCAGGCAAGCGCTTGCCTACGCCGAGCGGGCCGTAAAGGCCGCCCCAAATCAATCCAACCCACACTTGGCCGTGGCCATTTCCTTGGGGAAACTTGCTCCCCTCATCGGTAATCGGCAACGAATTGAAGCCTCACGCCAGATTAAACAATCCGCGGAAACCGCCGTCCGGCTTGATCCGAAAAACGACTATGCTTGGCACCTTCTCGGGCGTTGGCACCAAGCTCTAGCCGATATGGGCCCTGGCACCCGCGTTCTCGCAAAGGTTGTTTACGGTGGCATCCCTGCTGCCTCCAACGAAGAGGCTGTGAAGTGTTTTCAAAAAGCAATTGCACTAAAGCCGGGCCGCCTCATCCACACCATCGAGCTTGGCCGCACCTACGCACAGATGGGGCGCACCGAGGATGCCCGGAAATGGATCAAAAAAGGCCTCACGATGCCAAATAAAGAATTCGACGATCCTGAGACCAAGAAACGTGGACAGGCTACGTTAGGTGAAATTTCCTAACCACCGCATCCATGATAGAGTAGTAAAATTAAGCCCCGTGCTTGCGACCCCGCAGATAATCTTCCGACTTCATCCGGCGGCTACCTTCCGGCTGCACCCACTCGATCTGAAGCGCCTGCGAGCCACAGCCAATCAGCAGCTTTCCATCAGCGCTTTGAGAAAATTCACCAGCTGCTAAAGCTTGATCGACCACTTGGACGGGCGGGAAAATTTTGAGACGCTTTTCTCGCCCATCATCTGTCGTCACCGTGAACGTCCCCGGCCACGGATCGTAAGCCCGGATGCAGCGCTCAGTGGTGGCGGCATCCTGTGTCCAGTCCAAGCGCCCATCATCCCGTTCTAGCTTTGAGATATAGCTCGAAATCTCATCATCTTGCGGGATCCGTTGCGCCGTTCCATCCGCAAGTTTACCGATCACTTCCGCTAAAACTTCCGGTGCGAGCAGGGCCAGCCGATCATGCAAACTACCACCCGTTTCATCTTCGGCAAGTTTTAGCGTCTTGATCGAAATCATATCTCCCGCATCAAGCTCACGCACCACATGCATGGCCGTGATTCCACTTTCCATGTCTCCCGCTGCAATAGCTGCTTGGATGCAGGCCGCTCCACGATATTTCGGAAGAATCGATGCGTGCAAATTGATAATCGCTTTGCTGGCCAGATTAAGAATATCTTTCCGTAGAATCTGACCGTAAGCCATCACTACCAGAAGTTCAGGATCCAATGCCTCAAGTTCCATAAACGCATCCCCAATCTTCTGAGGTTGGAATACGGGAATACCTGCTTCAAGAGCCGCGACTTTGATCGCGGGTGGAGTTAATGTCTGATGCCTCCCCACCGGCTTATCCGGCTGCGTCACGAGGGCCAATGGACGTGGCCCATGCTCGATGAGGTAACGAAATGATGGTAGGGCGATATCCCCGGTAGCGATGAAGATAAGGCGCATTGAGTATAATGTTTTTTAATTTCAAGTATCTAGCGAGCAGAAAGAAAGAAACTGTGTATGCATATTAATGTAAATTAAAAAAGAATGATGGCATGCACTATCTGGCATCCTTCATCGCCGCTAGATAGACTAGAACTGGCAGAAGGAGTGCCACATCTGCAAGCACCCGCAACGCATCCATCGAGAAGCGGCCCCGCATCCGATTGAGAATTTGCAATAGGGCGGCCCCAGTAAGTATCGCATAGAAAAACGGTCGAGTCGCCATTTCATGATCAATGACCGCATAATAGAGACAAACCACGCCTAGCAAAGTGAGTGGAATCGTCAGCGTGAGTTCCGCAGCAGCACTCGTTTCCAAATCTTTCGAACGAGCGGCATACTCCCACAAATCAATGGCCGAGATATTCAGAATACACAATATAGCGAAGCAAATAAATTCGCGAGAAGTGAGCATGCCATAAATTCCCATTCCTGGCAGGTAAACGTGCGCCATCGTGGCAGTGCCAAAGGCGAAGCCGATTCCTGCAAGGATATTCTTGGTATGTGGCACCTCAGCGGATTCCTGCGCCGAGAGCATGGAAAGTCCGAAAAATCCGGCCACAATCACCAATCCGAAAAATAAATAGGTATAGATCGAAAGTGACATATAAGTCACCACCAGCCCTGCGGCGACGAGTAACGCGATGCACCCGCCGGCCATGAACAAGCCGCGATAGCGTTGATGAAATTCATGACGCGCCTGAAGCATACCGCCCGTAGCGCTAAACAGAGATGCATCCAGCAACCGGTCCATTACGTAGATCCCCCACACCGCGAGCCCGAGGGTGACGTAGGCTTCCCATGGATGGTAATCCACCCGCCAGGTCTTACTGAAAATAAACAGCCAAGCGACTGCCACAAGCGGGGCATCCAAGCTCAACAAGTTAGGATAGAGCCAGAGCGGCTTACGTTGCACAGAAGGCACGACGGGCGGAAGATCCATGCGCAGGCGAGTGATGGCAAGCGTATTGCACGGTAAATTCACTAGGCCATGATCGCGCGGGAGACTTTACGCGCAGCCTCATCGCCAACCAGATGAGTAACGAGCGCTAACCCGAAATCGAGTGCCGTGCCCGCCCCCTGCGAGGTGATCAGATCGCCATCCACCACCAAGCGAGCATCCTCAGCGGTGGGTAATTCAGCCCAAGTGGAGTCGTGTGCCGTAAACTTTCTTCCCGTGAGCAATCCCGCGTCATGGAAAATCAAGGGTGCCGCACAAATCGCTGCTAAAATTTTCCCATCTTCGTGAAATCGCTGGGCGAGTTCGATCACCCTGCAATCACGCCGCATTTCCTGCACTGCCGGGCCACCGGGGATGAACAGGAGATCAAAATCCTCGATGGTGACGTCATTCAAAAATTCATCCGCTTCGATCCGGATTCCCGAGCGGCCAGTGACCCACTTTTCCCCCAAAGCGGCGGTGGTTACTTCCACCTCAGCACGGCGTAGGAGATCGATGGGTGTGATCACTTCGATTTCCTCAAACCCATCCGCCAACAAACATAGCACGCGCTTTTTCATGATTCTATTTTTCAAATAAGCCCAACTGCACGGCGGATCCGGTCCAACACTTTAGTTGCTTCCTCACGGGCACGCAGGCCGCCTGCCGCGAGCACCTCATCGACGTAGCCGGGCTGCGCGAGAATCTCGGCACGCCGCGCACGCATCGGTGCGAAGTAATCCCAGTAGGCATCTGCGAGGCGCTTTTTAAGATCGCCGTAGCCGTAGCCACCGTTTTGATGATCAGCGATCATGCGGGCGCAATCGTCGGAATTTGCGAAAAGTTTATAGAGTGAAAGAATCGTCGAGCCATCGGTTGGCTTGGGATCTTCCACTGCCGTCGAGTCGGTGAGAATCTTCATGATGAGTTTCCTCATTTGTTTTTCCTCTCCGAAAATGGGCAAGGTATTGTTATAACTCTTACTCATTTTCTGCCCATCCAGCCCGGTGACAACAGCGGTGTCTTCACGGATGATCGGGTCTGGCAAGACGGCCGTGCCCTCGCCGTAAGTTTCGTTTAATTTTACCGCAAGATCGCGGGTTACTTCTAGATGTTGTTTTTGATCCTTACCCACAGGCACTTTGTTTGAATCATAGAGAAGTATATCTGCCGCCATCAACACCGGGTAAGCGAACAGCGCATGGTTTGGGGAAATTCCGTTTGCGACTTTATCTTTATACGAGTGGCACTTCGAGAGCAGTCCCATCGGGCAGACGGTCGAGAGAATCCATGCGAGTTCATTGACCTCTGGCACGGCGCTTTGGCGGAAGAAAACGGCGCGTTTTGGATCGAGGCCGCAGGCGAGGAAGTCGATCGCGAGTTCACGCACATTATCGCGCAGCGCTGCGGGATTTTGCGAAGAGGTCATCGCATGATAGTCCGCAATGAAGTAGAAGGCCTCGCCTTCATCTTGAAGACGGACGGCAGGCTCCATGGCTCCGAAAAAGTTACCGACGTGGAGTTTCCCGCTTGGTTGCAGGCCTGTGAGAATGCGCATGGCGAGATCCTAATTTCCCGGCAGGGAGCTGGTCAAGGTCAGTGGCATACCACGCTCCGCTCGGACTTCAAGACAACCAGCGATTGCTTCACGAATGTTGGTGAGGGCTTCATCTCGGGTATTGCCTTGAGTGACACACCCGGGTATGGAGGGACACTCGGCGATCCATACGCCATCTTCGTCCCGCTCAAGCGTGGTTTGAAACTTCATAGAAATAGCATAGGCCCTGTTTTCATTTCTGAAAAGGCCTATGTTTCTGAGAACAGCGCTGTCACCATCTCCACACATTTGATGCCGGGCATCACGCTGAGGTCCATTTGATTCATGGTGTAGGCAAAGGAAATTCCCGTCTCGGGATCGCCGAGAGCATGGCTACCGCCCGCACCGGGATGGCCGAATGCCGTGTGGGATGGGCCGTAAAGTCGCCGCAGTTTCTCACCTTGGTCATCGAGTGGATCTTGCTGAGGCCCACAGGTAAAGGCTGTAGTCCGCAGTAGAACCCGGTCCTCGCCGGTGATTTGACGTTCAGCGAGCGCTTGTTGGATGGCTGGAGTGAGAGGACTGGGAATAGAGCCGATGGCCGCTTGATAGAACTTCGCAAGCGCTGAGGCAGTGCCCACTCCGCCGAGAGCAGGTAGGCCGGCACTCCAGGCGCTGGATTCATTCATCTCGTGAATTGCATGAAGCCCGCGCGGCGAGGAGAAGGCTCTGCGGGTATAAGTGCCTGATGTGGTAATTTGCCGATAGAAGTCATCTGCTATATCTGACTTATCCGCCTTCCCTGGATAAAGCTTGGCCACTCTGGGCCACTCGCCTTCCGGTAGGCCGATCCAGAAATCGAGACCCAGTGGCTTGGCTAAATTTTCCAACCAATAGTTTCCCAAAGTTTGCCCCGTAAGCCGGCGGACGGGTTCATCGACAAGTGAACCAAAGGTCCGCGGATGATAGCCATGGCCACTGCCCAACAACCATCCCGGCACTTGCGCCTCGATGGCGCTGATCACTTCGGTATGCTCAAAAACACTCGCTGCTTGATCGAGCACCGCTAGGCCGCATTGATGGGAAAGCAGGTGGGAAAACCGCGCTTCTGCCACCGGGAAATTTGGCCAAATTTCCGTGACTTGTGTTTGGTGATCGAGTCCACGACTCGCTAAAGCCAGCAACAACGTCGCGGCAGAAGGCACCTTCGTCGCGGAATAGACCGGCACCAATGTTTGCACTGTCCACGGCCGCCGCTTTTCCTTTTCGCACCAACCCTGCCCTTGCGAGAGCACTTCTTGGCCATCCCACCAAATACTCAGTGAAGCGCCGATCTCTCCCCGCTCGCGGAAATTCCGCTCATAGACATCAATTACCTTACCTAATACCGAGGGACTCACCGCCATGCGTGGATGTGGCCGATGCGGCCTCATTCTGCAACCTTGAATTGGATTCCACCACCAATGGCATCCTTGGCCCCCCGCCGTCTGAGGACCATTCTTCCACCAACCGGAACGCTACGGCAAGCATGGTAGGCCCTAGGAAAACTCCCACCAGCCCGAAGGCGATGATCCCACCAATCACGCCGCAGAAGATCAACACAAACGGCATTTTGCTACCATGGCTGATGAGGTAAGGGCGGAGAAAATTGTCCACTGCACTGATCACAAACAGGCCCCATAATACCATGAAGATCCCCCACCCCGTATCGGATTGGGCAAATAACCAAATGGATGCCGGTATCCAAATCAAGGGCGGCCCGAAGGGAATCACCGCGAAGAAAAACGTCAGGACCGAGAGCAGCACCACTCCCGGCACCCCGGCGATCCAGAAGCCAAGCCCGGCGCATAGGCCCTGCACGATGGCCGTTCCGAAGATCCCGTAGATCACGCCGCGCACCGTATCACCCGCCACTTTTAACAAATGTTTCCCACGTCCGCCTGCCAGCCGATTTGCAGCAATGCTCAGCCGTTCCGCGAGCACCGGTGCATCCCGCAGCAGGAAAAACGCGAGGAATGCACTCACCAACACCTGCGTCACTCCCTGCCCCACAGCGAGAGTTCCGGAAATGACATACCCCCACGCCTTCGATAATAATTGACCCAGCAGCACCACCACTTGCGGCGATGCGGGCTTCTTTTCATCGGCTCCCACAACGCCATTGAGCTGCTCTGGCGAGAGGGGCGGAGAATCCTTCAAAATCATTTTGTCACCATCCTCGATAACAATTTTCGCGCGCGGTGGGGTGATTTTAACCTCCTTTTCCAGCTGCGTCATCAGCCGGTTTCTATCTTCCGAAAAGGTCGCCCAGTAGCCTTGGAGTTCTTCACCTACCATCGGCACCCGTCCCACCCATGCAGGCGCTTGTTGAGGAGCCGCCATGAACCACTTGCGCGTGGCCGAGGCTAAATCTTTACCATCCTGCGCAAGACTGATGCCAATTAAAACAATGGGCCCGGCAAGCACCACCGTGAGCGTGAGCGTTACGAAACATGCCGCCAATGTCCGCGAGCCACGGAACCATTTGGTGAAAATCCGCTGTAAAGGATGGAGCGAGTAGGCCAAAATGATCGCCCACATCAGCGCGGTCATGAAAGGCTTCAGCACAAAGAAACAGCCGATCAAAAGCAGCACCAATGCCGCGCCACCGAGGAGTGGCTCAAGCCTGAAGCGCTTTGGATTTCCGTCCGATTCCATTTAAGTGATGGGATATTATGTGAGTTTCCCGCAGATCGCCAGCTCCATTCACGGAATTTTTCCATACCGTGAATGGGCCACGCGCTACTTTAGCCAACCGCATGCCTGCTTGGCGAAGTAGGTGAGAATTATATCCGCACCCGCTCGCTTAATGGCAGTGAGGGACTCCATCACAATGGCCTTTTCATCCAGCCAGCCGCTCGCGGCGGCACTTTTTAGCATCAAATACTCGCCACTCACTTGATAGGCAGCGATGGGCAGCGAGCTGGTGGCGCGGACTTGGCCGATGATATCGAGGTAAAGCCCGGCGGGTTTCACCATCAACATATCTGCGCCTTCAGCCTCATCTAACTGCGCTTCACGGATGGCTTCGCGCGCATTCGCCGGGTCCATCTGGTAAGTTTTCTTATCACCATCCTTCGGCGCGGAATCCAATGCCCCGCGGAATGGACCGTAGAACGCGGAGGCGTATTTGGCAGTGTAGCTAAGGATGGAAACTTGATTGAAATCCTCCTCATCGAGCGCACTTCGGATCGCAGCCACCCGGCCATCCATCATATCGGATGGTGCGACGATATCTGCTCCAGCGCGGGCGTGGCAGAGTGCTTGCTCGCAGAGAATCCAGACGGTTTCATCATTGAGAATAGAAATCTCACCGCTGTCATCACGCTGGACGACGCCATCGTGGCCATCCGAGTTATAAGGATCCAGCGCTACATCTGTGATAATGCAAAGGGTAGGATGCGCCGCTCTGAGCATACGGATGGCACGAGGGACTAAACCTTCATCATTACTGGCCTCCTCCGCCATCGGAGTTTTTAAAGCCTCATCGATTTTCGGAAAAAGCACGATCGCCGGAATGCCCAGCGCATGGGCGACTCCTGCTTCCCGCACCAGCCCCTCCAACGACCAACGAGTGACTCCCGGCATCGCCGCGATCTCCACATCCTCGGCATCGTCATGGAAAAATAATGGCAGGACAAAATCCGCCGGAGTGAGCGAAGTTTCCCGGACCATTGAACGAATGGCAGGCGTGCGGCGGTTACGGCGAGGACGGTGCATGAGTTATGTTTTTAGGGGAAATCTAGTTTAAGAATCGATGATCGCGATGGCATTCGCTGCCGCATACTCACGGGCATGGGTGAGGCTGATTTGCACTTCAGTGATGCCTTTTGATTCGGCAAATTGTGCCGCTGCACCCGTTAAAACCAGCTTGGGCGCACCCGATGGCTCGCGGGTAATCTCTAAGTCCAACCAGCCAGCCTGCTGACCGATGCCGGTGCCAAGTGCCTTCGAGACCGCCTCCTTCGCCGCAAAGCGGGCCGCGAAATGCAGCGCGAATTTCTTTTGGGATTCGCAATAAAGCCGCTCCGATGGGGTGAAAAGTTTTCCAAGAAATACCTCTCCATGGCGCTCGATGGCAGAAGCAATTCGCTCGATTTCCACCACGTCGATTCCGATGCCATAGATCCGCATGATTGTTAAAGATTATAGCCAGCCATCAACTTCTTCATTTCCGCCACCGCAGCACGCAACCCTACCTGAGTGGAGCGAGCAATGATACTGTGACCTATATTTAGCTCCACGAGATAAGGTATAGTTAGGATCTGGAATAAATTGGTATAATTGATACCATGCCCGGCATTCACTTGTAGCCCAGCGGCTTGCCCGGCTCTCGCGGCGATCACGAGGCGCTCCAGTTCGGCGCCGACGGCCTCCCCCGTGGCGTTGGCGAAGGCTCCCGTGTGCAGCTCAATCATCTCGGCACCGGATTGTTTCGATGATTCGATTTGGTGCAAATCAGGATCGATGAAGAGGCTGACTCGGATTCCCGCGTCTTGCAGCCGAGCGATGACACTCAGAGTTTTTTCAAAATTACCCACCACATCGAGGCCGCCTTCGGTCGTAACTTCCATCCTATTCTCAGGAACCAGACAGACGAACTCAGGCTTGAGCTTGAGAGCAATTCCCAACATTTCCTCCGTCACTGCCATTTCTAAATTGAGCGGTAGCGGCACCTCGGCACGGATGCGGAAGGCATCCGCATCTTGCATGTGGCGGCGATCGCCCCGGATGTGGATGGTGAGAGAATCCGCCCCACCCGCCAGCGCCGTATGGCCAGCCTCCACCGGGCATGGCTCCGCATTCGCCGAGGACGGCTGGCTTGCGTAGCGGGCCTGCCGCAGCGTGGCGATGTGATCGATATTGACTCCAAGCAGCAATGACATGCACCGAGATAGCGCGGGCGAGCAAACCCTGCAAGACCCAGTTCTACGGCGGCGCCAGAAGCGTGAACGGCCATTCTGGAATGTTTCGCATGATCCAGAATAAAAAGATCATGCCCACCAGCACGCCACCGCTTTTGAGGCCCAGGTGCAGCCGAAATGGTAAAGGCCTACCACGCACCCAGCCGATCACTTCGATCGTCAAAGCAAGTGCAGCCAACGGCAAAAGGATCATTCCCAGCGGATTAAATCGAAACGCCTGGGCAACATTTCCGTTAAAGCCCGCCCACGTCGCCCGCGTCATCCCACAACCCGGGCAAAGCAAACCAGTCAGGCGATTGAACAAACAAGGCGGCATCCAAGGTAAGCCCGCCGGCCCATTCTGCTTCAGCGAGAATGCCGCAAACGACAATCCCAACACCCCAAGCGCCACCCACAATGCCCGCTCTCCTCGCATTGCCTAGAGTGTTGAGAATCCTACCGCAGCCCACCAGTTTGCCAGAGCCACCATACCCGCAATAATCGCGAGAATGACAAATCCCGCTCCCACGGTGATATAACACCACAACTTCGCTTTCTTGGACGCCTCCCGTGCTCCTTCCAGATCACCCTTCGCACTTAGGCCGTCCACCTTCGCCGCATAAATAATTGCCGGGATCCCCAAAAACGGGCAACAGCAGCACAACGTCACCGTGATCGATTGCCACAAATAGTTAGGAATTCGCTCGCTCGCTGGAACAGCAGCGGCTTGGGGCAAATCACCCGTCACAGGCACCAAGGGCGCAACTGAAGGCGCAGGGCGGAGCACTGTTGCCAGCTCTGGCACCCGTGCCACTGGGAGCCAATCTACCATGCCCTCACGCCATACCTGATCAGATTGATAAATCTCTCCGGAGAGAATTTTAGACACCATGACCTCCATTGAAATCGGGCCATGTTGACTCCCACTCTTTGAATAATACCACTGCATGAAATTGGCCTATGGGAAATGGAAAGTTGAGGCGAAGCCAAAAATGAAAAATCCTATCGTGACCAACAGCAATAAACTCGCCAAATACCCACTAATTAGCCCTGCGAGCGCCATTCCTCGCCCCATCATTGGCACCTGCGACTTTGAAATCTCATTCAGTGCCAGATGACCACAGATCACCGCTCCAATTCCGAGAGGGAGAATGCATGTGACAAAACCAATAACGCCAAGCACCAAGCTCACAATTGCGAGGCCAGAAGTGCTGGGTGGCATCATCGCTGGCGTAAGCGGCTGTGCCTGCGCCATCATCCAACCTCCCGCCGCCACCTGCGCGTAGGGGAGCCAACCCGGCATCCCCTGCCGCCAGACCAGAGTTTTGGCATCGATGCGCCCTTCAGCAACGAGCTCCGCGAAGCCCGCATCGTCCACTGGCCCCTGCTGATGGCCACTTTCTCCATAATACCACTGATCCATTGCGTTACGGAAATTTTTCGCCCGCTCCCCTAGCGATTGCAATCTCGAAAAATCTAAGGTCCCCACTCCCCTGTTGCCTCGGAAAACAGTTGCCTCGCTGGGTGCCACCGGTATTCTGTGCGCCACCAATGATCATTGCTCCGAAAATCCGTGGATTCATCTGCACCACCGCCCATCCAGAAGGCTGCGCCAAACACGTGTCAGAACAAATTGCCGTCGTAAAAGGCCGCGGTTTGATCGAAAACGGGCCGAAAAAGGTTCTCGTGATCGGTTCCTCCACCGGTTACGGATTATCCTCCCGCATCGCAGCCGCCTTCGGTGCGAATGCTGCCACCATCGGAGTGTTTTTTGAAAGACCCGGCAGCGCGGACCGCACCGCCACAGCGGGATGGTATAACACCGCCGCCTTTGAAAATGAAGCCGCCGCAGCCGGACTCTACGCCCGCTCGTTCAATGGCGATGCATTTTCCAACGAGATCAAGGCCGAGGTCATCGCCGCGATCAAAGCAGACCTCGGCAAGATCGATTGCGTGGTTTACAGCCTCGCCTCCCCCCGCCGCACCGATCCCCAAACGGGCGAAGTTTATAAATCCGTGCTCAAGCCCATCGGCGAAAGCTATACCAATAAAAATCTCAACACCGGCACCGGCGAAGTGACCTCCGTGACTCTGGAAGCTGCCGAAGGCGACGATGTGGACCAGACCATCGCCGTGATGGGTGGCCAAGACTGGGAATTATGGATCGATGCATTGTTAGAAGCAGATGTTCTAGCGGAAAATGTGCAAACACTCGCCTACTCCTACATCGGCCCGGAAGTCACATGGCCGATTTACAAGAACGGCACCATTGGCCGGGCGAAGGAAGACGTAGAAAACGTGCAACGGCTGCTCGATGAGAAACTTGCCCCACTCCACGGCAAGGCCTGGGTATCCGTCAATAAAGCGCTCGTCACCCAAGCCAGCTCCGCCATTCCGGTGGTGCCACTCTACATCTCGCTACTTTACAAAGTGATGAAAGAAAATGGCACCCACGAAGACACCATTGAGCAGATGGACCGCCTCTTCCGGGAGCGCCTCTACAACGGCAAGCCACAGCCAGATGCTGCCGGCCGCATCCGGGTGGACGATTGGGAAATGGACGAAAAAGTCCAAGCCCTCATCGGCGAGCGTTGGGACCAAGTGAACAGCGAAAATTTCTCCGAGCTTGGTGACTTCGCTGGTTACCAATCCAGCTTCCTCAGACTTTTTGGCTTCGGCCTTCCCGGAGTGGACTACGCCGCAGAGAGCGATCCAGGGCTGGGAATCCCATCAATCTCCAACGCGTAGAAAATTTCACAAGCTCCGTAACGCCGATTAACGGAGTGAGGCATTTACCGCGCACGAGTGACCTCCCCATCGACATCAAGTAAAGCGGTATTAAGTTGGTTAGCTTCACAAGTGTAAGTTTTGTCCCCCCAAGACGCTTCAGATACCTACAATCGGTTTTTTTCAAAATTCCATCACTCGTGCTTAGGTGAAGGTCTTTGTTTCATCGGGAAAATCGTATGTATTACATGAACCCCTTCTTAAAACAAAAATCCCGGGGCTTTGTAGCGCCAAGAAAAATGTCGCCAAAAAGTGCTCGAAAGAGGACTCGAACCTCCACAGGTTTCCCTACTAGATCCTTAGTCCGCTAGGCCGCTGATCTTTCCCTTGTAGACATTATCATTCATTTTCTGAAAACGACCTAAATTTCGCCATTTACCGTTTTTTAGATGCTATAAATGCACCTTGCGCTCTCCTTGGCCACGTTGAAGCATGGGTACAGGAAACAGACTATCATGAGTCGCTCACCTTCATTCGCCTTCAAGTCCACTTCTAAGAAATGGTTAGTTCATGTACCCGCCGGTCTCTCTGACACAGGAAAACTTTCGCGTCGGTATTTTCATACCCGCGACGAAGCAAAGGCCTTCGCTGGGAAACTGCGCGGAAACTTTAAAGACGATGGTGTCAAGGCATCGGTTCTCTCCCCGCGCGCCGCTGATGATGCCTGTCTTCATGTTCCGCATCTTCGTCCTCCAGAAACAATTCGGCCTTTTCGTGGAGCAGACCAAGTTCCAGATCCGGGACGGTTTCCGTTTCCTGCGCTTCCTTTCCCTGAGTCTAGGGCGACGAGGTGCCCGACGATAACACTATCTGGGGTTTCAAGAATTTGTCCGGCACGGAAGTTATGCCGCAGGTTTTCGAAACCTTCGACACCAGTCTGGGTCGAAGCCAACCCCCTTTTCCCCTTCCCTCCGATTCGGCCACCGGCTTTTTGAACGGCCTTCATCAAAAAAAATTGCCTAGCAATCAATCTAACATTCCGAGATAACCCGTCAGGTGCGCAGCAACCCTGAACCATCCCCCCCCGACCTTCATTGGGGCTGGATATTTCTGCTCATGCTTCTCTGGCTCCAGCTTTTCGCCGCATGCGTCTATGCCTGGAGATTCGGCGAATACTACGCCTACGGATGGTACGTCCCTCCGTTGTTCGCGATGTTCATGTGGCGCATCCGGGGGCTTTTTACGACCCGGCATGAACCTCCCCTTCGGAAAGCCCTGCCCATCGTCGGACTGATAGGACTGGGAGCAGGCCTGTTCTGTTTGCGGGTGGTCGAACGGGTCGATCCCCGCTGGACACTTCCGATCTGGATTCATGCCCTGCTGGTAATCGGGGTCACCCTGCTGGCCGCCTATCGCCTCGGTGGAGGCCCGGCATTTCGGAGAACCATACCGATCATTGTATTCGCCTGCACTGCGATTCCACTTCCGACCGTCCTCGAAAATCTTTTCGTTTCCACCCTTACCGATGGGGTCGTCAGTTCCTCGGCCGCTCTGCTGCAATTCCTCGGCATGCAGGTCCAGACCGTGGGTGACCGTCTCTCTTTTATGAACGAGGTGGTGGAAGTTAACGAAGGTTGCAGCGGTATCCAATCGGCCCAGAGCTTCCTCATGAGTTCCCTGTTTTTCGGCGAGCTGATGAAACTCCAGGCGACCCAACGTATCATCCTTGTCGGAATCGGGATTGCCGTCGCATGGGTGCTCAATGTCATCCGCGCCAGCTCACTTGCCGCGATCCGTTTCCAGAAAGGCCATGAGGCATTCGACCAGGCCCACGACAATGCGGGCTTGCTGGCCTTCATTGTGGGTTCCATTATGCTACTGGGCTTTTCCTCATGGATCGGCAGACCAAACCGGGGAGCCCTGGTGCATAAACAGGTCGGAAGGAGGGAGGTATGAAGCGCATTTTACTTACTGTTCTCTGGATGCTCCCTGTTCTGATCGCCGAAGTCGCGGCCCATCTGTGGATGAACCCGGCTTCGCCAGCAGAAGCGGAATCCGTCCTTGAACTCTCTTTCCCATCAGGCGACAAGTCATGGATCCAACAGAGCGAGGTTTATGGGGATGTCCAGCCCTCGCTCCACTGCAGCTCCGGATGGATCTCGGATGTCGGCACCGAGGATGGGCCTGAGGCGCGTGTATCCTTTTTCCGCTGGGATTCCACCGACACCGTCAACACGCTGGAAGCCTTCAAGCACCTTCCGGAGCAGTGCATGGGTGCCATCGGCATGCGTCTGGAAAACATCCACCCAACGAGGGAACTGGAAACCTCCGGTGGACTCCTTTATTTCGATTCCACCCAATTCCGACCTCAGGACGGTGGCCGGGCCGTTCATATCTTCAAATGCGTCTGGGTCGGCGGCTTTCCCGATAGCAACTTGCGCGACGATGCCCTGATGGGAAAAGACGGACAGGAATTGCGCCAACTGCGACTGGCGGCCGCCGCCGCGCGGTTTCGCCCTCGACACACCCGTATCATCATGGGTGGGGTCTTCGGCATGCCCACCGAGGAACTGGCGTGGAAACGGTTTGAAAAAATGATACGCGGGCAGATTCGCTGGATCGATGTTCCTTCCGAACCCATACGCTCCAGCCGCCAGCTTCCATTCTAAGAAGCCATGAATCCGCTCCATCGAATCCATGATGCCTGGGTGAACACTCACCCCCTCTGGCGCCTCCTCGCCGTCCTCCTTGTCCTGGTCGGCGGCCTGTTCGTCGTATTCGGCCCTGTAAAATCAATTTATCGCGGGTGGAAGAGTTCCGATAACCTCATTAGCGCGAAGGAAGCGCTCGCAGCGGGCCGCTTTTTTGAAGCCCGGAATCTGTCTTTCCAAATCCTCCGTCAGAACGAAAACGCCTTTGAACCCCTCCCTATCCTGCTCCGCTCGACGATCGCATTGAAGGATCCCCTCGCAGTCAGAATCGCAGTTGCCCTGCTGAAAGATGACCGCACCCTGCCAAACGACCACCTTCTCGCCTGGACTTACCTGTGCCAATCCGGCCCGTCCTATCTCCCACTCAACATCTGGCCCCTTCTTCCCGAGGAAAAAAAATACTCGCCGGACTTCCAGCTCCCGCTCATCGACCGGATGATGGTGGACCGGATGCTGCCGGCTGCTGCAGCAATCATCGCCGCCAGCCCCGAACCATATTCCGTTGAGCTTCATTGCCGCCTGCTGGTCATGCTCGCCAAAACCGCGACCGACGAAGCTTACGCGGAATTTCACCGCAGCCTCGTCACCCAGCTTCGCGCCACCCCCGACGCCTGGCCTCGCCTGCTTGAAGTTATCGACGAGATTCCCCAAAGCGAACTTACCAGCGACATCCACAACGCCCTCCCAGAGAGCGCAATCCCGGCCACTTCACTCACCCCGGAAAATGCCCTGCGCATCATCCGCTGTGAAATGGCCGCCCATCCGGAAAAGTCGGACGAGCTGATTCAAAGCGCCTTCAAACGCTACCAAACAAGCGAACCCATCGCCTTGGCCCGGTGGTGTCTCCAGATCGGGCGACCCGACGAAGCTGCCAAATGCATCGATCTCGAAGAACCCGCCGAAGACCCGGGACTCTATCGACTTCAGATCGAGATCCTTGAAGCCGCCGGCGAATCCGAAAAGCTCGCCACATTCCTGGCTTCCGCGCCCGTTGAGGTTCCCTCTTGGGAAACCCTCGTCCAGCTTGCCGCCATTGCCCTCTCCGCCGACGACAAAGACCTCGCCGCGAAATCCATCAAGGATGCCCTGAAATCCGCCATCGAAAGCGCTGACCCTGCAGCACTCGTCCATCTTGCCCGCGAAGCGCAGGACCGCCAACTGGATGACCTGGCCCTCGATGCCTGGACGAACGCGATTGCTCGCGCCACAGGCCCTCTGCCACCCTCCCAATCCATCGCATTCGTCATCAATGAATTGTCCATAAAAAGGCGTGAGGACGAACTATACGCCATCCTCAGTTCGCTTCGTTTCATCGAAGTCGGCAACCAGGTGATCCTAGCCCAGCACCTCTATCTCGCCTGCCTCTCCGGTCGCGCCGAACCACGGGCCGTCATCGAGGAACTCACGCCCCTCCAAAAGCAGTTTCCCGCCAAGATCGCCCTCCGGTGCATTCTCGCGATCGCCCACGTGCTTTCCGGAGAAATCCAGGAGGCGGATGACCTGACAAGCGACCCCGGGATCGACTGGTCCGCCACCAGTCCCGCCCACCGCGCAATTCGGGGGCTCGTATTGGCAAAAACCAACCGGACCGAAGAAGCCCAAGCCTACTTCGAAGACTTCCCTTGGGACGAACTCCTCCCCTCGGAAAAACGGGTATATCAAAGCCTTGTCGATGGCGTCCTTTAAAGTTGCCTTACTCGGTTTTCGGCAAATTCTGGGACGGTTGTTCACCTCTTCTTGTTGCCGATTGATCATCACACATGCCAGGAGCCTGAGCCGGAGGCGCTGCTCTAAACAAATTCGGGGGGCGGAAGGTTCTAGGCTGCATCCGCCGTGTCTGGGAGATTCGGCGCCAACCCTCGAAAAAATGTCCCCCGGTTTCCCGGGCTAAAAGACGTGCGGTCTGGCTGCAGGTCGCCTCGGGATCAGGACAAATCTGCCGGAGCAGCGAAAGATTCCAAAAAACAACTTGCAAAAGCTCGGAGCTTGTTTAGCTCTGACGGTATCCGCCGGATTTTCCAAAGATTTCCTCAGGAATACCTTCCATCCCAACGAAGCCAGAACTTCCATCCACTCGTTCCACAGCGCATCCGTCACGCTTGAGCGATCCCGTGCTCGAGCCGGCCGGATCTGGGGGCGCCGATTGCTTCAACAGCTCTTGTCCTGACTTGGATATGTATCCCCCGGATCAATTTCCCTCAAAATTAGTATCCTAGCCGCTCCTTCCATGAAATCTAAGCGTTTTTCTTCCAATCTAGGACTTTTGTCAGTCTTCCTTCCGCTGTTTGTTGTCTGTAATGAGGTGAGGGCAGCTACATTGATCTGGGATGGGACAGGGGCCGGTAATGCAAACTGGAGTACAAAGCAAAACTGGGGTTCGGGTCCCGGCAGTGGATTTGCTCAAGATGATTTCCTTATTTTTGGAGGTAATCTTCGTCTGACTAACACCAACAACGTTACCGCCGGCACCAACTTGATCGGCATTACTTTCAACAATACGGCTGGCGCTTTCGTGTTAGCGGGTAATAGTGTCACACTCGGTGGCAACATCACCAACAATGATGCTGATCTCCAGACGATCAATCTCCCCTTGATCCTTTCTGGTTCGAGAACATTTGATGCCGTGTCGGGCAATCTTGCCGTTGGAGGCGTGATCAGCGAATCTAGCGTCGGAGTCGGGGCACTCGTAAAAAGCGGTAGTAACACGCTAACTTTGTCCGGAGCAAATACCTATACCGGTTTGACTACCGTTTCCAATGGAATACTCCTCCTCAGCGGCAGCGGTACTTTGGGTGCCGCCACAGGAGCCGTCACCGTCTCAGGCGGCACGCTCAACTTGGGCGGACTAACCCGCACTAGAACCGGCACTATCACCCTCAGCGGCGGAGCGATCAACAACGGTACCCTTACCAACAACGGGAGCGCTTATGACGTCCGATCGGGTTCAGCTTCCGCGATACTTGGTGGCAGCGCAGGGCTTACCAAAACCACCGCTGGCACTGTCACTCTCTCTGGCACAAACACCTACAGCGGTGCGACTGCCGTCAATGCTGGCGGCAAACTGACCATCGCCTCTACCGGTACGATCAACGGGACAAGCGGGATTACGATCACCGGTGGCGAGCTGAACTACAATTCGGCCACCGCCCTTTCACAAGCAATTTCCTTCAGTGGCACGGGTGGCACTCTCAGCGGCAGCGGCACCATCACGCCAGCAGTCGCCATAACGAACGGCAACACCTACACAGCCGGAGAGCTGGGAGCCGCAGGCACCCAGGCATTATCCGGTGGGATTACTTTTAACGGCGGCTCAATCTTCTCGTGGGATCTGTCTGCAGGCCTTACGGATCCGGGAGCGAATACCGCCAACTCCGGTAGTTACGACAGGGTGACTGGAGCTGCGGCTGGAACGGGCGCGATCTTCCGAATCATCAGCAGGGACTCATTCGCCACTGCCTTTTGGAATACCAACAAGAGCTGGAACAACATCTTCACTTCCGGATCCCTCTCATCCATTTTCTCCACGATCAGCGGAAGCGGCATCGTTTGGAATGGATCCCGGGGAAATGTGGCTGACCGAGGTTCTTTCACCATCAGTGGCAGCACCCTGGCGTGGAGCGCCATCCCCGAGCCAACGAGTGCCTTGACTGGAATATTGCTCGGCCTCGGCCTGATGCGCCGCCGCAGGACTGCATGAGTATCAGGTAATCCCAAGTGCGGGATCAGGTTGTCGAAACCTCTCCGGAAGACGGAACGGTGTAACTCTTTTCCTCCCGAACAAATACCGGCGAGCCCGGATGGGAAACGGGTGATACCGCTTCAGCGGAGGCTCGCTGCGTCATCGGTAGTCCGCGTATTCCCACGTCCCAGCGATGGATTTTCAAATCATGCCGGGTCGCCAGTTCATCCAGTTCCCGCAAAAGATCCTGTCGCGGATTCTCGATCGCAAGGATCACGCCTTTCAAGCCCTCCTTCTCCGCGAGAACGGGGATTGAGGAAATGCCTCCCAGAACCCGGAACGACCTTAGGCGCCTACCATGGAGGGATCTCATTTCATCAACGAAACCGAGCACCCGTAGCCCGGGGTAACGGTCGTGGGCGCTGGATTTCAGATGATCCAGCAGAAGGGTCCCAAGATCGCCGGCTCCGAGGATGACCACGGGATGTCGTGCCATCCCACCCTTGTCCACCGTGCATCGGCTCCTGGCATCAAGGTCGAAGTCCCGCATCAGATCCAGCGCTACCCGGGGCAGGCAGACGCCGATGCAAGCGAAGACAAAACTCATGGTGGACAACCTCAAGGCGCTCCATTCTACGGCTGAATAGGCGGTACTGAACAAAGCGAACGTCGCGACCGCGGTCACAAGCAGCCAGAACTGGAGTGCAAGGATGTCACGCATCGTCGCCCTAACCCATAGCCGATTGTGCACCCGGACCACGAGGGTTGCAACACAGCCCAGCACGGTGAAAACCATGATGAAACGGCTCAGCTCCTGAAATTCCGCGCCCCTGGTCAGCCAGTTTGTCTCCATAAGCACCGCCACCATGGCCGCTGCTAGAAGAACCACGAAATCATAAAAGAAGAGTAATGCCGCAAGCCTCCTCATACGGCTCGGGACCTTGATTGCCATATGGATGACATTTCCAGTATGCTGGATCTCCACCCGGGCGAGGTTTCGCAACCCCACCATCCCGATAATCATGAATCCCACTAAGGAAAAACCCATGAGTTGCTCACCGAAAATCATCGGCATGAAAGCGAGCAGCGCGATCAGAATGGCCATGCCATGAAGAAAGGTCGCCACCTTCCACTGTGAACCCTTTGAGGCAAGCAAGCGGTGATGCAGGTGGTCGCCATCGGCATCGAAGATCCCACCCAGGATCTTCTCCCCGTTGAGCTTTTTAAGCAGCCGCACGGCACCGCGTCTCCAGATCGCGAGGAGGACATCCAGGAGAGGAACGCCCGCCACCGCGATCGGTAAAAGTATTGCACCCACCACAGCCCGCCGCCCGACCGACTGTGTCGCCGCAGCGGCGAGGAAAAACCCCATCAACATGGAACCGGCATCTCCAAGGAAGATTCGGGCCGGGTTGATATTATATCGGAGGAAACCGGTGATCGCCCCGGCCATGACCAGCAACAGTAAGGCGGAATCAACCCTACCGTTTACAATTGCGAGAACTGCAAGGGCCACGCAGGCCACAGCGGAAAGCCCGCCACACAGGCCGTCAAGGCCATCGATCAGGTTGAAGGCGTTGATGAGCACCACCGACCAGCCGACAAATGCAAGGAATTCCCAAATCCAGTGCCAGTCAGTGGGGAACAGACCCGTGGATATGGGATGGAGCAGAAAGAAAACCGAAGGTGCCAGGGCGTGTGCTGCCAGTTTGACCAATGGACGCAGACCCCGTTGGTCATCAATGAATCCTGCAACCACTAGAACCAGTGATCCAGCAGTAAAGGCGCCCAGCCATTTCCACGAAACCGTTTTATCTGGCATTAGAAGGCCACTCAGAAGCCCGCCACCAATGACGATTAGGAATGTCAGCCATATTGCAATACCTCCAGCGCGTGGAACCGCCGCCGTATGAATCCTGCGGTCTCCCGGCTGGTCCATCAGACCCATGTGCGGAGCCAAGGCTATCATCATTCGCGTCAACACCAATGAAATCAGTAACGACGCGCTCGCAGCCAGCAACATTTGAGGAAACATCAGGGAAAATGGACTAAGTCGTCGGAATGAATCGTCGGAACAAATTCATGGATGAATAATTAGTATGAAAACCAGTGAAAACAAACAACAAAAGATGTAAGAAGAATGAAGGTCTCCGACCATGACCGGGTGACCGGAAGATTTCCTTGGGGCGAAATACGATATATGTTCGCGAGTTCAGGCTGAACCCGATTATCGATGAATTGTCACATGGAGACAGCATCCCACAAACGAAACGATGCGTAAGACTCAAACCCCGCCCGCACCTGCACCCTCACCCGCTCAGGGGGGCGATACGACTGTCGTGCTGCTAAGCAACCTAGCAACGAGAAAAGGAAATCTTGCGAGCATTCCAGACTGAAAGACACCTCCACGTATGCTAATGCCATCAATCTGGGTGGTGCCCGGAATTAGGCGTAGGGTCAGTTGCAATATCGTGACATTTCGGCCTTCCGCAGGTGTGAACAGGCGCCATACGACAGTATCGTTGGGCGATCCATCTGATGTCCTCAAGCCACTCTTTCCAGAGTCGTCGATCCGGAGTCCACTCTTTCCAGAGTCGTCGCTCCCGTTGGTATCGTGGAACCGCCCACCTTGTTTCCTCAGTCCACTCGGCGGATCGGTCGGTGGGCCAAGGACGCGAACAAAATCCTCGTAGGTTTTCAGCGCGGCGAGTTCCTCCTGGCTGGGGAGTGAACTCCGGTAGGCGTGGGCGTTCCAATACTCTGTCCCATCCTCGGTCGTAGCAAGATATGGAACCGTATTTGGGGAACTCCCGGTGGCTTTTCCCGGGGGAATAAAATAGTTCAGAACCATCGGCACCTCACGTCTGTCCGTTGGGCCGCTGGAATTAAGCAACGGGAGCATGATTCCCTGGTAGAGCCGCTCTAGGATTGTGGCTTCACTAAACCGTTGACTTGGAACTTGGGATCTTTCTTCTGCGGATACCCAGGAGGCAAACAGAATAAAGGAAAGTGCAGTAAATTTAATTTTCATGGTATCGTCGAAGTTCCAGGTGGATGAAGAAGCATTTATCCGGCCACCGCCAGCAAAAAAACAACGAATTTGGATCATCGCATTTCGCAAATCTTGTTCAGAAAATGGCAGTATGCCATCCGGTGAGCAGGCAATCCTGCGGCGCTCATCCCATAATGGAGGGAAAGGAAAGTGACGACGATACCCGAAATCCCGGCGATTTCGCTGCGATCTCCGTTCCCTGCTATTCCTCCGTCCGTAATGCCGGAAATTTTCTGACCAGCTCCAAAATCCGCCTGTCGGCGTCAGATGCCCAGCTATCCGCCCCGTGTGGTGGCGCAACTGCTTTCTCATCTAGGCGCGCCGCCCTCGTCCGCACATCCTTGACAAGTCCTAGGCCTCTCGAGGGGTCGATGGGTGCCCAGGCTGTTGCTTGGCTCAGGGGCATCGCGGGTTGCATCGGTTCCAGCAAGCGTTCAATCTCGAATGCCCGGTCCACCTGATCTGCCCTCCCGGCGAATTCCATGGCCAGAATCCCTTCCAAATGGTGAAGCCTGTGGTCTAGCGGAAGAACCCGCAGCGCCTCCTCTAAAACCGCAAGCGCCATGATTAAGGGATCCTCCGCGGGATCCGCAGGCGGCATTCTGCTTTCGGAGCGTGCGACCCGGTCGCTTCGGTAAAGTTCTTCAACCGCCGCAACCGCGCGATCCCCCCGCAGGGTCACCGGCTCGGGCAGCCCTATTCTCTGCCCGACCAAAAGCCACAGGCCAACTGCCAGCACCGCCACTCCGCCCGCCCGGAAGAGCAAACGGCTTCGGGCGCGGCTTTCAGTTGCCGCAGGTCGCCGCGAGAGCCCTAACAGAAGAGCGGCTGTCCACACAAGCGGCACCCGATGACCCGGCACATCAAACAGGCTATGGAATCCCAATACCAGGGCCGCCACCATGCAACCCGCACGGATCGCGCGCGACCTTCCATTGGAGAGGCCGCGCCATGCGTCAACCATCGCAACAAGAATCAACCCGGCCATCAGAACTCCCGCAGGAATGCCTGCCTCGGCGACCAACCACAGCCAATCGCTTTCCGGATGCACATGCCGCGTTTCATTCGCGACGGCAGTCCGGTCCCGATACTGGGGGAAAACGAAGCTGAACTGGCCGGCTCCGAACCCAGTCCATGGCCTGTCGCGAATCATCCCAAGGGTGTCAAGCCATGTCGGCACCCGGAAATCCAATCCCCTCCCGTCCTCCGTCTGCGGCGCTTCCCCCCCCCCCCCCCCCCCCCCCCCCCCCCCCCCCCCCCCCCCCCCCACAACCCCCCCCCCCCCCCCCCGGGCCGCCCCCCGCAGGCGCCG
>Ga0335395_10000514_pt1 | contig 24097 bp, 9 predicted proteins | sample MAT02_FD_205744 | JGI IMG/M metagenome (GOLD analysis project Ga0335395, IMG submission 205744) | Freshwater microbial communities from Lake Fryxell liftoff mats and glacier meltwater in Antarctica - MAT-02 (spades assembly) (version 2) ...
ATGCACCCGATCGAGCTTTTGGATTATTCTATTCGTGGGGTGAAATTGCAGAGGAAGTAGTTTGCTGGGGCGGGCGATGTCGGCCCTGTTTTGGATGCGCTGAGGGTGAATGAGATTTTTTTTAATAGACTTCTTGCATTCATCCCAAAACAATCAGGAAAATATCTGCGTTTATCTGTGTTTATCTGCCTGACATCTGCGGTTAATTTATCTATCTAAAATAGACTTGAGTTGCATAAATATTTGATTGATGGGTTAACCGCAGATTTCAAGCAGATAAACACAGATTGACGCAGATAATTTAATAATTGAAAGTGATTGAGTGCAACTCAAGTCTAATGACTATTTCCCCTCTTCTAACCTCAAAAAATGCACCTGTCCCGAAGCTTCCGCCACTACGATTGTCACCCCATCAGGTGCAATAGCGCAAGCTTTCAAAGCACTATCTCCCCTGAAACTAGCAATTACTTCTCGACTTAACAAATCCCAAACTTTGAGAGTATTATCGTCCGAAACAGAAATTGCCTTTGTTCCCATAGTCGCCACAGATGTTACCGCATCAGCATGACCTGCCAAAGTAAAAACTTCTTTTCTACTTGACAAATTCCAAACTTTCAGATCGTGTTCCCGCCCGCCAGAAATCGCCCATTTGCCATCCGCCGTAACTGCCACAGCATTCACAAAACTCTCATGACCTTTGAGAGTGAAAAGTAGATTTTTGACGGCTAAATTCCATAAATTTGCCAAAATATTCTTTTCTTTCCCCAAACTCCAAACTTTCAGAGTTTTGTCGCCGGAAGCCGAAATTACCCGCTGGCTGTCGGGAGTAACTGCCACAGCTTTTATCCCGTCCTCATGACCTGAAAAAGTAAAAAGTTCCTCTCCTGTTTCTAGATTCCAAACTTTAATAGTTTTGTCTCCTGAACCGGAAATCGCCATCGTTCCGTCTGCCGTCACTGCCACAGAATTTACCCAGTCTGCATGACCAGTGAAAGTAAAGATTTCTTTTCCGGTTTCTAGATTCCAAACTTTCACAGTTTTGTCGCCGGAACCCGAAACTACTCGCTTGCTATCCGGTGTTATTGCGATCGCTTTTACCCAATCTTGATGTCCCGAAATAGTAAAAATTTCCTGTCCGTTTTTGAGATTCCAGACTTTAATGCTGTTGTCTCCTGAACCGGAAATCGCTTTCGTACCGTCTGCCGTCACTGCTACAGCATTTACGCAGTCATCGTGACCTGCAAATGATAAATTTTCTTTGCCTCTTTCTAAGTGCCAAACTTTGAGAGTTTTGTCAGAGGAACCAGAAACTATCCGCTGGCCGTCGGGGGTAACAGCTACAGCATTCACTGGGGCGATGTGATTGGTAAAAGTGAAAAGTTCTTCTTTTGTTTCCAGATTCCAAACTTTCAGCGTTTTGTCGCCGGAAGCCGAAATTACCCGTTTGCCGTCGGGACTGACTGCCACAGCTTGAACGAAACTGCTGTGTTTTCCTAAAGTGAAAAGTTGCTTTCTTTCTGATAAACTCCAGACTTGAATAGTTCCGTCGTAACTGCCGGAAATTATTTGTTCGCCGTCGGGAGTAACTGCTACACTTTTTACCCAGTCTTCATGACCCGTGAGAGTAAAAAGTTCTTTTCCAGTTTCTAGGTTCCAGACTTTCATGCTGTTGTCTCCCGACCCGGAAATCAACCGTTTACTATCAGGAGTTACTGCTACGGACTGGACAAAACTGCTGTGACCTTTGAAGTTAAAAATTACTTCCCTGCTTGTCAAATCCCAAACTTTAATACTGCCATCCCAAGAACCTGAAATTACTCGCTTGCCGTCGGGAGTTACTGCTACTGCTTCTACGGCAAAAGTATCGCCGGCAAAAGTAAATATTTCTTGTCCAGTTTCTAAATCCCAAATTTTAATCGTATTATCCCAAGAACCGGAAATTACTTTAGTGCCGTCGGGGGTGACAGCTACAGCATTGACGTAGGTAAGATGACCTTTGAGGGTGGAAAGTTCTTCTCCTGTTTCTAAGTGCCAAATTTTGAGATTGTGGTCGGAGGACGCAGAAATTGCCCGCTTGCCGTCGGGGGTGATTGCTACAGCTTGTACCCAGTCTGTATGTCCGGTGAGGGTACGCAATAATCTCCCGCCGGGAGGAGTAAAGCTGGGCGTTAGCGGTCGCAGCCAGGGGCTTTTTTGGTGTTGTGCCTGTGCTAGCAGTGCTTTAATTTCTGGACTTTCAAAGCACATCAAGCGGGCTATTAGTTGGGTGGCTAGTTGGCTTTTATCTGTGCCTAGAATGTGGGCAGACAGCCGAATTGCTTCTTGGATTAATTTGAGTTGGTCGGCTTTTTGGTCTGAGATAATAATATCGGGACTTGTTGCTAAATCGTAATCTTCTATTAGCGCCTGTACTCCCGATGCTGACAGCTTGGCTTTAATAAAATTGTAATCTGTTAGTAAGCTGTATAATTTTTCGTGGTCTGAAGTCGCTGCTAGCTGACTTGGCAGGATTCCCAGGTAGTGCGTTTGTTCTGCGGGCTGCATTTTATCCAGCCCTTGTGTAAACTCGGTCATAAATTTACGGATGTGTTTTTTAAATGTTTACGATCGCTAGCTGCACCCTACCGAAAAGCCGATCGAGAATCTTTTCTCTTGACTTAGCATGACATATTTGAATGCTATGTGCTATGGGCTTGCTGTCCTCGGTTTGGTGATGGTTCGATGAATTGCTGGTTTTTTAGTCGGAGTCTGCTTTGAGAATTTTCAAGCAGTGCGATTACAATAAATCGCCGCCAATATAATTCAACTCAGCAACGCCCAATTTACCGATCAATCGACAAAAGCTCACATATATCGTTGTTTTTCTTAACATAGCTGGTATTTGGGCGATGATGGTCGATCGATCAACACTGTCAAAGCTAAAAAATTTCAGGTATCGTAATCCTATTTAATGTGCGAAAAAGACTTTTTATAACGAAATATGATGGCGGATGCTCTAATTTTCTGTCAAGTCGGCCGCAGCAGCGAGGCAGATGTCCCCCTGGTTGGGTTTCGTACCTCAACGGCATCTGCAATCTGTTTCACCCAAAGCTCTCAGAAAGCTTTCCAGGTGCGCCCCCTTCCTCTAAAATATAGAAAAGGACTTGCACTCTTAAACCTGGTTTCTAGACAAAATCATTGGTTTGACCGCTAGGTACGTAGGAAGAAACCGGGTTTCTGACTCCATAGCGCGCAAGTCACGATCGCAAATAAAGCAGTATTGACTTTAGAGACAAATTTCATGGATGTTATCGAGTTTTTCGAGTTAAGTGCAGGTAAATGGTTTTCCCAGCGTACCGTACACAATCTCAATTCTGGGGAATTGCAGGCCGGTAAATCTGACCTCAAAATAGAAATACTGACAGCTAGCGATGCAGCAGTCGTCAAACTTTGCCAACAACACTCGATTAACCCGGCTTCAACTGGGCTCAAGGGCGTTCGGATTAGTTGGGACGGTATTCCCGATCGCGACAAAGCTAAACAAATCGGTTCTACAATATTAGCGATCGTACCAAATCCCGACAATCCCAGCGAAGGCAAAGTGTTGCAAGATAAGGGTAACAGTCGCTACGTGATGGGCGACGACGTACTGACATTGATTACAGAATCAGACACCCTCCATGCAGAAGAAAGGCTGTGGTATCTCATGCCTAACTTGCGACTGCGGACTAGCGTTGTTAAGCAAGCTAACGGTACCGAACAAGCATCTTTTTGTTCGGAAATTCGGATGGGAGGAAGTCCGAAAAGTGAAGAGTGACAAATAACTATCTAGTTTTCAAAGTTTACACCCTATTTCTGCTTTCTCCCTTCTTTCTTCTGCCTTCTCGGGCAATCGCTTTTAACTTGGTATGAAAATCAGTGTGTTTGACAACTGGGAATGATTTGGCCACAGGTTTGTCCGCTAATTTGTGTTCAGCTTCGGCTCGATCGGCGAGGGCGGTAACAGCCACATCTTCATATACTACAAATTCTGTATTTTCTTTTGTACGATCGTCGGCTGCAGGTAATTTTCCTGTTTCCTCTGCCTCTGTGTTTGGGACTTCTGCATGAAGCGCCACATCAAGTTGCGCCTCTGACGGTTCACGCAAATCTAACTCTGCGGCAGTTACTTCCGATTCCTGGTTCGATAAAAGTATATCTTCCGGTGACAGTTGAGCAGCACTTTCCCCGGTTAAATTTTGAGGAAAATTATTGCATACCAAGCGTTCAAACTCGCGATTGAAATGATAGAGAGGTTGACCTATCCGATGCCACATACTCAATAGCTGTCCCACAGAAACAGCCTTGTAGCGGCCTTGATAAAGCGCTTCAACCACTGCTAAACGCAGCCAATAGCCGGGATACTTGGTCAGCCATTCACCCGCCAATTTCTCGGCTTTTTTGCCACCTAGGTCAAAACCGTAGTGAACCAGCAGAGCCGCTGCTTGTGCAGATATTGCCGTCACTTCTGTCATTTGTTGTCTGTTGACTGTTGACTGTTGACTGTTGACTGTTGACTGTTATCTGTTGACTGTTATCTGTTGACTGTTGACTGTTGACTGTTATCTGTTGACTGTTGACTGTTAGTTCCAAATTCCCAATGACCAATGCCCAATGACCAATGCCCAATTAGCCAATTGAATTAATCGGATAAACGCACTCCTCCTTCTACAGTTCGCGCGTCCCCGGAAAAAGGTTGGGGAGTCCCATTCCAGTTGAAGTCGCTAATTCTAAAAGTCAGGCTGCCGACTTGACGCTCAGGATTAAAACGCAAAATGATTGCGTAGCTGCGGCGACTGTATTCTACAGTGTAATTCGTACTGATTGCTTCCCCGCTTTCTAAATTAATAGCACTTTGAAATCCAACTCGAAAGCCTCCGTAAACTTGCTGGACAAGCCCAAAAGACAGGACTCTCAAATCTACTAAGCGATCGAATAAAAACGGCGATATACCGTCCCGTCCCACCTGGGTATAGGTCACGTTAAACCCAGTGTAATCGAGGAAAGGGCGGGAGAAATGACCGAACTGCCCTTGAATGCCGACGCTGCCAGCGAGCGAATTTTGTCGATCGCCACTGCTGTAATAAGTACCAACTCCCCGGACTCCCAAGGCCAGTTGCAAGAAAGGAACCACCGGCGTCCGCGTATACCTCAAACCCTGGGTGGGAGTGCGGGGCAGCGGTTCGCCCTCCCACAGGTTGAAGCCACGACTCAAGGCAAAGCTGAGTTGGGAACGGCCCAGATCGATGCGGTTGTTTTCCCGCACTGGTTCGAGCAAGTCTGCTCGATCGGTGTCAGCATTGATAAATTGATACCCAGCTTGGTAGCTGAGATTGATGCCAGTGCCTCCGAGTGGGATGACTGGGGAAGTGAGGACTGCCCCCAGGCTGCTCTGCACGGTTTGATAGCCCAGAGAACCGTTAAACAGTCGATCGCGATAACTGTATTCTGCTGCCAGAGAGTGAGTGCCGATCAACTGTCGCAGGCGCAAATTGCCCCGAAAGCTGTCTTCCGGCAAGTTCGGGAAATTTTCAAAACTCAGAAATATTGCCGATCCGTCGAGCCTGGTGCGTGGGCCGAGACTAGCGCCCAACCTCGCTTTCAGCCCGTAGCTGTCGGGAAAAAACGGATTGCCACCGTGCTCTGCCACGGCCCGCTGAAGGTAAATTTGAGGCGTCAGGGTCAGCCGCACCGGCCCGTTTTGCAACACCTCAAAACCGCACTCGGCATACAAACCGCCGCGGTCGCCTCCGTCGTAGCCAAAGGTCAAACATGGGCCGTTTTGCTGCCGGCTGTCAAACACTTGCCTGCGGGGATACACGGGTATTTTCACGCGGTTGTCGAACACCAAGCGGGGTTTAGTTGTGACCAATTCCTCTGCCGTGGGGGAAATCCTTCTAATCGTCGCCGTCCGGGCCCTGTATTCAAATTCCGGCGGGGAAAACGGGTCGTTAGTAATCCGAATGTTGGTTGCTACTCTCGCGCCGTCTGGCAGCAGTTCGATGCGTTCTGCTTCAAAGCGGACGCGGTTGACCGCACCGACCACTTGGGGGGCTGCTAGCTGTCCGCCGCCCCCGATTGTCACTGTAGCAGCGCCGGGGGATTTGACTCCGCGCACGGGCTGCTGGCTGGTAATTCGATCGCTCAGTGGCTGTTCCAGAATCGTCCCAGCACTGATATCTGTAGGCAGTGTGGGGGTCAATTCGCTACCTGCGGCGGGCAGGAATATTTCGCCGCTTGCTTGTTCGACTGCGCCGGCGTTGAGGCCGAGATTGAATTCCATCCGCTGGCCGCGCACTACTTGTTGGCCGCGGGTATAGGCGACATTGCCGGATGCTACCACTTGGCGGGTGACTAAGTTGACGATCGCTCGATCGGCATCAATCACAGTTTGCCGGAATCGCACAACGACATTACCAACCGCCGTGACAATTTGCTGCTTGTCGTCAAATTCTTGGCTGTCAGCCTTAACTTCAATAGTATCGGCCGGAGTCACAGGAAACGGCACCGTTCGCCCAGAAGGTGCGGTGCGGACTCCCGGCGGCGCGGCTGGTTTAGGCTTCGGTGTCGGCGCAGCGGGTGTACTGGGTGCGGGGGCAGTTCCTGGTGTGGGAATGTCGAACTGTTGTTGCCCGCTGGGTGCTGGTTCTAGCGCGGGTTCTGGAACTGGAATCTCCGCAGGTTCGGGAGAGTTATCTTCTAACTGCCGGCCTTGGGCCTGATACCAACTTTCCTGCTTTCCGACAAGATTTCTCTCCTGTTGTTTCTGCGCCTGTGCGGTTCGTTTTCGATTGCGAATGGCAACGGCATTTTCTACCGAACCCAATTGGTAAGCGGTAAACGAGGAATGTTTCGGAGTTTCCGCAGTTTCGGGTTCTCCCACAGGAGGCCGACGCTGAAATCCCACCACTGCCTCGCCACTTTCCACTGCAGCTAGGGGGTCGGCGATTTCTGGAGGCTGGTCGGTGGCTGGGGTGGTGCCGAGGAGTGTGGCTGCGGGTTCTGCTTGGGCTGGTGTGGGTTCTGGCTGAAGGATATCTGGGCTTAGTTCCGGTATTTCTGCGGGCTTGCTGCGGGTGTCTCCATCGCCTGCCGCCACAGTGAGGGCAACCTTTTTGGGCTTTGCGATGTAGATGATGGCAGAGGGTTCTGGCGGCGGTACCGGATAGGGCATAGTTACAACAGGTAAGTCATCCGATTTTAGATTTTAGATTTTAGATTTTAGATTTTAGATTTTATAGGGTGCAATTTATTGAAAATTTTGCATCTAAAAGGCAACTGTTTAGATATTAATCTGACATCTAAAATTTGCAGTGGCTTTGGCGCGCCGGAATATGGCTGCTTTCAGAACTTGCTTCCGCCACAAGATAACCTCGCTGCTGGTGCGAGGTCAAGTTTTTTTAGACTAATTTTTGCGGGCTTGCTGGGGGACTGCGGTGGCGCGCCCCCCAGCCAGCGGGCGGGATAACTTGTTTATTCCATGTCTCTGCGGTTGGGGTTCCGGGCTGGGTCATTGGACAAAAATCCAAATATGAACAGGGAAACAAAAAATAAAACAACTACATTAACTACGATTTTGAGGGTTAGCACTGTGGGAGTCTCCAAAGATGGCATAATACTGAGCTGATTTGCTGCTGTTGCAGCAACTTTTTTATCATAAGCTAAAGATTAGTCAATTTTATCTTTGCTTTTGAGGATTTTTGGCAAGTTGATTTTTGCCCAATTCCAGAGTTGCTCGGCGATGTTTTCTAGCCGCAGCATAACTCGATCGAGCCATTCGAGCACTTGTTCTAGGGGGTGCTTAATGTATCCCATCGATTCTGCTTTTGTTTCTAAGTAGTCGCCCTCGGGTTGGACGCCTGCGCTGGGATTTTTTGGTTCTGCGGCGGCGGGGGTTGCGGCGGTGTATCTGCTAGTTTGCGCGGTGATTGCTGCTGGGGATTGGTTGTTTTGTGCGGTGTTCGGGTTTGTGTTTTTTGGCACTTGGGTTTCCGGCGCGCGCCCTGGGGTTGATTCTGCTGCGAGTGCAGAGCTATTTTTTTGAGTAATTGCTAAATCAGATAAATCAGATGCTGTTTGGGGTTGACTTTTTGAGCTTTTTGTCAGCAAGCTCTGTTTTAGCTGCCCCAGCAGGCTGTGAAGTGCTTCTGGGTAGGGGGAGATTGAGACTGCGGTCGATCGACCTTCTGCCACTTCTCCTAATTCTGCCATTTCTTGCTTGACTTTTGGACTAGCTTGTGCTATATGGCTTTGAGCTGCTGCCTGGGGTTCGGAACTTCCGTCGATTAAATGCTGCGGTGCTGCTTCGCCGAATAAGTCTTGCCAGTTCAGCCAGGGTCGATCGACCTCTGGGCTATTTTGTATGTTTTCTTGTTCTTGTCGCTGTTTCAAATAATACTGAATTGCGACTGATTTCTCCGTATTATCACTGGCTGCCGTTTCTTTGCCCAAAAGGTTGTCTACTGACGACCAAATCATTTGTTCGATGTTTCGAGCGTATTTTTCGAGGATTTCGCGGGCGGACAAATCTAAATTGGTTTCGGTGCCGGATGTATTAATTTTTACTCCAGAGTTTTCTGTGGGTGCGGCGGTTGTTTTTGCCGAGGGCGGCAGGGTAAATTCTTCGAGGTTGACGGCGGCGCGATCGAGTAATGTAACAAAGGAGAGAGGATGGCCGACTTGATGATCGAACTTGCTGTTAAAATTAGTTTCTAATTTTGGGGTATTGTGGTCGATCGAATTCGATGCCGCAATTGACTGCTGTGCGGTTTTTGCTTGGATCTGGGCGCGGGCTTTTTCGACTAGAATTGAATTGCGGTCGATCGCTTTTTTAACTGCGAGGATTGATTCTCCAAACTGATTTCTTTTCAGAGCAACCGGACTCGTCTGAAGCCATGCCATCAATTCCCAAAAACGACGCATCGGCGGCAACTGCGCTTTTTTTGCTGCCGACTCCAAACCGAGATTAAATTTTAATTCTTTTTGGGTAATTTCCCGCCGTTCGGGCCCGGAGTTTGCGACTTCCCAAGTTATGCGACCTTCGATCAGTTCCTGCTGTTCGGGTGTCAAAATATCTAATATCTGATTTTCTCTTCCGACTAATACTAAAGTGCGGGCTGGGAGAAAACTGGCGATTCCCTCAACTTTCGGTTGCGGTTTTAATTGAGTTTTAGCCAGCGGGTGTTCTAAGACGGAAGTTGTTTGATGCTTTGTGATTTGTCCGCTAAAATTGATAGCCGGAGGTAAATCGCTAGCAGTATTTCCCTGATTTATTAACAGCGGGAAGCTGGCTAAAGTTTTCGCGGTTTGCGACGAGTTTAGTAAATTTTCGGCGAGGTGTAAAATTTCGGCGATCGAACTTTCCTCGGAATTTTCCCCCTGATACCAATTTTGTGGCAAATCGGGGTTTTCGTCGCCGCCAAATTCTTGCAGTTCCGGTAAATCTACTTTTTGACTTGATTCCCGCAACTGTCGGCCCAGCATTCGGGAACTTTGCACGAGCAAGTAAGCTGGATAAAGCAGAATTTGGGTGGCGCTGAGGGTTGTTTCTTTAATTTGACGCCAAGTTCGATCGCAATTGTCAGCGACTTGGCGGGACTGTTTCGATATAAAATTTAATAGTCGGCTTTGGTAGGGGCCGTAGTAACCGTTAGACATAAGTTTTATTATTGAATTCAGATTTTTGATTCGCGTCGGCATTGCGAAATATTGCTGTAAAATCAAAGCGAGATCTTAATCGCAGCTTCAAACCCTCTGAAACCTTTATTTCTTCGCGTCCTTTGCGTCTTCGCGGTTCAATCCGATCTTTGATTAATACACAATTCCTATTTTAGCGAAATATGAGCGCTTCTGTGTCACCTGCTAGCAACAATATTTCTGTCACTGTCGAGAAGTTGCGCCGCCTCAGCCAAGTGGAGGTTCAGTCTGGTTGGAGGTACTGCGATTCTGACTCTGCTGTATCTTCGGTAAATATTTGTAACAGCCCTGTTGCCGAACTTAACGGCAAAGGACATATTGCTTGGCCGTCGGGGAAGCAAGTTTTGTATTTGGGCCAGCAATTTGTAATTCCTGACAATTTGCACGGTTATCCTGTGGTTGGTTTGCGGTTGCTGCTGGCCTTGACTTGGTGGGCAGAAGATGCTCAAATTTTTGTGAACGGTGAGTTAGTCGGACAGGGAGATTTATTTGATTTTGCCGATCGAGTTTTGTTGAGTTCGTCGGCAAATCCCGGAGATGAATTTTTAGTTATTTTGCGGTTGCTAAGTCCGGGCCACGATAGCGGTGCTTTAGTGCGATCGATTTGTTTGTACGAAGCTGCTGACTCTTCTTGTTTTGATCCGGGTTTTGTGGCTGCCGAATTAGAGATTTTGCAAAATTCGCTAGCTCAAAATTTAGAAAATTTAAATTCCCAATACCTCTCCACCGAAATAATAGCAAATCGCCCTATGTTTGTCAAGGGGGAAACGCTGAAATCTGAGATTGATTTAGCGCTTGGTTTGATTGATTGGTCGGCGGTGGGCGATCGCCAAAAGTTCGATCGCTCTCTGTCTGTTTTGCGGCACAATTTACTGGGATATCTGCGGGCTTTTTCGGGGGATTTAGATGAGGGAACCGCAGAGGGCGCAGAGGGCGCAGAGGGAGGAAGAATGGAGGGGGTTTTTGAGGTTGGAGAAAATAGCAACGCTACATCTATATATATAGGAGAAAGTGGTGCTCTGACATCTTTTTCTGGGGATTTAGATGAGGGAACCGCAGAGGGCGCAGAGGGCGCAGAGGGAGGAAGAAGAGATGAGGTTTTTGAGGTTGGAGAAAATAGCAACGCTACATCTATATATATAGGAGAAAGTGGTGCTCTGACATCTTTTTCTGGGGATTTAGATGAGGGAACCGCAGAGGGCGCAGAGGGCGCAGAGGGAGGAAGAAGAGATGAGGTTCTTGAGGTTGGAGAAAATAGCAACGCTATATCTATATATATAGGAGAAAGTGGTGCTCTGACATCTATATATACAGGTAAAATCTATTTGGTCGGTCACGCTCATTTAGACTTAGCTTGGCTGTGGCCGGTTCCGGAAACTTGGGAAGCGGCAAAGCGAACTTTTGAGTCGGTATTGAAATTGCAATCGGAGTTTCCCGATTTGATTTTCTGTCATTCTACTCCGGCGCTTTATGCTTGGATGGAAGAACATCGGCCGGACTTATTTGCTGCGATTAAAAAACAGGTGGCGGCGGGTTGTTGGGAAGTTATTGGCGGGATGTGGGTAGAACCGGATTTAAACTTGATTTCCGCTGAATCAATGGTGCGGCAAGTTTTTTACGGACAGCTTTATGCAAAAGAAAATTTTGGGGAATTGATGCGGGTAGCTTGGCTACCGGATACTTTTGGTTTTGGGTGGCAATTACCTCAGATTTTGCGGCAAGGCGGAGTTGATTATTTTGTGACGCAAAAGTTGCGTTGGAATGATACAACGGAATTTCCCCACGGTGCGTTTTGGTGGGAAGGGTTGGACGGTACTAAAATATTTAGCATGATGTCTGCTCCAATTGGCGAAAGTATAGAAGCTGTGAAAATGGCAAGTTATGCTTTTGACTGGCAAGTTAAGACTGGTTTGCAAGATGCTCTTTGGTTGCCTGGGGTTGGCGACCACGGCGGTGGCCCGACTCGTGATATGTTGGAGGTGGCGAAACGCTGGAAAATGTCGCCTTTTTTCCCGAAGTTGGAGTTTGCGAAAGCGGTTGATTATTTGTCTTTGATTGAGAGTCAGTTTTGGCCGGCAGTTGCGGAAAGTTCGCAGGAAAGCGATGTTGCAAAACCGGATAATCAGGAGATTTTGCGGGCGCGAGAATTGTCAAATTTGTCGGCATTTTCCGCAACTAAGCCCGAAAGCGATGTTCCAGAATCGGATAATCAGGAGATTTTGCAGGCGCGAGAATTTTCAAACTTATCGGCAATTTCGGATGCAAATCATTCCATCTCACAACTCAAAACTATTCCCCGCACTCTCCCCGTTTGGAAAGACGAACTTTATTTAGAATTCCACCGGGGTTGCTACACGACTCGCGCTGACCAAAAACGCCAAAACCGCCGCTGCGAAGAGTTGCTTTACCAAGCAGAGTTGCTGTCTTCGCTGGCAACGATTTGTACTGGTGCAGTTTATCCGAAATCAGAATTAGAATCTGCTTGGAAACAAATTTTGTTTAACCAGTTTCACGATATTTTGCCCGGTTCTGCGATCGCCCAAGTCTACGCGGATGCTAATCTAGGATGGGTTGGGGTCGATCGCACTTGTCGCGAAATCCTGCTAAGATCTTTGGATGCAATCTCGGCCCAAATTTCTCTGCCGAATCCCCCGCAGCCCGACGCTCAACCGATTTTGATTTTCAATACTCTCAATTGGTCGCGCTCTGAGGTTGTCGCTGTACCGCTTCCCGATGCTGCTGATTCAGCTTGGCAAATTTACGATTTTTCCCGACGGCGACTGGCTTCGCAGATTGTCAGGGGCGATCGACCGCAATCGCAATCTAAACTGTTATTTTGGGCAAATAATCTCCCCGCCGTTGGCTACCAAGTGTTTTGGCTGTGTCGCGAAGACGCTCAAACTGTGGCTCAAACTGTGGATAATGCGTCCGCGAGGCTAGAAACTGAAAAAAAGACAGAGTTATCAAAACTTACATACGGTATAGCACAAAAAAACACAGTTAGTCAAGAAACGCATTTTGCAGCCGCACAAATGGTTCTAGAAAATGAATTTATTCGGGCAACAGTAGACGGCAAAACCGGGGATTTATCCAGCATTTGGGATAAAGTAAATAACCGAGAAGTCTTGAATGCAGCAGGCGGCAATCAACTGCAAGCATTTCAAGACAGTGGTCAATATTGGGATGCTTGGAACATTGACCCAAATTATGAAAAACATCAACTACCAGCGCCGATACTGAAAGATATTTCCTGGATAGCACAGGGAGAAATACGGCAGAGTTTGCGCGTAGTCAGACAAATTGGCAAATCGGAGTTTTGCCAAGATTATATAGTAGAAATAGGTTCGCCGCTGCTGAAAATCAAGACAGTGGCAAATTGGCAAGAAACTCACGTTTTAGTAAAAGCAGCCTTTGGGTTAAATGTAGAAGCAGATTTTGCAACTTGCGAAATTCCCGGCGGTGCGATCGATCGCACAACTAAGCCGCAAACACCCGCCGAAAAAGCCAAATGGGAAGTGCCGATTTTACGCTGGACTGATATCAGCAATGACGGTTTTGGAGTCAGTTTGCTCAATGATTGCAAATACGGTTGTGACCTTCAACCAAATCAAATTCGCCTAACTTTGCTTCGGGGCTCGACTTGGCCGGATGAACAAGCAGATGTAGGAGTTTCCGAATTTACTTGTGCCGTCTATCCCCACAGCGGAAATTGGCAAGAAGCCGGCACAGTTCGACAGGGCTATGAGTTGAATTTACCACTGCTAGTAAAGGTGTTACCCAAGTTAGAGGAAAATGGCCACAAGACTCTGCCCGCAGTTGGCAAGTTTTTGGATTTGTCCGCCGAAAATTTAGTGCTGATGGCTTTCAAACAATCGGAAGACGATTCTAATGTGTGGATTTTGCGGTGTTGCGAGTGTCATGGTAAAGAGGCAAAGTTGGAATTAAAGAGCGATTTGGGTTTGGCGATTAGTCAGCCTGTCGATTTATTAGAACAACCCATAAATTTGCCTCAGAAGTCAGACGATGGGAGAAGTTTCAGAATATCACCGTGGAAAATAGCGAGTTTTGCAGTCAATTTATCAATACCAATTGAGATATAGTACCTCATCGCAAATTTATCCAACCTTTTGAGACTTTGCGAACTTAGTGCGAACAAAATTTGCCAACCGGCGCCAATTAGCCCTCACAACTTTCTTCTGATCTAAAATATGCAAAATCGCGAACGCTAAAAATGTGTACGCCAGCCAAAAATGCAAACTCCTTCCCACCTCAACCATTGCGGAATTCTGCGGAAACACATCCGGCAAAACAATTCCGAAAAATTTCACATTGTTACTTTTGAAAGAGTTAGAAAAAAAGACACCAGCAACCGGAACTAGCCACATAAAAACGTACAAAGTTGCGTGCAGAGCAAAATTTTTGTACCATTCCTTCGTAAACTTTGGCAGGCGTTTCGTATATTTTTTCCACCATACCCGCAGCAGAGTTAAAATCCGCCAAGTCAGTAAAGCCATTGTCAGCACCGCTACGGATTTGTGAAAATCGTAAAGGGGGCCTCGAATAAACAATTCTCTTGGCAATTGAGCCATAGAAGTACCGCCAATAAACAGTACTAAATAGCAAGCTGACATTACCCAGTGTAAAGACATCAGTTGTTTGAACGCAGAATTAAGTCTGGGTTTCGCAGCAGGTTGGGTACTCACTCTTCCTTACCTCCTTAGCGTTTGCTGGACAAGATTAAGTATAAACTATAGGACTAAAGCCCGTGGTCGATTGTGCATTATAAGATTTACTTAACTTAATTATTACAAATATTTATTAAGCAGTCTAATTAACTATATTCACGATCGTCATTCCCAACACAAAACATCGTACTTGGGTCGATCGCCTCTCAAGCAGTTTTCAGGTCGAGTATCCCCAAAGCCACCGCAAAAGCTGACCCGATAATTGCAACCGCCGCCCGGTTCATCCGCCGCCCCGGCAAATATCCCAAACCGAATCCGAAGTAGGTCAGTCCCAATACTAGGTATTTGAGTGTTATCATATATACTTGAAATCATTGATTGTGGTTTTTTTTATTGTCTAGGATGCTAAAAGTACAGAGTGGGTAATTGCAGCTAAACCTGCTGGCATAGCAACTAGCGGGAAATATCGTCGGCAGAGGGTCTACCAACTACAAACAAACACAGTGGTTGCATTGGGAAGCGAAAACCAGGTGCTGGACAAGTGGTATTTTTGTTACAAATTGTAACTTTTTTCAAACAACAGGTTTAATTTAGTTTCACAAAAAAGTTAAATTCCAGAAAGTAAAATTAATTACAGTCGAGTTAAGCTAAAAGTGTTTGCTAAAAAAAGTCATTCAAGCAACCCCGAAACCAACTATTCTCACTTGATCGACACCGACGGCGAGTTCGCGACAGCAAAACTTTCGTGCAACCAACAAGTCGAACAAGATTGGTATGGAACTCTCTACGAGAATTTTCCGGGCATTTACTTCGTTCTAGACGCTTTGGGAAGAGTTTTTTCCCTCAATCAATTCGGTGCGTCTCGCCTCGCCTACAAATCGCAGGAATTAATTTGTCATTCAATTTTTAACATATTTTACTGCCAAGAGCAAGCCAAAATGCAGGCAGAATTTGCCGGATTGGCCCAGCCGGAAAACGGTACGCCAACTCCAAAAATTGCCTGTTGGGAAGGCTGCTTGACTTGCAAAGACGGCAGGATTATTAGGGTAAAAGCAACCGCGCGCCCAATGCCGGCGGTAGATTGGAAAATAGAGGAAAATACCAATGGTCGCTCAATTGCCAATTTTCAACGGCCGGCTGTACTGTTAGTTTGCGAAGAAATTAAGGCTGCTTCGCAGTCACCCACGTCGCCCAGCCAGAGAGCAAATTGGCGCAGTCCAACTTTAGCGATCGCAAAATTAGCCAAAAGTCAACTTAAAGAACGCAACAATATAGAAGACTTCATCCGCGAAGTAACAGAAACCGCTGTCAGTATTGTCAACTGCGATCGAGCCAGTATTTGGCTGTATGGCGAAGACAACACCCAGCTTCACTGCATCGACCTTTACGAACAAAATACTAAACTCCATTCCGTACAAATCATCATCACAGCAGCCGACTGTCCGGCATATTTTCAAGCTTTAAAATCTGCAAGTGTGATCGCTACTGTGGCAGCAGAAAATGACCCCAGAACGCGAGAACTTGTCGGTCTTTATTTGCTCGATCAGGGCACAACTTCCCTGTTAAACGTACCGATTGTGCTAGCAGGTCAAAGGTTGGGAATAGTCAGCGCAGAACGCCAGGGCTCCGACGGTGATTGGACGGAAGAAGAACACGAATTTACCCAAATATTAGCAGATTTTGTATCCTCAAGTTTGTCAGCTAGCGAAAAGTTAAAATTAGAAGCAATACGGCACGAACAGCAGCAAAACTTGCTGACAAAATACTACGATCAACTAGAGGAAAGAGTAGAAAGACGCACGGCTGAACTCAAAAAAGCTAACCAAAAACTGCAACAAGAAATAATTAAAAGAAAACAAGCAGAAGCAGAACTACGCCTGCAGCAACAAGAACAGCAAATTATTTTTGATTCCGTGCCGGCGATGATTTGGCTCAAAGATACCGAAAGTCGCCTGCTGCGAATTAATCAAGCCGCCGCTGCATCGAGAGGTTTGCCCGCAGCTCAATTAGAAGGTAAATCTTTTTATGAAATCTATCCAGACGAAGCAGAGCAATATTATTTAGAAGATTTGGAAGTAATCAATTCTGGCGTTCCCAAGCAGGGCCAAGTCGAACTGCTACCAACAGTTTCGGGTCAAAAATGCTGGGTGCGGACAGATAAAATACCTTACCGGGATGAAACAGGTAAAGTCGCTGGTGTAATCGTGTTTGCAGTAGATATTACTGATTTAGTTAGAGTCGAAAAAGAACTGCGAGAATATCGCGATCGCCTCGCAGAAAAAGTCGAGAAACGTACTGCTATGTACAGGCAAGCTATGGCCGCTTTGTACTCGGCAAATACGCAATTGCAACAGCTAATTAGCAACAGCTACTCCCGCGAAAATGGCAGCAGCACAGTAGTACCGAGGTTGCTTGAATCCGAAGCTTATTTTGAAGCAGTTGCCGTGGCTGACCGCGACACAATTTTGAGCGTCAGCAGTGATTTTGCCGAACTTTTCGGTTACGAACCTGCGGAAATGGCGGGAATGAGTTTGCTGGAACTACTGTCGCCGAAATCATACAAACAGGCGCCGCAAATGATTTCTGCTGCCAGCAATACAGTCTGTGAAACTATTTTTCTCAAGCGAGATGGAACTGCTTTTCCTGCTGACGTTCGCAGCAAATTTGTATTTTGGGAAGGTCGTTTAGTCCAGGTGAAAGCAGTCCGAGACCTCACAGAACGGAAATTGATCGCAGCAGAATTAGAGCGATCGCGCTCTCTGCTGCACGCTACCTTAGAAGCAACGGCAGACGGCATTCTCGCCGTTACTACCGCCGGAGAAATGATTAGTTATAACGAAAAGTTAGTTCAAATGTGGGGAATTTATGAAGAAGTTAGAAACTCCATGGATAGAACGGTGCGGCTGGCATTTCTAACTAAGCAAGTTAAAGATCCGAGAGCTTTTTTGCAGAGAGTTAAAGAATTTTATAGTGATGCGGAGTCGGAAGGTTGCGATATTCTAGAATTTAAAGACGGCCGCACTTTTGAGCGCTACACGCAGCCGATTCGAGTCGGACAAAATATTATTGGCAGGGTGTGGCGCTTCCGCGATATTACCTCTCGCGAAAAGGTGACGGCAATGTTGGGAGATTCTCAAAGGCGCTTTCGGGCAATTTTTGATTCTTCTTTCCAATTTGTGAGCTTATTGAAACCGGACGGCACTCTGCTGGAAGCTAACCAAACTTCTCTAGATTTCGCGGGAATTAAGCTGCGGGATGTGGCAAATAAGCCGTTTTGGCTATTGCCGTGGTGGGGAGATTCTGAGGAAGTTCGGGAACAGTTGCAAGAGGCGATTTCTCGATCGGCAAAAGGTGAATTTGTTCGCTATGAAGTGGAACTTCAAGGTGCAAATCGGACGGCAACTGTTGATTTTTCTCTCAAACCGGTCGCGGATGAAACGGGCAAAATAGTATTGTTGCTGCCGGAAGGTCGGGACATTACTCAAAGTAAGCAAGCCCAAGTCGCGCTGCGGCAACAAATAGAACGGGAACGCTTGATCGCACAGATTCAATCGCGCATCCGTTCTTCTTTGGATCTCCAAGATATTCTCAACACTACAGTAGCGGAAGTGCGGGAGTTTTTGGCAACCGATCGCGTGCTGATTTTCCGATTCCGACCCGACTGGAACGGAGATGTCGTGGTGGAGTCGGTTGGAGAAGGATGGATGCCACTGAAGGGGATGGCAATTGACGATTGCTGTTTTGCCAATACTTATATCGGACAGTATTTAAAGGGCCGCATTCGCACCGTAGAGGATATTCAGGCTTCTAATTTGACCCAGTGTCACATGAATTTTTTGGCCGGGTGTCAGGTGAAGGCAAATTTGGTGGTGCCGATTGTCCAGCAGGGAATAGAACACCGCGATGGCAATCCTTCTTGTCAAGTGCCGCAGTTGTGGGGTTTGCTGATTGCCCACCACTGTTCGGCACCCCGCCAGTGGCAGCAGTTTGATGTGGATTTGCTGAGTCAGTTGGGCACTCAAGTGGCGATCGCGATCGAACAATCTTTACTTTACCAGCAGCTAGCGGCGGCCAACCAGCGGTTGGACGGGTTGGCGAATTTGGACAGTCTGACTCAACTAGCTAACCGCCGTCGGTTTGACGAGGTGATCAACCGAGAATGGGAGCAGTCGAGCTCTTCGGAACCGCTATCTTTGATTATGTGTGACATTGACTGTTTTAAACTTTACAACGACAATTACGGCCACCAAGCCGGGGATGCTTGTTTGCAGCAAGTGGCGCGGGCGATCGGAGATGCTTGCACAAACGCACCCCCAGAACGCCTCTATTTGGCTGCTAGGTACGGCGGCGAGGAATTTGGGGTAATTTTGCCAAATACGGATATCGTGGCTGCACAGGCTGTTGCTGAGGGAATCCGCCAGCGTGTCAAAGCCTTAGCAATTCCCCACATTAAGTCTGTTGTCGGCGATTGTGTGACTCTCAGCTTGGGAGTTGCGGGCGTTTCCGAAAGTCAAAATTCCCCGAAAATGCTGATTGAAGCTGCTGATAAGGCACTGTATCGAGCTAAGTCGGGCGGGCGCGATCGAGTTGACAGTTGACAGTTGACAGTTGACGGTTGACAGTTGACGGTTGACGGTTGACAGTTGACAGTTGACAGTTGACAGTTGACGGTTGACGGTTGTCATCAGCTTACTAAAAAAACGATCGCGCTAACTGGCATAAAGTTAGTGCGATCGCCGTACTATGAATCAGCTATTTATCTATCAGACTCGGCGCGGAATTTTTACGCATTTCCACGAAGATTGTTACAAGACTTCACAGAAAGAGGGGAAGAGTGAGAGATGCGGAAATTTTTCCTTCTGATGACAACTGACAACTGACAACTGACAACTGACTAACCTATTTAGCTAACAGTTTCTGAAACACCCCATACATATCCTCAGCCAACTTTTTAGGATTCCACAAAGGTGCGAGATGTTCCGGCTGCTTAGATTTTACTAAATGCTCTTTCACCGCATTTCTCAAACCAGCATCGCGGCCAAACTTAACTCCCCACTGCGTGTATTCCTCCCAACTCCACGCCGCACCAACATCAAGATTTGCACTTTTCAGAAAAGCGTAACCCATGCGCGAAAGATATTGGTCGCCGGAGCGAGTTACCACTGGCAAATTCGCCCACAAAGCCTCTAAATTGTGAGTCCCGCCGTTGTAAGGATAGGAATCTAAAAGCACGTCGGCTACATAATAAATAGCCCGGTGTTCTTCTTCACTTCTGGTTTGCCCTATAAACTTAATCCGAGCAAAATCTACTCCCTGAATTTCGCATTCTTCGCGGTAAGTGCTGTGAATAATATCGGGGTCGCCTTGACCTTTGCGGATTAACAAACTATCTGGTACTTCCTTAAGGATTTTAACTTGAGCTCGTACCATTTCAGGATTGGTTTTCCTACCCGGAGCAACGCACAGATAAGTCATCTGATCTAAGCCAATTCCGAGAGCATTTCTAATTGCCTCTCGATTCACAGGAATGCTTTGCAGTGCGCCAATTGCTACGGAACAACTAGGCAACCTAACTAACTGTTCTAAGTAATTTTTTTCCACACCAGGGGGGTGAGTGTGTTCGTCGCAGAGAAAGTAGTGATTATCTGAAATATAGGGCGCGTCGAATCCTAGCCAAGAAACGCAAATCCCCGCAGGATATTGGTATAAAACTTCGACATTTGTTGGGACTGTCATCGAGTCTAAGTCTATCAAAACATCCAAGTTGTCTTGCGCTACTTCCGCGAGGATTTCGCCGCCATCAGCAAAGCCGTTTGGATATTTTTTAGGCCAGTAAAACTTGCCAGCCATGTCTTCAAACCGCTGCGTAACTTCATCTCGGTTGAGTTTCCCCGTGACGTAAAGGTGAACGTGGGGGGTAATGTGGCTTAATTCGCGAATTAAAGCTTCGCTGCACCAGCCTACTGAGTGGCGGCGGAAGTGTTTGGAAAGAAAGCCAATTTTTAAATGACGTTGTTCTTTTGTTTGGTAATTGGCTAGGTTGCTTCTGTTAACTTGCTGGCGCTGCGGGACGGCTTTTTGGTAGTATTCTTTGGCAATGAGTCTGTAGAAACTGGCATTTTTTTCGCGGTTGTCTCGCAGGTGAGAAACTGCAAACAAGAAGATTTCGTAGAGCAGTTTTAGTTCGATTACGCTAAAGGTTTCGACCTTTTCGTAGCAGAGTTTTTCGATTTCTTCGAGTTTCTGAATTGCCTGTTTGCTGACACCTGATTGCAGGTAGGAAAAGACGTAGGCTGTAGCTGACATGATAGGGGCATTTTCGCCGCAGTTTTCGCAGTATTTGTCGGCTACGCTGCGGGCTCCGGCGAGGTTGGTGGAATGGCTTAGCAAGTCGCACAGTTGTTGGTGGGCTTCGCTAAATTTGGGGTTGCATTGGATCGCTTTTTCAAAATTGGCGATCGCCTCCAAGGGTTTATCTTGTTTCTGAATGTGTCCCATCCGGCAGTAAACCTCTGCCCAATCCGGTTTTAATACCAGGGCTTGCTGATAGCTGACTAAAGCTTCTTCTAGCCGCCCCTGCATGGAAAAACAACTGCCGAGGTTAGCGTGAACTTCCGGCCAATCGGGCTTGATTTTCAGAGTATTTCGGTAATGAGTAATTGCTTCGTCGTACTTGTTTTGCTGCAAAAAAGAATTGGCTATATTGAAGTGCAAAACTTCTAATTGCGGCTTTAAAGCTACAGCTTTCTGATAGTAAGCGATGGCGGCGTCGAGATTGCCTTGTTGCGATCGCGCGCTGCCGATGTTACCGTAAGCTTCTGCCCAATCTGGTTTAATGGCGATCGCTTTTTCGTAGCTTTCGATGGCTTCCTCACGCTTTCCTTGGCTGAAAAGTCGATTACCTAAGTTAAAGTGGAAGTCTGCACCGACTAGCTGCGGGTTGAGTTCGGATGTTCTTTTAAAACAGGCGATCGCAGCTTCAATGTTGCCGTGTTGCTGATATACTTTCCCTAAATTCCAGTGAGCTCCCGCTAAATCGGGGCGGAGGGCAATGGCTTGCTGGTAATGGGCGATCGCTTCTTCCAAACGCCCCATTTTGAAATACATACTGCCGATATTGGCCCGCACTTCCGCAAAATTTGGCTGCAATTCTAGGGCTTGAGAATATGAACGAATGGCAGCTTCAATTTTGCCTTCAGCTTGCAAGGCATTGCCTAAAGTGACGTAAGCGTGAATGAAACCTGGTCGGATTTTTATCGCTTGCTGACACGCTGCGATCGCCTCTTTAATTTTACCTTGAACTAAAAAGTTTTCTGCCAGTTTCTTGTAGGGTTCTACTTCTTGAAAATTGGCAACTTGTCCGCTATCTGGAACATTGAGCGCGGTAACTTGTTCGGAAACTTCGGCGGGATTTGTAAAAGGAGTATTTAAAGTCTCAGTGGTTGGTGCTGGCGGCAAATTGATGCTCGAAGGCTGCAAGCCGTAGCCTTCATCTTTGTTGACAGATACTGGTTGAGATTCCCCTGATTCTGTTTCTAATTCGATAAAGTTGCTGTCAGTAGTTTCCCGCTCTTTTTGTGCTATCAAACTCGATAGTTTCTCAGCAGCGCTGGTATCTCCAGGTTGCTGTTGCAGCACTTTTTGATAGCAAGCAATGGCTGCATCTAACTTTCCTTGCTGCTGCAAAACGCTGCCCAGCATCATATTAACCGAAGACAATTCAGGATTAATCGCCAGAGCTTTTTGGTAATAATTGGCCGCCTGTTCCAATTGCCCTAACTTGTAATACATACTGCCGAGATTCGCGCTGGCTTCAGCAAATTCCGGCTGAATTTCTAAAGCTTGCAAATAAGCTTTAATTGCCATTTCCAGCTTGTCTTCAGCCTGCAGGGCATTGCCCGCCGTCAAGTAAGCGGCAGCAAAATTCGGCTGGAATTTAAGGGCGAGGTTGCATTGGGCGATCGCCCGAGCAAATTCTCCTTGCAAAACATAAACTTCCGCCAACTTTTTATGAACTTCCGCCTCGGCTGGATTCAACTCTAAAGCTTGCTGATAATTTTCAATTGCGCCATCGAGATTGCCTGCATCTTTCAGCCGATTGCCCTTTAGGAAATAACTTTTAACTGCCTTGAAATCTACCAAAGAATCCGCGATCATTTGCTCTGCCACTCTTACAGGTTTTACACTAATACTATTCAACCATTCTACCCACTTTCGGGAACGCACAGACCAAGTACACCCTTGATTTATATATTCTACTTGCCGTCTCAGATGATTTTCAGCAGTGGCGCTGCCGGCACCCGCAAACTCTTTTAAAACTGAGACTGTCGCCTCAACAAACCGCCTTGTATATCCCTCCCAATCCGGTTTTCCGGCACGGTTCCAATTAGTTACCGATGCCAAATTTTCTGCCCCCGACATAGAAACTAGACGCGCAAATCCAGCCGTTGTTTCCGGCAAAGCCGCCAAATCACTCGTCACAATCCGACAACCGCTGGCCATCGCCTCCATCACCGCAATAGATGACGTTTCCAAATAGGTATTAGGGTAAGCTAAAACCGCGACAGAACGCAGTTGCCGGACGAGTTCGGGTTGCGGTACGGAACCGACATACTCAACGCCTTCTGTTGCCTGACACTCTTGGTAAAGTTGACCGAAAAAAAGCTCGTTATCATTGTCATCTATTTGGTGTACTTTCATGCTAGAAAATACTTTTAATCTGGTTCCGGGGACAGCTTTACGAATTTCGGGAAAGACTTTTAACAAAATATCGAGTCCGCGAAATGGAGTGCTGGTGTAAGCTAGAACGGGCGGTATAGATTTATGAGAGAGGATAGGAATATTAGCGGAGAAAATGTTAGCAAAACAAGGTGCGATCGCATTTCTTAAAACACAACTGCGATTGGAGTCAATCCCAAAGCGCCGATGAAATTGTTCGCGCTGCCAGTCGCTGACAAATACAAAGGCATCGCAAGCATTGATTTCTTGATCATTTTTTAAATTTTCGAGGAATACAAAGCCCGGTTCGTTATGAATCCACAAAATTAACTTAGTTCGATGCCCCAAAAGCGGCTTAACTTCCAGCGCTTTGCCGACTATATTAACTATAACTAAAAAATCGAGCGATCGCAGCAATTCTAAATTAGATTTGTCCCGCACCCTGCGCCTGCAATCAACGCCGCGCGACATCCCAGACTCGGAAGTATTGTTAAGTAAAAATACCTCGTTTCCCTGTGCAGCCAACGCCTCAGCTAAGTAACAAATAGCCGACTGAGTGCCACCCAAAGGTTTGCAGTAAGGAGTTTCAATATTGTAATCCCAAGTATAAGTATCGAGAAATCCGATTTTCATTATGGCAATTATCCGCCGATTTGTGAACTAGATTTTTTTTATTTAACCACAGAGGGCGCAGAGGGCGCAGAGAAGAAAGAGAGAATTTCCCACTTGAAACAATTTGCGAGTCCCGTCTCTTCTGCTTCTTCCTCTCTGCGTTCTCTGCGTTCTCTGCGGTTAAATAAATCCATAATAAATGATATAATCTTAAAGCTATTGAGGAGTACCGAACATGACCACAGAACAAGACCCCGTAAAATTGATGAAACAGCAAGTCGGCTTTGCAGCAGCCGATCGCGTAAAATCAGGTATGATTGTCGGACTCGGCACGGGGTCAACTACAGCTTATACTATTCAAGCGTTGG
>Ga0335395_10000515_pt1 | contig 24082 bp, 18 predicted proteins | sample MAT02_FD_205744 | JGI IMG/M metagenome (GOLD analysis project Ga0335395, IMG submission 205744) | Freshwater microbial communities from Lake Fryxell liftoff mats and glacier meltwater in Antarctica - MAT-02 (spades assembly) (version 2) ...
GCCTCGCTGCTGGCGATGGTCAGCGGCGGCGACGGCGTCTACGCCTACGCATGGACCCCGGCGGACACCCTCGACGACCCCGCGATCGCCGACCCGAAGGCGACGCCGGCGTCGGCGACCCAGTACATCGTCGACGTCAGCGACGGCGAGGGCAACATGGGATCCGACAACGTGACCGTGTTCGTCAAGGACCAGGCGCTCGAGCTCAGCCCCGACACCTGCACGGTGTTCGACTTCCCCCACGAGGACAACGACGAGAACATGGACCCGAAGTCGAACTGGGCATGGGACGCCAATACCAAGGAGCTGTGCGAGACGCTCAACGCCAAGGGGTCGGCGCTGTTTTGCGGGTGGGAGCTCAACAACGCGACGATCTCGGGCACCTTCGAGGTCAAGACCGCAGCCGATGACGACTGGGTCGGCTTCATGTGGGGCATGCAGGACACCTCGCACTTCTACGTGTTCACGTGGAAGCAGCTCGGCCAAAACGCGGGCACCTGCGGCAACGTGGACGTGCCCGCCGGCATGCAGGTCAAGGTCGTCAACGTCACCGACCCGATGGCCAACCCGATGGCCTGCGTCGACATCCACGCGGCCGCCGACACCGCCAACTCGAAGCTGCTGGTCGCGGTCGACGACTTCACCACCACCGGCTGGGCCGACAACACCAGGTACGACTTCGACCTGACCCACAAGGCCGGCGGCGAGATGACGATCGTCGTGCGGCGCGCCAACGACCAAACGCTGGTCGCGCAGACGACCTTCATGGACACGACCTATCCCGGCGGCGACTTCGCGATGTACACCAAGTCGCAGGTCAACACCTGCTTCTCGGACTTCACCGTCGACTGCATCCCGTAGCGGGGCCCTCGCCGAGCCGGCCGGATCAGAACGCCTGTTCGGCCGAGAGCATCAGCTTGTTCGCCAGTTGGAAGAGCTCGCCCTCGCGGGTGACGAGGCGGGGAGAGTGATCGATCACCTCGTCGAGGGGGGTGACGATGACGCGGCTGCCCTGCCAGCCGAGCATGACGTCGCCCTCGACGGGGACGCCGTGGCCGATCTTGCCGAGTTGGGCGAGATCCGCCGCGGCGGCGCCGAGCAGGCCGGCGAGGGTGTTGTCGAGGGCCGACGGGCTGCCGCCGCGGGCGATGTGGCCGACGGAGTTGATGCGGGCCTCCATCGGATGGCCGAGGATCTCGTGGATCGGCGGGGCCTCCTCGATCCGGCGGGCGAGGCGGTGCGACCAGTCGGCGCCGGCGCGCTTGAGCACGCCCTCCGCGACGACGATGATGAAGTAGCGGTAATCGCGCCGCACGCCCGCGACGAGCCGGCGGATGAGGTCGTCCTGGTCCCAGGTCTCCTCGACCTCGGGGATCGCCACGGCCGCGGCGCCGCCGGCGATCGCGGACTGCAGCGCCAGCCAGCCGGAGGTGTTGCCCATGACCTCGAGGATGATCGCTCGGCGGTGTGACTCGATCGTGTCACGCAGCTTTCGGATCGCGTCGACGACGTTGTTGAGGGCGGTGTCGTAGCCGATCGAGTACTCGGTGCCGTGGAGGTCGTTGTCGATCGTGCCCGGCAGGCCAATGACGCGGAACGGCCGGCGCGGGAACATCTCGCGGTAGGCCGCGGCGATCGCCCGCGCGCCGCGAAACGAGCCGTCGCCGCCGATGACGATCAGGCTCTCGACGCGGGTCTGGAACAGGTTGACCGCGGCGACCCGCAGGAAGGCCTCGCGCGCGGCGAGGCGATCGTCGCGGTCGGGCGCGTCGTCGGCCGGCATGTACAGCTCGGGCACGCGGCCGGTGCCGATGAAGGTGCCGCCGCGGTGGATAATGTCGCGGACATCCTTGCGGTCGACGCTGCGGTCCGAGGCCGAGTCGAGGCGGCGGGCGAGCCCGCGAAAGCCGTCGCGGAACAGCACGAGCTCGCTGTCGGGCGCGCGCATCTTGAGGCTGCGAAACGCTGCGCGCACCGCCGCGTTCATGCCGGGGGCATCACCCCCACTTGTCAGGATCCCTACGCTCATTCGCTGGCTTCGACTCCGGGGGCGGGAGTATACCGGAGCGGTGTTCGTTGCCCAGCGCCCGCGACGTGTCACCCCCCTCCCCTGTCTCGCGGGCCTGATCGGTCTGCTGGGCGCGTGCGGTCATCATCATTCGCATCATCATGGTCATGATCATGATCCCCACGGTCCGGGTGGTGAGGGGCCGCCCTCGCGGGCGCCGGTGTGTATCGCCGAGACCCTGACCCCGAAGCCGCCGCCGACCCCCGCCGAGGCGCTCGCTTCGTACATTCCGGCGCACTACAGCAAGCAGGAGCTGCGGATCCCGATGCGTGACGGCGTGGAGCTGTTCACGGCGGTCTACACGCCCAAGGACCGCGCGAAGACCTACCCGATCCTGCTGCGTCGCACGCCCTACAGCAGCGCGCCCTACGGCGCCGACGCCTACCCCAACACGCTCGGGCCGAGCGCCCCGTTCGCGGAGGCGGGCTACATCTTCGTGGTCCAGGACGTGCGCGGCAGCTTCATGTCGGGCGGCGAGTTCGTCGACGTGCGGCCGCACCGGCCCAGCAAGCTCGGCCCGCAGGACATCGACGAGTCGAGCGACACCTTCGACACGATCGCGTACCTGGTCGCCAACTTGTCAGGCAACAATGGGCGCGTCGGCATCTACGGGATCTCGTACCCCGGGTTTTACGCGGCCGCCGGCATGATCGACGCCCATCCGGCGCTGTTCGCCGCGAGTCCGCAGGCGCCGATCGCCGACTGGTTCTTCGACGACTTCCACCACCACGGCGCGTTCTTCCTGCCGCACAGCTTCAATTTTTACGCCGGCTTCGGGCAGGCCCGCCCGACCCCGAAGACCACGTGGAACAAGGGCTTCACGCACCCCACGCCCGACGGCTACGAGTTCTTCCTCGACGTGGGGCCGCTCGCCAACCTCGAGAAGCGTCACCTCAAGGGGCAGGTCGCGTTCTGGAAGGAGCTGACGAGTCACCCCAACTACGACGAGTTCTGGCAGGCGCGTAGCCTCCTGCCGCACCTCAAGAAGGTCGCGCCCGCGGTGCTCACGGTCGGCGGATGGTTCGACGCCGAGGACCTCTATGGACCCCTGCACATCTACGAGGCGGTCGAGCGGCAAAACCCCGGCGTCACCAACACGCTCGTGATGGGCCCGTGGGCCCACGGCGCCTGGTCGCGGACCACAGGGGAGCGCCTGGGCGACGTCGTGTTCGGCAGCAAGACCTCCGAGCACTATCAACAGCAGTTCGAGCTGCCGTTCTTCGAGCACCACCTCAAGGGCGTCGCTACCCCCGAGCTGGCCGAGGCCAACATGTTCGAGACCGGCACCAACCGCTGGCGCGCCTTCCCGGCCTGGCCGCCGCCGGCCCGCGCGACGACGCTGTGGTTCGGCCCCGGTGAGAGCCTCGTCGGCGCCGCGCCGAGCGACAGCGGCTTCGACGAGTTCATCAGCGACCCACACAAGCCGGTGCCCGCGACCCAGGACATCCACACTGGCATGCCCAAGGAGTCGATGACGGAGGACCAGCGCTTCGCCGCGCGCCGCCCCGACGTCCTCGTCTATCAGACCCCGCCGCTGACCGAGGACCTCACGGTCGCCGGCCCGATCTCGGCGGAGCTGTGGGTCTCGACCACCGGCAGCGACGCCGACTGGATCGTCAAGCTCATCGATGTACTGCCATCAGACACCCCCGACCCCGAGGGCACGCGCCGCGGCGTACACATGGGCGGCTACCAAATGATGGTCCGCAGCGAGGCGTTTCGCGGCCGCTTCCGCGAGGGCTACGCGCAGCCCAAACCGTTCACGCCGGGCCAGACCACCCGCGTGACCGTGCCGCTGCAGGACGTGATGCACACGTTCCAGAAGGGCCACCGCGTGATGGTCCAGGTCCAGAGCACGTGGTTCCCGTTCGTCGATCGCAACCCGCAGACCTATGTGCCGAACATCTTTGCGGCGACCGAGAAGGACTTCAAGCGCGCGACCCACCGGGTCCATCGCGCCCGCGCCCGCGCCTCGAAGATCGTGCTGCCGACGCTCGCGCAGTGAGGATCAACGGCCGAGCTTGAGCGCCCGCGCGAGCCGGCGATAGATGCGGGCGGCGCCGTTCCAGTACACCGGGCACAGGTCGTGGTGCTCGCCGGATCGCATCTCGACGACGAAGGTCTCGCGGCCGTCGGGCGGGCGCGTCTCGACGTGGATCGTCCTGATCTCGCGCACCGGCAGGCCGACGCGCTTGCCATGGGCGCGGATCGTCAGGGTGCGGCCGATCAAGTACGGCGTGCGCGGCAGCAGGGCCCGCAGCGCGTTGTCCAGCCACATGAACAGCCAGAAGCAGATCAGGGCCAGCAGCAGGCGGACGATCCAGCCGCGACCCGCCGCCAGCGCGACCCAGCTCTCGGGCAGGCGGGCCAGCAGCACGATGATGACGACCAGCAGCGCGACGACGGTGACCGCGAGGTCGGTGAACTTGCCGGTCCAGTCGTCGGGCCTGGCGGTGCGCAGCCGGATGAACATGCCCGGCTACTCGGAGAACACCTCGAGCCGATAGTTGCCGCCAGCGATGCCGCTCTGGTCAACAACCACGTAGTAGGTCCCCGGCGCGTCGAAGAACTGCGACACTGTGAGGATGCCGCTGCCGGTCTGGACCGCCGAGGTGCACTGCAGCTCGGTCACGCCGCCGCAGCCGCTGCGCACGCTGAGCACCGGCTGGAAGCTGTCGTCGGCCTCGACGCGGAAGTCGATGAGCCCGGGGTACGAGACATTGATCTGGAACATGTTCTCCGCGCCCGGTCCCCCGCAGGCGCCGTCGACCTGGCCCTGGCGGCGGCTGAAGTCGTTGGCCCAGGTGAAGAAGCCGCCCGGCTCCTGCGTGATCTGGTTGGGGTGGACCGGGCACGCGGCGACGCCAGGATCGCCATACAGCACCTGCATGGTGTAGTGGCCATCGGTGCCCCCGGGCGAGTCGACGGTGATCGTGTAGTCGTGGCCCACCTCGGCGAAGAAGTGCCACACGGTGTCCCCGGCCGGCGCGGCGCAGATCGCAGGCAAGGCGTCCTCGCGCTGCTCGCGGCAGCCGTCCTTGGTGACCCGCAGCGTCGGCACGAAGTCGGCCTCGGGGATGACCACCACGACATCGACATTAAAGGTCGGCGTGACGATGTAGCTGTCCTCGGGGCCGGCGTCGGGCTCACTCTTGTCCTCGAGGTCGCGGCCGCACCAGCCGCGGACCTTGCCGGGTCCGGCGAGGCGACCGCGGACCTCGAAGTTGGCGAAGGGCAGCACGAAGGGCGTGTCGCAACTGCCCTCGCGCGGGTCGATGCCGGTCTCGCCCTGCGTCTCACCGCCGCCGCCGCTGTCCTCTTCATCCGCGTCGCTGCGCAGACCGCAGGCGGCGAGCCCGAGGACCGCTGTGACGGCGAGTCCGAGGGCGACCGCACCCTGCCATACGTGCCGCGCAGGGCGAGCCGACGCAGGAGATCGATCCGTTCCAGACTTCACGGGGCCAGCATAGCCTCCGCGGTTTTTTCGCGTCAAATACTCACCAGGCGCGTCGGGCGGGGTCGTCGCGCGAGCGCGCCTCACACCAGCCACAGCGACTCGATCTGGAGCTGGACCCGGACTCGACCGCGCCAGCTCGAGCGGGCCGGGAGATACAGGCAGGCCAGGCGGGCCCCGGGGGCCAGGCCGGGGTGCTGCTCGGCCTGACCGAAGGCGATCGCCTCGAACACCAGGCCGCCTTGCCGCAACACCAGGCCGAGGTGACGCTCCTTGAGCACGCGCACCCTGTCGATCGTCGCCGACTCGCACAGGTACCTCGGCGGGGCGAAGCCGACGCCGTAAGGTCCGAGGCCCTCGAGGCTGGCGATCATCAGCTCGTCGACGGCGGCGAACTCGAGGGCGCCGTCGTGCAGCACGGCGACGTCGCCGGGGTTGCGACCGCCGAGCTGCTGGCCGACCGCGGCGTCGAAGCCCTCGATCAGCGCCGGCACCTGCGCGAGGTCCATCGTCAGGCCAGCCGCGGCACGGTGGCCGCCGAAGCGGCGCAGCAGCGACGCGTTGACCCGTAGCGCCGCGAGCACGTCGACCTCGCCGTGGGTGCGCACCGAGCCGCGGGCCTCGCCGCGCGCGCTGTCGAAGGCGAGCACCAGCGCCGGGCGACGATAGCGGGCGACGATCCCGGCCGCGGCGATGCCGACGATGCCGTGCAACCACCGCTCATGACCGACGACCAGACCGTGACGCGCCTCGGTCCGCGGATCGGCGGACAGCAGCGTCAGCGCCTCGCGCACGATCGAGTCCTGACGCTCGCGCCGGTGGCTGTTGAAGCCCTCGACGCGCTCGGCCATGGCCCGCGCCTCGGCGACGCTGCTGGCCCGAAGCAGGCTCAGCGACGGCTCGGCGGGCCCGAGGCGCCCGGGCGCGTTGAGCCGGGGTCCGAGGCGAAACCCGAGGTGGCCCTCGTCGATCGCCTCGTCCATGCCGACGCCGGCGTACTCGAGCAACGCACGCACGCCCGGGCGGCGGCGCTGGCCGACCACCTGCAGGCCATGGCGCACGAGGATCCGGTTCTCGGCGACCAGCGGCACCATGTCGCAGACTGTGCCCAGCGCCACGAGGTCGAGCCAGGCCCGCGGGTCCGGCAACGCGACGCCGGTGTCGCGGGCGACCGCGCTGCGCAGCGAGGCGCACAGGTAAAACGCCACGCCCGCGCTGCACAGGCCCTTGAACGGGAAGTCGCAGCCGGGCTGGTGCGGGTTGAGGAGCGCCGCGGCGGGCGGCATGGTCTCGGGGACCTGGTGGTGATCGATGACGATCGTCGGGATCCCGTGGCTCGCGAGCCAGGCCAGCGCGTCGTGATCGGAGGTGCCGCAGTCGCCGGTCAGCACGATGCGTACGCCGGCCTCGCGCAGGGTCTCGGCCTCGGCGCGCGAGAAGCCGTAGCCGCCCTCACGCGTGGCGACGCGGGCGACGACCTCGATCCCCATCGCCTCGAGGTAGGTCGTCAGGATCGTGGTGGTGGTGACGCCGTCGACGTCGTAGTCGCCGAACACGCCGACCCGCCAGTGGCCGCGCCAGGCCTCGCGGAGCAGCTCGATCGCGGCCTCGAAGCCGGCCATGCCGGTCGGCGGGCGCAGGTCGGCGAGCCGCGGGCGCAAGAACCTCTCCTGGTCCTCGATGGTCTCGACGCCGCGCCCCAGCAGGATCCGCACCGCGTGCTCACCGACGCCGAGGCGCTGGGCGTGCTCGCGCACCAGCTCGGGCTGCTGCAGCTCGGCTCCTCGCACGGCGAGTCGTGGCGCCGCGGCGTCGCCCGGTTCTCCGGGGACCTCGCTGCGCTCGCTCTGCGAAGCGGCGGCCCCGGCCCGCGCCGAGCGACCAGCCAGCACCGCCGCGGCGCGGGCCGCAGCGCCCGGCGGCGGCTCTTCGGCGAGCCACCCCGCGGGCGCGCGGCTAAGGGGTGGCCGGGGACTCATCGGGCCTGGTGGATCACCGGGGCGTCACGACGCATCACGAAGCATCACGAAGGCCGCTGCCGGCGACGGCGGCGGCTGGCCTTGCCCTCGCCGCCCTCGTCGTCGCCGTCGGACTTGGTCCCGGGCTGCGCATCCGTCAACGGGCCCGCGGCCGGGTCGCCGCTGGCGACCGCGTTGAGCAGGCCGTCGGCGCGCATTTGGGCCGCCTTGGCGGCCATCTCTTCGACGCGCATGTCGCCGACGACGCGACCGGTGAGCTCATCGACCTCGAGGTTGGCGGGCGAGCCCAGCAAGGTGCCGGTGCCCGCGGCCGCCTCGTCGGCGCCCTCGGGGTGGCCGAGGCCGCCGTAGAAGCGCTTGTTGACCCACAGGAACGTCGGCGACGCGATGAACAGCGACGAGTAGGTGCCGACGACGATGCCGATGAACAGCGCGAACGCGAAGTCCTTGATCTGGCCGGTGCCGAGGGTCCAGGTGGCGACGACGACCAACAGGGTGGTGCCCGAGGTGAGGATCGTGCGGCTGAGGGTCTCGTTGAGGGCGATCTCGGTGGTCTCGACCATGTCCTCGCCGCGGTGGAGCGCCGTGCGCTCGCGGATGCGGTCGAACACGACGATCGTGTCGTTGATCGAGTAGCCGATGATCGTCAGCAGCGCGGCGATGGTCTGGAGGTTGAACTCCTTCCAGGTGATGGCGAAGGCGCCGATCGTGATCGCGGCGTCATGCGCGAGGGCGACGATGCCGCCCGGCGCGAAGCGCAGGTCGAAGCGCAGCATCACGTAGAGGAAGATAAAGCCGATCGCGTAGAGCAGCGACTTGATGCCGTCGTTCTTGAGCTGGCTGCCGACCTTGGCCCCGACCGTCTCGGACGAGACGATGTCGGTCACAGCACCGACGCCGAACGCCTTGGTGAGGTCGTCCTGGATCTTGGCGCCGATGCCCACGAGGCTCAGCTCGACCGGGAACTCGCCCAATTTTCCGGTGCCCTTGTCGACCTTGCCCTCGCAGCCGGCCTTCGCCAGCAGCGCCTCGAGCTCGCTGTAGGTCGGCTGCGCGTCGAACAGCATGAACATCTTGCTGGCGCCGTCGGCGTAGGAGAAGCGCTTGAGCTTGGCCTTCGGGTAGGTCTCGAGCGCAGTCTTGCAGGTCTCGCCCTGGGCCTTGTCGATGCTGGCGACGTCCTTGACGTGGATCATCACCTGGCCCTCGGCGTCCGGGACTGTGACGGCGGAGACGCCGTCGTAGCCGGCGGTCTCGAGGGCGGTGCGCACGTCCTCGATCGGGATGTTCTTCTCGGGCGCCAGCGCGACGCGGATGGCCGAGCCGCCCGCGAAGTCGATGCCGAAGTTGAGCACCGAGCCGTGCGTGTTGAAGTTGTAGACCATCGCAGCGACCGAGCCGAGCAACAGCGCGATCGAGACGATGATGAAATACTTCGCCGCGCGGATGAAGGGGAACCGGGTCCCCGGGGGAATGATCTCGAAGAACTTCATGGGATGCGGTCCCGGGGGTGTCAGATCGACACGCGGTCGAAGCCGCGGCGGTTGGCCTGGAAGTCGAAGAACAGGCGGGTGCAGAACACCGCCGTGAACACCGAGGTGGTGATACCGATCAGCAGCGTGATGGCGAAGCCCCGGATCGGGCCCGACCCGTACTGCCAGAGCACAATGCCGGCGATCGCGGTGGTGAGCTGCGAGTCGAGGATCGTCGTGAAGGCGCGGTCGTAGCCGGCCTCGATGGCGGCGCGGGCGGTGTAACCGTCGCGCAGCAGCTCGCGGATGCGCTCGAAGATGATGACGTTGGCGTCGACCGCCATGCCCAGGGTCAGCACGATGCCGGCGATGCCGGGCAGCGTGAGGGTGGCCTGGAAGAAGGACATCGCCGCGAGCATCAGCAGCACGTTGAGGACCAGCGCGAACACGGAGATCAAGCCGGCGACCCGGTAGTAGACGCCCATGAACAGCACGACGGCGCTCAGGCCGAACACGAAGGCCCAAAACCCGCTCTCGACGGTCTCCTTGCCGAGGTCGGCGCCGACGCGGATCTCGAACTCCTTGACCATGCGGGCCGGGAGGCTGCCGCTCTTGAGCACCTTGACCAGGTCGTTGGCGGCCTCGCGGACCGACTGACCGGGGGTCTGACCCATCGTGATGCGGACGTTGCCGCCGGGGATGCGGTCGTTGAAGACGGGGTCCGACATGACCTCGTCGTCGAGCATGATCGCCATCTTGCGACCGATGTTGTCGCCCGACATCGCCTCGAAGCGGTCGGCGCCGAGGCGGTCGAGCTTGAGCGTGACCTCCGGGGTACCGGTCTGCGCGTCGAAGCCGACGTTGGCGGTCACGATGCTCTCGCCGGTGACCTCCGCCCGCGACTTGACGACGTAGGTGCGCCAGATGGCCTCCGCCGGGGCGCCGCGGCGGACCGTGGTCGGCTGCACGCCGTAGGAGATCATGTGCGTGGCCGGCAGGCGCCACTCGGGCGGGAGGTTGTCGAAGAACTGCTCGAGCGTGGCCTTGTCGCGGGCCAGGAAGCCGTACGGCTCCTTGACGGCCGCGCCCTTCTCGTTGCCGTAGTCGCCCATCTCGTTGACGGCGATGCCCATGCCCTCGGTGACGAGGCCGGCATCGAACAGGGCCCGGAGGTAGGGCTTGCCGGTCTCGCCGAACGCGGTCTCGTCGTCGACCATGCGCATCTCGAGCACGGCTGCGCGCTCGATGATCTTGAGCAGGCGGCGGAAGTCGCTCGACTCCTCGAGCACCTTGTCGCGCGCGGCCTCGGAGATCCGCATGTTGACGACGTCCGGGGTGGCGGCCGCGCCAGCGTCGGCCGCGAGCAGCTCGATCTCGAGGCCGAGGCGGTCGTCGTTGATCTTGTCGTCCTTGAGACTGCCCGTGAAGGCGGTCGTCAGCAGCTCGCGGGCGTTGGCGCCGGGCGTCGTGACCTTGAAGGCCTCGGGCTCGCGGCTGCTCTCGCTGACGGTGATCTGCCCGGCGCCCGCGGCGAGGAGCAGCGGCCGCAGCTTGACGATGATGTCCTTGCGGGCGGCCTTGATCTCGGTGGTGGTGTCGCTCAGGCCCGGCAGCTCGATGACGATCTGGCGGTTCTTCGGGTAGATGTTGGGCTCGGCGATGCCCATGGCGTCGATGCGCCGACGCACGGTGTCGAGGGCCTGGCTGACCGCGGAGCTGCGGTGCTCGGCGAGGCGAGCGTCGAGCATCTTGAGGTGGATGATGCCGTTGACCTCGTCGTTGGTGTCGACGCGCTCCATGTCCGAGAGCGCGATGCCGAGGACGTCGTCCTCGGCGGTGGCGACCTGGGTCGGGTCGGCGAAGGCGATATCGATGCGCTCGAGGCCGATCGAGGTGGCGGTCACCTCGACGTTCTTCTTCTCCTTGAACGCGGTCTCGAGCTCGCTGGCGATCTGGCCGAGCTTGGTCTCGAGGGCCTCGTCGACGGCGACCGAGTACTCGAGGTGCAGGCCGCCCTGGAGGTCGAGGCCGAGCTTGAATCGATTCTTGAAGTTGTCGGCGAGCCAGCCCGGGAGCTCCTTGTCGCGGCCGAGGATCTGAGCGATCGACGGCACGACCATCATCACGCTGAGCACGATCAGCGCGAGCAGCAGCAGGGCCTTGGTCTTGAGGAAGCGACGCATGGCGGCTTAGCTCCGGACGTCGGTGGCGACGGCGGTTTCGTTCTTGATGACGGTGCCCGTGACAGCCGGCGGATCCCACTTGTCGCCGATCTCGGCGCGCAGGACCCGGATCTTCACCTTGTCGGCGATCTCGACCATGACGATCTGGTCCTCGATGCTGCTGACACGGCCGAGGATGCCGCCGCTGAGGCGGACCTGGTCGCCCTTGTCGAGCTTGGCCAGCCGGGCCTTGCGGTCCTTCTCCAGCTTGCCCTGGGGCCTGATGACGAGGAAGTAGAACACCCCGACCATCAGGATGATCGGCAGGAAACCGCCGAGGGGGCTACCGGCGACGGCGCCTTCGGCGAGGAGGAACAAGGTGGTTGCAAGCATGGCGAGGCTCGAGTCGAGGGGCAGTATCCACCGGCGACCGCGGCTTCTGACGGCCCCGGGCGCCCGCGGGCGCGTGCAAAAACGCAGGCCCCCGCCGGTGGCAGCGGCCTAGCAGGAAGCGGCGCCGCTGTCATCCGGGCCGGGGCCCGGCGCAGGCGGAGTCGTGGCGGCCGGGCGTTTGCCGGACGCAGGTTTAACTTCCTTGAGATAATGATCTGTGATGATGGAAGAAAATGCCGCCGCAGTGCGAAAGAAGTCACCGCTGTGGAGGGCCCCGCGCAGGGCCCCGACCCACTGATGGAAGAAGAAGATGTTGTGGATCGTGGCCAGACGGCCGTAGAGCGGGTCGTTCTGCTCGTGGAGGTGGCGCAGGTAGGCGCGGCTGTGGCTGCGACAGGCCCGGCAGGTGCATGCGGCGTCGATCGGGGCCGGGTCGTCGCGGAAGCGGGAGTGGCGGATGTTGAGGCGGCCGGCGAAGGTGAAGAGCTGGCCGTTGCGGGCGTGGCGGCTGGGCATCACGCAGTCGAACATGTCGATGCCGGCACGTACGGCGGCCAGCAGGTCGAAGGGCGTGCCGATCCCCATGACGTAGCGCGGCCGGTCCTGCGGCATCTGCGGGCCGATCTCGGCGAGGGTCGCGTGCATCTCGGGGATGGGCTCACCGACGCTGAGACCGCCGAGGGCGAGGCCATCGAAGGGCAGCGCGGCGAGCTCGGCGAGGTGCTGGCGGCGCAGCGCGTGGTCGGTGCCACCCTGGACGATGCCGAAGCAGAGCTGGTGGGGCGCGAGGATCCCGGACTTCAGGTCGATCGCCTGACGCGCCCAGCGGGTGCTGCGGTCGACGGCCGCGCGCATTTGCGTGGGGCTGGCGTCGCCGGGCGGGCAGTGGTCGAGGATCATGCAAATGTCGGAGCCGAGCTTGGCCTGGGTCCGCAGCACGCTCTCGGGGGTCAGGCGATGGCGCGAGCCGTCGAAGTGGGTCTGGTAGTCGACGCCGGCGTCGTCGAGCTTTTGCAGGCCGCGCAGACTAAACACCTGGAAACCGCCGCTGTCGGTCAGGATCGGCCGATCCCAGGCGATCATGGCATGCAGGCCGCCGAGTCCGGCCACCCTTGCCGAACCCGGCCGATGGCCGAGGTGGTAGCTGTTGCCGAGGATGATCTGCGAGCCGCACGCGCGCAGGTCGTCGGGGTCGAGGCCCTTGACCGCCCCGTAGGTGCCGACCGGCATAAAGCAGGGCGTGTCGATCGGACCGTGGGCGGTCCACAGGCGGCCGGCCCGGGCCGGGCCGGCCTGCGCGAGCACCTCGAAGCTGCCAGGGGGCCGCGGCGCCAGGCCCGGGGTCTCACAGCTCAGGCCGGCGCGGGGCTCCACCCGTGGGATCTCGGTCATGGGCCGCGAGGCATGCCACAGGGGCAGGTCGCGAGACAAGTGCGGGCTCAGGTCGGCGCGAGCAGCAGGCAATCTCCGTACGAGTAGAAGCGGTAGCCGGCGCGCACGGCCTCGCGGTAGGCCGCGAGCACGCGCTCACGGCCGCCGAGGCTGCACACGAGCATCAGCAGGGAGCTGCGCGGCAGGTGGAAGTTGGTGACGAGGCCGTCGACGACGCGGAAGCGGTGGTCGGGGGTGATGACGAGGTCGACGGGGCCGCTGTGCGGGACGAGCTCGTGATCCGGCGACGATGCGGCGACGGCCTCGAGCGCGCGGGTGGCGGTGGTGCCGATCGCCACGATCGGCCGACCCTGACGACGTGCGTCGCGGATGCGGGTCGCGGCTTCGTCGGAGATCTCGGCCTGCTCGGCGCCGACGCGGTGGTCGCGGACGTCGGCGGCCTCCATCGGCAAGAAGGTGCCGGGGCCGACGTGCAGGGTGATCCGTACGAGATCGAGGCGCGCGAGCACCTCGGGCTCCCAGTGCAGGCCGGCGGTCGGAGCGGCGACCGAGCCGGGCACCGCGGCGTAGAGGGTCTGGTAGCGCTCGCCGTCGCGGGCGTCGGGCCCGGCCTCGCGGCGGATGTAAGGCGGCAGCGGGACCTGTCCCGATGCATGCAGGGTGGTCAACAGGTCGCCGGCCTCGACCGCGAACACGCGGGCCCGCGGGTCGATCGGGTCGGGGCCGATGAGGGTGCAGGCGAAGTCGTCGTGCGCGAGGCGGGCACCCGCTCGCAGGTGTTTGGCGCCGCGGACCCACGCCGTGAAGCGGCTGCCGGGGCCGAGCTGCGGGCGCGGGTCGCAGACCAGGAGCTCGAAGAGGCGGCCGTTCGTGGCGCCGAGGAACACGCGGGCCGGGACGACGCGGGAATCATTGATGACGACCAGCGCGCCCGGCGGCAGGAAGTCCGGGAGGCGGCGGGCCTCGCTGTGCTGCCATGGAGGATCGGCGCCGGAGGCCCCGAGCACGAGCAGGCGGGCATCACCACGTCGCACCGTCGGCTCCTGGGCGATCTGGTCGGCGGGCAGTTCGTAGTCGTAGGCCTCGGGTCCGGGCATGCAGCGCGATCCCACATGGCATAGACCCGCGAGCGACACAAGGCCCCGATGGCCGCGTGCGCGCGCCGATGTCATGCGTCATGCTGCGCCGGATGTCGTTCTCTCGCCTGCGCGCCGGCCTGATCTCGATGTGTCTGCTGGGTGCGCCGGCCCTGGCGGATGGCGCCGACCCGGCGCCGCGGGTCGGCGAGAGCTCGGCGCAGCAGCTTCACCGCCGCGGGGTGCACTGCATGGAGGAGATCGAGCGCCCGGAGTGCGCGATCGAACACTTCGAGGCGCTGCTGCGCGAGCGCACCGAGGACCGCGAGCTGATCACCGATGGCCTACTGCGGCTGATCAAGTTGTACGAGAAGGCCGGCGACGACGACGCGGTGAAGTCGGTGATGCGGCGGTTCTGGGAGGCCGGACGCGGCCAGCTCCGGCGCGGGCACCTGCCCTACACGACCCGCTTCTTACCCGGCGACTTCGACATGCTCGCGGTCGCCAACATGCAGCGCATGATGCAGGCGCCGCTGACGAAGTGGCTGCCCGATGAGCTGCGGGAGTTCGTGCTGACCTGCGACGACGACCGTCGGCGCCAGCTCGATGACCTGCGCCTGTTTCGTCGGGCCCAGAGCCGCGCCCAGGCCAAACAACTGACGATCCAGCAGGCGCTGGTCGAGCTCTCGGCGGAGGACCGGGCGGCCGCGGCGAAGCGCAAGCAGCGGGCGGCGGAGCGGGACAAGCAGCGACCGAAGCGGCCCAAGCCGGTGTTCGCGGACGGCATGTGCCAGACGGCGGTGGCCCTGGGCGACAGCACGGTCGAGACCTGGAAGCGGGTCGCGCTGGGCTTCGCGCACGGCGACTGGCGGCGCTCCGCGGCGGTCGCCGAGATCCCGGGGCTGGCGGATCGCATCGCCGCGGGGGTCCTGGCCGGGCGCCTGGTGCCGGCAGGAAACAACACCTGGACGGTGGTAGGGCGCACCTACGAGGGGGCTCCGCTACAGATCGCCAGCTACGAGCTCGACGAGCTGGTGATCGCCTCGCAGACGCTGCTCCCGGCGATCGCGGCGAGTCACGCGCGTGGCGGTCGCAGCCTGGCCAAAGAGGTCGACCGCCTGGTCGTCGGCGTGCCGGTCGACGCCGGCTTCTTCGCGGTCGCCACCGAGAAGGCAGTGCGTGAGCTCGGGTTCGCGGGGATGTCGAAGGGCCGGCGAAAGTTCTTCGAGATGTTGCTGCCGCGCCCCAAGGGCGTCCAGGTGGCCGGCGTGGTCCACGAGTACTTCGGGCTGTTCATCCGCATGCCGACCGACACGCCGGTCAAGGCCGGGATGCTCGTCGACATCGCCCGGCGCCTGATCGAAAACCAGGCCGAGGGCGACTCGGACGGCGCCGACAACCTGCGCATGCTCGACGTGGCCCAGGCGACCGACAAGCGGGCCCTGTTGCTGGGCTACGTGCTCACGCCCGGACAGATCGAGACGATGCTGCTCGAGTGACTCGCGGCGGACGCGGCGCTGTGGCAGCCTTGGCGCGTGTCCTGCCTGCTGTCCTGCGCCTTGATCAGCGCCCTCCTCGCGCCACCCGCGATCCCGGCCCCGGCCGCCACCCCGAGCGTGCAGCCGCCGTTGTACAGCGAGCCGAACGCGGACGATGACCTCGAGATCGTGGTGACGGCGCGGGGCAAGACGTACCTCGAGGCGCGCGCGCGGCTCGAGGCCAACCCGGCGATCGCGGCCCCGCGGGTGGCCGTGCGCCTGCGCCGGGTGCCCGCGCCGAGCGCCGCGGAGGAGCGGCGCCTGCTGGCGCTGCTCGCCGGGATGGCTCGTCCGGAAGACCTCGAGATGTTCGCCACGCAGCTTCGCCGCGACGTCGCCGCGAGCCACAAGCTGGCGCCGAGCGAGCGTGACGAGCTGCGCGCGGCGGCCCCGTGGCGGACAGTCCTCCGCGAGCAAGGCGCTGGGGCGCTGGCGGTGTTGACCGCGCTGGTCGCCGAGCGCGATCTGTCGATCGAGCTGCGCGCGTTGCTGGTGGCCGACATGGTGAGCGTCACGCCGCCCGATCGCCTCACCGAATTGATCGCGCTGGTCGGCGCAGGCGCACCCGAGCTGCGCCAGGGGCTGCGCCAGGCGCTCGCGCAGCGGGCCCGCGCCAGCGCGGAGGACCGCGTGGCGCTGCTGCGGGCAGTCGACGCGGCGATCGAGCGGAGCGAGCCGTCGCGCATGGCGGCGCTGATCAACCTTCGCGCGGGTCTCGGCGATGGCGTGGACGTCGAATTCACGGCGACGCTGATCCGCATGGCCGGGGACGAGGCCGCGGCGTTCGTGGTGAGGGTCGCCGCGCTGCGGGCGCTGCTGACCCGCGCCGCGGACCCGACCGTGCAACAGAGTTTGCTCGCGCTCGCGGGACGGCACCTCGAGAAGGCGCAGCGCGAACAACAGGCCAGCGAGATCCTCGGGGCGCTCGCGCTGCAGGGGCTGCCACCAGACGCGGCGAGCAGCGTGGTCGAGCGTCACGCGTTGCTCTCGGCCCCGGCGCCGCGGGTCGCCAGCGCCGCCTATGCGAGCGCGGCGCTGCCAGCGGACGGCGCCTGGCTGGAGAGCAGCCAGACGCACCCGTGGCCGGAGGTGCGGGTCGCCGCGTTGTCGCGGGTGCTTGGCCCCTGCCCTGCGCCGGTGATCAAGAAGCTGGCACAGATCACCGACGCGACGGGACGCCGCAGCGAGTCGGAGGCGAGGGTGGCGCGCGAGGCGATCGCCGGGCTCGGTCGCTGCGGCGGTGATCCGGCGCGCGCCGTAATGACGCGCCTGGTCCGCGCCGAGGATCAGGACGGAGATCGTCGGGCCGAGGCGGCGCGGCAGCTCGTCAAACATCACGCGGGCGCGGGCGCCGACGTGGTCGCGTCGGCGCTTGCACGTGCCGGCGAGCCGGGGCTTTCGATCCGCTTCGTGCGTGCGCTACAACGCAGCGAGGCGCCGGCCAGCGCCTCAGTGCGTGAGGCGCTGTGTGGCGCGACCGAGGCCGTGGAGACGGCGGCCGCGGCCCGGCAGGCGATCACCGCCCTGTTCCCCGGGGAGGACGTCCCGTGTGGCCAGCGTGCGGCGCCCGAGCGGCCCGACCCCATGAAACCTCGCGTGTATGTCCAGTAGCTGCGATCGGGATCAGAGCGCACGAGGGATTGCCGAGCGCCGCGAAGCGCCGTAGCCTCCGTGCCTCGTGGCGAGCCCCACCGACCGGCCCAAACTCCGCAAGCTCGATCGATCCGTGCTGCGCCGCGGGGATGAGGTGCTGGTGGTGCTACGCGACCCGTTTGGCATCGCCGAGCCGGCCGCGTTCCTGCAGGAGGCCACGCAGGTGCTCGATATGCTCGATGGCCAACGCACCACCGCGCAGGTGCGGCAGTCGCTGGTCCTCCGCGGGCAGATGAGCCTGAGCCTCGAGGACGTACAGGGTCTGGTGGCCGAGCTCAGCGACGCCGGCTTCCTCGACGACGACCGCTTTCGCAGCAAGTGGGACGCCGCGCGCCGTCAGTTCATGGGCAACGAGGTCCGGGCGCCGCGCCTCGCCGGCGTGCTCTACCCGGATGAGCCCGAGGCGCTCGCGGCCACGTTGCAGCGCGCGCTGCCTGGCGCGCCGGAGCGGCGCCTCGCCGGCAGCGAGCTGATCGGGGTGCTGTGCTCGTACCAGCCCTTCGAGGGCCGCGCCGCGGCGTTGATCGCCGCCACCTTGCAGGAATTGCCGCGCCCCCAGGACATCGACCTGATCGTGATGCTCGGCACCGATCACCACCCCGGTCGCCTGCCCTTCGCTATCACCGACAAGGGCTACGGCACGCCGCTCGGCGACCTGCGACCCGACACCGAGCTGGTGGCGGCGCTCGAGCGCCGGCTGCCGTGGATCCGCCGGGAAGAGCTACGTCACCGCGAGGCGATCAGCCTCGAGATGGCCGCGGTCGCGCTACATCACTTGTACGGCGCCGACTGTCCGCCGGTGCTGCCGGTGCTGTGCGGTCAGGCGGCGCTGCTCACTGGCGAGGACGAGGCGATGACCGACGCCTTCCTGGCGACCATGGAACATGTCCTCGAGGACAGGCGCGTGTTCTGGTGGATCTCGGCTGAGCTGAGCCACTCGGGCCCAGCGTTCGGCCGCCCTCCCCTGACCGTCGAGGCGCTGCGCTCGCTGCAGGAGCGCGACCTGGCCTGCATCGAGTCACTGTGCGCCGGGCGGCCGGAGCAGTTCGTCGCGCGCTGCATGGAGGCCGACGAGACCCTCGGTCGACCGAGCGGCGCCGCCGCGTTGTCGACCATGGCTCGACTGCTGCCGATCGGCTACCGCACCGAGCTGACCGACTACGTCACTGTGAAGGCGACGGGCGCGGACGAGGGCTGGGTCGGCCTGGTCGGCATGCGCTTTTTCCAGCCGGTCGCCCAGTCCGACGACGATGAGTAGTCCGACGACGAGTGGTCAGGCCGCGCCGCGAGCCAGACGCACCGCGAGGTCGGCGACCTGCTCGCTGGTCAGCGGCAAGCTGGCCTGCGGGTCGGCGGCGCTCTGGGCCGCGACGCCGTAGATCAGGGCAATGACCCCGCTGGCGAGCTGCGCCGGGTCGGCATCACCGAAGCCACCGCGCTGGATGATCTCCACGTAACGCGAGCGCATGCCAGCCAGCGAGTCCTCGAACTTCTCGCGAAACTCGGGATTTTGGCTGGCCATGGCGATCATCAGGTTGCAAAAGCGGGCCTCGTCCGGGCTCTGTTCGAGGCTTTGCAGGTGCGTGAGCACGAGTCCCCGCAGCGCCTGGTCGGCCGGCTGGTCGGGGGTCTGCTGGGTGTCCCAGCGGGCCTGGAGCGCGGCGAACTGGGCCTCGAGGATGTCGTGGAACAGGGTCTCCTTGGCCCTGTAGTGGAAGTAGACGCCGCCCTTGCTCAGGCCGGCCTCGCGGGCGATGTCCAGGAGCCGCGTGGCCGCGAAGCCGCGGCGAACGAAGCACCGCGTCGCGGCAGTCCGGATCTGCTGCTTGCGCTGCTCATCAGGTTTGATGCGTGTCGTCACTGCTCCCCACTCCTCCCGGCGCAACGCGGCGCCCCATCCGTTCCCCCACGCTAGCGCGAGGACCGGTGGGTTTGTCCAGACGCCGCCGCAATTTGCCCGCTCCTGCGGCCAGAGGGCCCCTTTTTGGGGGGCCGGCCCTGGCGAGGCCCGGGGGCCGGTCCGCAGGCAAAGTGCTCTATAGGGCGGAACTAGACCGATCTGAGGGCGATCCCGCGTCTGCAGGCGCGCGTGCGGCCGGCGCAATTTGACACCTCGGCCGACAACAGCGTGAATAGGGGTCCTGCTCCTCCGTCGTTAGCCGCCGAGGTTTTATGCGCAACGTTCGTTCGGCCCTGGTCGCCGCTGTCGTGGGTCTCAGCTTGACCACGGCCTGCTCCTTCTCCTCTTCTCGCTCGTGGGGCTCGGCCGCCACCCCGAATAGCGGCTCGAAGGGCAAGCCGGCCCTCCAGCATTCCAGCGGCAGGCCGGCGCAGCACACATCGGACGGCAGGCCGGCGCAGAAGCCCCCTACCCCGGTCGCCACGCCGAAGCCCGCCCCGGCGCCCGCACCTGCGGTTGAGCCTCCGGTCGAGGACAAGCCACCGACCCGCGTTCCCCGCGACGAGACCCCGACCAGCGGTGCTACCGGCAAGACCGGCACCACGCTGGGCGCCAACCCCACCCAGCCGCCGCAGCCCGTGCAGCCGATCAACGGCGGCGCGGCCAAGAAGCCGGGCCCCAAGGGCCTCTCGATCTCCCCGGCGCAGCCTGATCCGCCTTCCAAGGGCATCAAGGCCGCCCCCAGCAACTAGTTCATCGGCCGCGATGCGGCGTGCGACCCGGACGAGTCTCGAAAGACTCGCCCGGGTCGACGCGTTGGTTGGGATCGATCGTGTGGCCTCGCGGCCAGAGATCCTGGGAGGCGTGGCGGAGTGTCCTGCGACACTGGCCCATGGGGCAGGTCAGGAGCTGCGAGAGCCCGAGCGGCCGGCCCCTGCTGCGCCGCGGAGGCGGGCACGTTGCATCGGCGCGGGCGGCAGCTCGTAGGCGTCGTCGTCGGCGTCGCCGGTGACTGCTGCGCCGAGATCGTCGTCCTCGAGCTCGTCGAGCTCCTCATTGAGGTCATCGCGGTGGGTGAAGCGACGGCGATGGATCGGGACGCTGTCGTCCCCATCGACCTCATCGACCTCATCGACCTCATCGATCGCGGGCAGCCGCGGCACGACGGTGAGGCCGTCGGCGCCGAGCACCAGTTGGGCCGCGGCGCGGCGCTTGCCTTTGGTGGCTCCGGTCGGGGCGCCGCGGACGTTCAAGTTCTGACGCAGTTCGGCGCCGGGGCGAAAGTCGATCGTATACGCGGCGTCGATCGTCATCGGCTCGAGCGTGCGCGGGTTGACGCCCTTACGAGCGCTGCGCTTCTTCTTCGTGAACGTGCCGAAGGCCGGGAAGGTGAAGCGCGGGCACTGCGAGCGGGTGACTCTCGCACGCACGAAGTAGGCGCCGAGCTCCTCGAACGCGAGGTCGAGGATCTGGCCAATGCACTTCTTGGTCACGTCCGGCGCGAGCTCTCGCGAGCGTGCGATCTTCTCGATGAGTTCAGCCTTCGTCATCGGTCACAGCACCGCCAGCGCGGACCTCGGACTTTAGAAAAGCGTCGCCGAAGCGTCAACTGTTTTACGAGGTCGACACGCGTGTGTGCCAGTCATCGACGCGCCGCGGACGTCACGCCACCGCGTCGTTGCGCAAAAATTTTGCGGACCTTTTGCTTGCGATCCTCTCAGGCCTGCTTGATCGACTGAAGCGCCTGTTGCAGGTCGGCCATCACGGTGTCGTCGGCGGGGTTACGCTGTCCGGGCGACAGCTCGCGCTCACGACGAATGACGTAGGACGGGTGGTAGGTGACGAACAACGCGGCTTGGTGCACGCCTGTGGGATCTTTGTAATCCCAGCCCCGACCTCGCATCTCCCGCAGGGTCCGCTCCTGCTGTCCGCCGAGCAGCAACATGCCGGCATGCCGGCCGAGCGCGACGATCACCTTCGGCGCGATGGCCCGTATCTGGGCCCGCAGGAACGGTGAACAGCGGTCCACTTCATCGATCTCCGGATCGCGGTTGCCCGGTGGGCGGCACTTGAGCACGTTGGCGATGTAAACCTGCTCACGGCCGAGGCCGAGGCGGCCGAGCCACTGCGTCAGGCGCCGGCCCGCCGCGCCGACGAAGGGCTCGCCCTGGACGTCCTCGTCGAAGCCTGGCGCCTCGCCGATGAACATCAGGTCCGCCTCCGGATCGCCGACGCCGAACACGATATGGGTGCGTGTGGTGGCCAGCTTGCAGCGCTGGCAATTGCCGATGTTCTTGCGCCGGAGGTAGTCCAGCTTCTCGGCGGCGGTCCAGGTGCGGGCCTTGTCGCGCACGGCACCGTCGGCCGCGGGCGGATCCTCGGCCGGCAAGGTCGGCAAGCGCACCGGCGTGCGCGCGGCCGTGGGCGAGGCTTCGCGCGTTGCCGGCGGCGTGCGATCGGCGCGTGCGGATGGGCGGGTGACCTGTCCCGAAGACCAGGTTTCACGCGCTGGATCCGCGGGTGCGATCTCCCGCCGCGTTGGCGCCGCGGGATCGCGCAGCGCGCCATCCGAAGCGGGTGCAGTGGCTGAAGTGGAGGCGGGCTGGGCAGATCTCCGCGGGGCCTCGTCGGGCGGATGATCCGCGGTGTCGGGCCGCGTTGTAACCTGTCCTTGCGGCCAGGTCGCTGAAAGTCCTCGCTCGCGCACGTCAGGGGTCGCGTCGCTGGGCGGCTGCGTCGGCGGTGCGACCTGTCCTTGCGGCCAGGTCGACGATGCGGCCGCGGGCGCGTTGACGCTGCGCGGCAGCGGGGCGGCGCCGACGTAGGCCTGGCCGCGAAACTCGCGGAGGTGTCGCAACTGGACCGCGAATTGTCGGGCCAGCGCGCGGGCCTCGTCGCGGCTCACTGCGCCTCCGGCCACAGTCGCGTGGCGAGTTGTAGGAGCAACCACCGCGCGAGCTGTTGCTTGGCGACAGGCGGACCGGAGGCGATGACCTCGACCTCGGCGCTGGTCTCACGCACGAGCAACTGGCCGGCGTTGGTGGGGCTGGCGAAGCCGAGGCCGGGCACGCCCACGCGGTTGACGAACAGCGCGTCGACTCCTTTGGCGGCGAGCTTGACGTGGCCGAGGCGCAGCAGCTCGGCCTCGATGTCCGGGCCGTCGTCGACGGTCTGCGCGGCGAAGCCGAGGAAGCGCGGGCGCGGCTGTCGGCCGGCGGCCTCGGCCGTGAGGGCCGCGAGGATATCGACGCCGTGGCGCCAGCGCAGGCCGGCCATCGTGGGCAGCAACGCGGCCTTGTCGAGCTTGCTGGCGGAGGCGTCGACCTCGAGGTCGGAGACGGCGGCGACCATCGCTACCAGGTCGATCGGCGCCTCCGAGATCGCGGCTTGCAGGGCCGCATGCAGTTGCGGCGCGGTCTCGACGTCGATCCGACGCACGCCGGTCGGGGTGGCGAGCTCGACCGGGCCGGCGACCAGCGTGACCTCGGCGCCGAGCTGCTGCGCGGCCGCGGCGATCGCAAAGCCCATCACGCCGGTCGAGGCGTTGGCGAAGAAGCGCACCGGGTCGATGTAGCTGCGCGTCGGTCCGGCGGACACGAGCACCCGCCGGCCCTTCCAGGGAGCTGTCTGTTCGGACAGCTCGAGCACGCTCCGGGCGGCTGCGACGATCAACGGCGGATCGATCATGCGGCCCTCACCGATCCAGCCGCAGGCCAGCTCGCCGCGGTCGGGGCCGATGAAGTGCGCGCCGCGGGCGGCGAGCGTGGCGAGATTTTGCGTCGTGGCCGGATGGCGCCACATGTTGCTGTTCATCGCCGGGGCCCACAGCACCGGCGCGCGGGTGGCGAGCAGCACAGTGGCCGCGAGATCGTCGGCGAGGCCGGCGGCTGCGCGCGCGAGCAGGTCCGCGGTGCCGGGCGCGACGATCACGAGGTCGGGCCAGTCGGCGAGCTCGATGTGCCCCACCCTGCCCTCCTCGGCGGGGTCGAGCAGGCTGGTACGCACGGGCCGGGTCGAGACGGTCGCCAGCGACAGCTCGCTGACGAAGGCACGGGCGGCCGGGGTCAACACGACCTGCACTGTGAAGCCGGCGGCGATCAGCGCGCGGACCAGCTCGGGGGCCTTGTAGGCGGCGATGCCTCCGGCGACGACGAGCAGGATCCGGGGCGCCGCCCCGGCGACGGCTTCACGCACCGCCGTCCTCCTCGAGCGCGAGGGCGCCGAGGGTCTCGATGCCGAAGCCCGCGAGGCCGACGATCTTGCGGGGGTTGTTGGTCAGGATCCGGATCCGGTGGACGCCGAGGCTGCGCAGCACCTGGGCCCCGAGGCCGAACTCGCGAAAGCCCGCCTCGGCCGGCTTGAGCGCCGGCGCGTGCGACCCGTCCGGCGATCGCAGCAGGGGCTCGGGCGGCCAGTGGTGGCCGAGCACGTAGAGGAACACGCCACGGCCGGCGCGCTCGATCTGGCGGATGCTGGCGCGCATGCGCGAGGCGCTGTCGTCGTCGGCGAGGCCGAACACGTCGCCCATGATCTGGGCCCGCTGGGCCCGCAGCAGCACGCTGTCGTCGCCGGTGGGCGCCTGATGCAGGTCGCCCTTGCACAGCGCGACGTAGAAGCTGTGCGGCGAGACTGTGGAGCGGTAGCTGTGGACGGTCCAGCCGTCCGCGACGGTCAGACCGAGCAGCTTCGAGGCCAGCGGCGCGGTGGCGAATTCCTCGACCAGCAGCTCGCGCTGCAGGCGGTAGCCGATCAGATCGGCGATCGTCAGGATCGGGAGGTCGTGGCGCTGGGCGAAGTGCTCGAGGTCATCCATGCGCGCCATCTCGCCGTCGTCGCGCATGATCTCGCAGATGACGCCCGCGGGGCGCAGGCCGGCGAGGCGGGCCAGGTCGACCGAGCCCTCGGTGTGGCCGGAGCGGACCAGGACGCCGCCGGGCTGGGCGCGCAGCGGGAAGATGTGGCCGGGGCTGACGATGTCGGCGGCGCCGAACTGCT
>Ga0335395_10000518_pt1 | contig 24040 bp, 19 predicted proteins | sample MAT02_FD_205744 | JGI IMG/M metagenome (GOLD analysis project Ga0335395, IMG submission 205744) | Freshwater microbial communities from Lake Fryxell liftoff mats and glacier meltwater in Antarctica - MAT-02 (spades assembly) (version 2) ...
GACAGGGATCGAAAATGATCCCTGCCTTCAATATTAATTCTTTCTTAATTTAGAAAGAAATTGTGATTGTTCCTCGTATTTCTACAACATCTTTATTTGTTGCGAAATTGAGAGAGAAAGAATCTCTGGAAAAATTTTTCGCTTTGACGAACGTGTTGTCAGCTGAAAAATTAACTTCTACAATAGAAGATAATGACTGACTTTTTAATTCGTCATAAGCTACCGAGCTGTAAATTGTGCTCAAGGTGTTGTCTCCATCCACCTTAAAAAAAGGCGGCTAAAGAAAAAAACACTTTCATGTTTTTTTTCATTCTAATATTTAATCTCAAGGGCCAAAAAATATTTCAACCGTTTGAGTTTCATTTCAACTTTAACTTTAAATATCCCAAAAAATGTTGTGGCTTCGAGCTTTAAAGTTTCTAAATTGCTTTAGAATCTTCTTTTATTGCCTTATGTCACCTCCCTATTGGCTCTGGCGTTCCACTGTTATTGGGCTTGCTTAACAAAAAGTTTAAATTATTTACTAAACTTTGAAATTTAAGCATAAGCCAACATCACAAGATATATTATGTAATATAGACTTATTTTGAATGTGTAGCATTTAAAAAAAATAACATCAAGATTTTCTTAAGTTCTCTTTTCTTGTTTCAATATAATTAGTTAAAGAAATTTGTCCAATGATAGAATAATCTACTAATTTTTGAAACGCTTCATTGTTTTTATTCGCAATTTTGTTTCCCCACTCATTCCAAGTTGAAAGCTCATCCTTTTCAAGTTTCAACTGCTGTTGTAACATTCCAATGCGTAAAAGATTCAGTGCAAACAATAATTCATCGGTATCTTTTGCATTAAGAGTTTCTTTTAATTTTAAAGAATTTTGCAAAGCTTGTTCAAGGTGTGATTCTGCAATCAGCAAACTTGTTTTGGAATAGTCGCTATAAAGCGGTGCATTTTCAGATTCTGTTCTTGAGATGGCATTTAAAGCAAAGGGAGCGGCTTCTTGGATGTTACCTGTTGCAATTAAACGTCTTGCAATGAGAGCGTCATATTTTGCATGCAATTCGGGGTGTGTTTTTAAGTTTATTTCAAGTTTTTGAACAGTTTCTTTAATGGCTACTTGATTTTTTTCTGTCAGAAGTCGTTGATAATCATTTTCAGCAGTGATAAAATCATGTTCAGATTTTACAATACTGCCAAAGAGTACACGGTAAACTATAAAAAAAAGAGCAACTAAACCAAAAAAAGCTATCAGGAGATTTTTTCCATTTGATAAGATCCAATGAATGAAACGATTGTCTTCAGAATTTTCTTCAAATGATGATTCTACTCTAGCTTGGGGAATATTTTTCATGGGATTACCAAATGTTAATTGTCAGGAATAAGCTATTATACTTAAGTAAAATTTAATGTCAGCTACAAAATGATTATTTTAAGGAAAAAAAATGCACACGGCAAAAGAGCTAAATGAAGATCAAATTTTGAGCGTGGATAACTGTGTAGAAATCAAAGAAATTGAAATTACAAAAATCCAAGTTAACCCGTTTCAGCCAAGAAAAATATTTTCAACCCCAGAGCTTGAAGAATTGGCAGATTCGATTCTTGAGGTAGGACTTATTCATCCGCCTGCCGTAAGATGTTTGGGCAATGGGTTTTATGAAATTATTTCGGGTGAAAGGCGATTTCGTGCTTCAAAACTTGCCAATCTTACAAAAATTCCTGTCATCGTTCATTCAAGCACAGACAGACTTTCCATGGAAGCTGCCCTCATTGAAAATATTCAAAGGGTAGATTTAAACCCATTGGAAATCTCAAAAGCATTAAAAAGTTTGAGCATGGAGTTTGGAATTGGTCAAGAAGAGCTTGGTAAACGCGTTGGAAAAAAACGCTCAACCGTAACTAATTATCTTCGATTGCTAACGTTACCAAAAAATATTCAAGACAGTGTGATGACCGAAGAAATTTCCATGGGTCATGCAAAAGCAATTTTATCTTTGGAAAACTTTGATAAACAAAATCTTTTGCATGAATTGATTTTAAGAGATGATTTAAGCGTTCGTGAGGCAGAAGCAGCAGCTGTTCGTATTTCAGAAAAATCAAAAACCAAAAAGCTTGTTTATGTTTGTCGTGATTTTTTCTTAGAACAATTAGCAGAAAAAATTCAAAAGAAATTAGGAACCAAGGTTTTTATTCAGGGCAAGGGTAAAAAGGGGAGGATAATGATTGATTATTATAATCTGGACGATCTGGATCGGTTGCTAAACCACTTCGGTGTGGACTCCTAGCGTTTTGCGTTTTTTTAACACCAAGAACACAAGAGAGCAAATGAGAGAAGCTGAGAGGTGAATGTGTGCAGAACATGTTGCATTATATAAAAGTTCTCTTTCAATATAAAAATTAGGCTCTACAATTAAAGCATTTTTGATTTTTTACAGGATATGCATGATCGCTACGCGGCAGGATCGCTAGCGCAGCAGGATATTATCAACCTATAATATATCCTAGGGCTTGTAAAGATCCTGCCGCGTTGCGATCATGCGTATCCTGTAAATAAACCGAAGACGTTATATTAAACAGCTTTATGTAGCATTGCAAGTTTTCCACCTTTGAAGTAGCACCCGTATATTGGAAGATTTTTTAATTGATAGACTCTTTCAGCCCTTCTCATTTGCTACTCGGTGACCTCGGTGTTAAAAAAACCTTCCCTTATACTGAACGAATTTTTAAATTGTTTCTTTTTTCTTGAGGAAAAAAAAAGCGTTCACTTTTTGGTGAACGCCTTTAATTACTTATTGAAAAGTTTCCAAGATTAGCGGACGGGGCAGGCGCCGGTAGCGCAGGAGTCAGCCAATTCATCATCTCTCATTTCAATGCCGCTATAGTCGATCTCTTTTAAGCGTGCTACATATTCATCATAAGCTGTTTTTGTCACAACTTCCTGAGGAAGATAAGCATAACCTAAATCTTCAGCATTTTTTGTCGGATCATTGCGATAGAGGAATGAAACGCCCACATAAGTTTCCCAATTTTCTTGCAACCAATCAATAATGGCAGGAATTTCAGAAGGATCGTAGGAGATTGTGTTAGACACATTCTGCTCGCACCATGTTTCTTGTAAAAGGCGATACCATTCAAGCTGATGAATTGCAGAATCTGTATTCACTTCAACTTCTTCTACTACCCCATTTTTTCTTGTGACATTCATTCTTGTAAATGGGACATTGTCATATTTAACAGGAAAACAGACAAGTAATGATTCCGGCTCAAATGGTTTTTCAATAACGGTGTAACCTGCCACTTTAAATCTGGCAACTAAGGGATCATGTTTTGAAAATGTCACATTGTTAAAAATGTATTTGCCAAGCGGTGCATGAACACCTTCCGGTACTTCACCCCATTTTTCCGTTCCCATGATTTTACTAAGTGTGCCGCTTGGTTTTACACAAGTGACATTCTTTGGCAGCGGAGAATTTAATTCGTTTGCAATGCTGTAAGCTGCACTTACCGTGATATTGCGCATGCGCTTATAATCGTAGGCTGTAAGATCGGGTCTTGCACGTATACCGGTTAGGCCTACTCCGCAAAGGTGTAAGAAGCTATTATTTAAGTGCCAAGCTTCCTGTAAAATTTCATCTCGTAAATTAACCATTGTTTGTCTGTAGTTCATTCTTCCTGCAAGATAGAGTGCGCGCTCAAGTCCTACTCGATCCCCTTTAAAGGCAAGAAGATTTACTTCTGTCAGATTACAAAAACTTTTATTTCCAAGAAGAATTTCAACGCAAGGGTTACAACCCTTAAACCAAGGAGCACGTCTTTCAGCTTCTGCTGCATTGATCATCCCGGGTTCTGATCCGCCGGCATCGACCATGATTTTAAAGAGGTTTTCAAGTTCTTCTTTGGATGGTTTTTTACGAAAGAGTAAGCTGTTATTCGATTGTTGACGATGTGCATTGCCTTTTGTCCACCACTCTTTTTTAGCAGTTCCAAATTCTTCCCATTCAGGATCGCCATATTCAAATAATGCAATTTGAGCAGATCTTCTGCTGGATAAAATAGTTCCAAGCCAATTGATGATGTCTAGAATGTCCATACGTGTTAAAAGCTGATCTGCGCGGTCAGATAAAATTTTAGCAATGGATTTAAAAGCTTTTGCAATCTGCTCATCTCCTGAAGAAATCCATCCGTAACCTTTTAATCTTGTTCCTGCCGGTCTGATCTCTGAAAAATCAAGTTGAAGTGTTCTTGCCGGGAATTTTCCTGCAACTAATTTACCAACAGCTTTTGCCCAAGCTATTGCTGAATCGCCAACCTTAATGGTCCAAACTTGAGTCTCTGGACAATATGTTTCAATATTTTGTTGAATTCCGCCTTTTTCCGTTCTATTAGATCTAATGACACGGATTTCTTGAAGCGGACGACGAAAACCGTTAAGTGTTCCTGTGATTGGTTTAAAACCGACGCCGCAGCCTTGAAGAAGAAGCCATAGAATATCAACAACATCATAAACTGTTTCAACATGAGTGTATGAGCAGTTAAACATGCTGGATTCTCTTGTGCGGCTAAGTTCTGTTCCACCAAGCCATAAAGTTCTTCCGGCAGGTGCAACATAGCGTCCAAGAATCAAAACCTTTAATTCCTCAAGTTCATGCTCTTCTCTATCATTTAATAAACGGCCTAAAGCGCGCTCCCAAAGCCAGCGTTGATGGAAAATCACACGATCAACCACTTGGTCCCAAGATTCAAGTAGAGTATCCCCTTCTCTTACGGGGCGATGGTAAGTGCGTAAAGATGTTGCCATAGCACGAGATGTAGGTTTATTCATGATTAGATCTCCGTTGAACGAGGTTTAAAGGTGTTCGCAAATTTTTATAAATTCAGCTACTTGAGCGTCAGTTTTAAATTTAGCTTCAGGGTTAATCTTAAAGCGGCCTTTTAAAAGAGTTTCCAATTGCTGTTTTTTCATATCAAGATCAAGTCTTTCAAAGTATTCTATACTTAAGGTAACTAAATCAAAAAAATCATCTTCGATTTCAAGTAAAGGGATCGATTTTTTCAAAAGATTGATAAAAATGTCATATTCCCCACTTTTTGCGATAAAGCTAAGGATTTCCAAATTAAATTCAAGATCTTCTTCTTTTGAATGCTCTTGAATAAGTTGACGAATGGCTTGATTTGCGCCTATAGTGTCATGGACTGCTTGAATGCGGATTCTTAAAAATTCAAACCATTTGGCTTCAGGGACATAATCACTAAAATTATCAAGCAGTTCGGAAGAATAAATGTAATTTTCGTTTTCGATCTGCTCGGATGTGTAATCGTAGAGGAAACTTTCAAGATCATTAGCACAAGATGCGGAAATTGTTTCAAAGATCGACACCGGATCAACTCCGCTGTCTATGTTTTCATCAAGGATAATGGCTAATTCTTCAAGAGCGTCTTGAACAGGTTCAGAACTTTTGCTTTGGCCAGTATCGTATAAATAAATTTGATGATCAAGTTCATCAAGAAAAATCGAGAGGGATTTTTTATCGGTAACCAAGCGGCGCCATAATTCGAACACTAATAGATAAACCTCATCTTGGCTTTCATTTTCTAAGGGAGTGTCTAAAAGAAGTTCATCTGTCAGATCTTCAGGGCTGTCTACATTTTCGGCATAGAGTTGAAATGTTTGTTTATCTAAATGGATTTGAAACTTTTCTAGTCTTTCGAATAAAAGTTCAAAATTTAAAGCACGGTAATCCTCAACCTGCCAAGACTCTACTTTTAGGGTAGGGTCGGTAAGCCAATTAAGCCTGAGTGAGTTGTAAAGGGCGCGACGTTCTGATTGCATGATAAAAATATAGGTTAAGCTTAAGAATAATATCTTAAATGTAAAACCTCAACTTTTTTGTCTTAAAAAAGTAATACTGCTTCTTGATATATTGAATACGAAGAAAGCAGTATTTATTCTTTTAAGAATTTTATGTGTTTTTATCATCATTTTTAAAGAAAATTATTACTCTCTTCTAAGACGATGACAAAAACAACATAAGTCGAGGTGAAACATCATTTTACTTTATTTGGATAAAAATCACAACAATTACCACTTGAATATTGGCTCAATTTGCGAAGTTGCTTGACGGTCTGGAGTTTAATGTATTGAAATTTTGTGTCTTCGGAAATGATGCCATCGATTAAGATGCCAAAGCGTTGTTTGTTTGATTTATTCAACAAGGCATGGCTCATTCGAACAAATTCTTCGTAGGTAAGATCGTCAAAGGCTTGTATGAGTTTATTTGTCCAATTAAAATCACCATGATATTGAAAGGCTAATTTCTTTAACATTTCACCCATTAACTTTGTGTTGTTATAAGAATTGAGTAAATTTTCAATAAGAGATCTTTTAATAGTTTCAAAGTTCTCTTTCTTTAAGGCTACTTCTCCGATTTCCTGATTAAATCCTTCTATGAATAGCTCTATTCTGGCAAGTAGTGAGTAAGGATCATGCGTATTTGATTGGATGATAAATAAATTGAATAATTTTTCTTCAATTTCCTCACTTTTACTGCCTACAATGTAACCTGTTTGCTGTTTGGTTCTTAGCGTTGAAAAGAAGGGTCCTTCAATTGCCTGCATTAAAATTTCTTGTGCAGCTTTTTTCTGAAATGAGAAACCGCTATTTTCCAAGAATAAAATAATGGCGTTTCCTTGAACATCCACATTTTTTTCAATATAATAAGGGCCCTTATTTTCAGGTAAATCAATCACAAGCTTTTGAAGATGATCACTTTTTAAGTAAGGATTTTTTGTAAGGGAATTTAAGAGGATTTCCTTTGTTTCTAAAGCAGATTCTTCTGTAGCATTGCCATAAATAAGTCCTTCAACATAAATCTGATTAAAAATTTGAGTTGAAAAATCGTTAAATGTTTGAAAATCAATGTTTTTGATCGCTACAGCTTTTTTTGGCTCTGTCGTGTAATTTTTATAAAGAGCAAATCTCATCTGATCAATGGCCACTTTTAAAGGGGAACTCTTGTAAGCATTTTCATATTCTCGAAGAAGTGACTCTTTTAAAATTAAAAATGTATCTTCGTTTACCTTCAATTGCTTAAGGGTTTTTGCAATTTCCTTTAAAAGAATATTCGCATTTCCATTAAAACCAGTAATGGTAACATTGATTCCGTTATCTGATCTCTTGATATCAAAATTAATCCCGGCAACAGTTGCCGGGTAACTCAATTTATTTAAAGCATCTTTTAATGCTTTAACATAAAGATCTGCTAATACGACACTTTTCGATGTTCCTGATTTGATCTCGGGTGTTTTGATATCAAAATTAAAATAGATTTCAGGCACGCCAAACAAAGTGTCTTTTGCAAAATAAATTATCCCAAAAGGCTCATCAAGAATTACTTCAGGTTTTGGAATCGGGATGATGTCTTGGGCTTCAATTTTATTTAATATGGAAAGATCCTTAGGAATAAAAGTGTTTGCTGCAGGAAGTGTGATTTCAGGAATGGCTGTAGCCTCTTCCCATTGCTTCATTTGATTGTTTTCAATCTCTTTAACTGCATACTTTGTTCCGAGCCATTGCTCTTTTTTGTCTGTAGCAATACCTGTTAGCGTTGAGGGTGCTAATAAGAAAAATTGTGCATTGTTAGGGTTCAAGTTCTGAATATAATCCTTGATGAGTTCAGGATCAAAGTTTTGAACGATATAAGATTGAACGGGGAATGTTTGAATGCTTTCATAAGGCAGCTTCATTGCATCTTTCATAAAGGATTCGAAAATGTCTTCTCTGTTCTTATAACGGTATTTGATTTTTTGAACCTGTGTCAATTCATCAAAAATATATTTTGGGGGCTCTTCTTTTTTTAAGGTTGCAATTGCTTGGAAAACTCTTTTGATTACAAGATTTACATCCTTAACACCGTTTTCTGTTAAATCTATATCGATATAAAAAATTTGATTTACAGAATCAATTTTATAACTTGCACAGCCCAAAGATTCCGCAAGCTGCTCTTTTTTTAATTCTGCAAGCAAGCTGCCCTCACTTTCATCTCCAAGAACATAACAAGCATAGCTTTCCGGTTGGCGGTCTAAAACATTGGCAAATTTTGGAGGTAAACTCCAGATGATTGTTAAGCTTCTTAGGTTTTTAATAGGTTCTATATAAACCATTTTAGCTCGATTTTCATCGATGTTAAAAGGGATTGCAGAAGATTTATGAGGAGGAACATTTTTGTTGATAATAGCTTGGAAATCTTTGACAACATTGGTTTTTAATTCATCCAATGGAAGTTTGGAGTAGACCATCAATCGCATAAGATTTGCGCTGTAATTTTTTTTATACCAATCAATTAAGGTTTCTTGAGAAACTTTTGAAAGAGTTTTACTATTGCCCATACCAAAATGATGATAAGGATGGGAGGGGGTTGTCATTTCTTTCATCACATATAGACTGCGGATATTATCGTTCTGTACATTTTTAGCATATTCTTGATCGATTGCTTGAAGTTCTCGTGAAACACCGGACGGGTTAAAAAGAGGCTCCTTAAAAAATTCAGCAAAGCGGTCTAGGGCCGTCGGAAAAGCTTGATTATTTACGGAGAAAAGATAACCTGTAAAGTCGTTGGTTGTAAAAGCATTTGTTGTACCACCATTTTCTGCAATAAAATGTTGGTAGCCGGATTCTTCAGGATATTTTTTTGTACCAAGAAAAAGCATGTGTTCAAGGAAGTGGGCAATACCTGGGTAATCGACAGGATCTTGAAAGCTGCCTGTTCTTACCGTTAAAATGGCGGCTGATTTATCTGCTAGGGGATCGGAAATTAAAATTGCTTCAAGTCCATTGTCCAACTTTATTTTTAAGACTTGTCTTTTTGCAAGAGACGGAGTTAAAATAGGTTCTTTAGCTAAATCCTCGATGATGGTGTAACCCTTTGGATTATCCTCGCACATGGCAGTAATTGGTAGAGTGAGAAGGACCAAAAGGGAAAAGAATTTAAAATGGATGTTCATAGAATCCTCAAGCTTTATTCATGGTTTAACCTTTCACTGTAAGCAAACAGGGTAATAATTGCATCAAAATTATTTGATTTATAAAAGAGGAAACAAAGGGACAAGAACAAAAAGGGTGTTCTGTTCCAAGTATTATAATTTCTTGTTGACAATACAACATGAAAAAGAGTAAAAATTTGTCCCTTATGTTGCGTCCCTCAAAAGCCTTTTAAATTAACACCCGGGTAATTATAAGTGAATGTTTTTCCTCAAAGTATTTATTATGAACCTGTCATCCAAGAAAAAAGCCCATGCCTTCTTATATTAGATTCCACCATTCCCTATGAAATAGCCTTAGTGTTTTTTAAGCATTTGAACCATGCGGATTTGGCTTCTTCATCACTTGTAAGCAAAGATTGGAGTTTTGCAGCTTGCAGTCCCATACTTTGGCAGGCGTTTAATTTACGTAAAATTTTTCCCTCAAGCATTTATCTTAATGAAGATTGGAAATCAGATTTTAATTTTGATGTAGAAACTAAACCTCTTAACAAGCGCTATGTCATTTCAATATTAAAGGCTCGCTGCCCATTTTCAACAAAAAAGGAAAAAGTTTTTCAAACACATACCTTTCTGGAAGTGCCAAAAGGAATGACTTTAGATTGTTTTGCAAATCCTGAATTTTTTATTTCGCATTTTCATTCCGACATTTTTCAAAAATATGGAAAAATTCAAATAACTAACACTCATTGCTTACTAATCACGAATAAAATCATACCGACAACCCTCTCAAAAAAATTTACCGAACAAACAAAAATAATTTCCAAGTACCCACATTATAAAATACCAAATTTTATTACAGCAATAGCTTTGAATATGGCAAGATTGATGAACACTAAACATTATTATGCTTTTGCTGTATTGCATCAGCCTCCAAGTTTCGCTATATTTTTAGAAGATGCAAGATGGTGTCAAATTGAGGTAAACATCGGAAGAATTACTCCTCCAATTGAGTTTGGTCTCAATGCAACGCATAAAGACCGTGGCGTCATCGCCGCTCGCGAATTCCATTAAAAAGACCGCTAAAAAATGTAACGTGCTAGATTTTTTTAAACACGAAGACACTTTAGACCATTAGTATCTCATAAATTTATGAAAAATCACAAAGGTATAGGTTATTTTGGGAAGTTTTGGTAGTCGTTTAGAACGATGTTCCAGATGTACTCGGCTCTTTTTTCACGCTTTTCTTTTTTGTCAAGTCCCATTGATCCAGGAAATTGCTCCATATCGATTTCATGATTAAACATAAGATAAACAGGTGCGCATTTAGCATGTCTTTCTTCCCCAAGATTTTTCTCAATGCTATGAGGCGGGGGTAAAAGGTTATAAGTGGATAAAGCAAGGGGATAAAAATGCGTTGGTTTTTTTGATTGTTTTGCCATCAAGGAAAACATTTCGATGCTTTGCGGATCAAATTTTGAAACTTCAATGACGCCTTCACTATTTAATCTATCTCTGCCACCGCTTGGGGCAACATAAATACATTTTCCACCCATCATTAAAATCTCTTTCATCCGCATCATGGTGCGCTGATTATGCTGCTGCTTTTCCAAAGTCTTTTCAGGGGGTGTACTGATGTGTTTTTTAGAATAAATGCAAAGAAGATTTCTTCCTAAACTAAAAGGAACTGAAAGAGGATCAGTTGTAACACGGTGCCCTGCCACAAAAATCATCTCTTCTGCCAATTTTGGGTGGGTTTTTTCAAGAAGAATGCTGATTGCCTGAGGGTCCGGCTCTATTTGATGATTGGCGAGCAAAATGACATTTTCACCATTTTTAAGATGCTGTTCAATTTCATCAACGATATTTAGATTTAAAACTTTAGAATCCTCCAAAATAATCAGAGGGGTGATAAAATCAATTCCGAATTGATAATAATCGATCGGTGTACGTAGTGCCTCATGAAATGATTCAAATGAGTAAGGGTCTTTTAATTGAATTTCAATCAGATTTAAAAATTGATCAAAAACCGGTTCGAAATCTTCTATTTTCAATCCATTTGATTCAATAGCTTCTTTGTAGGTTGAATGAAATTGCCTTAAAGTAGCTGTTAAATCAATAGATGTTCTATTGAAACTTTCTAATTTTTTTATTTTTTCAAGGTAATTCATTAGACCTCTTTCGAAACTCCATTTGGCTTTTAAAATTGCCTTTTTTGGCTTGTTTATCGCTAAATTTTTCCACCATATAGCTATATTCTCTCAAAATTTATCAAAAAACAAGCTCAAAAAAATCTAATTTTTCTAAGCAAAGCAAATTTTAAAAAGAGGTCTCAAATTGCTAAACTTCAATTCTTTTATTGTTAATCGTAGAATAAAAATGGAAATCATTAATATGCATCTGATCGCTTGTCTCATAATCAAGATGAGCATTAAGTTCTTCAACAAGTTTTTTCAAAAATTGTTTATCAGTGATTTTCAAGTAATTGTCGAGTTCCGGATGAACAACAAGTTTTAAAGCAAATTGTTGATGCAGGCCGATGATTTTCTTTAAGGCACGCTCGATTTCGATGGAAATACTTTCATGAGTTTTGACAAGTCCGCTTCCATTACAATAAGGGCAACCTGTGCAAATGGTCTGCATTAAAGATTCGCGGTTTCTTTGGCGTGTCATTTCGACAAGTCCAAATTCGCTCATCCCCAAAATCGTACATTTTGCAGAATCTTCTTTCATATGATCTTTTAAGCGATCGAGCAAGCGTCTTTGATTTTTTCTAAAGCGCATATCGATAAAATCGCAAATGACTAAGCCACCGACGTTTCTTAGGCGTAGCTGTCTTGCAATTTCTTCTGCAGCTTCCAAGTTAATTCTAAGAAGTGATTCCTCAACATCTGTTTGAGTGCCGTGGCTTCTTCCGGAGTTAACATCGATTGTATGCATAGCTTCTGTTCTGTCAAAGAAAAGATAACCGCCGCTTGGGAGCCAAATTTTTCGTCGAAGAGTCTTTTCAATTTCTTTTTCAACATTGAATCTTTCAAACATCGGAACTTTATCGCGATAATATTCAATGCGCAATGAATGCTCATTTGCGTATCTGCTGTAAAGGCGCTTGCATGCATGGTAGGTTGGGTAGTCGTCCGTTAAAATGCGATCATATTTTTTGTCGATTGCTGTAATAACTGCACGCTTAATAATATCGGATTCAGCATATAGCAATGTCGGTCGTTGAGCTTTTTGGAAATTCTCCATAATCGCATGCCAAGAATTTAAAAGATCATTTGCCTCATCAATGAGCAATTCAGGTGCCGCTTGACAGCTTGCAGTTCTACAAATAAGACCCATGTCTTGTGGCATTTCAAACGAGCGTATGAATTTTTTTAAACGATCTCTTGCAGTACGGTCTTCAATTTTTCTTGAAACACCGCGATGGGAGGAATTTGGTAGCAATACAAGGTAGCGTCCGGCAATGGAAACATTCGATGTTAATCTTGCGCCTTTTGATCCGATAGGCTCTTTAACTACTTGAACAAGAACAGGTTGATTGATGTTCATGATCTGTTCGATGGCAACATTTTGCTGTTTTTTTGTAGGAACTTTTGCTTGAGCGTCCAAGTCAAAGTCCATATCATAGATCTGCTCATACTTTTTTGTATTTTCTATGATATCGGAAATATGAATAAAGCCGTTTTCACCTTCATCGATGTCAATAAAGGCTGATTGGATGCCACCTAAAACGTTTGTTACTTGGCCTTTATAAATGTTTCCGGTCAGTTGTCGTTCGTTTTTTCGCTCAACAACGAGGTTGCAAAGCTGTCCGTTTTTTAAGTGAGCGTAGCGAATCTCTTTGGATTCGATATTTAACAAGATTTCGTTCATTGGTCTCTTAACTTTAAGTTGTAATTTGTAATGTGTCGGCTAAAGGTTAATCATAAGACAAACGGCCGATCTTTTAAAGAAAAATCTGGTTCACTGCATAAACTATCATTTTCCTTTTACTTAACTCTTCTACAAACGTTCTAATAATCTTTTTTGAATTATCGCTTCTTCGGGATCGAAGTGTTTAAAAAAACGCCGGTTTTGCGGGGGTTTTGAAATTTATGAAAAAGATCTGGATATAAATGATCCTTTAAGGTAAATTTACCTCTATGAATGATGAATTTAAAGTTTATGTTGACCAATTACGAGACGGACACGAGGAGGAGATTGACGAAGTCTTCCCTCCGGATTTTATTGGCGTTAACGAAAAAGATCTAATTTTTAATGAACCTGTCAAGGTGCAGGGGACGGCCTATTTGGCTGATGATTCCCTCATTTTGCATTTTGACATAGAGACTAAAAGTAAAATTGCTTGTGCCATTTGCAATGCGCCGGTTGAAGTAGATGTAAATATACACAATTTCTACCATGCCGTGCCATTAAGCGAAACAAGCGGAATTTTTGACATGCAAGACATTTTGCGAGAAACGATTTTACTCGAAACTCCTCAATTTGCAGAATGTAATGAAGGTCAATGCTCAGAAAGAGAAAAAATGAGCAAATATTTAAAAAAATCAAGTTCCAATGATGATGATGGGATTAAGCGCATCGATGATGATGGCTATCAACCTTTTTCTAATTTGGAATTAAGATAATATACACTGATAAGGAGCTAAATTATGGCAGTACCACGTAACAGACTTTCAAATTCAAGAAAAAATACAAAACGTTCGCATCATGCTAAAAAACCGCAAAATGCGGAAGCATGTACAAACTGTGCAAAACCAAAACTTAGACATACAATTTGTCAAGGTTGTGGACATTATGCCGGACGCTTAGTGATTGCGCAGTCAAACTAATTGACAAACTAACTGGAGTTAATAACTTGCGTATCGGAGTCGATCTGATGGGGAGCGATACTTGCCCCCAAATTCTTTTTGAGGCCGTTTTACAAGCAGTAAGTCTGCTTGGGTCATCCGATACCCTGGTTATTTACGCAAGTTCAAGTTTGATTCAAAAGCTTTCTAAAAATTTTGTCCCACAAATTGAGTTGAAGACGACAAAAGATGAGATTCTAATGTCGGATGATCCTTTTTTTGCCGTTCGCCATAAGAAAAAATCATCTATAGTACTTGGTATCAAAGACTTAAAGAAACAAGAGTTGGATGCCTTTATTTCTGCCGGCAATACCGGTGCTCTTATGGCAAGCGCAACACTTTATCTTTCAAAGTTAGAGGGAGTAAGACGTCTTGCTCTTCTTGCTCTTTTGCCTACCAAAAATAAACCTGTTGCCCTCATTGATGTTGGGGGGAATGTTTCTTGCAAAGCTCACCATTTAATCCAATTTGCAAAAATTGGCGCAGCTTATCAGTCTTGTCTTTTAAATATAGAAGTTCCGCGCGTTGGCCTATTAAATATCGGGATCGAATCTAAAAAGGGAACTTTTGAGGTAAGACAGGCATATGAGTCTTTATTAAAAGATGACTCATCAAAAATGCAATTTGTCGGAAATATTGAAGGCGCGCAAGTTTTTGAAGGCAACGTAGATGTGCTCGTCACTTCGGGGGTCACAGGAAACATTCTTTTAAAGACAGCAGAGGGAATGGCTTCTTTCATTTTAGAAACTGTTGCCGCAGAACTAGAGCCTGTAAAATCTGACACAAAAACACCCCTTGAAAAGTTAAATCAGCAATTTAGCTATGCAGAGTATCCTGGAGCCATCTTGTCAGGAATCGATGGCATCGTCATCAAATGTCATGGCTATTCATCAGCCCGTGCTATGTATAGCAGCATCAAAGGGGCAATTACCCTTTGCCGTCAAGACTTCCTCTCCAAAATCAAAGACCGCCTCTAATTGTTGCAAATTTTACTTTTACATTTCGTTTTTTTGAAAATAACGTCACAGAAAAAACTTCCTTCAGAACTCTTTTGTTCTTTGATGTAAAAAAATGGAAAATACTACTTAGGCCATTGGTCGGTACTATCGAAGAGAGATTCATTGACTTTTTGCTCGATATCTAGAAGGTTCTCTGCTAGTATAGCCTGGTTTTCCTCGTGGGTGTCATGAGCGAGCGAAATAGGATCACCAAAGGTGACAATAATTTTTGAAAAGGGCTTTGGAAAAAGGAGTTTATCCCAGGATTTAAGCTGCCAAAATTTGCTCGAGACCCATGTAAAGGGGATGATCGATGCATTCGTTTCTTTAGCAGCAACGGCAATACCGGCCTTTACAGCATAGCGAGGGCCGCGCGGTCCATCAGGTGTGATAATTATAACTTCATTTGTAGTTTTTAACGTTTTAATAACATTTTTTAAAGCATGATGTCTTCTGTCATGAGGCACTCTTATGGCTTTTCCTGTAGCATAGCTATTGGCAAGGGTGGCAACAGGGTCGCCATCACGGCTTTTACTAATAAGTGCTGCAAAAATAGTATTAGGATCCAGTTTAAATAAAATTTCAGAAACAATAGTGAGTCTATTATGCCAAAGCATCAGTATACATTTTTCGAGGGAAATAATTTTTTTGAACCTTTCTAACCCACGCACTTCTAACTGGCAAGTGGCAATGATTGCACGAAGAAGGAATTTACCAATATAAGCAATAAAAAAAGCAAAGACTTTTCGTTTGAAGGCTTTTAGCATGACAATACCTCCAAGATGCTATAAGCCGCTTTTTCTGTCGGGTTTAATTCATTAAGAGTAGCTTTAATGCGTTTGCACTCTGCTATGCAAGTGTCTCTTGCAATGCCATCGACATGAATGGAAAGAAGATGCTTAGTTAAATTGGATGAAGTAAAACCCTGTTCAATGAGTTCCGGGAAAACTTGGCCCTCACCAAGGATATTGACGATGCAATAAAAAGGCAAATTCACTTTTAAAATACGTTTTGCGATGAAGCGATTAAGTCTTGATAATTCATAAACCACAACCGTTGGCTTTTCATGCAGTGCAAGTTCCAATGTTACAGTGCCTGACTTTGCAATTGCAGTTCTGCAATTTTTCATCAATTCATAAGTTTGCTCTTTAGGAACAAGAATATAATTTTTAAGTGAACTTGTTTTGAGGATCTCTTCAATTAAAGGTTTTACCTTTTCATTGGCAATTGAAATAGCAAAAGTAACATCTGTAAAACTTGCAGCACTTTCTAATATTTTAATAAAATTGCGTTTGATTTCGCCTGACCGGCTGCCGGGAAATATGGCAATTAAAGGCTGATCATTTTTGAATTCAATATAATGATGATTTTGAATGGCTTGACAAAGAGGATGGCCAATGTATTCAACTTTTAAAGGTGAATTTTCAAAATATTTCTTTTCAAAAGGGTAGATCGTTAGAAGCAGGTTTAAGGTATCGCTCATTTGTTGAATGCGATTGCTTCCATGCGCCCATACTGTCGGAGAGATGTACTGAACGATTTTTCCGGTATAGCCTTTTTTTCTTAAAATGGATGCAAGCCTTAAATTAAATCCCGGGTAGTCGATTAAAATGACAGCGTCGGGTTGGCTTTTTAAAATATAATTTCGTACTTTATAAAATTTTTTTATTAAGCCTGGGAGTGATAAAAAGACATCAGTAAAACCCATAACTGCAAAAGATTCCATAGGCAGAAGTTGATCAACACCAACATTGCGCATTAAAGGTCCTGCGACTGCTTCAAATTGGCAATTGGGAATTGAATTTTTTAATGCTTTTAAAAGATGACTTCCGTGAAGATCTCCACTTGGCTCTCCTGCAAAGATAAAGATTTTCTTATCCATGCAGCACGCTTTTGCTTCTTTTGCTAATTAAAATTAAGTTTCGAATGTAAGGAATAATACCAAAAATGGGGCCTATCAAATTGACCGGATCTTTGATTTTAGCAAAATAAACAAGAATCAGAAGATCTCCTGCTAAACTGACCCACCAAAAAAGAGGGCCTAAAGTACTTGTTTTTTGTTTTTCAGCTTCAATCCATTGAATCCAAAATCTGCTTGAAAAAAGAGCCAAACCAATAAATCCAATGATATGCCAGATGGGTGAAATTACAGTTGCACTCTTATTTTCAAAATTGGGAATTCGAAACCAACCAAAACTTAAGTCGTTAAAAATAAAAAACATTAAGGATGAACAGGTTAGAGCTGCAACAAGAATGTAAATGACTTTTTTTAATTGAATTCTATCCTCAACTGGTTTTTTCAAATTTAAGTTACGCCAGGAGATAACGGCATTTCCAATTTGTATAATGAAAACATGAAACTGCACTTGAATAAAGGAATGCATCATGAGCATAAGATTTCCGCTAAGTGAAAGTTTCCAAAAAACTGTCGGAACAACACTTTTTTGCTTCACTTCACTTGAGAGCCATTGAATGATAATGCGCGCACCAAAAAGAATTGACGAGAGATACCCTAGAGGATATAAAAGGTTACGCCAATCATCCATTTTGATCTTCTTGAATTTTATAATTCAGATGACGTTTTTTCATCCAGCGCACGGCAAGCATATCTGAAATTGTATTGAAAGAGCGATTGAGGAAATTGTATTTGGTTGTGCCATGTGTTCGCTCGCGATGATTAACGCTCACTTCTGCGATTTTAAAGCCTTCAATCTTAAATAGAGCAGGCAAGAAACGGTGCATGCCATTAAACATTTTGATTTTTCTAAGACAGCTTGTTCTGTAAACTTTTAATGAACAACCGGTATCTTGCACTTGATCATCGCAAAGACCGCCGCGGATGGCATTTGCAATTCGAGAGGTAATTTTTTTTGTTAATGGATCTTTTCTGTTAACGCGATGGCCACAAACTAAATCGGCAACGTCCATTTTTTCAACCATTTTTGGAATATCTGCAGGATCATTTTGACGGTCACCATCTAAGGTGATTACGAATTCACCTTTTGCAGCTTTAAACCCTGCATCAAAGGCACTGGATTGGCCATAATTCTTGTTAAAAACCAATGTTTTCAAATAATCTTTATTTAAGCTTTTTAGTACGTTGAGTGTTTGATCGGTAGATCCATCATCGATACAAATAAGTTCCCATGGCTGATTTAAGCCCATCATCACAGGTTCAAGCTCATTTACTAAACCGATAACATTCTCTTCTTCATTCTTTAGAGGGATGACAACTGAATATTTTAACTGCATAATAATCCTTTAGCATAAAGGCTCATTGTAACACCTTATCATTTAATTTACCACAGAGATCATAAGAGTTAAATAAACAGCTGGAGAAGCTAGATATAATAAATTTGTGATTATTTCAACGTAAAAAATCGTATTGGCTTTTAACACACAACCTTATCACTTCTTACATCTCTCTTGTTCTCTGTAGTGAAAAAAAACGCTAGAGTTTTGAGAGCAACCAGCTGATACCGTCTTGGAATGTGTGTGGGGCTGTGCCGTGGCCCTTCATGCCAGTGCTTGGGGAGATAACCATTTCTACTTTTGGCGAACGAATACCACTTTCATAAGCCTTTTCTGTCAATTCTTTGATGAATTCAAAACAGCACTCTGTTCCGACTCGTTCATCGCGATTGCCTATATAAAAACGTAATTCTTTATTCAATAGCTTTTCGTAACTGTTGTTCAGTTCAATAAATTTATAGTCAAATCCGTTTTGAAATTCATGCAAATGTGAAAATTTAGTTATGGGGGCAAAGGCTAGAATGGTTTTGATTTTGCTATTGAAAGCTGCAAGAAGGGTTGCAAAATATCCGCCTCTGGATAATCCAAAAGTGACTATATGATCGGCATCAATAATACCTTTTTCAACCAAGGCATCAATTTCATTTGAGCAATTTTCGATGAAATCGGAAAAAAGATTAGGGTTGTTTTTTAGTTGATCCGCCCAATCCTGAATAGCACGCATTTTATCGAATCCTTCACCGTGGCAGGGTAAAGTAAACGAAATAACTCGGCAGAGTTTATTTTCAAGTAATTGCACCGGTTGACTAAAAGGATCAAAAGTCAGACTTTCTTCCTTAGAGACGGCAAAATAAATAATTGCCGGCATTTTTCCCATCGAAAAATCAGGACCTATATATACAATCGAGGGGTGATCTGCAGAAAATTTTAGGCCCATTTTAAGGTGCCGGACTTTGATGCTGTTTTTGATGATGTTCGGATTGTCTGATCATTTCCTTCCAAAAACTATAAGCGTCTAGCAATTCAGGGTTAAGGAAAGAACGTAATTTCAAGAAATTTAAAGCCAAATGAAATTCCTTATTGCGCACAAGTTTTGGTCGAGGATGTCTTTTTCCGGAAAGTGGAGTCATTTTATATTGCATTGCCAAAATAAAACTCATGGTAGAGCTTAATCGGCGTGGAAAATGTGAAAACGAGGAAGTAACAAATCCGTCAATCAGAGAATTTGAAAGCATCATCACACTCCCAAGATGTGGAACTTCATTTTTATCTAAATATTTTACTCTAATTTCATGCTCTAGAATAGGGTAGAGAAGACACGAAGTTAAGACTGCACGATCAAGAGGGTATCTGCTTTTGAGGTTGAATTGATCAGCACTCGATAGATATTGAAATACTTCTTTTCCATGGTCACCCTCAAGAAAATGAGTCAGGCAGGGGAAAAGATACTCTAAAATACCGGACTTTGTCATTAGATCAAAAAAAGCTGAAGAAGCACCGGACTCTAGCATGCGAAGAATTTCTTCTAATATGCGCGCAGGAGAGCTTTTTACGATTTCATCTTTGGAGGAAATCAAGGCTTGAGCAACGTTTGGCGCAACTTTAAAACCAAACCGCGCCTGAAATTTTAAAAGACGAATCATACGGACAGGGTCTTGTCTAAATCGCGTTTTTGGCTCGCCGATTGTTTTTAAAATACTTTCTTTAATGTCTTGAAGGCCATCGACATAGTCAATGACAGAATTTGTTTCGGCATCATAAAAAAGACCGTTGATAGTGAAATCACGTCTCAAAACATCTTCTGCAGGTGTGCCCCACTGATTGTCATGCACGATTAGATCATCATCATTTTCGCCTGATCGAAAAGTAGCTACTTCAATAATTTTATGACCGAATCTAATATGGGCCAAGCGGAAGCGGCGTCCGATTAAAATGCAGCTTCGTTGAAAAAGATTTTTAATTTCTTCAGGTTTTGCAGATGTGGAAATGTCATAATCTTTTGGAATACGCTGGACTAGAAGATCGCGAACACTGCCGCCAACAAGATAGGCAATAAAGCCTGCGCTTCGCAGTTTTTTCAAGACGTATAAGGCGTCTTTGTCGATGAAATTTGGGTCTATGGTATGTTCACCCGGCGGGTGGATTTTAGGTTGCACTTAGTAAAAAAACTCCTTAAGCTTCATATGCCTATTTTGCTATTAAGAAGTTAAAAAGTCAAGCTCCTATTTTCTTGCGAAATAACGTTTTTTTATGCTAAGGTTTCTAGTACATCATGTCAATTAGATTGATAGATAATATGCTTGGATTTTGCCTCTAGTTTAAGACTTAAATTTCAATACCATACATTTTTGTAGGATTGAAATTTAAGTCTTAAAATAGAGGTGAAAGACAAGTGTAGAATCGATCAATTTAAATGACATGGTGTACAAGGGAACTTCCTAAGGAAAAAAGATGGGCAAATTTAAAAATACAAAAATTTTTGGGACCGATGGCGTTCGCGGTAAGGCAAATTCTGCTCCAATGGAAATTGAAACAGTGCTTGCTCTTGGCAGAGCCGCCGGTCAAATGTTTAAAAGAGGAAGCTCCAAACCAAGAATCGTGATTGGAAAAGATACCAGGCTTTCATGCTATATGTATGAGAATGCTTTAATTTCCGGTCTTTGTTCCATGGGTGTTGACACTTTTATGTTAGGGCCTTTACCCACACCAGGCGTCGCTTTTATTACACGTGCTTATCGGGCAGATGCCGGTATTGTCATATCAGCATCGCACAATCCCTATTCAGATAATGGAATCAAATTTTTTTCTTCTGAGGGTTATAAATTTGGTGATGCATGGGAAAAAGAGATCGAAGATTTAGTTGCAAAAAATGATTTTCGTGATTTTTTACCGGACAGTGCTGATATTGGAAAAAATACGAAAATCAATGATGCCGACGGACGTTACATCGAATTTGTTAAAGCCACATTCCCAAAAAAGAAATCTCTTAAAAATTTAAAAATAGTACTCGATTGTGCAAATGGTGCAGGGTATAAAGTAGCGCCTCTTGTTTTTAAAGAGCTTGACGCAGAAGTTTTTCTTTATGGTGTAAGTCCAAACGGCTTAAACATTAATCATAATTGTGGCTCCCTGTATCCTGAAGTGATTCAAAAAGCGGTCATTGAACATCGAGCAGATGTTGGAATTGCACTAGATGGAGATGCTGATCGTGTGATCATGGTCGATGAAAATGCACAAATTGTCGATGGCGACACTATTCTTGCCATTTGTGCAAAGGATATGGCTTCGAAAGGAAAACTTTTAAATAATCGGGTCGTATCGACTGTGATGGCAAATTATGGTTTTGTAAAAGCCATGAAAGAGCTGAATATTGAAGTAATTTGCTCGCAGGTGGGTGACCGCTATGTCATTCAGGATATGATTAAACATGATGCCTGTCTTGGGGGCGAGCAAAGTGGTCATTTGATTTTTAAAGAACAAAATACTACAGGCGACGGTTTAGTATCTGCTTTGCAGATTTTAAGCATCATGACTGAGACAGATTCAAAACTTTCAGATTTGGCAGCTTTTTTTGAGCGTTATCCCCAAGCCTGTATTAATGTCAAAGTGACTATAAAACCTGATTTAGAATCGATTGAAAAGTTAAAGGCTGCCATAAAAGATGTTGAAAAGGTTTTGGCTGATTCAGGACGTGTTTTAGTGAGATATTCTGGTACCGAAAATATTTGTAGAGTCATGGTCGAGGGGCCGAATAAACAAAAAGTGGATGGAATGGCCAAATCGATTGCCGAAGTTGTTCAAATGGAAATTGGAGTGAAGTAGAATTTATGTGCGGAATTTTTGGTTATATTGGTCCAAGAAATGCTGTTAATACAATTTTAACAGGTTTAAAAAAACTGGAATATCGAGGGTATGACTCGGCCGGCATTGCAGGTTTTTGTGATGGAAAAATTGTCCATGCAAAAGAAGTTGGAAAAATAGCCCAATTAGAATTGGAAGTGAATCGCTTGGCACTTAAGCTTGAATCAGGAGTTGCTCATACAAGATGGGCCACACACGGAACACCGACAAAAAAAAACGCACATCCCCAATTTAATAAAGATCACTCTCTTGGCATTGTTCATAATGGGATCATAGAAAATTATGAGCCTCTACGCGATTTTTTAAAGAGCAAAGGGTATGAGTTTGTTTCTGATACTGATACAGAAGTTGTAGCTCATTTAATCTCAAGCATTTATCGAGGAGATATTGTAAAGGCTATTCTAGAGGTTATTCCACTTTTAGAAGGCGCTTATGCCATTGCCTTGATCCATGAAGATTTCCCCAATCAAATCATCGCTTTTGCACATGAAGCGCCTTTAATTATTGGCGTTGGTATTGATGAGATGTTTGTAGCCTCAGACACCCATTCCTTTGCCTCTTATACAAGAGAAGTCATTTATCTTGATAAAAATCAAGTTGCTGTCATATCTAGTAATTCCCTTGATTTTTTTGACAGTGGACATTCTTCTATCGAAAAAGAAGTGGAAAAACTTAACGCAATAGCTTTTGAGCATAATAAAGGTGATTTTGAACATTACACTCTAAAAGAAATTTTTGATCAGCCTCAAGCTGTTTTGAACGCCCTTTCAGGAAGGTTTTTAGAAGACTATGGAACTGCAGTTTTTGAAGGCATTCATTTTGATGTGCACGAGCTTAAAAAAGTAGAACGTATTTTGATTTTAGGCTGTGGCACTTCGTGGCATGCAGGGTTTCTTGCAGCTTATATGCTGGAGGAAAAAGCCCGTATTCCGGTCAATATCGAAATATCTTCTGAATTTCGTTATAAAAACCCAATCGTTTTTGAAGGAACTCTTGTTATAGCCATCAGCCAATCCGGAGAAACTGCCGACACTGTAGCTGCCGTTAAAGAATTGAAATCTAAAGGGGCTAAAATTTTGAGCATTTGTAATGTTGAAAATTCTACGCTCTCAAGAGAATCTCATTCCACAATTTATTTACATGCAGGACAAGAAATTGGCGTTTGTTCCACAAAGGCTTTTACTAGTCAAATGGTTGTCTTAAGCTTATTTACCTTGATGATGGCACGCATGCGCCACATGGGACTTGAGGAGGGCGTAAACTTTATTCATGCCTTAAAGAAATTGCCTGACCAGATTTTGGCAGTCCTTAAACAAAAAGAGAAAATTGAAGCGATTGCAGTCAAATATGCTCATTATGAAAACTTCTTCTTTTTGGGTCGAAATTACATGTATCCAACAAGTCTCGAAGGTGCTCTAAAGCTAAAAGAGATCTCTTACATTAATGCAAATGGATATCCTGCCGGTGAAATGAAGCACGGACCGATTGCTTTGATAAATGAAGATTGCCCGACAGTTGCCCTATGTGCTAACAAAGCGACCTATTCTAAATTAATCAGCAACTTAATGGAAATTAAAGCCCGTAACGGCAAAATAATTGCTATTGCAGAAAAAGGATCTAATGGTCTTGATAAAATTGCTGATGAAATTATTTATATTCCTGAAAACATCGACGAGCTGCTTTGTATTCCATCGGTAGTCGTCACTCAGCTTCTTGCTTATTATATAGCAAAAATCAGGGGAGCCGATATCGATATGCCGCGCAACCTTGCTAAATCCGTCACCGTTGAGTAATCCTTTTTAAAGTTATTAAACTGCGAAGATTTTTTTATACCTCTCTTGTTAATTTTTTTACCGCGAAGCACGCGAAGGAGCGCAAGCTACGCTGTGGGAAGTAGCGCGAAGAAAGCTTAGCTTAAAGCGCATGGAGAAGACATTTTTTTTCTCGCGCTTTTAAACTTACTTTCTTCGCGTTTCTTCCCGTGGCATAAGCCGCTCTTCTTCTTAGCTCTTCGCGGTAAAAAAAGCTAAAGAATGGGTATATAACAATTCTTCTCTTGGACCAATGATCTCTCTGTTAAAAAAAAAAATAATAGACTTATGA
>Ga0335395_10000519_pt1 | contig 24021 bp, 22 predicted proteins | sample MAT02_FD_205744 | JGI IMG/M metagenome (GOLD analysis project Ga0335395, IMG submission 205744) | Freshwater microbial communities from Lake Fryxell liftoff mats and glacier meltwater in Antarctica - MAT-02 (spades assembly) (version 2) ...
GCGGGCGTTTCGCGATGTGGCCATCGTTTCGGGCCTGGTGGCACGCCAGCAGCCCGGCCAAAAGAAGACCGGGCGGGCCATGACCGTTTCCACAGACCTCATCTACACGGTGCTGGCCCGGCATGAACCAGGGCACCTGCTGCTCGAGGCGGCCTGGTCCGAGGCGAGCGCGCGGCTGACCGACATGGAACGGCTGAAGAGCCTGCTTGCACGGGCGCAGTCCCAACTGCTGGTGCGCCATCTGGATAGGGTCAGCCCGCTTGCCGTTCCGGTGATGATCGAAATCGGGCGCGAAGGTGTCAGTGGGATGGCAGAGGAAACCTTGCTGCGTGAACTGGCAGGCTGAGTGCCATTGCCATCCTGTTCAGGCGTCTTTGAAACCCGATTGCCATAAATAGGCAATGAATCTGTCAAGAGTGCGAAACCTGACTGACACGGGTCACGGCTAGGGCTGCGCGGGCCGGAAGGGAACTTGTCCCGACTCCGGACCAGATTCGCACTTCCTTAAAGGGGATCCAATGTCACAATTTCGCGCCCTGCTTCTGCTTGGGTCGGCCGTCGCGCTGGCAGCCTGCACCGGAGCCACCGACGTAGCCTCTCCCGGAGATGGCGTGATTGTGGTGCCAACCCCGACACCGACTCCAACCCCCACCCCGACACCGACTCCAACCCCCACGCCGACACCGACACCGACCGTCGATCCGGATTGCCCAACGGGCACCAACAACATCGGTGTTATCCCGTCTGGCGGCAGAGACTTCCGCCACTGCCAGATCACCGGGACCATCGTGGGCAACCTGCTTGTGCCGTTCCGCGCCGGCACGCTGTATTCGCTTTCGGGTGAAGTGAATGTAGGGCGCGATGTCGGCGGGGACGGGACCGCAGCTAATGGTGCACAGGGCATTTTGTCCATCGAGCCGGGCGTTGTTCTCTTCGGATCTTCGGGTTCCGACTTTCTGGTGGTTAACCGCGGTTCGCGGCTGAACGCCGAAGGCACCGCGACACGGCCGATCATCTTCACCAGCCGATCCAACATCGAGGGTACAGCTGGCGATGACGCCATCGGCCAGTGGGGCGGCATCGTGATTTTGGGCCGCGCGCCGATCAACAATTGCATCGGCACCGGCGTTGTCGGCGGTTCCGTTGCCTGCGAATCGATTGTCGAGGGCCCGGCCGCAGCGCGCTATGGCGGCGCGACCGTAACCGACAGCTCGGGCTCGCTGCGCTTCGTGCAGGTTCGCTTTCCGGGCTTCGAGGTGACACCGGGCAACGAGCTGAACGGTATCACGCTGGCCGGCGTCGGCAACGCCACGGGCTTCCAGAATGTCCAGGTCCACAACAGCTCTGACGACGGCATCGAGTGGTTCGGTGGCCGGGTGAATGGCAGGTTCCTCGTGTTGACCGGCATCGATGACGATGCGCTCGATACCGACTTCGGCTACAAGGGCGTGAACCAGTTCGTTCTGGTGAACGGCCGATCGACAGGCGGAGACCGCGCGATCGAGGCCGACACGGCCGGGAATGACCTGCGGACACCGCGTTCGAACCCGCTGTTCGCCAACCTTACGATCATCCACAACCGGGCTCCGGCAGCCGTATTGCAGCGCGGCGGCACGGACTTCCGCATCTTCAACTCAATCATTCGCTCGACGAACGCGGCATCCGGTTGCGTTCAGATGGCGAATGCCTTCACGATCAACCCGGCTGACCCGGTCCTCGACAAGGTCGGGCCTCCTGTCTTCCGCTCGACCTTCCTGTCGTGCGGTGCGGGCGCGGCGATTGCGGGCACCGGCATAACCATTGCCCAGATCGAGGCTGTGTTGACCGGCAACAACAATGTGCTGACCGGAACGTCCACGCTGACCGGCACATGGTTCCCCGGCGCCAATGAAACGGCCGTGGTGACCACGCCGGTTTCCAGCATCAACGCCGTTTTGCAGAACACCACGTACATCGGCGCGTTCCGCGACGCGAACGATACCTGGTACAACGGCTGGGCTTGCGGACTTGGCGGCACCACAACGGCTTGCACCGCAGCGCCCCGCCCGGCGGGCTCCTGATGATCTGCCGGGATGCGGCGGCCCAGCTGCTGCATCCCGGTGGGCTTGGGCCGCGCACATGAACATCGGGGAACCAGAATGACGGACATGATCACATTCGGCAGGTTGCTGCTTGTCACGACGGCGCTTGTCGCTGTTCCTTCGCTTGCACAAACCGCGCAACCGGCTTCGTCGCCCGAACGGGACGTGCCAGCCGATGCAGCCGAGGAGGTCGCCGAAGACGTCGATGTTGTCGGGCCTGGAGCCGGCGGCCTCGAGGGCGAGGACATCGTTGTCATCGGCCGTTCCATCCCCAATACCGTGCGCGCGACACCCTCTGTCGTGTCCGTTCTTTCGCAGGCCGATATCTCGCGGACGGGGGAAGGCGATATTGCCGGTGCACTTCAGCGCGTCTCGGGACTGTCGCTTGTTGGCGGTAAATATGTGTATGTCCGCGGGCTTGGCGAGCGCTACTCGTCAGCGCTGTTGAACGGCCTGCCGCTTCCTTCCCCGGAGCCGCTCAAGCGGGTTGTTCCTCTGGATATCTTCCCGACAAGCGTGATCGCCTCCAGCGTCGTGCAAAAGAGTTATTCTCCCAACTTTCCCGGCGAATTTGGCGGTGGCGTCATCAATCTGACAACGCGTGCAGTGCCCGAAGAACGCTTCATCGAAGTCGGCGGCAGCATCGGCGGCAACACGGTCACCACCGGCCAGCTGGGTTACACGCACTTTGGATCGCGCACGGACTGGACCGGCTTCGACAATGGAGCACGGTCTGTGCCGCCCGAACTGCGCGGCGCATTGCGCACCGGCAATCGCCTGATCGTGGGTAGCGATTTCAATCTGCAACGCATGCAGACGATCACCGCAAGCCTGTTGAACGCACCGACCAACCTGATCCAGAGCAATGATACGATCCCGGCCGACATGTCGGTCACGTTCACAGCCGGCAACAGCTGGGATGTCGGGGAGGACCGGCTGGGCATGATCGCGTCGCTCGGCTGGAAGAACGAGTGGGAAACCCAGGGCGGGCTCCAACAGACGGCGGCGGGAATCTCGCTTCTGGATAGCGGCGAACTCGGCCTGCGCGGGGATCAGGACTACCGGTTCCTGTCGACTGAAAACCGCATTGTCGTGAACGGCCTGTTCGGGCTGGGATATGAATTTGGCGAGCAGAAACTGCGCTGGACCAATGTGTTTGTTCGGGATTCGTTGAAGGAATCGCGCATCCAGTCCGGTCTCGATGAAATCAACGTCGGCAACGACAATTCGGTCAGCCGCAACTTCACCAGCTGGATCGAGCGGCAGCTCTTCACCACCCAGCTGGTTGGTGAATTCAAGTTCGCCGACTGGTCTGTCAATGCGCGCGGAACCTATGCGAAATCCCAGCGCAATGCGCCTTATGAGCGGTTCAACAGCTATGTGTTTTCGCCTGAAGTCGATGGCTATATCAATGATTTGACTTCAAACGGCTCGCGCTCGACGATTGCTTTCTCCGATCTTCAGGATGAAGTCTATGGCGGCGCGCTCGATGTCGCCTACAAGCTTCCAACCGAACGCCCCTTCGTGTTGTCGGCCGGCTATGCCTATACCGACAATACGCGCTCGGCCGAGCGGCGGGACTTCCGCTATGTCGTGGCGGGTGGTTCTGCGCTGCCACTTGCGGTTGCCCAGACGCGGCCGGACTATCTGCTCTCCAGCTTCAACACCTTCGCCTATGACGTGGTGCTGCAAGAGGTTTCAGGCGCACAGGGCGCTGCGCGCTACGAAGCCGGCCTGACGGTCCACGGCGTCTATGGCCAGATGGAGGCCGAATTCCTCGATGGCCTGCGTTTCCAGGGTGGGGTGCGCTATGAGGACGGCAGCCAGTTCGTGGCGCCAATTGCGCTGTTCGGCGTGCCGCCTCTGCCGACCACGCGGATCGATGCAACCTACTGGCTTCCCGGCGGCACGTTGACCTGGAATTTTGCCGAAGACATGCAGATCCGTATCGCTGCGTCGCAGACGCTGGCGCGCCCGCAGTTCCGCGAGCTGGCCCCGCAATCCTATCGCGATACCGACACCGACAGGACCGCGTTCGGGAACCAGTTTCTGGTGGACAGCAAGCTGACGAACTTCGAGGGCCGTTTCGAATGGTTCTTCGCGCGCGAAGAACGCATCGTGCTTTCGGGATTTTACAAGAAGATCGACCGTCCGATCGAGACCATCGCCTTTGATGCGGGCGGCACCTTTGCGACGACTTACGCCAACGCCCCGCGCGCCGACCTCTATGGCGCCGAAGTGGAAGCGGTTAAGTATATCTACCTCGATGGCGCAACGGGCCTGCTGGAAGGCCGGCGGATCCTGCTGGTGGGGAACTACACCTACAGCCGATCTAAGATCAAAGTGGGTGAAGGCGATACCACGATCAACGAAGCGGGCGCCGTGACTCCGGCAAGCTTCGTGTTTACCGACGGCCAGCCGCTGAGCGGCCAGTCGGAGCATGTCGCCAATGCGCAGATCGGCCTGTCCAGCACCGACAAGCTTTCAGAGCAGACTATCCTGCTGAACTTTGCCAGCGCCCGCGTGACGCAGCGCGGACCGTTGGGCACCCCGGACTATGTCGAGAAGCCGGGCTTCCAGCTGGATTTCGTGGCGCGTGAAGAAATCGAGCTCGGAAGCGTTCCGGTGGAACTGAAGTTCGAGGTGCGCAACCTCACGGGCACGAAGTACCAGGAGGTACAGGAGTTCAACGGCAGCAAGATCGATATCAACAGCTACCGTCGCGGTACCTCGATATCGCTGGGGCTGTCTGCGAAGTTCTGACCTCTGGCCGCTGCGCCAGACAGGGTCTTCATGTTGGAACTGCCGGTCCGATGGCCGGGGCAGCGTTCGCTGGCGAGGCAGTCTTCAACCGCGGCTTCGAACTGGCTTACGGCGGCGCTCCAGCTGAAGTGTTTCGCGTGCGCCAGTGCGGCATCGGGGTGGATCCGAAGAGCCAGCCGGATCGCCATTTCGAGATTCTCAGCCAAGACGCCGGCGCCGCTCTCCCCGATCACATCCAGCGGGCCGCCAACCGGATAGGCGGCGATCGGGAGGCCGGACGCCATCGCCTCCACAAGCACCAGCCCGAAGGTGTCCGTTCGGCTTGGGAAGACGAACAGGTCAGCGCCGGAATAGGCACGGGCCAATGCATCGCCTGCGAGGGGGCCCATGAACAGCACGCTCGGAAAGCGCGTCCGAAGGTCTGCTAGCGCCGGTCCATCCCCGACAACGACCTTGCTTCCGGGCGTAGGGGTTCGAAGAAACGCTTCGATGTTCTTTTCAACCGCGACCCGCCCGACGTTCAGCAGGATGGGGCGCGGCAACCCGGCATAGGCCGCAGACGGGGGCAACCCCGGGCGGAAGCGGGAGAGATCGACGCCGCGCGACCAGAGGCGGGTTTGCGGGATGCCGTGGCTGGCAAGTTCCACCGCCAGTCGAGGGGTTGCCACCAGCACCGAGCGTGCAGGGCCATGAAACCACGACAGATACCGCCAACTGAACGCCGGGGAGAGGCCGAAGCGGACCTGGACATAGTCGGGAAAGCGGGTGTGGAAGCTGGTGGTGAACGGCCTGCGGGCTTTCAGGCAATGGCGCCGCGCTGCAAGCCCCAGTGGGCCCTCGGTCGCGATGTGCACGGCGTCTGCGCCGGCTGTTTCGATCATCCGGCCGACAGCGCCGGGCATCGTGACCGCGAGGCGGATTTCAGGGTAGGTCGGGCAGGCCAGCGACGGGAAGCGATCGGGTGTGATGGTCGTGACCGTCCACTCGCGTTCGCGCAGCAGCCGCGCCGTTGTCTGCAAGGTGCGGACAACCCCGTTCACCTGTGGCGCCCAGGCATCCGATACAAGAGCGATACGCTTCATGCGACTTCTATCGCGGGGAGCCAGCCCCGCCGGGACTTTGCTGGCGGGTCGATGGCTTCTGCGCGGACCTTCTGCGCCCAGTCCAGGATTTCCATCCGGCCGTCCGCATGTTCGACGAGCGCGGTGCAGCTTTCCACCCAGTCGCCGTCGTTGTAGTAGGTGATGTCGCCGAACTGGCGGATTTCAGCGCAGTGGATGTGGCCGCACACCACCCCATCGGCACCGCGCTCTCGCGCAGCATGGGCGACAGCCTCCTCATAGCGGCAGACATATTCCACCGCATTTTTTACCTTTTTCTTGAGGAGGGCGGAGAGCGACCAGTAGGGCAGGCCAAAAGCCCTGCGGCAGACATTGAACCCGCGGTTCAGCTGCAGCAGCGCGACATAGGCATGATCGCCCAGAAAGGCGAGCCAGCGGGCGTAGAGCACCACGCCATCGAACTCGTCCCCGTGTAGCACCAGCAGCTTCCGGCCATCCGCCGTTTCGTGCACCGCCTCGGGCATGATCTCGATGTCACCGAAGCCCAGCCCGATGAAATCGCGCAGCACTTCATCGTGGTTGCCCGGTACATAGACGACGCGCGTTCCCTTCTTCGCCATCTTCAGCACGCAGCGCACGATATCATTGTGGCGCGTCGGCCAGAACCAGCCGCGCTTCAGCCGCCAGCCATCGATAATATCACCAACGAGAAACAGCGTCTCGCAATCGACCGACTTCAGGAAATCGAACAGCAGGTCCGCATTGCAGCCCGGCGTGCCAAGATGGGTGTCGGAAATGAAAATGGTGCGAAATCGCAGCCTTTGGCGGGGCGCATGATCATCCGGCGCGTCGAGCCAGGCAGGTACCGGACCCGGCCTTCGGGGAAAGGGGATCGCCCTCCCGTTTGTCCCTGTTCCGTGCACTTTGCCGACAGGCGGCAGCGGTTCAGCATCCAGTCGGACAGCGTTTGCCATGCAACAGCCCCTTTCCTTTGTAGGTTGACGACTGCCTGAACGCTATATCTGGATGGAGTGACCGTCGGGTGACACGAGCGTGGCGAAACGGTTACACGCCTTCCGACTTCAGCGGGCGCGCGAGCAGGCGACCGATGATGTCCTTCACGGTGGCGTTCCCGGCCAGAAGGTCCGCAACAGCCTGGGAAATCGGCATGTCCACACCCGCGCAGGCTGCCGCCTCGATCAGCACGGGCGCAGTCACCGCACCTTCCGCCACCGAAAGCTTTCCCGCCAGCGCCTCCGCCGCGCTTTTGCCCTGGCCCAGCGCCATGCCGAGCTGCATGTTGCGCGACTGGGTGCTGCCGCAGGTGAGCACGAGATCGCCCAGCCCCGAAAGCCCGGCCAACGTTTCCGCCCGTGCGCCCCGCGCCAGGCCGAAGCGCGTCATTTCCGCAAAGCCGCGCGCCACGATCGCCGCGCGCGCGCTTTCGCCCAGACCGGCTCCGATCACCACGCCGCAGGCGATCGCCAGCACATTCTTCACCGCGCCGCCGATTTCGCAGCCTGTGATGTCTGTCGTGGCATAAGGGCGAAACGCCGGGCGCGCGATCCTGTCTGCCAGCGCCGCCGCCTGGCCTTCTCCCCCAGCCGCCAGTGTCACCGCGGTCGGCAGGCCCCGTGCAACGTCGGCCGCAAAACTGGGGCCGGACAACACTGCAAGCGCAGACGCCGGCGCAACCTCGGCTGCCACTTCGGCCATCAGCCTGAGCGTCCCCGCCTCTATTCCCTTGGCACACAGGATCAGCGCGGGCCCATGCCCGACGGGTGCAGCCAAAAGCACAGGCCGGACATGCTGTGCCGGCGGCACGACAAGCCAGAAATCGCTTCGCTTCAGGTCCCCAAGGTCCGCCGTCGCCTGGATACGGGGGCTAAGCGGAACGCCGGGCAGGAACAGCGGGTTTTCATGCGTGGCATTCACGGCCTCCACAACCTCGGCCTCGCGCGCCCACAGCATCACATCCTCCTGCAAGGCCATCGTCTGCGCCAATGCCGTGCCCCACGCCCCCGCGCCAAGGACTGCAATCATATGTCTGATCCTCGGCCGAAGTACGATCGGGACGCCGGCCTCTCGCGCACGGGGCGAATATCGCCCCGCGGGCCAAAGGCGAGCGGCTGCCCGCAGGTGCAAGCGCGGACACTTGGGGTCATCATGCCTTGACGCCGGCCCCACGCACCAGTTCAGCCAATGGATCCAGCGGCCAGCGCGGCCGTGCCTGGGGATCGGGTTCGGGTGCGAGGTCGGCGCCCATGCGTTCCAGTGCTGCCCAGGCGATCATGGCGGCATTGTCGGTGCAGAGTTTGAGGGGCGGGGCGATGAAGGGTAGGGCGGACGCCCGGGCAACGGCTTCAAGTGCGGTGCGGACAGCGGCGTTGGCAGCGACCCCGCCGGCAACGACGAGGGCGGTTGCTTCCGGCATGGCGCGGATGGCGATCCGGGTGCGGTCTGCCAGGCAATCGGTGACGGCGACCTGGAAGCTTGCGGCGATGTCTTCGGGTGCATGGAGCCCGGACTGGACGGAGCGAAGCACCGCAGTTTTCAGGCCGGCAAAGCTGAAGTGCGGCTCGGCCGATCCGACGAGAGGGCGGGGAAGGGGGACGGCTCCCGGATTTCCGGATGCGGCTTTGCGTTCGACGGCTGGGCCGCCGGGAAAGCCGAGGCCGAGCATTTTCGCGACCTTGTCAAACGCTTCACCGGGCGCGTCATCGATGGTGGTGGCAAGGCGGCGATATCGGCCCACGCCTTCCACGGCGATAAGCTGGCAATGACCGCCCGAGACGAGGAGCAGGAGATAGGGAAAGGCGAGGCCCGGCGATACAAGGCGGGGGGAAAGCGCGTGGCCTTCCAGATGGTTGACGCCATACAGCGGCTTTTGCGCCGCGTAGGCCAGCGCCTTGCCGGTAACAAGCCCAATCATCACGCCGCCAACGAGGCCGGGGCCTGCAGTGGCAGCGATGGCGTCGACATCCATGATTGAGACCCCGGCCTCCGCAAGCACCGCCTTCAGCATGGGCGCTAGCCGTTCGGCGTGGGCGCGGGCCGCCAGTTCGGGCACTACGCCGCCGAAGGGGCGGTGCTCGGCATCCTGGCTGGCAATGCGCTCGGCCAGAACATGGCCATCGGCGCACACCAACGCGACTGCGGTTTCATCGCAGGAGGATTCGATCCCGAGGACGATCTTCATCTGGTCCGACGTCATCAGCTCTGCGCGCCACCATCCTCCGGCGCGGCTTCGCTTCCCGGTGCAATGCTGTCGCCGGCCTCGGCAACCGCTTCGCCGCCCTCGGTGATTTCGTCGCCGCTTTCGTCTTCGTCGGTTTCGCGAAGGCGCGCGGCCGAAACCACATGTTCTTGGTCGGCGACACGAAAGAGTGTGACACCCTGGGTGGCCCGGCCGGCGATGCGGATATCGCGGACGTGGGTGCGGATCAGCTTGCCCTGATCCGTGACAAGCATGAGCTGCTCGGTCGGCTCGACGGGGAAGCTGGCGACGACAAGCCCGTTTCGTTCGGACGTGTCGATGTTGACGATGCCTTTCCCACCGCGGTTGGTGCGCCGATATTCAAAGGCGGATGAGCGCTTTCCGTAGCCGTTCCTCGTGATTGTCAGGATGAACTGCTCGGCCTCGACCATCAGGTCGAAGCGATCCTGCGGGATCTCGATCGGCGCCGGATCGGGTTTCCACGGGGCGGACTTCAGGTAGAGGTCGCGCTCTTCCGTCGTGGTGCCGACCCGGCGGAGGATGGACAGCGAGATCACCTCGTCGCCGCTGTCGAGGTCCATGCCGCGAACGCCGGTCGACGTGCGGGACTGGAACTCGCGGACCGCAGTCACTTCGAACCGGATCGCCTTCCCTGATCGGGCTGCGAGCAGCACGTCCTGGCTTTCGTGGCAGAGCGCAACGCCAATGAGACGGTCGGTGCTTTCGTCACCGTTTTCGTCCGGCTCGAAGCGCATCGCCAGCTTGCCGTTGGAAGGGACATTGGCAAAGGCGTCCATGCTGTTGCGGCGCACAAGGCCCTTGGCGGTCGCGAACATGACGTGGAGCTGGCTCCATTCCGCCTCGTCCTCCGGAAGCGGCAGGACGGTCGCGATGGATTCGCCCGGTTCGAGCGGCAGAAGGTTGGCCATGGCCCGGCCCTTGGACTGGGGCGTGCCTTCCGGCAGCTTCCAGACCTTCATCCGGTAAACCTTGCCGAACGTCGAGAAGAACAGCACCGGGGCATGGGTCATAGCCACGAACAGCTCGGTGATGACATCCTCCTCCTTGGTCGCCATGCCCTTGCGGCCCTTGCCGCCACGCTTCTGCGCACGATAGCTGTCGAGGCTGACCCGCTTGATCCAGCCCGAATGAGTAACGGTGACGACCATGTCCTCGCGGGCAATCAGGTCTTCGTCTTCCACATCGTCGGCCTGCACGATCTCCGAGCGGCGCGGTGTGGCGAACTGCTCACGCACTTCAATGAGCTCGGTGCGCATCACAAGCTCCAGCCGCGCCCGGCTTCCAAGAATGTCAAGCAGGTCGGCAATCGTGCCGGCGAGCGTTTCCAGCTCGCCGCCGATTTCGTCGCGGCCCAACGCGGTGAGACGGTGCAGTCGCAGGTCGAGAATCGCGCGGACCTGCAACTCGGAAAGTCGGTAAGTCCCGGCGCTGAGGTCCTCGCCCTCCATTTCAAGCTCGGCATCATCCACCAGCTTCAGGTAAGGTGCGACCTGTTCGGCAGGCCAGCTTCGTGCTGTCAATGCTTCGCGCGCGTCTGCCGGAGAGGCCGAACCGCGAATGATCGCAACAACTTCATCGAGGTTGGCGACCGCAATGACGAGGCCAAGCAGCAGGTGGGCGCGTTCGCGCGCCTTTCGCAGCAGGTAGCGTGACCGGCGACCGATCACCTCTTCGCGGAACGCGATGAACGCTTCGATCACATCGCGCAGGGATAGCTGCTCGGGGCGGCCGCCGCGCAGTGCCAGCATGTTGACGGCGAAACTGGATTGCGCTGGCGTGTGGCGCCAAAGCTGGTTCAGCACGACTTCGGGAACAGCATCGCGCTTCAGTTCGAGGACGACGCGAACGCCTTCACGGTTGCTTTCGTCGCGCAGGTCTGAAACGCCCTCGATGCGCTTTTCCTTCACCGCATCGGCGATCTTCTCCACAAGGCCGGACTTGCCGACCTGGTAAGGGATTTCCGTAAGAACGATCTGCTGGCCGGTTCCGCGACGGTCTTCGATGATGTGGCGCGCCCGCATGAGAACGGAACCGCGGCCCGTTGTCATTGCAGTGGCGATTCCGCCGGTGCGCAGGATGAGCGCACCGGTCGGGAAATCGGGGGCGGGCACATGCGCCATCAGCGCTTCGGCCGTTACCGAGCGATCATCGAGATAGGCGAGGCAGGCGTCGATCACTTCGCCCAAATTGTGGGGGGCGATATTGGTCGCCATGCCCACAGCGATGCCGCCGGCGCCATTCACCAGCAGGTTCGGGAAGCGCGCGGGAAGAACGGCCGGTTCGATTTCCTGGCCATCATAGTTCGGGACGAAATCGACCGTTTCCTTGTCGAGATCATCGAGCAGTGCTTCGGCGGCCTTCGAAAGCCTGGCCTCGGTGTAGCGCATGGCCGCCGGGGGATCGGGATCCATGCTGCCGAAATTGCCCTGGCCGTCGATCAGGGTCAGCCGCATCGACCAGTCCTGCGCCATGCGGGCAAGCGCATCGTAGATCGCGCTGTCGCCGTGCGGGTGGTATTTGCCCATCACGTCGCCGACGATCCGGGCCGACTTGCGGAATGGCTTGGATGACGTGAAGCCATTCTCCTGGCTGGCGAAAAGGATGCGCCGATGGACGGGCTTCAAGCCATCACGAACGTCGGGCAGGGCGCGTGAGACGATCACCGACATTGCATAGTCGAGGTAGGAGGAGCGCATCTCCTCCACGAGGCTGACGGGCGCGATGTCGCTGCCGGGAACGTGGGGCGCTGGGTCTGCTGTGTCTGTCATCCACACCCTCTAGAGCATGTTGGCCCCATGTGGAATCATTGTGGAGCATGCAGTTGTGGAAAAACGATATCGGCGGGTGCGAGGCTTTTCAGCAAGAGCGGATTAGGGCAGGAATGGGGCGGTCTTTGACGGGAGATGCGATGATGGGGTTCCGGGCTTTGGCATGGGCGACGGCATGGGCCGGCGCATTGGCGCTGGCCGCGCCGACTGCGGCGCAGAACAGCCACTGCGCGGCCCTTCCGGCGACCGCACAGGTCGAGGCGCGCGGCGCGGACAATGTGATCCCGGCGCAGTTGACCCCGCGCGGCTTCAGTTGCCCGCGCGGCTTCACAACGGAAACGGTCGGCCCTGTCACCCGCTGCCGGCAGCCGGGCGCCACCCGGATCGAGGCGCGTGAGCCCCAGCGGGATTGCTACGCCGCGCTTGGCCTGGGCCCAGTGCGCAACGTGCCGACACAGCTGAAGCCCACCATGTCGTGCCCCGGAACGCCCAGTATCAACAGCATCGTCGCCATTCGTGGCCGCAACGTCGGCTGGCAGGATGTGAGCCTGACCGCGCCGCCCAGCGCAGGCGTCGCTATCACCCATCTGCGCGTTTCCGGCGGGCGCACGCCTGCGACCGAGGACCCCGCGCGGCAGGATTGCTTTGCGCATGATTGCCGGCTGGTGCGGCTGACGACACGCGCCGGAACACCGGCGCGCGTGGACATGACGCTTGCGACCCCGAACAATGCCGCGTCCACCAGCTTCACGCTGAACACGGAGGCGACCTGCCCGGGCCGCTAGCCCGCAGCGCAGGCTGATCTACTTCGGAAGGTAGAGCAGCGGGTCGAGCGCGCGTCGGCCCTGGCGGATCTGGAACAGGAGCTGCGGCTCCTTCGCTTCCCCGCTGCTGCCGGCGCGCGCGATGGGCTGCCCGCGCTGGATCCTGTCGCCCCTGTCGGCAAGCGCATCTTCGAGGTGACCATAGGCCGTGACGATTCCGCCGGGATGGCGCACCAGCATCATCAGCCCGAAACCGGCGATGGCGTCGCCGACGTAGATGACTTCGCCGTCTGCGGCCGACCTGACAGGCCCCCCGCGAAGCGCCTTCACATTGATCCCGTCGTTGACGCGTCCACCGGCCTTGGGGCCGAAGCGGGAGAGAATGACGCGCCCGTCGACCGGCCAGGCGAGTGGCGGGACCGTTGCAACCGTTGCCGGTGGGCGGGGCGTTGCGATCGCGGCAACTGTCGGGCGGCTGCCGGGTGCCCGGGCGACGGCGGAGCCGGTGATCAGGTCGTCGATATCCAGTGTGAAGGCGGCCGCCTGCTCTTCTGGGGTTCCGGGAAGGCGGGTCGATGGCTTTGGTTGTCGCCCCGGCCGGGCGGCAATGGTCCGGGGCGCGCCCGACGGAATGAAAAGCGCCTGGCCGATTTCCAGCGTCGCCTCGCGGTCCATACGGTTTGCTGAGGCAATGCGGGCCCACGGCACGCCATAGGCCTTGGCGATGGCTATGCCGGTTTCTCCGCGTTTCACGCTATGTCGGCGGCCGCCCGGCACCGTTGCGCCATCAGCCCTTGCGGTAACGGCCTGCCAGCGGGGGGGTTTTGCGGCGGTGATGCGGCTCTGCTGCGGCTTTGATGCGCCAGTCTTGGCCTTGGGCGGGCCGGGAGACGCGCAGGCAACCGCCAGCACCGGCAGCAGGACGAGGAGGATAGCACGCACCGCCGCGACTTAGCCGAGGCCGGCGGACTCGCCAATGTTTGCTGCGGACAGTGGGGGAATTTTTGCCGTGGCGTGTCGGAATATTTTACAGATTGCCTGAAGCAGCATGGGTCGCGCCCCAATCAAGTATCTGGATTGCATTGCTTTTACGGAGACCAGCTTAGTTGGCACGCAATGTGCATGCCTGACTGACGTCGGCGGGGGCTATCTGCCGGCACCCATTTGGTTCGTCACATATCGAGAGATCGTCACGGCAGGGGCGGCGGCGCGGGGGCGTCGCCGCCCTTTTCCGTTTCAGAGATCGAGGTGGCGCCAGTAACCATGATCCAGTCGCCGCCTTTCGTGAATTCTTAAGAGCTTGCGGCATCCGATCATGGGAAACTATGTATTTCCAAGTATTTGCGAATCATGTGGGGTTGGCATGATATTTGCTTTTTACAGAGCATCGGTCTGTATTCAGGCGACGGCGTCGGGAATTCGGTTTCAGCCTTCCAGCGTTGCCCTCAGCGCCGCCATTGTCTGGTGGTGCGTCATGTCGAGGTGCAGCGGCGTAACCGATACGTGGCCGTCGCGCACCGCTTCCAGATCGGTCCGGTGAGCGGGCGTTTCCACCTCCCGGCCAAAGCCGAACCAGTAATAGGGAAAGCCGCGTGGATCGACCCGCGCGTCGATCCGGATGTGGCCATAATCCCGGAAACCCTGTTCCGTGACCCGCACGCCTTTGGGAACCAGGATCGGCGGGAAGTTCACGTTCACCAGCACACCGTCGCCCCACTCGGCCGCAGCGATCTTGCGGATCACATCGGCGCCCACAGCCTCGGCGGCGGCAAAGCTTTCGTTGCCCTGGGTATAGTCGGCCATCGCCTGGCTGAGCGCGATGGAACGGATGCCGGCGAGCGTGCCTTCCATGGCGGCCGACACGGTTCCGGAATAGGTCACATCTTCCGCAAGGTTGGGCCCGCGGTTCACGCCCGAGAGGATGAGATCGGGCTTCAGCCCGCCCATCAGATTGCCCAGCGCCATCATGACCGAATCGGTTGGCGTGCCGGCCACTGAAAAGCGCCGGGGCCCCAGTTCGCGAACCCGCAACGGGCGCGTCAGCGTGAGGGAGTGACCTGCGCCCGATTGCTCCTCGGCCGGCGCGACAATCCAGATATCGTCGGACATCGAGGCCGCAATGCGTTCGAGCACGGCAAAACCCGGCGCGTTGATGCCGTCGTCGTTGGTAAGAAGAATGCGCATCAGCTCTCCGGAAGCAAGGTTTCGATGCCGCCCATATAGGGGCGGATCGGTGGCGGGACGGCGACGCTGCCGTCGGCGTTCTGGAAGTTCTCCAGCACGGCGACGAGCGTGCGGCCTACAGCAAGACCCGATCCGTTCAGCGTGTGCACGAACTGCGTGCCCTTTTCGCCCTTGATCCGGAAGCGCGCGTCCATCCGCCGCGCCTGGAAATCCCCGCAATCGGAAACGGACGAAATCTCCCGATACGCCCTGGCGCCTGGAAGCCAGACTTCAAGGTCATAGGTCTTGCGCGCCGAAAACCCCATGTCGCCGGCGCACAACAGCATGCGGCGGTAAGGAAGGTCGAGCGATTCGAGGATCGCTTCGGCCGCCAGCACCATGCGCTCATGCTCGGCGGCGGCAGCGTCGGGCGTGCAGATCGCCACCAGCTCGACCTTCTCGAACTGGTGCTGGCGGATGAGCCCGCGCGTGTCCTTCCCTGCCGCGCCCGCTTCGGAGCGGAAGCAGGGCGTGAGCGCGGTGAAACGCAGCGGAAGCGCTTCGGCATCGAGGAGCTGTTCGCGAACGATGTTGGTAAGGCTGACTTCGGCAGTCGGGATCAGCCAGCGGCCATCCGTGGTGCGGAACAGGTCTTCGGCGAACTTCGGAAGCTGCCCGGTGCCGTACAGCGCCTCTTCGCGCACCAGAAGCGGAACCAGTGTCTCCCGATAGCCGGCGGCAGCCTGCTGATCGAGCATATACTGGCCCAGTGCCCGGTGGAGCCGGGCCAGCCCGCCGGCGAATACGGCAAAGCGCGCGCCAGCGATCTTCGCGGATGCCTCCTGATTCCAGCCGTGCCGGGCAGCGATGGCATCATGCTCGGCACCGCCGTTGCGGGGTGTCCCCCAGCGCCTCTGCTCGACATTGCCATGCTCGTCCGTACCGTCGGGAACATCGGGCGCGGGGATGTTGGGCAGGGATGCCAAGACGGCTTCGACAGCGGCTACGCGTACCCGCTCGTCTGCCTCGCCGCCCGCAATGTCCGCCTTCAGAAGGGCGACGTCGGCCATTAGCGCATCTGCCTTTGCGTCGTCTTTCATGGCCTTTGCCGCGCCAATGGCCTTGGACGCCTCGTTCCGGTGGGCAAGCGCTGCCTGCAGCGCCGTCTGCACGGCGCGAAGGGCAGTATCGGCTTCGAGCACGGCAGCTGAAGCGACTTGCTCACCGCGTCGCGCAAGCGCTGCATCGAAGGCGGCCGGGTCGGCACGAAGAGCTTTCAGGTCATGCATGGTGGCAGCCTATGGCGGCGCACGGCGCGGCGGGCAAGCAGTAGCGAGTATCCGCTGCGCCATCATCGGGGTTCCGTTGGAATGCCAGTTGCAAGATATGTCGGGTTGATCCCATTTGCAGGCTGGGAGGAGCTGTCGATGACGAGGGCATTGCGATCGATCCGGGGCGCGGTGGCGTTGGTGACGGGGGCGGCGAGCGGAATGGGGCGGGCGACTGCGCGGCTGTTCGCCGAAGAAGGCGCGCATGTTGCCGTGACGGATGTGAACGGGGATGGTGCAGCCGCCGTTGCAGCCGAGATCATGGCCGGGATAGGGGCCGACGGCGGATCGGCGCGGGGCTGGCGGCTGGATGTGGGCGATGCCGATGATGTGGGCCATGTCGTGGCGCAGGTAGCCAACTGGCATGGGCGGCTCGACATGGTGGTGAACAACGCCGGGATTGCCGGGTTCGCCGCATTGGAGGCCGAGGACCATGAGGCGCTGTGGGAGCGGATGCTGCGAGTGAACCTGACGGGAGAGATGCGCATCGTGCGCGCAGCGCTCCCCTGGCTCCGCGATGCGCCGCATCCCCGCATCGTCAACATCGCATCCACCGAAGCGCTCGGCGCAACCGCTGGAGACAGCGCTTATTGTGCGGCAAAGGCGGGCGTGACTGGCCTGACCCGCGCGCTGGCGGTGGACCTGGGCCGCGACGGCATCACCGTGAACTGCATCTGCCCCGGCCCGATCGAAACGGGAATGACGGACGCGATCTCCGAAGCCGACAAGGCTACCTACGCCCGACGGCGCACGGCCCTGCGCCGCTATGGCCGACCCGAGGAGGTGGCGCACATGACGCTCGCGCTGTGCCAGCCCGGCGCAAGTTACATTACCGGCACGGTTATCCCGGTGGATGGGGGCCTGATGGCGCGCAACGCCTGAAGGCCGACGCACCTTCAAGAAGGTAAACGGATGTAAATCTTACCGGGCGTTCACTTGTGCGCCCGGGACGTTTCGGCGAATGTGCGGCTCGGCACACTGGGCACAAGAGGAGAGATCGATGAACGGTCCGCACGCTGCGTATCAGGATACACTGCAAAGGCAGACGGGTGAACGCCCTGCGGTTGCTTCGGATTCGCTGCCGGATTCCATGGATCGTGCTGGCCATTATTGTTTTGCGCCATCACTGCCGGGCCCGCAGAAGACGCCAGTAGCCGAACGATGGCGTGCAGGCGAGATGCTGCTGGCGACAGCCTGGACGGCGTTGTCCTCGACCCGGTCGGAGAAGGTGGACATTCACCTTCGGTCAGGCGCTGTCATCCAAGGTGCTTTGGCAGTTCGTGCCGATGGCGCCGTGGGCGAGGCAACCACCCTGAGGGGTCAGTGGACGCACATGTTCGCGCTGGAGGATGTGATGATGATCCACCATGTTCCCCGCGGTGGCCGCCGGGAGGACTGAGCTTCAGCCGCCGCGCGGTGCCGGCGTTCCATGCAGGGCAGCAAAGTGATGCGCGATCTGGCGGGAAGATGGCAGATAGGCGTGCCCGTTGGCCAGCGGATAGCTGAGGCCGTGTGCGCGGGGGCTTTCAGGGTGGAGAACCAGCGTCGGCGCATTGTGGAGCCCCTCGCCCAGCAGCGCCGTGATGGGTGTGCGCGGATGCTCGATCCCCACATAGACGATATCCAGCGTTTCCTTGAGGGCGGGGAACCATGCAAGCAGGCCCCAGAGCTCGGCGCATTCCGGGCAGAATTCGCGCCGGCCATTGGTGACGAATCCCGGCGGCAGCAGGAACAGGGTGTCACGTGCCATTCTGGTTCCTATGGCCCTCGTCGTTCCTCATTCGTCACTCGTCTTCGAGCGGAAGCGTCGGCTGGGCGGCCGGCGGCTTCAGGCCGAGATGCGCCCAGGCGGGGCCGTTCAGCACCCGGCCGCGCGCCGTTCGAGCGACAAGGCCGGTCTGTATCAGATAGGGTTCGACCACGTCTTCCAGCGTGTCCCGCGCTTCCGACAGACCAGCCGCGAGCGTCTCTACGCCAACCGGGCCGCCCTTGTAGAGATCGGCGATCATCCAGAGGTAGCGCCGGTCCTGTGCATCGAGGCCCAGCTTGTCGACTTCCAGCCGGGAGAGCGCATTGTCTGCGAAGGCCGAGTCCACCGGCTCGGCGCGGTTGGAAGCGAAATCGCGGACCCGGCGGAGCAGGCGGCCGGCGATGCGCGGCGTGCCGCGGGCCCGTTTGGCGATTTCCCGCGCGCCGGAATCCTCGAGCCCCAGGTCGAGCAGCCTTGCGGCACGGGTGACGACCGAATGAAGCTCATCCTCGGTGTAAAAGATCAGACGGATGGGGATGCCGAAGCGATCGCGCAGCGGCTGGGTGACGAGGCCCGAGCGGGTGGTCGCGCCAACCAGCGTGAAAGGCGGAAGATCGATGCGGATGGAGCGCGCCGACGGCCCTTCGCCGATCATGATGTCGAGCGCGCGGTCCTCCATGGCGGGGTAGAGGATTTCCTCGACCATGGGCGAAAGGCGGTGAATCTCGTCGATGAAGAGAACATCGTTGGGCTCGAGGTTCGTGAGCAGGGCAGCAAGGTCTCCGGCCTTGGCGATGACCGGTCCGGACGTGGTGCGAAAGCCGACGCCGAGCTCGCGCGCGACGATCTGGGCGAGCGTGGTCTTGCCGAGGCCGGGTGGGCCAGAAAGAAGGACGTGATCGAGCGCATCGCCGCGTTGCCGTGCCGCATCGATGAAGATGCGGAGATTTTCGCGTGCAGCCTTCTGGCCGACGAATTCGGCAAGGCTTTTGGGGCGCAGCGCAGCGTCTGCATCTTCGCGGGCGGGCGCTTCCGATAGAAGGCGGTCGTCTGTCATGGGGCGGCGCTCATCGGCTGGCCCGCTTCAGAGCTTCGCGGATCAGTGTTGTGACGGCCATTTCGGTGCCGAGATCGCGTTCCGCCTCGGCGATGGCGCGGGCGGCCTCAGGGGTGCGGAATCCCAGATTCTCAAGAGCGGAGAGCGCGTCGGCTGCTGGTGTGGCCGGGGCGGGCATTGCCGTGGTCGCCGGGGCCAGCGCACTGCCCAGGCCAGGCGCGGCTTTGCCCTTCAGTTCCGTCGTAATGCGGGCGGCAAGGCGCGGCCCGACGCCTTGTGCGCGGGCGATCATCGCCTTGTCTTCCAGCGTTATGGCCCGGCTGAGGTCTTCGGGCGGCAGCGTGCCCAGGATCGCAAGCGCGACCTTGCCGCCAACGCCCTGCACCGACGTGAGAAGACGGAACCAGTCCCGCTCGGCGGTGGAGCCGAAGCCGAACAGGGTGATGGAGTCCTCACGGACCTGGGTCTCGATCAGCAAGAAGACGGCAGCGCCGGGTCCGAACTGGCCAAGCGTGCGATTTGAGGCCTGCACGAGATAGCCAACCCCTCCCACTTCGATGATGGCATGATCGATACCGATGGCCTGCGCGATGCCTCGTAGCGACGCGATCAAGCTGCAGTCCTCGCGCCGGCTGACCGGAGATGCGCATGCGCTATCGCAACCGCAAGCGCGTCGGCCTCGTCCTCGCCCATCTGGCCGCAGCCAGGAAGCAAGCGCTGGACCATGGCCATGACCTGCGCCTTTTCAGCAGCGCCGGTGCCGACGACGGCCTTCTTCACCAGCCGCGTTGCATGTTCGGCAACCGGAAGGTGCGCAACCGCCAGCAGCACAACGCCACGCGCCTGGCCAAGCTTCAGGGTGGATTGCGGGTTCTTGTTCAGGAACACTTCTTCCACGGCGGCCTCATGCGGGCTGTGCAGCGCAACAAGCGCGGTGAGCGCGTCGTGCAGGCAGCGCAGACGGGTGGCGAGCGGGTCCGTCGCGCGGGTGGCGATTGCACCGTGGGCAATGTGCGACAGGCGGTTTCCCTCGGCGTTCACAAGGCCCCAGCCGGTTCGGGCAAGTCCCGGGTCCAGGCCGAGGATCATCGTCATCGCTCCGGCCTGCTGCTCTCGTGCAGCATCATAACGCGGCCAGCACCTCTTCCGACATTTCGTAATTACCATAGACCGCCTGAACGTCGTCCGAATCGTCCAGCGCGTCAATCATCTTCAAAAGCTGGGCTGCCACGTCGCGGCCGACATCGACACTTTCCTTGGGTCGCCAGGCGAGCTTTGCGCCTTCCGCTCCACCCAGCACACGCTCCAGCGCCTTGGAGACTTCGTGCAGCGTGTCTGCCGCGGTCCATATCTCGTGCCCGTCTTCCGAACTTTCGACATCCTCGGCACCGGCATCCAGCGCGGCTTCGAACACCATGTCGGCACCGCCGGCGCTGGCGGGGTAGCTGATGAGGCCGAGCCTGTCGAAGCCGTGCGCGACCGAGCCCATCGATCCCACATTTCCGCCGTTTTTGGCAAAGGCAGTCCGCACATCGGTTGCCGTGCGGTTGCGATTGTCCGTCAGGGCTTCGACAATGATGGCGACCCCGCCCGGGCCGAAGCCTTCGTAGCGGATTTCCTCATAGGTTTCGCCGTCATTGCCCTCTGCCTTTTTCAACGCGCGCTCGATGTTGTCCTTGGGCATCGAGTTTGCCTTGGCGGTTGCAATCACGGCGCGAAGCCTCGGGTTGAACTCGGGATCGGCGTTCCCGCCCTTGGCCGCGGTCGTGATCTCCCGGGCGAGCTTGGAAAACAATCGGGACCGCTTCGCGTCTTGCGCACCCTTGCGGTACATGATGTTCTTGAATTTGGAATGTCCTGCCATCCTCTGGCATTAGTAGCGCGCGCGCGGCTTGAAAAGTGCTGGTTCGCGTGCGCGCTGTTTATGGCGCCCCGAAACTGTCGTCTGGCGCACAGTTTCAAGCGAAGGCTCGGCGCGCAAAGCACCCCTTTATGCGCCTGAAGAGCGGCCGAGGTTCATGGCGCCGCGCACGGGCCAGACCGTCGGCGCGACAGAAATCGACAGTAGCCGGGCCCTTCATCCGTTTGCGGTGACGGGCCCGGCGTTTCCTGTCGGATCAGGCGAGAACCTGTGCGCTGCGGCGGCGGCGCATCGCGGAGCCGACCATGCCGAAGCCGGCGATCAGCATTGCCCAGGTGGCTGGTTCCGGCACGACACCACCGACCGACTTCACGTCGATCGCGGTGTAGGCGATGCTCGTAACCGGGAAGGTCATGGTGTTCAGCAGCGCGCCGCCGAAGCTGTATTCATAGATGCTGTTTGCTGACGTCAGGAACAGGTTGCTGTTGTTGCCAACCGCAATCCCGCTTGCCGTGAACGGGGTGGCGAAGAACGACAGCTGGTCAAGCGCGAGGTCCCGGATTGTCACGCCTTGCTGCGATCCGCCAAAGGAGGCGAACAGCAAGTTGCTGGCGTAATCGATGCCCGTGTAAAGGATTCCGGCATCGGGGAAGACCATCTGGTCCGTGAGGTTGCCGGAAAAGTCATAGGCATAAATGCCGTTACCAGCTGTCAGGTACAGCGTATCCGTGTCGCCTACGGCGAGATCGGTCGCGTTGAGCCCGGTAGCGAAAAAGCTGGTCTGGCCAAGGCCGAGCGTGCGGAGCGTGACGCCCTGCTGCGAGCCGCTGTAGGTTGCGAACAGTTGTTGGCCGCGCGTGGTGACGCCGCCGTAGACAATCCCGCCGCCGAAATCGAGCTGATTCACCAGCGCGCCACCCAGCGCAAATTCGCTGATCGTGCTGCCACTGGTGACAAAGATGCGGTCGTCCTGGGTCACGGCGATGCCGGCAGATGTCTGCCCGGTGTTGAACGAGCTGATCTGGGCCAGGCTTGCGTCGCGCTCGGTCACCCCGAGTTGGCTGCCACTGTAGGCTGCATAGACGGGGCCGGCTGCCTGTGCCGCGCCCGAAAGCATGGAGGCAGCGAGAAAGGCTGCTGCAAGTTGCATGGTCTTGTTCATGTTCATCCCTTTTGCCTGCGATCCAGGAGCCGCTCGGTTAGCAGAAGAGCGGCGAAGAATCGAGTAAACACGCAAAAAAACCGCAACTTACAGCAATTAGTTCATACTTTTTTGCGTTTCGATGGGTTGGTCAGATTCGAACCGCAGTACCGGTAGCGGTTACCATGAGCATCGAGCTTGTCTGGCCGACGGCTTCATAGCTGAGGTCGACTCCGACGACCGCGTTTGCGCCAAGCGCCAATGCGCGATCGTCCATCTCTGCCAGTGCTTCCTTCCGGGCGCGGCCCAGGACTTCCTCATAGGCGCGGGCGCGGCCGCCGATGACATCGGTGATGGATGCGAAGAAATCGCGGATGACATTGGCGCCGACGATGGTTTCGCCTGCAACGATCCCCAGATATTCCTGCACCGGCCGGCCATCGAAGCTGGGTGTGGTGACGAGGATCACACCAGTGATCCGGCAGCCTTGCGCAACATGACGCCGGCCAGATGGGCACGGAACGCGGCGCCGGCGTGGATGTCTGCCGCGAGATCATCCGACTGGAGCGACAGGCCTTCGAGGCTTGCGCCGGTCGCGATCGCCGCTTCGGCTTCGGGCCAGCGGGTGACGGCGGTTGTCGCGCCGGTTACGGCAACACGGACACCATCGGCGAATTTTGCCACATAGACTCCGGCGAGCGCGTAGCGGCTGGCCGGGTGTGGATGCTTGGCATAGGCGCTGGCCACGGGTACGCGGAAGCTGATCCTGGTGATGAGTTCGCCATCGGCCAGCGCGGTCGAAAACATTCCCTGGAAATAGTCTTCGGCAGCATGGCTTCCGTGCGTGGTTTCGACGACTGCGTCGAGGGCAAGAAGCGCGGCCGGATAATCGGCTGCCGGATCATTGTTGGCCACAGAGCCGCCGATGGTGCCCCGGTTGCGGACTTGCGGATCGCCGATTCCCGATGCCAGCGCTGCAAGCCCGGGGATGGCCTTGGCCGCAACAGGGGAGGCTGCAACGACGGCGTGGCGCGCCATTGCGCCGATGACAAGGCGGTCCCCTTCGATGGCAATGGCATCGAGCCCCTGCACCGAAGACAGGTCAACCAGTGTGTCGACAGCCCGCAGGCGGGACTTGATCGCCGGAATCAAGGTATGGCCGCCCGCGAGGAAGGCTGCGTCGCCGGAAAAGGCGGACTGTGCTTCGGAGATGCTTTTCGGGCGTTTCAGTTCGAACGGGGTCATTTCGCCATCTCCCGCGCACCCTGGGCAATCGCCGAGACAATATTCTGGTAGCCGGTGCAGCGACAGAGATTGCCTTCAAGTTCGTGCCGGATCACGTCGTCCGACACGCCAGCGCCATGGCGATTGGCAATGGCAACCCCGGTGATCACCATCCCGGGCGTGCAGAAACCGCACTGCAATGCGTGGGCAGACTTGAAAGCCTTCTGCATCGGGTGCAGCGCGTCTTCGGTGCCCAGCCCCTCGATTGTGATGATGCTGGTGCTATCCAGCGTCGCCACCAGCAGCGTGCAGGCCTTTGCGCTTTCGCCGTCCACCAGAACGTTGCAGGCGCCGCATTGGCTGGTATCGCACCCGATATGGGTGCCTGTCAGGCCAACATGATCGCGAAGATATTCTGTGAGCAGCGTTTCCGCCGGCACGTCGGCGCTGTGCGGTGCGCCGTTCAGGGTAAATGAAGCCTTCATGGCATCTCCTCTCATGCTACCCTATCGCGCCACGCCCGCGGCTGGCCAGCCCTTCAATGCCGCAGCGTGGCAACAGCTGCCCATCGCCTCAGGCTTCCAGGCCAAGCGCCGACATGTAGGTCTCCAGAAGGGCTTCCTGCTCGGCACGATCGTTCCTGTCCATCCGGCGCAGCCTGATGATGGTCCGCATGGTCTTGACGTCATAGCCGTTGGACTTGGCTTCGGCACAGACACCCTTGATGTCATCGGCAAGGCCACGCTTTTCCTCTTCCAGGGTTTCGATGCGTTCGATGAACAGCTTGAGCTGTTCGGCGGAGACGTTCGCGCGCGACATGGG
>Ga0335395_10000520_pt1 | contig 23984 bp, 20 predicted proteins | sample MAT02_FD_205744 | JGI IMG/M metagenome (GOLD analysis project Ga0335395, IMG submission 205744) | Freshwater microbial communities from Lake Fryxell liftoff mats and glacier meltwater in Antarctica - MAT-02 (spades assembly) (version 2) ...
AATCAATGAACGCGATCAGTATCATAATCAGGCTCTATCCGTAGCCGATCAGTACGATACTCAATTATTAGTTGTAACTGATTCGGTGCTTCTTGAAGTTGCGAATGCTCTGTCTCGTAGATATAAATTTGAAGCAATACAGGTAATTGAAGACCTGCTTACATCAGAAGATGTTGAGGTGGTATGCTTGACTCCTGAACTTTTCGATCGTGCATTTCAGCTATATAAGACACGGCAAGACAAAGCCTGGGGTTTAGTAGACTGTATCTCATTTATTGCTATGCAAGATCGAGGCATTAGTATTGCTTTTACATTTGATCAACACTTTGCTCAGGCAGGATTTCAGATACTTCCATCAACAAAATAGACATCTGGGAATAAGTCAATCAAGGGCGGGCAAGATTGTTACCCCACAAGAATTGTTGCAGATATAGGACTAAGGCTAAAAAACCCGATTTCTTCCAAAAAATGTCTATTTTTTCGACAAATATTTAGACAGAAACCGGGTTTTTGGTTCCCCGTGCGTCCTGGACTGCAAGACCTATTTTTGTCAAATATCCAAAACAGTGGTAATATCACTGCATATCGATCGGCTCTGATGACAAACACACATCAGACGTAAGGGGGAAAGTTCGGTGCGAATCCGGCGCTGTCCCGCAACTGTAATGAGATTCTTTCATCTCTGAGTCAGGATGCCCACCGATTTGTTTACCTGTTATTTTCATCTGCGAGGTATGGATGATGGTTAGTTCAGTATTTTTACAGTTAATCTGCTGTTGTGTTCCCTTAGACGATCGACAAAAACGCAATTTTGAGTTAAAACCGCTTTTCGTCGGCACAACGGGAAACTAAAAGAAATGCGAATCAAAGATAGTGTTTGGCAGGGCAGTTTTGGCTACTGGCAAAACTTGTTTATTCACCAAAATATTTTGTCTATCGGACATACTGCTTGGAATGGCTTTTGGCACTTAGGACGAGGTATTGTTGTTTGTCAAATAGATACTCAAATTAATAGTTCTATTAATTGGAGTGTGGATCATGTACAGTGTGATTTGCAGTTTATTTCCCGATCGCACGCAACTGCTTATTTACAACAATTAGAACTAGAGGAAAACACTGTTTCCAATCTGCTGGGAGTTATTGATAGCTATGAACCTGAAAAAGCAATTATTTTTATACTGCTTGCCAATGGTCAGATTGATATCAATTTGTTGCAAAACTTGGCAATTTCGCCCGTTGAGTGCTATGAACAAGTATGCAAACGCTGGGAAGAATTTCAACTCTGCCCAAATCCTAAAACTTACTAAATTTTTCCAATGTCCCAGCCAAAATCAATCAAAATTTCCAACGTAACTCGCTACCAAAATGCAGCGCTTAATTACTATTTGGGCCTGACAGAATCTCCCTATCTTCACTATGGCTATTGGGAAACCTTACCCGTGCCGACTGATGAACTAACTCTGGCGCGACTACGCATCGCTCAGCAAGCTTATACTGTAAAGCTGTTAGATGTCATCCCCAAAGGTACTCAGACTATCCTGGATGTAGGCTGTGGGATTGGCGGAAATGCGGCTTATTTGCTCGATCGCGGTTTTGCAGTCGAAGGACTCGCACCCGATCCGTTTCAACAACAGCGCTTTCTCAAGTGTACAGGCGATCGTACAATCTTTCACCTCACCAGATTTGAAGACTTCAAAGCAACTAAATCCTACGATCTCATTCTCTTTAGCGAAAGTAGCCAATATATGTCAGCGGTTGATATTGCTAACGGTGCCGCCAAAATCCTCAATCCTGGTGGCCATGTATTGCTTGCCGATATGCTGCGTTCTGATGCTAAATATAAAGAGGGAATGTTCTCGAATTGTCATGTTGTGAGTGAACTTCATGCAGCATTAAAGCAGGCTGGATTCACTTTAGTCAAAACCGAGGATATCTCCGCCCATATCGTGCCAACAATTGACCTATATGTCGATACTTTCCGCAGATATGGACTGAACACAATGATTTATGTGGCAGACTTGATTTCGATCGCAGTTCCGCCCATCCACAAACTTCTGCGCTGGGTATTTCGTCGCTGGTTCAAAAAGTTGGTGGTTGAAGGATTGGAAGCAGGTCAACTTTTTGAGCAGCATTTGTGTTATGAAATCCAACTTTGGGAGTTGACAGAAAAAGATAATAGAAGACTCGGCGGTTGAAACCGCGTCCATACAGACAAAACCCGCCTCCGCGGGTTGAAGAAAAAGCCGTTAAAATTACGTTATCTTATTCAGTCTGCGGAGGCAGACTTCCTTTGTGTAGATGCGGTTTCAACCGCCGTCTTATCTAATATATGTCTCAGAAGACTCGGCGGTTGAAACCGCGTCTATACAGACAAAACCCGCCTCCGCGGGTTGAAGAAAAAGCCGTTAAAATTACGTTATCTTATTCAGTCTGCGGAGGCAGACTTCCTTTGTATAGACGCGGTTTCAACCGCCGTCTTATCTAATTACTAATATATGTCTCAATCAATTCTCGAATTCGATCGCACTTCATACCAATATCCCTGTAATTCAGGTTCGACAATTCAGGGCTTAAGCCTGAAAGTCCCCGCAGGCAAACGCTGCGGGCTAATTGGTCAAAATGGTTGTGGCAAAACCACCTTATTTCTGTTAGCAAATGGCTTGTATCAACCACAAGCAGGAACCGTGCGCTGGGAAGGTGAACCCTTCCGTTACGATCGCAAATCCTTGACAAAATTGCGTCAACAAATCGGACTCGTCTTTCAAAATCCCGAACATCAATTGGTAGCTTCGACGGTTGAAGAAGATATCTCCTACGGGTTGTACAATCTGGGTTTGCCAGAACCGGAAGTTGCTAGAATGGTGCAAGAGGCGATCGAGCAATTTGACCTAGCTGAATTGGCAAATCAACCGATTCACAATCTCAGTTTAGGACAGAAAAAGCGGGTTTCGATCGCCGATATCATGGTTCTCAAACCCAAATTGTTGCTATTAGATGAACCAACAGCCTATCTCGATCCGCGCCACACGAGAAAATTGATTGGTTTACTCCAACAAATTCACGCGACTGGAACCACAATTCTGTTAGCAAGTCACGATCTAGATTTCATCTATCGTTGGGCTGATTGGATTTTTGTCATGGATCGAGGACAGTTGGTTCTAGAAGGCACACCGGAAACCGTTTTTGCTCAGCGGGAGGTTTTGGAGCAATTGCAGCTTGGTGTGCCATTGGCGATCGAGCTGATGGAACAAATGAGGGCGATCGTTGAACACGATGATCACTCAAAAATGCACACTTTTGAGAAATGGCAACAACAGATTCTACAAGCACAGAGGCTGCTTTAAAAATTAAGTAGCATCGGAATTATGCCCCTTTTGATGGCGTTACAGACTCTACAATTGGCTGGGATGGGGAATGTTGAATCAGTCGCATCAATAGGCGCAACCCCTCATTGACTGCGCCAGAATCTGGAAAAATTGTTGCAACATCAGGATCTAGTTGGACTGTTAGGGTGGATTGTTTGCGTCCTTGACCGCGAGCTACAACAGAGAGTTGAGTAAAGTCATATTCTGGGCGCAAATCATCATCCATTTCAGAGGTCTGACTCATAAGCTTTACGTTCAATTTACAACGCCTGCTTTTTCAAATTATACCAGTTTTTGGCACAAAAGCTGCAACTTTTCAAACAAGACCTAATACTTTTAGGGTTTGCGAACTCACAGTACCATCAACCCCTAATACCAATTTAATGTGAAGTTGCACATATCTCGATCCCCCTAAATCCCCCGAAAGCAAGGGGGACTTTGATCGGAATCTTGTCCGCCCCTTCTTAAGGGGGGCTAGGGGGGATCGGATTCTATGCAGGCTCATAAAAAATTGGTATTAGCGCACTGTGTATCCTACTAACTTTATTTCTTAGTCCCCCTCTACTCGGACGAAAGTTTGTGTATTTGTTGTTTCAACGGCCGAATTCCTTCGATCGTACCAAGTTTGCAGCGCCAAGCGATGAACTTCGCGCCAACTAATATTTTTTACTCTGGCAATTTCCGCGCAATCTTCATATTCCGGCTGCACGTTAACAATCGTTTCTCCAGACTTCGCAACTTTGATTTGCACTTCGCCATACTCTGTTTTAACCGTCTCGAATTCCCGATGTAAAATAGTTCTCTGCTGAGTCGATCGCCTAATGCCCAAAGTAGTAGTTTCGCGAAAAATAACTGCTTCGCAAGCATCCTGAACTTCGGGATGACAAATCGCAGTTAACAAAACCCCCAAACGCGACTTTTTCATCACAATTGGGGCTGTGAACACATCCAGAGCTCCCGCCACAAACAAAGCATCAAAAACATAGCCGATCGCCTGCGGACTCAAATCATCAATTTGCGTTTCCAAAACACAGATTGTTTCTTGCGAATTGGTAATGGGTAATCGATAATTTTCTTCCTGCTTCCCTATGACTTCTTGCCTCTGACTTCCATCCGTTAAATCCGTTAAATCCGCTACAAAATCCGTTGCTAATCTTCCTTCTGACTTCTCCCCAATCCAGAGGCGCAAAATATTAGGAATTGCCAGATTGCGAGAACCTGCACCCAATCCGATCGCCTGAACTTGCATGGGCGGCGGCGCGCCGAAACCGGAGGCGAGAGTACAGGCGATCGCAGTTCCCGTAGGAGTGCACAATTCGCGATCGATCCCATTGCTATAAACTGGCACTCGGTGCGTTTCCCACAACCGCATCACCGCCGGCGTGGGCACCGCTAACCTACCGTGGGCCGCCTTCACCGTACCGCCCCCAGTCGGCATTGCCGAAAAGTAAAATTCATCAATCTCCAACCAATCCAAACCCAAACAAGTACCGATAATATCAACGAGTGCATCCGTCGCGCCCACCTCGTGAAAGTGAACCTGATTTGCGGGGATACCGTGTACAGAACCCTCTGCATCTGCTAATTTGCGAAATATCTCCAAACTCCACGCTTCCACGCGCGGAGGCAATTTTGCAGAGACAATGATATGCTCGATTTGTGGCAAGTGGCGATGGTGAGTGTGGCTGCTTTCAGCATCGTCATCGTGACTGTGAGAATGTTCGTCATCGTGATGATGGTGTTGGCGGGTGCGATCGAATGTTGGGGATTCAGTTTCCGAAGGATCGAGGGTGGAATCAGCGGAATTTTTGGGTTTTAAGGATAAATCCGCAGCTAAATCGACATGAAATTTGGTTGCTTGTTGAGTATTTCGGTGGACTAATTCGGTACGCAACTGGTACTCTGTCGAAATGCCGAGTAAACTAAGTTTTTCGATCAGGTAGTCTAAAGGGACACCAGCGTGGACAAGTGCTCCGAGGCACATATCGCCAGCAATGCCAGTAGGACAGTCAAAATAAGCTATTTTATTCATTATTAGCAATTAATTTTTATCATTGATTGTTTCACTCGATATTTCGATCGCCCAATTAACCTGTAGTATCATAACATGGCAACTATTTACGAAGTACATCCACTTACGCCCCAGAAAGACCGGATCGAGAAGATTAAAAAAGCTCTGAAAGGTGGGGCTGTCATGCTTTACCCGACAGATACAGTTTACGCGATCGGCTGCGATCTCAACTCCAAATCTGCGATCGAACGAGTCAGGCAGATTAAGCAACTATCCAATGATAAGCCTTTAACCTTCCTATGTTCGTCTCTGTCAAACATCACCGAGTATGCTGTCGTCAGCGATGAAGCATACAGAATTATCAAGCGGTTAATACCCGGGCCTTACACATTTTTGTTACCAGCTACTAAGTTAGTGCCGCGGTTGGTAATGAACCCAAAACGCAAAGCCACGGGAATTCGAGTTCCCTCTCACCCGCTTTGTTTTACACTTGTCGAAGCTTTGGGAAATCCGATTATTTCAACATCGGCTCACATTACCACTGATGATGAAGGTGAAGCATCAGCCAAAACCGAAAACATTGGCAAAGCCGAACTATTTGACTGTTTATCAAAGTTAGTAGATATAATTGTCGATGATGGTTCCGATCCAGGATATCAAGTTTCTACTATTCTCGATTTAACAGAAAGCGAACCGATTGTGGTTCGTCGCGGTTTGGGATGGGAAGCGGCCGCCGCTTGGGAAAAAGATTAAAATTGCAGCGTCAACTTAAGAAGACTGGGCGGTTGAAACCGCGCCTATACAAACAAAACCCACTCCAAGCGGGTTGAAGAACTGCCTGTTAAAATTACGGTATTATCTTCAGTCCGCGGAGGCGGACTTCGTTTGTGTAGACGCGGTTTCAACCGCCGTCTTATTTTGTCGAAATCGCGGCTAACAAACCTGCGGACAAAACTTAATTAAGCCTCTACCTTAACTCCTTTCCAAAAAGCAATATATCCTGCAATATTTTTAGCAGCATCTTTCGGAGTAGGATAGTACCAAGCGGCATCTTTATTAACTTGTCCGCCGACTTCGACACTGTAGTAACTAGCAACACCTTTCCAACCGCAAGTAGTGTGAGTGCTGCTGTCCTTGAAATACTCGCGTTTGACGGCATCCGCAGGGAAATAATAGTTGTTGTCTACAACTTCGCACTTGTCGCTCTCGGCCAAGACGGCACCATTCCAAATTGCTTTAGGCATCAGTTTCTCTGTTTGAGGATTGTAGGTTATTTAAAATTGTAACTGTATTTGATTAGAGAAAGCAAGCGATCGCCCTCCAGATATTCTCATTATTGCATTAATCGCTACAGCTAGCAGAGCTATAGCTAGAGGTGGGACTGCTGTCCTTCTTTTTGTCACGATTAAAGTTTTCACTACAAACCGTTAAAAACAGTCCTGAGCGCAAATTTTCAATTTTTACATCCATAGTAGTAAGGTGCGCATTGCGTACCCTACAAATAGGGTTTCTTCGTCAGTCCTGAAAAAGTTATAATGGTATCAAACGATCGGCAATTTTACCATAAACTCAGCACCGCCCCCAGTTTGAGATTCAATTTGAGATTGCACTGGAGATTGAACACTCAGGCGGCCGCCGTGCGATTCTACAATAATTTTATAGCAAACCGATAGCCCTAATCCAGTAAAATTTTTAAAGGATTTAGTATAGCAAAACGGGTCAAATATTTTTTGTTTAATTTCTGGAGGAATTTGGGCACCGCTGTGGGCGATCGATACTGCAATAAGTCTGCCTGTAGAACTCTCCACAATGTTTGTTTTAATTATAATAGTTTGGTCGGATTTTTCAATACTGTTAACAGCATCAATAGCATTACTGAGGATATTTACAAATACCTGGCTCAGTTGACCGGGATAACACATAATTGACGGCAGATTGCTGTACTCCTTGACTACTAATATTTTTTGCTCCAGCCGATGAGTAAGCAATAGCAGAATATTGTCGATGATTTCGTTAAGGTTGGCGCGTTTTTTGGTGGCTTCGTCAGGAAGTGAAAAATTCCGCAAAGCTAGAACTATCTGGCGAATGTGATCGGTTCTTGTTTTCAGAGAGTTGAGAATTTGCGGCAAGTCTTGGCTGATAAAATCTAGGTCGAAGTTCTCTATTTGTTGGGCAACTCCCGGCACAGATTCGGGATATTGTTCGCCATAAAATCGAATTATATTGAGCAAATCTTTGAGATAATCGTTGACGTGAATTAGGCTGCCGTAAATAAAGTTAATCGGGTTGTTAATTTCCTGGGCAATTCCGGCGGCGAGTTGACCGACAATTGTCATTTTTTCGCTTTGTATTAAATGCTCTTCGGTTCTTCTGAGTTTGGCTAATACTTCTTCTAAAAGTTTGAGCTCCTCTTGAATTTGCTCGTGGAGTTGGGATTGGGCAATTGCGATCGCCAGCGAGTCGGCAATTGCTTCCAAAACTTCCACCTCGTCGGGAGTCGCAAACCGCCGATTTGCAGAGGCCAATAGATATCCGAGCCGATTAGTCTGAGTCAGTATGGGTACTGCTGCGTAGCGACTGTTTATGAGTTCGAGATGCGGGGGTTCCTGAGACGCTGTGCTATCGGGGGCGACGGTTTTCTTTAAAACTATCGTTTCGCAGCGGTGCAGCCGCGCAGCTAAGTCTCCAGACGGCCCTCCTGAAGCACCAAAGATTCCCAAGCGCCCCGGTAAACCTTCCCGGCAATATTCCCAACAAAATTCTAAAGTATCTTTTCGGGAGTCATACCATCCGAAAATTACTCGATCGAGCTTTAGCAAAGTACCGAGTTCTTCTACTGTAGTTTGCAGGATGCGATCGGGGTGCAAGCAAGCGCGAATGCGGCCAGTCAAGCGGTGAAGCAGGGCTTCTGTGCGAGTGCGGATATGATGACGGGCAAACAGTTTCAGCGCCACAATTGCTGCGAAAATAGCTGCTGTTAAGAGTAAGGTGGCGACGGCTGCTAGTATATTTAAGGGGAGCAGTTCTTTTTCGAGGTTGTCGCGGGGAATTACCAGGGCGATCGACCATTCGGCTTGTTCTAAAGGAAGATAGGCAACATAAACTCTGGCGTCGTTGATTTGAGTCAACAAAATGCCCGTTTTTTGATAAACCATCTCCCGTGCTACATTCGCCAAATTATGATCTGCGGACTCTAGCAGACTGGGAGCAGGCTTGTCAATATTTCCAATTAACCCCGCGTCGGGATGGACAATCGGCACTCCTTGAGAATTGAGAACAAAAGCATAAGTTCCTGCTGTATATTCTAACTCTTGTACGACTTCGGCAATTCGATCGATGCTAATGACGCCATTCATTACTCCGATCGGCTTTTCGACTATTTTATCCATAGACTTTGCCGAATTTGACCATACCGGAGCCGAAATTGGAACTATACTTTGTTTTTTGATTGTGCGAGAAATGGTAGGATCTGAAACATAGACTTCTCCAGCCATTGCCTTTTTGAAGTGTTGGCGATCGCTGACATTAATCAAGGCTCTACCGACTTTTGTGGTAAAATAAGAACCGTCAGGTTCAATTAATGCGAAATGCTGAAATTCTTGCAGTCGATTTATTTCCGATACTAAATAAGGCTTTGCTACGAGCCAATTCATCGATCGAACTGGAGGAGTGTTGGCGAGGATTTCGATTTCAGTCTTTCTAGTCGCGAGCCAGCGATCGATCTTGTTACTGCGCTCTCTAACTTCTAACAAAGCATTTCGCTCGCTTTTGCTGATAATCAAGCGGCGAAGGCTTTGATAGCTGATACAACCAGTGATGCTAGTTGCCAGAATTGTCACGCCCAAAATTAGCAGCGCGATTTTGTAGCGAAGCTCGTATTCGCCCTTAAATCTCGCTGGCAATAGTCTACTTAATTTCCACCACTTCACTCTCGCAAAGCTTCGCATGGTTTGACCAATTTTTGAGATTGAAATCCTCAGCTCACCTGCCAGTAGTCTGAAACTACTAGCATTGAATAATTGCGGGGATTTTCGCATTTTTCCCGCCGGCCGACTCACCTTGTTAAACTGGAATAATATTCTACCATGTTTTTGAGAAATTAAAAGACTTTATCAACAAGTTAACAGTTTAGTTAATATAGCAATCCTAAATGATTTTCTGTAGGGACACGGCACTGCCGTGTCCCTACAGATGGATTTTGGGGAAATCACACTTATGTTCGCGGTAAGGATAATGATTTAGGATTGCTATAGTCGTTAATTAGGTAAGGTGCGCAGTGCCAGCCCTGTCTGGCGTGTCTGCTGAGTCTGGATAAAAGTCTCTCAAACACGTAAAATATCGTAGTTTGTAGGGTGCGCAATGCGCACCGGCTCATCTTGTAACGTGCGTCAAAAAGCATTAAAAAAGTCAACCAGTACGCATTTCGATGGGTATCAAAGTCAACCGGTGCTTACGGCCCACCCTACAAATTACCAAATTTCAATCATTTTCGGCACTCAAAAGCAAGCTGGGCAGACACGCCAGACAGGGTTGGGTGCGCAGTGCACACCCTACTTTGAGATATTTAGGGTTTGTTTGAATAATCAAATATTAAAAGTTTTGAGTTATTTATGAATGAAAAACTTGTTAAATCTTTAATTCAAATCTGAAAACTCAAAACTATTTCAGGTGCGCATTGCCACCTTTGAGCGATTTACTTAAAGAACTTTGTGAGTATGCTCGTGCTGTTTCACGTTGTCTTCAGTGCGAATGACGCGCTCAGAGTTGAGGACTCTTTTGCGTTCTAAGGAATAGGTAAAATCGTTGCGAACTGTTCCTAATGGAATGTGAACTTGAGCTTCGGGGCGGATTTTGTAAGTGCGGGCTGCGGCGATCGCTCGAAAGCCGAATTCTTCGCTAAACTGAGCTTCGGCGGGGAATTCTGGCAGCCTTTTGGGTGATTCGCCGTCGAGGACTGCTCCCAAAGTTGTTCCCCAAGCCATTGCATAGGATGTGGGAATTCCCTTGACAATTGCTTCCAAAGCTGCTGAGGGGATAGCCTCTATTACTTGCACTTCAAAAACTTCGCCTTCTTCTTTGATGAAGCAGGTGGCGATACCCACTGCTATGTAGTCGTCGGTGCAGAGTTCGGGAGCGTTGGGATAAACTGTTGCAGTCGTCATAAAATTGTTGTGAGTTGGAGTTGAAAACTGAGAGCAAAAAATCAAGCGATTTCAGATTTGAGATTTTTTCGACGAATTTTTTCGGGAATTGTACCTTAAAATCTCAAATCTGTTGTTTTAATATCTAAAATTTTGGGTTTAGGCTCAAAAGAGCCGATCGCGCCAGTTGGTCGATCGTACCACACTAGGGTAACTGCCGGATAATTCGGCAAGGATTCCCAGCCGCCACGACGTTTGCGGGAATATCTTTGACAACAACACTGCCTGCGCCGATCGTGCTATTGTCGCCAATAGTGACTCCAGGGCAAATAATACTGCCGCCACCAATCCAAACATTATTGCCAATATTAATCTCAGCAGCAAGTTCTCGGCCAGAAAGTCGAATTTTTGGATCGGTGGGATGAAAAGCAGTGTAAATTTGCACGTTGGGCCCGCACAGCAAATTCTCGCCGATGTTAACTCTCTGGCAGTCGAGAATCACGCAGCCAAAATTCATGTACAATCCGTTTCCCGCATGAATATTGCTGCCGTAGTCGCAGTAAAAAGGCGGCTCGATTTCAACTTTTGGCCCGACTGCGCCGAACAATTCGGCAAGGATTTCTAACCGTTTGTCTGGTTCATCTTCGTGAGTAGAATTGTAGATTCTGGCGAGGCGGTGGGCTCGCTGGCGCTCGGAAGTTAATTGCTCATCGCTAGCTAAATACAATTCGCCGGCGAGCATTTTTTGTTTTTCGGTTTTTTCCATAGTTTTTGCCACGGTAATAATCGGCGGAATAATCGGCCGTAAGAATCGCCCCTACACAAACGAAGATCGGACGTACGGTTGAAACCGCGTCTTGTCAAACGATGTCCGCCTCCGCGGTGTAAAGAAAATAACCTAATTTTAACCGCTCGGTCTTCTGGTCTTCAACCCGCGGAGGCGGGTTTTGTTTGTATAGACGCGGTTTCAACCGCCCGGTCTTCTTGATTCTGCAAACAAACGGCTAAATCTAGATTGGTTAATTGCTCAAAAGCTCGATCGATCGATCCTCTTCCCCGCAGAAAACCCGTATTCGCAGCGGGGCAGATATATTGCAAAGTAGAGGGCGAAAATCGATCGATAATAGATTTGACGCTGTTAATTTGCCTGGGCCAGTGAAAAGTTTTTGCCGTTCTGTGCGGTTCAGGGGCTGCTGTTCGGTTGGGGAGCAAGTGTCTGCCAGAAAACAGCACTCCGCCGTTACCAGTATCATAAAGGCAAGAGGAACCCGGAGAGTGGCCGGGAGTCCAAAATACGCAAGTTCGATCGCTCACAGCAAATTCTCGCTCAAAAACCGTCAGTTGCAATCCCGGGAGCAAATAAGCTTCCTGCTCTTGAATCAAGATATCGCACCCCGTGGCTTCCTGAATCTCTCGCGCGCGGGCAAGAGCGCCACGATGCGTCAGAAACAGCAGACGCACACCGCCATGTTCCCCCAAAAAGGTTTGGTTAATCTCATCCCAAGCGGGACAATCCACCAAAATGTTAGTTTGGTTTTCTACAATGAAATAGGCTGTCGCACCCAGGGTTTCCCGGTTAGGTGGGAAAGCAAAAATATTCTCCAGCACGGGCTTGGGTTGTTTTGAAGCTAAATTCTGTTGTTTCAAGGAAGTATTGAGAAGGACTCGAATAAATATTATGTTCTTTTTATGGTTGTTTGTATTGGGAATCATTTCGTACTACTTGTTGCAGACTAGCATCAGTCGCATCACGCGAACTCCGGTGTGGCTGCTGTGGTTGGTCATTATGGCTCCAGCGCTGATTTGGACTGGTTGGATTTTGGTTAACCAGGCTAGCAAAATTGCACCGCCAGACTGGCTGATCGTACCTTTTTTGGTTTGCCCTGTTTTGTACTGGTTCCTGGTACAGTTGGGACGACAGGAAAATACCACCAAAACCGATGATGCGGTAGCAGGCGCTGCGATCGAACCAGCAAAGCCAAAACCGCCCTTGCGCCCGATCGATGCAGCAGAAGAAGCGAGTTTGCGCGATTGTTTTCCTTGGTCAATTTTTTGTTTGCGGGATTTGGAATTTCGGCCGCAGGCTGTAATTTGCCGGGGACAGTTACGCACCAACCCGGAAGCGGCTTATCTGGCGATTCGAGAAAATGTCCAGAAGCATTTTGGCGATCGCTTTTTAGTCATATTTCAAAACAGCTTGAGCGATCAACCCTTTTTTGCCATAGTTCCCAATCCCAGCCGCGAATCAGGGGAAATCCCTGTCACAACAGAATCTTTATCCAGGCCATTTTTTGCCTTAGCCTTGGTGTTGATTACCGTGTTTACCACAACGCTGGTGGGGGCGCGGATGGCCGGAGTTACTGAACAAGCTTTGCAGGCTAACCCATCAATTTTACTCCAGGGTTTGCCTTACTCGCTTTCTCTAATTACATTTTTGGGAATTCACGAATCCGGCCACTATTTAGCTGCTCGATTCTACAAAATTCGCACGACTTTGCCTTATTTTATTCCCATTCCTTTTTTCTTGGGAACTTTTGGTGCTTTCATTCAAATGCGGAGTCCAATTCCCAACCGCCGAGCTTTATTTGATATCAGTATCGCCGGCCCGTTGGCGGGTTTGGTTGCGGCAGTGCCGTTGTTGATTTGGGGTTTGAATAATTCGGTAATTGTACCGCTGTCTGACAAGTCGGGAATGTTAAATTTTGAGTCTTTTAGTCCTAAATTTTCGCTGCTGATGACTTTGCTGAGCAAGTTAACTTTGGGCGGTGCTCTGAATGCGGAAACTGCGATTAATTTGCATCCGGTAGCGGTGGCTGGTTATTTGGGTTTGATCGTGACGGCGTTTAATTTGATGCCAGTGGGACAATTCGACGGTGGGCATATCGTACACGCGATGTTTGGCCAAAAAGCTAGTATGGCGATCGGGCAAGTTGCTAGAGTTTGTATGCTGCTGCTGTCTTTTTTGGAACAGGGTTTGCTGCTGTGGGCAATTATTTTGTTTCTGACGCCACTCAGCGACGAACCTGCGTTGAATGATGTTAGTGAATTGGATAATCGCCGGGATTTTTTGGGGTTGCTGGCGATCGGGCTTTTGTTAATTATTTTATTGCCGGCGCCCAAGATACTGGTTCACTGGTTAAATGTTTAGAAGGAAGTTCGGCAACCGATGTAACGGATAGAATAAAGCAGGATTTAGTTAAGCTTTTGTGCATCTAGATTATCCCTGGGGGAGCATCCCATTTTTGCAAATATATCCTGCACAATTGAGATGCACCCATCTATGATATTAGACAGTTAACAGTTAACAGTTAACTCGAATTTACTATTCCGATGAAGAAAGGATTTGATGTAATGTTTGTTTTCAGTGATTTATCTAACAAATATGTCCTACGAATCCTTTAGTTTCCAATTATTAAAAGATCAGTTTGGATTGCAGCCATCACTCAGTCCTCTTTTATCGAGTGCCAAGGTTATTCCTTTAGAACCCTCCGAATGGCTGTGGAGAAGCCTAGAAATTAGTTCTAACGCTGCTGTGACAACGGCTAAAGAACGTTCTGAACGGATTATTTCTCCTATCTTGTTAGAATTTAGAGAGAGGAACAAAGGAAAATTTTCTATTTTTTCCGGTTGGTCATTTGATGTAGATGTTTCTCGGGGATTGAATGGAAAATGTGACTTTTTACTGTCTCGTGCACCGTTTGATTTTGAAATAAAAGTCCCATTTTTTACATTAAAAGAAACTAAGGGCGGAGTCATAGAATCTTGTCTGGCACAGTGTGCCGCGCAAATGGTTGCAGCCCAGCTATTTAACGAACACGCCCAAAATTCAATACCTGTCGTATTTGGCTGCGTAACTACTGGCGTTGTCTGGCAGTTTCTTAAATTAGAAGGAAATAATTTAATTATTGATGCTGATGTTTATTGCCTGGATAATGTTCCTCTGCTTTTAGGGGCTTTGCAAACAATCTTAACAGTTGACAGTTGACAGTTAACAGTTGACAGCGAAGTTTTTAGGCTGGGGATTAAATCCTTGTCATTACCCACATTTTTCATTTTTCGTTTACCTACTAGCCCGCCGTAGGTTCAAACCTACGGCTAATAGCTCGCATTCCGTTAAAACGGACTAAAAGAACCAGAAACTTAGTCGGTTTTAACCGACTTACGCTATTAGTCAGGGACTTGAGTCCCTGGCGGGATAACGGCGTAGTGAGGGTTTCAGGAGATGTGGGTAATGACAAGGGCTTAAATCCCCAGCCTAAAACAATCCACCTAAAGGTGGGGGCTTAAATCCCCTGTGCTTTGGTTAATTGGGGAATAGATCCAGGAGATTTTGCAGTGCAAACGTGAACCTATCTACTGTACGCTTTTCTGGATTAGTATAATAGTTCGGATAATCTACTCAAATCATGAACTAGGTATGAATATTTTTGTACTCTCTTCACGGGCTTTATGCTCTAGCGTTTCCTGGGACCCAGTTTTTGAATTAGAAAATATTGTGGTACGAACCTGCAACGCACAACTTTTGATACCATCTGGCCGCGATGTATTCCAGTGGTCGTCCACACTCGCTCCGTTACCCAATCGAATAGTCCGTAAAGCTGTTAAGTCTACTACAGGTTTGTATAAGTTACCACTTTTACCACAATTGTCGGACAAACCAAATGTTTTACTGATGATTGGGATATCAGGAGGCAATCTGGAAATACTCTCAAGTATACCTAAGTGGAGAGAGCGTTTTGATGTTGTCATCGCTTATATTTTCGATTCTTGGGAACCGACAATTTATTCAAAAAATGTCTATCATTTAGATCATTTATTCGTTGCACTTCCAGAAGTTATAGATGAACTGAAACAAAGTTTTGGTATACCAGTATCGCTGATCCCTTTTGCTACTGATGTTCTGGTTCAGGGTTCGTGTCAACTAAAGCGTTCAATAGATTTAACAAGCTTCGGGCGGATACCCTCACAGTATGATACTGTGTTTCGCAATAAATTCAATCAACCTGGTTCCGAACAAATTTATTATAAATTTACGCCAAGAGCAAAAGAGGAATTTCCCAAATTGCCTTACGAAATGCGTAAAGACGAGTCAGATACTCTGCTGTTATTTCACATCCTCAGACATAGCAAACTCACCTTGGCATTTGACACGCTCTATCCTGGTATGCGTCGGTTTCCTTACTCGTTTATTACACTGCGTTGGTTTTATGGTACTGCGACTGGCGGTGCGGTAGTTGGGAAGCGTCCAACGACACATTTAATGGATGAGTTGATGAATTGGGAAGATGCTACTATTGAGTTGCCCGATGACCCGCAAAAAAGTGTTGAATTCATTAATGAACTTTTACAGGACGAGGTGAGGCTTAATTCTATATACAAACGCAACTATGTTGAGAGTTTAGCCCGTCACGATTGGAGACATCGGATTCAAAGTATGCTGGAAGCTGTGAAAGTTCCTCTACCACAGGGACTGCTGGAAGAATTATCACAGATAAAGATGATTCATCAAAAAATGGTCAGCCGATTTTAGATTGTGGATTGTGGATTTGGGATTGGAGAATTACTCACGCCCGCTCGTTTGCAAAGAAATGAATCTGGGGCCCGGGACTAAATCGCTTGATTACAATGCCAGAGCTGATTTTATAAAAATAAAAGTGATAGATTTGAATGGAATTCCGATCGACTTTGCCGTCGATTTATTCACCAAAGCACTGGGGATTTAAGCCCCACCTTTAGGTGGATTGTTTTTAGGCTGGGGATTTAAGCCCCAGCCTAAAAACTTCGCACTCCGAAGTCAACTGTCAACTGTCAACTGTTAACCTTCCTCGGTGCTAATAGAACCTGGCATAAAATCGTGGAATTCTATAGTTATCTGCTTAACATTGCAGAGCGTGGCATCCCTAGTTGAGTTAAAAACGGCTTCTTCAGCACCTTCAATATCTATCTTCAACAAATCAACTAACTCAATTTTTTGGTTGTTCAGAAAAGTTTCTAAAGTGATACCATCCACTGATATCTCTCCCTGAAGGCCGTATACACTAGCAGCTTCCTGACTAATACTGTTAGATTCTGGATTATCTGAAATATATATTTTTAATGGCTCATTTCGGTCTGATATAGCATAATTGAATTTTTTAACTAAGTCATTTTCTGGGATTTGAGAATACACAGAAGGAACTGCTTCTATCGCATAACACGTACAATTGAATTCGCGAGTTATCGCTTCGGTAAATTGACCGACATTTGCTCCTAAATCGATTACTAAAGAGTCAGAATCTAGAATTCTAGAATAAATAGTGTGAGTTTTGAGATTGCTAAATCCTGAATGTTTTTGCCAGAAATTGATAGATTTCACTAATAAGTTATAAAGTTTCATGAGTGAAGGAATAAATTATGGCTAATACCAGCATTAAAAACCATGTGTGCCGACTTAGTGAGAAAAATCAATCAATTGTAACAATACTTTGGTAAGATGTACTCTTCGGTAGCTAAAACCAAATAATTCAAATCGACATGAGCCAGCATCCAGACCGCATTGCGCCTCACGGCGGCATCCTGGTCAACCGTATTGCCACACTAGACCAAAGACAAGAATTTTTCGACAAAGCAGATTCCTTGCCGCGAGTTGAGCTTTCGGATCGATCGATCTCTGACTTGCAAATGATCGCGATCGGCGCCCTGAGTCCGCTCAAAGGGTTCATGAACGAAGCTGATTATCGATCGGTCGTCAAAGAAATGCGCCTTTCCAATGGCCTCCCTTGGTCGATTCCGATCGCCCTTAGTGTCAGCGAAGCAGTTGCCGACACCCTCACAGAAGGCAGTTTAGTGCGCCTTGACTCCCCGGCGGGCCAATTTGTCGGCATCTTGGAACTCACAGAAAAATACCGCTACAACAAAGAAGCAGAAGTCATCAACGTTTATCGCACCGACGACCTCAAGCATCCGGGCGTCCAAGTCGTAGACAAAGCTGGCCCAGTTAATCTCGCAGGTGAGGTTTGGCTGCTGGAACGCGAACTAGATGTCCGATTTCCCCAATACCAAATTGACCCGGCAAAATCGAGACTGCTGTTTAAAGAAAAAGGATGGAAAACCATAGTCGGTTTTCAAACTCGAAACCCGATCCACCGAGCTCACGAATATATCCAAAAATGTGCCTTAGAAACAGTAGACGGCTTGTTTTTGCACCCGCTAGTCGGAACAACTAAAGATGACGACATCCCCGCTGACGTGCGGATGCGCTGTTACGAAATTCTGCTAGAAAAATACTATCCAAAAGAACGGGTAATTTTGGCCATTAATCCGGCGGCGATGCGTTACGCGGGGCCGCGAGAAGCAATTTTTCACGCTTTAATCCGCAAAAACTATGGCTGTACTCACTTTATCGTAGGGCGCGATCATGCTGGAGTTGGCGATTATTACGGGACTTTCGATGCCCAACACATTTTTGAGGAATTCGAGCCCTCTGAATTAGGAATTGTGCCCATGAAATTCGAGCACGCTTTTTATTGCACGCTGACCGAACAAATGGCTACAACTAAGACAAGCCCCAGCACTCCCGAACAGCGGGTGCACTTGTCGGGAACCAAAGTTCGGGAAATGTTGCGTGCTGGTAAATTACCGCCGCCGCAGTTTTCTCGACCGGAAGTCGCCGCCGAATTGGCTAAAGCTATGAATATTTTTAGTTACGAGATTTAAGTCTTGAACTTTGGTGTTGACGGCATTTTGAAGAGTTTTGAAATTTGAGTTTTGAGTTTTAAATGTGAAAATTTAAACTTAAGACTCAAAACTTAAAACTTAAAACATCTTAAAAGTAAGGACTCATAATAAGCTGTCGCGCATTTGAATTGTATATTCAGGGCGGGTGGGACACCCCACAAGACTTTGATTGTTTTTTGATATACAATTTAAATGCAGAACAACTTGTCAATTCCTGTTGCACTCTTTATGCTGTTAACAGTTAACTGGAATTGACTATTTCCATGCTACCAGATTTGATCTAATTCAATAAAAGCACCTAAAATTATTGAAGAAACTTCAACTTAATAGGAGTTATTAAAAAAACGTTTGCTTTGTGATTGGTAGTGGTAAGGTACGCAATGTCTACCCTACACATATAGCGGTTCTCAAGCGTGGTGAGGTATGCCCTATGCCCTATGCCCTATGCCGTTCGCGTACCTCATATGAGAGCTCGAAAGGCTATACAGTGTTTGCGATCGCCAACTGTAAAATAAGACTTACAAAAAAAGTAATTTGAAGCACTACAGTGTTACAGTCTGCTTCAGTGCACCTATATACAAAGGTTCTGCGTCGAGGACTGTTAAAATTCCAAACATAAAATCCAAAGCTATTTAAAAATGGGACTGAATCGGCGGGAATTTTTGCAGCAAGCTGGCCGGGTGCTGGCAGGCATCGGCATCGGCGAGGCTTTGTGGCTGCGGTTGGGCGATCGCTACCTCCAAGCTTTAGCCCAGCCGACAGCCCGGAAATTGGCTTTGTTGGTAGGCGTTGACAAATATCCAGACTCGCCCCTGCGTGGCTGCGTCACGGATGTCGAATTGCAGCGGGAATTGCTGATCTATCGGTTTGGGTTTGCGGCGTCGGATATTCTGACTTTGACTAACGCTCAAGCGACAAGGGAAAATATCGAGACGGCTTTTGTGACTCACTTGAGTGAACAAGCAAAACCCGGTGATGTGGTGGTTTTTCATTTTAGTGGCTACGGTAGCCGAGTTAGCTCGATCGAGTCTCCTGGCATAATCCAAAACAGTTTGGTGCCGGCGGATGATGTTTTGCCACTGTTAGGGAACCGGGTGGTGAATGATATTTTAGAGGAGACGCTGCTGCTGTTGGTTCGATCGCTCTCGACAGAAAATGCGATCGCCATCCTCGACACCAGCTACACCTATCCAGGTTTTCCCAAAAACGACAACTTTCGCACTCGCTCCCGTCGTCGTCCCACAGTCGGGCAGCCAAGCATCGCAGAATTAACGTTTGTTCAAGGTTTGAAGTCGCGCCCAAATCTCCGTCGGGAAGCCGTCGTACTTGCTGCGGCCACCAATTCCCAAATCGCCGCCGAACAAGAGTGGAACGGATTTACCGCAGGTTTGTTTACTTACGCCCTGACTCAAACTCTGTGGTGGGCAACTCCCGCTAGTAGTTTGCAAGTCAGTTTTAGTCGCGCGGCTGGTAAAGTCGAGCTGACGGGGTTATCGCAGCAACCGCAAATTAGCCATGAAGTTTTAACAGCATCGGCAGTGGTTGATTGGGAAAATTTAATGTTGAATTCCGCTACTGCTGATGGTGCTGTGACGGCGGTGGAAGATGGCGGAAAAACTGTGCAGTTGTGGCTGGGCGGTTTGTCGCCGGAGGTTTTGGAGTCGGCAGCGGGTTCTGTGTTTGCTGTGGATGACTCGTCGGAGGGCGATTCCCTACGGGATAGCTACGCTTCACGGCTGGTGCTACTCCGACGCACGGGTTTGTCTGCGAAAGCTCAGATTTTGGACAAGCCCGATCGAACTTTCGGCCAATTAACAGCCGGCCTCCTGGTGAGGGAGGAAATTCGGGTATTGCCGCGCAACATCGGTTTGACAGTAGCTTTAGACTCTGGTTTGGAGCGGATCGAGCGGGTGGATGCTACTAGCGCCTTCGCGACAGTGCCGCAAGTTTCGGTTGTAGGCAGCGACCAACTGGCTGACTGTCGGTTCGGTAGAGTCCCGGAAACGACTTTGGCCGAAACAGTCTCGGCTGCGCCTGTTTTGTATCAAGCTCGCTACGGCTTGTTTTCTTTGGGTCAAATCCCGATTCCTGATACTGAGGGCGACGGAGGAGAAGCAGTCAAGGTGGCGGTGCAGCGGTTGACTCCGCAGTTGCAAGCGCTGTTGGCGGCGAAGTTGCTGCGGCTGACTGTCAATGAGGGCTCTTCGCTGCGGGCGGTGCGGGCGGTGCTGGCAACTCTCGCGCCGCAAGCGCGGGCTGTAGCGCAGCGGGAACCTGTGCGAGCCGTGAAGCGTAGCTATCCCGTAGGGAATCGCGCTTACCGCCTGGAACCCCTGAGTGCTGAAACCGAGAAATCGGCAAATATCGATCTACTAAGTCTGAAAAATGGCAGCCGCATTAACTACAGACTTTATAACGAGAGTGATCGCCCGGTTTATGCTGCGGTATTTGCGATCGACAGTGCCGGAAGGCTGTTGGCTGTGAATTCCGATGGCATAAATGCGAACGGGGGGATGTCGCGGGCGATCGCTCCGGGGGAAAATTTGAGCGTACCGGCGGCTGGGGCTGTTGGGTTGGCGGTATCGGGGTCGATCGGGCTGGCGGAAACTCAAATTATCTTTAGTGTCGCTCCGTTCGATCGAACTCTAGCTGCAATAGCAGCCGAAATGCAGTCCACGAGGGATACTTTGCCCGTGGTGTTATTGAATCCTTTAACTGTGGCGCGGGCTGTGCTGGAAGATTTGCAAGCTGCTAGCATTCCGGGCGTGCAGAAAGTGGGGATATCCACTGACGATTTAGCTTTGGATGTGAATGTTTGGGCGACTTTGAGTTTTGTTTATCGCGTGGTTTAATTTTGGGGATGGGTAATTGGGGATGGGTAATTGGGGATGCTTGCTGCAACTATCCGAGTATAAAATCGATATTGACTTCCCAATCAGGAAATGCTAGAGGCGAAACTTGTTGACCGCGCCAAAACTTTTGGATTAAACTATAACCGTTGGGTGTTGGTTGACGGTATACTTCTAAGCATTGTGCTTCTAAATCTACTAGCCAAACTTCTGCGATTTGCGATCGAGCGTAAATCAGAACTTTCACATCTCGATCGTAATCCACCGTACTATCAGATACCTCTATCAACAGCAACACTTCTGATGGTGTAGGATGTGCGGTTGAATAGTAATCAGCACGGGGTTGCAGCAATACTACATCAGGTTGAGGTTCGGTACGTTCGGTCAACTGAATAGGATTTTGGATAGCAATAATAGCTCTTGTTTCGGGCAGTTGAGTGGAGAGTCGGTTCAAACGGTTGACACATCCTGCGTGGCGAGTTCCAATTGCAGCCATTTGTACAAGTTCTCCTTCTATCAATTCTACCCGATCGCCCTCTGGGAAAATACCAGCTTTACCCATTAAATGATATTCTTCTACGGTGAGTAATCTTTTGATTAATTGCACTGCCATAACCACCGTGCCTCTAATTATTTCTTGAATTGTAGTCGATCGAAGAAGGAAGAAGCAATCAGCGTCTGCGGTAGGGACACGGCATTGCCGTCTCCGATGATTGCCCGATTGTCGGTGGTTAAATGCGATCGGGCAATCATTGGGCAATTTGAGCATACTGGTGAATTTTACCTGCTACCCGAAATCAGGACACGGCAGTGCCGTTTCCCTACAATTAATCAGGCATTGCCGTCTCCGATGATTGCCCGATTGTCGGTGGTTAAATGCGATCGCAATTTCTATCAGTACCGATAGACTTTTTCCACCATTTGAGCTAAACGTTTCATCGCAGTTTCAATTTCATCATTAGTTGCCGTCAAACTAATACGCAAACACTCGTGCTTGTGCTGCCAATCTTCGCGCAAGCCGGGGAAGAAAGAACTTCCCGGCACGAGAATTACCCCAACTTGCTTTAATTGCTGATAAAATTCCCAATCAGTCATCGGCAAATCTTTCAGCCACAACCAAGCAAAGATTGCTCCTTCGCCACGATGCAAAAACCACGGCAAATCCTTCGGCATTGCTTGTTCTAAAGTAGTTTCAACCACATCAAACTTACTTTGATAATACGGCCGAATTACATTGAGACCAATGTCAGCCAGGGCCCCGGAATTAATCGCCCGCGCCGCGATCGCCTGTCCGTATCTTGGCGAGTGAATGCACATATTGGTCTGAAATGACTCTAAAACTTGAATGATTTTTTCATCGCCGATCGCAATTCCGATTCTTTCTCCCGGTAATCCGGCTTTGGACAAACTCATACAGTGGATAATATTGCCACCAAAAATCGGTGTCATTTCAGTAAAATTCAGGGCCGGGAAGGGAGGCCCATAGGCAGAATCAACGAACACAGGCACATCGAAAGCGTCAGCTAAATCGGCAATTTTTCTAACTTCGTCGTCGCTGAGAACGTTTCCCGTGGGGTTGCAGGGACGGGAAAATATGACACAACCGGTAGTTTGGTCGATCGACAGTTGGCTGAAATCCGGTCGATATTTGAACCTGTGGGCGGCTGCGTCAATATCGAGAGTTGGCTTGCAGGCAATTACTGCTTCGGGAATTAGGCTGACTCCGCCATAACCCGTGTAGTCTGGACTCAGGGGTAAAACAATATTTTTGAGGCTACCCCCCCTCGCCCCCCCTTGGTAATGGGGGGATGGGGGGGGTGCGGTGTAGCCGCCGAAGGCATTGGCTGCGTAGAAATAGATCGATTGACTACCGGGAGTAATTAGGATATTGCGATCGGTCAAACTCAGTCCGTAGCGCCGATTAAAATCCTCGCGCACCGCATCAATCAACGGCTGATAGCCTTGACTCGAACCGTAGCGACAAACTACCTCGCCATATTCCGCACTCGCCAAAAGTTCCGCAGTACAATCGCGCCACAACTGCTCGACTTCCGGCAAAATCACTGGATTTCCGGCGCTCAAATTGATAAATTCCTGCCCGTTACCGGCTCTGAGGGTTTCAATAATATCTTTCATAATTGCCCGAACTCCTGTGAGTTGGGACATTTGGATGCCAAATTGTGTGAGGGCAGGGTTCATGATGTGGCGACGATGATAGAGGTTGACAGTTTATTTATGATAGCCTCGTTTGTTTGCAGGAAAGGGTAGGATTGAGGGTGTGGGTTTGGTTCGATCGGGCGATCGATCGGGTATTTCCGTCATTGCGAGGAACGAAGCAATCGCAGCATCTGTTTCTCATCGATGCTGGGTAAGGAATGAAAATGCGGTAGTCAGTAGGTGTAAAAATTGGGGTGTTAAATTTTGAGGCTGTAACCTAGATGCTGCAAGGGTTTGATGCCACTAGAACCCAAAAAAAATTACCGCAAACGCTAAAACCCATACCAGATAAGAGTTTGAAGGCCATATAAAAAATAGGGTATTGACAGACCGAAGGCTGAAATGGTACTTTGAGCTCAGAGTACCGGAAATGAACCTTGAAAACCAAATACAGCAACCGCTTCAAACACCGGCGGCGGGAAAACCCATAAACCCCTACTAGGGATTGAAACAAACCACAAAAGCCCTTGATCGGGATGCCCTTGGCGGGAAAACCCATAAACCCCTACTAGGGATTGAAACTCTTCATTCCTAATTCTCGCTCTACAACTCCTCTGAGCGGGAAAACCCATTTTCCCGACGTAGGGCTTGAAACGACGGTACAACGTAAGCTCTCGCAAGAAAACACCTAAAATCCGATCGCGCATCGAAACCAGATTAAAATAATCGAGTTAGGTTGACTTTA
>Ga0335395_10000523_pt1 | contig 23960 bp, 16 predicted proteins | sample MAT02_FD_205744 | JGI IMG/M metagenome (GOLD analysis project Ga0335395, IMG submission 205744) | Freshwater microbial communities from Lake Fryxell liftoff mats and glacier meltwater in Antarctica - MAT-02 (spades assembly) (version 2) ...
TGCGTCTTCAGAACATCAAATTATTGACCAGTGCCACCCTGTCCGTGCTAGTTTCAGCATTGTCAATGTCTCCAGCGATGGCTAACCCTGCAACTCTCATCGCCCAAACCCAGAGCACTTCAACAGCCAACACAGAAAGCATCACCGGAATTGTCAAAAGTATTGTCGGCGACATCATCACCATTCGCCCAGAAAATGAGCGATACAGGACTCTCAGGATTCAAAAATGCGTCCTGAAAATTACCGGCTTAGTACCGGGAATGAAAGTCAGAGCCACTTACCAAGGCTCTCAGATCGAAAATATCATGGTACTCTCCAAATATAAAGTGATCGCGTCACCTGTTGCTAGCCCCGCAGCCCCCCGCGTAGAAGCACCCCAAGCCCCAGAACCGATTACCCCTCGTCCAGTACCGGCTCCCCGCGTCCAACCGCAAGCTCCTCGTCCAATACCCGCGCCGGCTCCCCGCGTCCAGCCACGCCCTGTGAGAGGACTTTGGTAGAGTTAGTTTTCTAGACAGGCGGGAATCCCCAGCCCATAATCTTTGAGATAGAATTAAGCCACCGCGCTAGTCGGTGGCTTCGCTTTTTAAACCAATGATTGAGAAATTGCTATGTACAAACTGCGTTTCTTACTAATGATTCTACTGCTGTCTGTGACTACGTGCGATCGAGCCACAGACGCTCAAGCCCCTGCGATTTCCGAAGCCAGCCCCCTATCCCAGATTCCCTCCCAAGCAAACACCAATTCTCCAACCAGTCAGATAATACCCACCAAGCCACTCACGCCACAGCCCATCCGCATCAACGCGGAAAACTTACCTCAACCTTTTGCTACCGACAGCGCCTCAAAACCTCCTCAAGTCATACCCCCACCTCAATCGCCAGTCCTGCGAGTCCCCACAGGCTTTGTGGTCAACGTTTTCGCAGATAATCTCGATGCTCCCCGCTGGCTAGCCTTGACACCCACAGGCGATGTTTTAGTCACAGAAACGCGACAGAATCGAATTAGGCTGCTCCGGGATGCCAACGGCGACGGAGTTGCTGAAGTTCGCCAGACTTTTGCCACCTCGGAAAATGGGTTAAATATTCCCTTCGGTATGGCATTTGCTCCTGGCTATTTTTTCCTAGGAAATACAGCCGAAGTCCGCCGATTTGCTTACACAAATGGACAGCAAAAACTCACCGGAACAGGTCAAAAAATAGCCGATTTACCTGGCGGTGGCTACAACCAACATTGGACGCGCAATGTTGTGATGTCGCCAGATAGCAAGAAACTTTATGTATCAATTGGTTCCCAGTCAAATGCCGATGCTGAACCACTACCAAGGGCATCTGTGCAGGTGATGAATTTGGATGGCAAAAATCAACAAACTTTCGCTTCAGGCTTGCGTAATCCCGTAGGATTAGATTTTCACCCAAAAAGCGGGCAACTTTACACCACAGTCAACGAACGTGATGGTTTGGGAGATGATTTGGTACCGGATTACTTGACCAGAATTCGTCAAGGTCAGTTTTACGGCTGGCCTTATACTTATTTTAAGCCGAATCTGCTCGACCCACGTCATGTCCAAAATGGCAGAAGCGTGCGCCCTGATTTAGCAGCTAAAACATTGATGCCGGATGTACTATTTCAATCACATTCAGCCGCTTTAGGACTTCAGTTTTACGACGGCAAAACGTTTCCCCAAAAATATCATAACGGAGCATTTGTCGCATTTCGTGGCAGTTGGAACCGTAACGCTGGAACTGGTTACAAAATCGTGTTTGTACCTTTCAACACCAAGTTTCGTCCCGAAGGTTATTATGAGGATTTTCTAACTGGTTTTCTGACTGATTCGTCTGGGCCGAAGACTTGGGGAAGGCCGGTTGGTTTGTTAGTATTGCCTGATGGGAGTTTGCTATTTACTGAGGAGGGAAATAACCGGATTTATCGCGTTCAGTATCGGTAAGAAGGGAATTGGGAATTGGGAATTGGGCATAGTAGGTTGGGTTGAGGAGCGAAACCCAACACTCATTAACTGGATGTTGGGTTTTGTACCTCAACCCAACCTACAGAATAAAAAATTATATAGCTGATATATAATGTACAAATAGCAGATGGTGATTTCAAGATGAAATTTAGTGAGAGTGGTACATAAAGGCGAGGCAGAGCCTCTTGACAGGGATTCCCAGGCACAGCCTGGGAACGAGATAACAGTCAACAGTGAACATCACCTGACGGTGTAACCGAAATTGATATTAAACAGCTACCAATTGATTTAGCTGCGACTCACACTGTTGAAAGATGTAATTGACAGCACCAAAAAGTTTATCTATTTCCTGAAGGCTGTAAAAATTTATATTTCTGGTAAAAACCTGTCCTTCTAGCTTGCCAAATTGCCAGGTTTTGCCATTGGAAACTATACCCAAAATGATCACCTGTAATTCATCATTAAGTCTCTGCGCGGCAATCATTTCTGCTATGCACTGAGCCCAGCCTTCTTCAAATTTATCTTGCTTTGCTTCAACTAAAAGCAAATATGGTTTGTCAAACACAACTTTGCCCAAAGGAGAACGTTTTGCCAAGATATACTCAGGAAAACCTGACAATTTAGTGTCATAGTTGAGAGCCTCATGACTCCACAAAACAAATTTGCTGCGATAGCACTTCCAAACTTCTTTCAGGACTGGATAAATCAAGTTTTCGCAAACAGCAAATTCTGAGTTATCAACGACTCCCTCCATCATCATGATTTGCAAGTCTTCGCGAAAGTAGTCAGACACATTGAAAGCTGTTTCTACAATAAAATTAGCTTCGGTGTAGGTAATCTGAAATTCTTTGATGACCGCACCGATGGTTTTGTAATTATTAAAAGCCATATTTACCTCACTGTATCTGAGTTATAGTTTCATATACAAATTATACCAACTCTGGTTGAATAAGCACTATATTAGCTCAATACTCCAGGCAGAGCCTGGGAACGAGATAATTCCCTAAAATATCGAACTCAACACAATCTCATTAGCAGCAATCCAATCATAAATATCTTGCAAAGCAGCTTCCGGGCTAATCAGAGGTTGCCATCCAGTGCGCTCCATCACCCTAGAAGAATCCGTGATAAAAATCGGAATATCCCCCGCACGTTCCTCCAAAACCGGATGAATCGGAATCGATTTGCCGACAATCTTTTGGCACAAATCAGTTGTCTCAACTAAAGAAAGACTGTTGCTCAAACCGCCGCCAACATTAAATACTTCACCGTCAAATTCGGCAAAGTTTTCTAACTGATAGTCAATCAATCTCAACAAATCTTCAACGTGTAGTAAATCCCTAACTTGTTTACCATTACCACCAAAACCGATATAATTCAGTGACTTTTGAAAATAGTGCGCCGCCACCCACAAACCGCAAACTCCCTGATCCACTTTACCCATTTGCCAAGCACCTGTAATTAACCCGCAACGGTTGATAATTGCTGGTACATTGTAGGCGGCTCTATATTCCTCAATTAGCAATTCCGAAGCTAATTTAGTTGCTCCGTAAAGTGAACGGTGTCCTTTGAGGGGGAAGTCTTCAGAAATGCCTAATTCTGATATTCCAGGTATAGTTTGATTTGGCCCGATCGCAAATCTTGACTCCAACTCCAATAACCTGATAGACTTGACAGAGGCGATCGGGTAAACTCGACTTGTAGACAAAAACAACAAACTCGCACCCGTTTGTCTCGCCAACTCCAAAATATTCACAGTGCCCAGTAAATTCGTCTGCAAAACATACTGAGGCGAACTAAAACCCGCCAGCACAGAAGGTTCCGCAGCACAATCGATAATGCAGTCAACATTCAGCGCAACGGGATCTAAATCTGCCGCACACCGAATATCCCCATACACAAACTGAATCCCGGAATTTTTAAGCCGAGGTAAATTCAATTCCGAACCCCGGCGGCGCAGATTGTCCAAACAAATAATCTGCAATTCTGGGTGAAGTTTCTTGAGGCCAATTGCCAAACAACTGCCAATAAAACCCGCACCACCAATAATCAAAATTCTTTTAAACATTCGCTTTATAAAATTTCGTTGGTAGTCAGGACTTTAGTCCTTAATTCACTGCGGTGATAGTCGCCGCGAGACAGATGTTTTTCCAGCCAGACATACAAGACAATAAACAAATACCGACTTCCCATCTCTTTAATCTTTAGCTTGGAAATACCAGCAGTCCGATTGTACCACCTCAGAGGAATTACATCGTAGGAAAAACCCCTAACAATTGCTTTTAGAGGAAGTTCCACAGTTAAATTGAAGTGATGGCTCAAAATCGGCTGCACTCCATCAATCACTTCTTTGCGATAAATCTTAAAAGCATTGGTGACATCATTGTAGCGCAAACCGAAAATACTTTTGACAAACCAATTTGCCAAGCGGTTAATTGCTAATTTGTGAATTGGATAGTCAACTACAAAGCCGCCTTTGATAAATCGGGAACCAAAAACGCAGTCATATCCTGCTTGTAACTGGCGATATCCTGCTACCAAATCCATCGGATCATCGGAAGCATCCGCCATCACAATTGCCACAGCATCGCCATCAAATTCTGCCAATCCCCGCCGCACGGCAAATCCGAAACCGTTGGGAGGTTGATTGTTGATGTATCTAACTGCGGGAAAAGTCTCTGATAATTCTTGACAAATATCCAGAGTGCGATCGACACTATTGTCATTCACAATCAAAATTTCGTGCTCAATGGCTTCTAAATCGAGCGTATGGGCGATCGCACGCACAGTACCTTCCAAACAGCCCTCTTCGTTGTGAGCTGGTATAATCACAGAAATTTTCACTCCTTATCCTCCACTGTTACCCTAGCGCCGCCACGCAACCTGACAAATTGGTTGTCCACAGGATTATACACCCAAGCTTTAATTTCCGTTTGGGCGATCGGCAAATCATTCACCGACAACTCAACAGCCCATCTGGCATTCCTGTAAACCTGAGACTTCAAAGTCTTAGCAATATCGGGACTGTCTAAGTTTACATAAGCATTAGCAAAAAAAGATTGTTGCTCCCCAACAGATAGCAACACAATATTTGGCTGCTGCCAATTTTCTGGCAAAACAGCCCATCCTGTAGCGTTAATAGCATTATTTTTGTTAATTGTCAATGATTTATCACTTATTTTAGCTTGATCAAAATAGCCGTACACTTTTCCAGGATTATCAATAAACTCTACATTTTTAACAAACTTTCGCCAACCTATTTTATTAAGAATTGTCGCTCCTTCTCTGACCAGCCAAGCCTTTTTGCTCAGCACCCTCAAACAACTTTGTGTCGAAGTATTGAAAAAATCCGACGGTTCCAGATAGGTAATCAAAGCCAAACAATCTTTGCCACCTTGTTTGTAAGGAAATGCAGCCTGAGATTGAGCGATTGCCTGCCCAGAGTTAACAACAATTACCCCAATTAATACTCCAGCCAACACCCGATAAATGAGTTTATATTTGCGATTTACGGTGGCAAGATTACCTTGAACAAACAATTGCCCAAGCTGAACCAAAGCAACTAGCAACAAAATCGAATTAGTCGTGTATCGCGATGATTCAATAGCCTGAATCGCTCCAAATTGCGCTCTTCCAGCGGTAATAAACAGAGCAGATAAAACCGCAAATAAACCTATAGACAACCAAGGTAAAGCCTCATGATTTTTACTAATTTTTCTCCTATCTGTCATTGCGAGGAACGAAGCAATCTCAGGGGCTTCAGATTCCTCGCCCTCTGTCATTGCGAGGTACGAAGCAATCGCAGGGGCTGGAGATTGCTTCGCAGGGCTCGCAATGACAAAAAAATAGAACACCAAAAATAAGAAGCTTGCAAATATAAGCAATCCAACTAATGCTGAAATACCGGGTAGACGCACAATTGGCGAACCCAACAAACTCAAAAAATAATCAATTACTGCAACAGGTTTATTCAGCAATAAAATAATACTTGTTTTGCGACTGGGATGATAATCAATTGAATAAACAGCACAAGTTGCCACAAACAGCAGCATCCATACAATAAGTTTTTTTCTTTTCTGTATAACATTTCCTTCTAAAGCCATCACAGCCGGAATTGCAGCCAACCAAGAAAGTAAACCTTGAGCCAGGGAAAAACTCGCAATAAAGCAGAATAAAGCCGCAATCGATATTTGAATATCGTAGGGACACGGCAGTGCCGTGTCCCTACCCGATAATGGAGACGGCACTGCCGTGTCCCTACTCAGACAATAAACCGCAGCTACAAAACACAAATTGACTAAAAACCAAGCGAGTTGAAATCCCCACAGCCAGTTTTCATGCTGAACCAGAGAACATAGCAAAATACAAGTTAAAATATTAGCTAAATGCCACAAATCATCGCCGACATTCTTAACTTGCATCGAGGACAACTTGTAGATAGCGATAAAAGTTATGACAGCCAAAGCTATGCTGAGACACAATGGATAATTAATATTCCATTGAGAAACAAAAGCCAGAACCGCAATAATCAGTTTTGGGAAAACTATCCGGTGGTTGCTGTGCAAAGCCCAAAAATCGTTAAAAGTTACATTTCCTGTGGCTATTTTTTCAAAAAGACTCGCCAACCTCCACTCGTCATCAATGGGAACATTGACGCTAAAATTTGCGACAAATCCGATTAATAAGACGACAGGAATTAGATATAGAGTAAATAATATGATTTTTTTCATTATTCATTAATATCAAATCCGGTAGCATCGGAATTGTAAAATTGAGTCATCAGCTTTTCGACCGACAGTCAACAGTCAACAGTCAACAGTCAACAGTCAACTATCAACTGTCAACTGTCAACTATCAACTATCAACTGTTCGCTATTTAACACTCTTAAACGTATCCAATTTCCCAGTAAAGCGGTTGATAAACATCTGCAAAACAGTCCGCTTACCGATATTGATATTAGAACTAACTCCCATTCCCGACTGCAAATTAACTTCCACTTGACCAGGCTTATCTTTATTCAAAACAAACTTTTGATTCTTTAGCTTAATTGTGGTTTTAAAAGCGTAATATTTCCGTAGTTCAGTCGGAGCCATAGCATCGCTACTAATTTCTGTCACTTCACCTTCAGCAGTACCAAACTCCATAGCTGGGAAAGCTTCCACATTCACTTCCACAGGTACGCATTGGTATTTGGTCAAACCCAGTTTCTCTCTGTTAACTTCTTTCTCAGGACAGACACAACTTTTGCCAATTTCGCAGTCAATCTTTTCTCCATCCAATTGTTTGCCGTGATACTTCTCCAACTTATCCCGCTTCTGTCTCAAAGCATCCAATACCAGGGCTACGTTGCTATTTTCAAGGTAAACAACTGCTTGCAAACCATTTTCGTCATCTAAAACCTTCAGCAACTTCTCGGTTTGCTGCGCTTCATAATAAGCTTCTTCGCATCGTGCGGGACGCGGTTGTCCTGGCTTCACCACTGAGTTAATAATGGATTGGCATATGGGATCTTTTTCGATATCCAACTTAGATTTCTCCTTCGTGGAAGGTTTCAAATCGAAGATGACACCGGATACCGGAGACTTCAGAACTTGAGTGTCACGGGTTTCTTGGGCTTTTTGAAGTTGACCATTGATTTCTGATAGCTTTTTCAGGTTTTCTACCTTGAAACGGCTGAGTTGAGAATCGCTACTGGCAATTTGTTTCTGGTTTTCAGCGATTTTACTATAAAGTTCTTTTGCCCAGGCATCTTTAGTGTTTTTCAACTGTTCTTGGGCGCGTTTAATCGACTCGTCAATCCGCCCTTGTTCTCCTTGTTGGCGTTGTACTTCCGCTGTGATTTTTTGGATATCGCCTTCCCGCGCATTAATTTCGCCTCGACGTGTATTGATTTCACCTCGGCGCGTGTTAATTTCACCTTTGCGGGAGTTGATTTCACCTTCGCGCTGCTTGATTTGATCTTGCTGTTTGAGAACTTCGCTTTGGCCTCGGAAAACGTCTTGTTCTTGACGTTCTTTTTGCAATTCTGCGATGGCTCCTGCTTCCACCAGTGGGGTAAGTCTGCCCAGAATACCTTGATTTGACTTTAGGACTTGTTGAGATTTGGCTAACTGTTCATCAGCCAATTGTTTCTGAGCTACGGCAGATTTGACTTGCTCTTGGGAAGAACCTAATTGCTGCTGAGAATAATTTAATTGGTTCTGAGCAAAGCCGAATTGCTGCTGAGCTACTGTCATTTGATCTCCGGCTGCTTTCTCGGCATTCTGGGCTTGCTTGAGTTGTTTTTCCAACTCCTGAACTTGCCCTTGGGCTGCGGCTACGCGAGACTCGAATTCTGATTTGTAGTTGACGTAAAGCCCTTGTTGAGTACCATCAAAATTTCCGCTGGCTCCCCGATTGAGGTACAGTTCGTCAATCAAAGCTTGGAGCACTTGATTTTGTGCCACATTGCTCTGTCTGTCCTTGATAGTTGATTCTAGGTTTGAAGGAATCGGGCCTTGGATTTTGCCACTAACCACATCTTCGTAAAATTTGTTTTCCTTTTCTAGGGCTTCTTTGGTTTTCTTGATGGAAGTGAAATCGGCACTGGATGCAACGGGGTTAAAAGTGAGCAAGGGCTGGTTCTTTTCTACCCGATCGCCATTTTCGACGTGAACCCTAACCACCGCACCCGTAGCAGGCGCTTGGATGTCTCTAGCACCATCTTTGAGTTCCAATTGGCCAACGGCGGGGACGGCTTGTTCGATGCTAGCAAAATAAGCCCAAACCACAGCAGAAGTGGTCATCAACATGATCATCCACAAAAACAAACGCGACCAAATCGCTGGTTTTTCGAGAATGACTGGTTGCTCAGAAAGTATGATCGATTTCATTGCCATATGTTTAGTTGTGATTTGTTAGTTGTTAGTTGTTATTTGTTAGCGATCAGGTGTTCGATGCCTCTTGTTGTTGGAACAGGCAGTAGTAACGTCCTTTAAGATTCATTAATTCTTTATGAGTTCCCTGCTCGACTACAGCACCTTGATCCATCATAATAATCACATCAGCATTTTGGATGGTAGTCAGACGGTGAGTAATGAAAAACACCGTGCGACCGGCGAAAGCTTCTGCTAAGTTATTACAAACTTGGCGCTCCGAATGGTAGTCCAGGGCGCTGGTAGCTTCGTCCAAAATCAGTAGTTTCGGGTTTTGCAAAATTGTTCGGGCGATCGCAATTCGCTGCTTTTGGCCCCCAGAAAGCGAAGATCCCCGTTCTCCCACCACCGTATTATAGCCAGCGGGCAAACTCATAATAAAATCGTGAGCTACCGCTAGTTTTGCAGCTCGGACAATCTCATCCGTACTCGCGTCTGGATTACTCAGAGCAATGTTTTCCTGTACCGTACAGTTAAACAGCAAAGTATCTTGCAGCACCACCCCAAGTTGGCTGCGGAGGGAATACAATTCCACCTTGGCAATGTCGTATCCATCAATAAAAATCCGACCAGACAGCGGCGGATACAGACGCTGCAAAAGCTTCATCGCCGTACTCTTACCGGAACCACTTCCTCCCACAATTCCCACAAAACTGCCAGCCGCAAATTCTAAATTCACATTAGCCAATTGCAGCGCTCCACTCTCCAGAAATCGGAACGAAACCTCCTCATATGTCACCTGGCCTTGAATTGCTGGCATCGGGATGTTGCTACGGTCTTCATCGCTGGTTTCCGTGGGCGTATCGACGATATCCTTAAGCATATCGATCGACATTGACACTTCCTGGAAACTCTGCCACACGCTGACAAACCTGAGCAAGGAACCAGTCACGTTCCCCGAAATAATTCGGAAAGCAATCAACTGACCCAAAGTCATGTCATTGCTCAGTACCAAATAAGCTCCCACCCACAACTGAGCTAAGTTACCCACTTGGTTGAGAAAGGCACTAATCGTCCCGGCCGTAGTCCCCGTAATAATAGTTTTAAAACTGGCTGTAATGTATTTAGCATAGCGGCTCGACCACTCCCAGCGGGATTTCAATTCAATATTTTGAGCCTTAACAGTTTGAATCCCGCTGACTACTTCAACTAAATAAGATTGAGAGTCAGAAAAACGCATATTTCTCTGTTTAATCAGTCGCAGCACCAGGGGATTGATCAGCACAATCATCAAGGCTAGTATCGGTACAACTGCCAAAGATACGAAGGTTAGCTTCACGCTGTAGGAGAGCATAACGGCGACGTAAACCACCGAAAATACCGCATCGAGAACCACTGTCAGAGCTGTACCCGTCATGAATTCCCGAATCTGGCCCATCATGCTGAATTTGTAGACCAAATCTCCGACGCGTCGATTGTCAAAGAAATTTTGGGGAAGCCGGAGTAAGTGGTCGATGACTTCTGCACTCAATTTGACATCGATGCGGTTGGAAGTGTCTATAAACAAGAAGGTACGCAAACCGTTGAGAAGTCCTTCAAACAGGGCAACACCTAACAGAAACGCCCCTAAAACATCCAAGGTGTCAATGCTGCGCTGACCCAAGACTTTATCGATAATTACTTGGCTGATTAACGGGTTTGCCAGACCGAATAGTTGCACGAAAAACGAGGCGAGCAATACCTCAATAAATACTGTCTTGTGCTCCATCAGCGCGGGCACAAACCACCAGAAGCTGAACTGCTCTTTTTGTTCAACTTGCGGGGCTTGCAGTAGCAGGACTTCTCCTACCTCGCCCCAGATTTCTCTAAACTGAGCTACCCGCTTCCGCATCAGCCCTTCTTCGGGGCTCGCTAGCACCAATTCCTGTTCGGTAATGCTGTAAACAATGGCAAAGGTGTCTTTCCATTTAATCATTACCGGGGCTTTGATCCGGTTGATGGCGTCTGCTGGTACTTGGGCTAATTGGGGTGTGAGGCCGATGCTTTGGGCGATCGCACCGCAGGATTGCATACTGATAGAACCAGCAGTTTTTAGCTGATTTTCTAGAACTTTGCGGATGATATCTCGACGAAATTTGATGCCGAAATACTTGCTCAACATCTGGAAGCAAGCTAGTGGCCCGTCTATTTGCCCTTTGCCACGGAAAACAGGGTATTTAGTATCCTTTGGTTGGTCGGATGCGGGATCTGGGGGACGTTCTGGGGCGATGGTTACATCGCCAATGCCGATGCGTGGCTTTTTGACTAAATTTTCTATTCCTTCAGTTGTCGGGCCAAAGTATTGATCTTCGTATATTGGTAATTCTTGAGGTGCTGGCGGGGGTTCGCGGAAGCCTACCAAGCGAGCGCCCATGCGGCCTTCTACTTTTAAGGATTTGACTTCGCCGTTAATATGCAAGCGACTACCGGTCGGAAAGTCACCCAAAACGCCACTGCTGACTAGCCAAATGCGATCGCCCTCTAACTGTTTAGCGAGCTCTTGACTTTTTTTGTTACCCTTTGGCAAGTTGATAACTTTCGCATCTTGCCAAGCTTGCAGAGTGATGTCCTTGAGGTTGGAAGTAGCATCGGCCTGACGTTGCAATTCGAGGCTCAACAGTTCAAATGCTTCGCTCAAGGAACAGTGTTCGCGAAAGGCTTCTCCAAATGTCGGCTGTTTTTCCAGTACACTCAGGAAGTCTTCGGTTTGGATGACGATCGCAATCACATCAGTAGACGCGATCGCAGTTTCGCAAGGAACACCCCTGAGCAAACCCGCCCAGCCCAGAATTTCCTGGGACTGAACCAACCGCAAACTGACGTGGCGTTGCGACCGTTGGTCAAAGCCCAGCAGACGGGCTTGACCTTCATAGATAATTGCCACTTGAGTCGGCATTTTTTCGCGTTCAAACAGGGGTTGCCCCGTCCGATAACCCAGGAGTTGGCACTTCGCTACTAAAGCGGTGAGAGCCGTCTCTGAGAGTCGGTCAAACGGAGGAGTTTGAGCTAAGAAATCCTGAATCTGGGATAGTGAAACAGCTGAAGAAGTCATCCGATTTTAGATTTTAGATTTTAGATTTTAGATTGAAGAATTGAATCCACAGCCTTTACCATTCGGTGGTTGTCAGGATGTGGATATTTATAAAGTCTCCACGGCCGCGCAACCGGGACAGAGGGGGCAACTGACCCAATTACTTGGTCTTCATGATATTGAAGACACGGAAGAGAGGGGCTGTAGCGGGCCTATTTTCGATATTTGTTCGGCGACCCAGGTTTCAAATAGTTCGTTAATCAAATGCAGCCGCATCGATTCATCGAGCTGAGCTGGCATGAACTTTTCTAGTCGAATAATTACCATCCATTCTGCCAGAGGACGTGGCGTCCACAGTTGATTTGGCTGGCTGACTGACAAAAGTTTACTGATTGCTGGGTGCGGCTGACTGAGGGGTACTGGCCCCAACAAGCCACCGGACTTGGACTCAGGGCCTTCTGAAAAGTCGCGGGCAACTTCGGCAAAGGTTTGTTCGCCTTCGACAATGCGAAAGTAAAGTTCGTTGGCTAGTGCTGGATTTTTAGTGCGAACCAGGGAATAGACTACGTGGTCTAGGCTGGCTTTGCGGGTTAAAAAATAGTTATCTACTTTAGGTCTCCAAGTTTCTTGCTTAAATTTTTCAATCAGCAAGGGTCTGATGACCATTTCTTGAAGTTCTTCTACGGTCATATTCTGGCTTCGCAGCCAAGCTTCTCTGGCTTCGGGGGCTGTCAGTTGGTGCTGGACGAGAAAGTTCTCGATTGCGGATTGGCTTTCTTCGTCGGTGCAAGTAAAAGGTGCGATCGCCTGGTCTACTATGACACCCCGCAAAAATTGTGGCATCAACTGATAACGCTTCAGGAGCGATGGCATATCCTGAGCTTGCAGTAATTTATCCCCTATCTGAAAAAGTCCTGTCATTTTTGTGTCTCCAACTGACTTGTGCTTCCCCTTTTAATTTAGCTGTGGCAGGAAAAGACCGACAACCTATAAGCACTTAGATTTTCCGATGATAGCAGACCATTAGCAGGCTAACGCTGCTGCTGTTTATTCCCTGACGCTGTGTATTTGGGGGGGTTCCCTAACAACTACATCTTCGAGTATTCTCCAGAACGGGCCAGAGAGCCGATTCGACAAACATAAATGTTTTTGTCCCCAAGGTACGGGAACCCGCCCAATCTCAAATCTAAAATCGATTAGACATCGCAAGAATTGCGAGTCTTGAACAGGCAGGATGCCTGTTCCACAATAATAATTATTAGACAGGTCTATTGAAGAAAGTTTCTTTCAACAGTGTTCCGAGTTGGAACGAGTAAGCGCGACTGTCCAGAAATTTGGGGTTAGTCGCCATTTTTCGTTGGACTTGATCCCGATACTGCCGGCGCAATTCTGGGTTGGCTCCCAGTGCTGTGCTAATCTCCACATAAGAGTTCTCGCTGTTTGCTACCAATTCAGGAAATTGTAGTTCTTTGAGGACTGCTGCGGATTGTGGCGATCGCAAATTTTGCCCATTTCTCACCACCACTGGCAATCCAGCCAACAGTGGCGCGACTAAGGATGCAGCACTACTGTCAGGATAGGAGTCTAAATATATATCAGCTAATTTCAAACATTCTTGGTAGTCGGCGCGAGTCGGCAATGCTCTGATCATCACCAAGCGCTGTTTGTCAATGCCAAATTCTGCAAAGAGCGATCTAATTTGGTTGTAAAAAGCCATCACCGGATAGTTTTCGGGGCGAGAATGAAAGGGATATAAAACTAAAATTGAATTCGGTGTGGCTGCAATAATTTTTGCCCAAGTTGCTCTCAATTCTGGGATAATCTTAAAAGCTTCAACACCGGACATAAATATTACCGATTTGTCCGTTGCTCCCCAACTGCTTCTGGTGGGTTTAACTGTGGAATGTTCTGATTGTACAGGATAACTAAAACAAACTCCTGAGCCTTCTAAAGTAATTAATTTTTCGCCATACTCTGCGGGTGCATCTACCGGAAGTGTCAAATTTCCGACTAGGATGCGATCGATATTGCGTATTCCAGTAGGGACGCAATGCCCTGTCCCTACTGAGGAATACCCACCAGCAGCTATCTGTAGTCGCGCTAGTCGGTGTAGGGACAGGAAAGTGCTGGGTTTGGGAGTATCGGTGGTATTGGTGCAAATGAGGAGAATGTCTAAATTGTGCGATCGAACTTCCTCGACTTGACTCAACAAATCCGTTGACAAATGTACAAACTTATCCACCAGACTTTCACAGTATTTACCCAATTCCTCAGCCTGGATTTGGAAATAATACACAATAATTTCAAACTTCTCTCTATCTAAATATTCAAAAACCGGAATTGCCGCCAAAGTCTCCGGTTCTACACTAACCTGATCCAGCAAAACGCCCAATCTAATTTTGGTTGTTTCAGGATTTCTATAATTAAACTTGAAATCTATTTGACAGCCAATGTTGCTCAAATAAGCTTCCATAATCTGAGTTTGATGATTCAACACAGGGCTGATATCTTGTTCGCTGAGGCACAAAGCTTTTAAATTAAGATTTTGAGCCACAAACTGCGCCAAATATTCCCAAACTTCCGAACCTGGAAAAGTGGCAATATTCGCAGCCACATAATCGATTAAATCCTGGAAATACTGAGAGTATTTTTCAACTTCTCCCACTTGTTGAAAATAAGTAGGAGACTGAAACAGGAATTTCATCAAATCCTCAAAAAGCCACTCAGGAATCGCAGCATTTCTGTACTCAAATGGCAACTGATAAGCCTCGCGGTAAAGCATCGCTGCGAGGAGACATGGCATCTTGTCTAAAATTTCATCTCCTTGAGACAATTTGGAACACAACTGCTGGACAAAATTTTGTTCTTCCTCAGTCAATATTTCATGTTTAATGCCACTATCTAGCAGCAACTGGTGAGTTTTCCCCGTTTCTCCCAAATAAGCACTTTCAAATTTATCGGCGGGTAAATTCAGCCAATGTCTAGCTATTTGTTGGCGGGATTGACGCAGCCGTGAGACAATAGACTGATTAGTTGGCGATTTTTTGTAAAGTTCAACTAGCTTTGACAAGTCAGATAAATTCCGCTGATTTCTCAAATCTAATTTTTGCTGAATTGTCTGTTTAATTTGTTGGTTCAAAAAACTGTATTCAGGACTATTTAGTAATTTATTGTAAAATCTGACTACATCTTTATGATTCTCACCAGCCGCGAAGTTTTTCCAAGTTTGCTGTTCGAGATGAATTCGCAGGGATGAGAGTTTTTCGTCTACAAATCCGATGTGATAATTTCCCATGATGCGCCACCACATATCTAAGTCTACATACTGAGACAATCCCGAATCAAATAATCCGATTTCGGCAAAAACGCGACTGGCAATTAAGACGGTTGTTGGTTCACCAATTTTGTTGATCGGGTTGCTGAGGCAATTTGTATCTGCTAGCAATTCTCGTCCAGGCTGGATTGATTTTAAATTCGACCAACCTTTGTGCAAATCGTTAATTGATTGGGAGGCTCTTCGCAAAATCGGATTCGATTCAGATGCGTCTATGATGATACCACGGGGGGAGAAAACCATGCCAATTTTGGGATGTTGTTCAGCGACGGCGACCATTTTGGCAATACATTCTGGTGTCAGGAAGTCATCCTGAAACAGAAATTTAATGTATTTACCTTTAGCTTGGGAAATGCAGAAGTTCCAGTTTTGTGATAGGCCATAATTGCGGTGGAGGATGATGCGTAAATCGGCGGATGTTTGTGATTGGAAAGATTGCGCGATCGCAATTGTTTCGTCTGTCGATCCGTCGTCGGATATAATCACTTCTATGTTGGCATAAGTCTGAGCTAAAGCGCTTTCAATTGCTTCGCCAATAAATGCTGCACCGTTGTATGTCGGAATGCAAATACTAACTAAAGGTTGTGCTGTTTCGGGTGATGATGACAAGTTGCTCTCACTTTTCTGGGTAGGATTTAGTTCTATCCCGGTAGGGACACGGCAATGCCGTGTCCCTACACTCCATAAACCTGGAATATGCTGTATATATTCCAAGCGTTTCTGAATTCTTTTCCCAGCAGTTGTCGGACTTAGTAAAGTTCTAATATCTTTAGCAGCTATTGCTCCTACTTGCTGAGCTTCTGGGTAATTGTGGAAAATTTGACGCATGAAATAAGCCGCGTGTTCTATATCCGGTTCTGCCCAAATATTAGCTTTTTTGTAAGGCCCGCAATCTGCATCCAGGGGAATTAATTTATATTTGACTAAAAAGCTATTGCCAACATTCATAAATTCTGTATTTGATGAATAGCCAGTGGCAATTACAGGTTTACCATAAAACATGGCTTCAGCCATTGTCAACCCAAATCCTTCGCAGCGATGCAGGGATAGATAACAATCGCAATTATAGAGCAAACCATTTACTTCATTTTTGGATAAATACCCGTCTAGATGTTGAATATTTGGAGAATTTTTGATGGCTGATTGTAACAAGGCTAAATCTTGGAGATTTTTGGCGGAGTTGGAAGATTTGAGAATCAATAATACGCGCTCATCTTCGCCAAAAGCTTGTTTAAATGCTTGAATTGCCGCTAAAGGATTTTTGCGCTCAATGAGGCTGGAAAAATCAAATATAAATAAGAAAATAAATTTGTTTTCTGGCAAACCCAAGGATTGTCTGTTCAGGTAAGATGGTGGTAAATCAATACTCGGCATGATTTTGATGACGGGAATTGGAGAAACTAGAGAAATTGCTTCGGCGCAATAGTTGCTGTAAGTCCAGATTTCCTGAAAGTTGTCAAATACTGGTTGCCATTTTTGGGGAAATTCAGGAATCTCCCAGGCCCAAAAGCCGATGTTGTAGCGATTTGCGAAATAGCTGGAACCTGAATGTTTGATAAAAGTGTTGACTTCATCGGCGTTGACTTGAATTAAGTTGAGGGGATAAGGATTGTCTGGGCTAAATTTTTGATAGGTGGTATCTTGATTGCGGTTGGGGCTGCGGGTGAAATTGTTGATGGTGAAGGGAATGTTGGTGGTTTCTATGGCCCTGATATTTGCTCTGACTCCTTCTCCAATTCCAAATTCGCCGTTGATGTAGCCGGCGATGTTAATTCCTAAGTTATAGTTCATAGTTTTTGCTATAATTGTTTTTTAATTGATTTGGTGCTTGACAAATGTGCCGATCGCTATTGTATACTGACATCGCCACGCTAATTAAAGGATCGTGGTCTATGGTAATCTGTTATTTAATTTCATTTTAATCAAAACTAATCAGGAATTTTGTAGAAAGTGATCGATCACATCAACCATGAACTATTGAATCTGCTACCGCCGGATGCTAAAGTCATTGTCGAAATTGGCTGTGGTACGGGTGCTACGGGCGCACAGTATAAGCTGACTAATCCCCACTGTCAGTATATTGGCATTGAATGCGATCGAGAAAAAGCGAAAATTGCAGTCGATCGGCTAAACTGGGTGACGATCACCAATATTGAAGAAACAGACATCGTCAGTCTCGACATCGCCCCAGGTACCGTCGATTGTTTGATTTTTGGCGATTTGTTACCTTACCTCAAAAATCCTTGGGATATCCTCAAGCAGTATAGTATTTTGCTGAATCCAGAGGGGCAAGTTTTCGCCAAAATTCCCAATGTTCAATATTGGCGCAGAATTGTCCATCTGTTGCGGGGACAATGGGAAAATCCTGAAGGCAAAATGCAGCACTGGTTTACCCTAGAAAGGATTAAATCACTATTTGCTGAAGCCGGATTGCAGGTTTACGAATTGCAAGGAAAGGGACAGAAAACCGAAAATTTTGCCCAGTTTCAGGAATTGCTGCATCCAATGGTTAAGGCTTTAGAGCTAGAATCGAGTAGTTTTGCGACGGAAACGGGTGCTGAATATTATATTGTGCGATCGACCAAAACGCCAGTACAACCACGCAGATTACTGATCCAAACCATTATTATGGCTCCTACAGGGTGCGATCGCGTGCGAGTTTTGGAACCCGACAAATTTAGCGCTACAATTCCAGGTGTCCGCACCATATCTGGGGTGAAAACAACAGAATTAATTGCCCCGCTTCCCGCCGAAGAAAAGGTATTCATTTGGCAGCGGACAATTATGCAATACCCAGCCTATATTCCCAGACTCAAACAACTTTTACAACAGGGCTATTTAATAGTAGCTGAAATTGACGACAATCCCATCCGTCGCCGGGAATATGCAGACAACAATTACCTCAGCTATCGTGGCTGTCATTGCGTTCAAACTTCTACAGAACCCCTAGCCAAAATTTTGCGGCAGTATAATCCCAATGTTGCCGTATTTGCAAATCAATTAGCCGTTCTACCTCCGCGGCGAACTTATTCAGAAGATACAGTCACAATATTTTTTGGTGCCATCAATCGCGAAAAAGATTGGCAGCCAATTATGGTGGCGCTCAATCGAGTTTTAGTCGCTCACAAACACCGCATTGTAGTTAAAGTTATTCACGATAGGCTGTTTTTTGAATCTTTGGAAATAGAGCATAAAGAATTTGAGTCATTTTGCAGTTACGAACGGTATCAAGAAATTATGTACAGTTGCGATATCGCTCTATTGCCACTCGTTTCTAACCCGATTAACGAAATGAAATCTGACTTAAAATTTATTGAATGTGCGGCGCGGGGAGTCGCGGTGTTGGCAAGTCCCACGGTTTACGAAAATTCAATTGTTGAAGGTGAAACCGGGTTAATTTATCGATATGAAAAAGAGTTTGAAATTAAGCTGAATATGCTGATTTCCGATGCTCAAACGCGCAGGCAAATAGCTGGGAATGCTTACGAGTGGGTGCGCGACAACCGTTTGCTGTGCGGGCACTATCGGCAGCGACGAGACTGGTACTTGCAGATGCGGGATGAGTTGCCGCGTTTGAATGCTGAGTTGCGCGATCGGCTTCCAGAGTTATTTGAGGACTGAATGCGGTAAGATTATTATTCTGTTTTATTGTTTAATTTTTAATTGTTAATCCACACCAATGCGAATTCTATTCACTATTGCCCACTTTTATAATCCTAGCGGCGACGGTAAACACGCTTCCCAGCGGAATGATCCGCAACCGCGACTCAATGCTTTAACCGCTTGCATCACATCTCTGCAAGCTTTGTACGGTAAATCTCAGTGCATGATTCACATTGGCGAATGTGCGACTATTCCAGCCAATCAAGATCAAAATCACGAAATTGATATTGTTGTTTGCACTACCCAAGGCTATCATCTGTTGGCTCAACTGCCGATACAGCCGAAATCTTTTATGCACCATGCTACGAAATGCGAACCGCTGTTGTTGGGGTTTGAGTGTCAGGCAGTCTTACGAGCTTGCCTTGACAAATATGATTATTTTTGTTACTTGGAAGATGATTTAATTTTGCATGATTCGTGGTTTTTTAATAAGCTAAATTGGTTTAGGCATCATGGGGGAAATGGCAATTTGTTACAGCCAAATCGCTATGAAATATCGCCTCAAGCGCCTGTCTTCAAAGCCTATATTGATGGCGATTTAGCCCATTCTGCTACGGCAAAATTTCAAAATGTGGAGCAACAGCGGCAGTTGTTGGGCAAAATCATGGAACAAAAAATTGCTTTTGAGCGGGCTTTAAATCCTCATTCTGGCTGCTATTTTTTGAATGCGGAACAAATGAAACACTGGGCTAGCCAGCCTGATTTTCTGGACAGGGATACTAGCTTTATTGGCCCGCTGGAAAGTGCGGCGACTTTAGGAATTATGCGGAATTTTAGAGTTTATAAGCCTGTTTCTGCTTATGCTAATTTTTTGGAAATTCAACACTTTGGATCGAGTTTTCTGAAGTTGATTGGTAATAAGGTGAGGCTGTCGGAAGAGGGTTGAGAGTATCCAGATACGCGACTTATTTAAGTAGGGACACGGCTCTTGGCATAGGTGTCAACTTAACGTCAAACCCAGTCACAGAATGCTGTTTGACTATTAAATCTAGATCCCCCTAGCCTGCCTTAAGAAGGGGGGACAAGAAGTTACTCAAAGTCCCCCTTCTTAAGGGGGATTTAGGGGGATCTGGACTCAGGTAAAAACGATATTTATCAAGGCTTTCAGGCTTAAGTTGACACTCCTTGGCACTGCCGTGTCCTCCGTATCAATTCACTTGATTTGATAAATGTAAGCATCTTCGATCCACGTCTGATTAACCCGATTATTTGTCATTCTTGTGGCTGACAAGTCTAAATTCCAATCTTGTTGTAACTGACGTAAGCCCTCAATTAAGTCATGTTTTGGGCTTACTGCTACGAGCGCTGTCCAATCTATTTTCAATTCAGGTTTAACTTCGCGAAAGACTGATAGAATTTCCCCATAAGTTTTAAGAGGCCCTTTGCTATCGTACAGAGGTGAGGTGAGCATCAGCCGCCATGTTTCTGGTTCTGGTGCGTAGTTCCAGAGAGCAGAATCAACTGATAGATCTGCTACATTTAGAGCATCTATTAGTTTTTGGCCTTCTGCTATTTCTTGACTTAATAATGTTGCTGTAGCCATTGTAAAACTCCGTGAGTGGGGTCAGTAATTGCTAAGTGGATATCCAGGGCTTTTTGTTGGCTATGTGTTTGGTAACGGCTTTCTTCTGACCAGTCTTTGATCATAGACCATCGCAATGAAAAATTAGCATCGTTGAGGAGAGACTTTAACTCTTTATCAAATTTAGCAACTTTAACTAACTTTTCTAAGTCGTGGGTGTAACTGTCGATAACAGTTTTCTTGTCAGGAAAATCAAATTCCTGAGTTTGCTTGGCAATGCAAGCCTTTAAAGCGCATTCAATCACATAACCGCTGAGGTAGTAAGCACCTGAGTATTTATGATTGTTGAGCAGCACTTCTACTTCTTCAAGTCTAGTGAGTGCTAGATTTTGTAAATCTTGCCTATTCACAAGTTTAGCATAGCTCCATAAAAGTTTACTATCTTAGCTCTAGTTTAGCAGATTCAGCACTTACGCATCAATGCCAAAGAAACCGGGTTTTTTACCAATTTAAAGGCTAAGAAGCAGTATTTTTGTAAAAAAGCCCGGTTTCTGCCGACCTGACTAATCTGGATAAGTCGATCGGTTTTTGCTTCTGGTTTTGTTGATTATATACTCTCTAATTACTGGCCCGATTGTGAAGTGCGATCGCCCATTTTGCTTGACAGTTTCAACTAATGACCTGCGCCCTAAAGATTGGATGACTTTCAATAGTTCTGGCGGTGATAGTTGCAGGTTTTCTGGTATTTTTGAGATGTCGGCTAGTTCGGGGGTAGTTGCTAGCCATGCGATAACTTGTTGTTCGGATGCGGTTAGCCGATCGCACTGCTGATCCAATAGTGATTCTAAGTCACCTAAAAATAGGGTATCATAGGAGAGAAACTCGGAAACGCTACCGCCGAATAAGTCTTGAATCAATGTGGCAACTATATTTAACCATAAGGGATTGCCTCGGTAAAGGTCGATTAGTTCTAAGCATTTATCGGGTTCTACTAAACCTTTTTCTCTGAATATTTCCTGTGCTTCCAGGCCTAAACCGTTGAGTTGCAGAGATTTGCAGGGGCGGTTTTCGCCTTCTAAGGCGGCGATTTCTCTGGGTTTTTCCCAACTGAGGAGAATTAAGCAACTGTTGTGGGATGATTCTGCTAGTTGTTTGAAGAATGCGCCGTAATTTTCATATCCTGGTTGGTAGTGGCCTGCGAGTTGTCCGCTGCTGAAAATCGTTTGTACGTCATCGAGGATGATGAGACAGCGGGATGAACGCAAATGCTCTATTAACCCCCCCAACCCCCCCTTGCTAAGGGGGGGCGAAGAGATTAACTCTGCCTCGCCCCCCCTTGCTAAGGGGGGGTTGGGGGGGTAAGAATGTTGTTGCTGCGAGACGAATTGAATTAAGTTTGTTTGCAGGGTTTCCATGGGTAGAGAATTGCGGAGGCTGCGGTAAATAATATAATCGAATTCGTGTTGAATTTGTGGAATTAGTTGGAGAGTTAGGGCGGTTTTGCCAATGCCGGATAAGCCGTATATGGTGATGAGGCGGGTGCGGTTTTCCAAAATCCACTGTTTGAGGGTGGTGAGTTCGGATGTGCGATCGAAAAAAATATTATAGTCAGGTGCTTCAGCTATGTCTATTCGTAATTTAGATTTATTTCGATTGGAAATAGGTTGATTAGGCTGTTCAGATATTGGAATTTCTGATAAATGAGTATTATTTACACAAACATTAATACTACTACTTTGTGCATGGTCTCCAATTTGTGCATAGTCACCAAAATATGATGAGGCAATTATAGATAACTGATATCTTTCCACTGTGGGGCGAAAGTTAGATTGATTGATGTCTTCACCTAATGTTTCTGATAAAAGCTTCCATAATTTTGATGCGACTTTTTTAACATGAGCTTCGCTACGGTGGCAGCTTTTGGCAATTTCCGGGTATTTCTGGCGTTGCCAAGTACCGCGCAATATACCTTCTTGTAGGTGATTGAGGTGTTTTCCTGTCTTCGCGAATACGAGATCGTCAGCCACTTTTAAGACTTCTTCAACGTACATAGGTCGAGTCGGGGTTTGAGTTTTGCCTATTGCGATCCTACTTTATCCTACCGTTTGATACTTTAGCCACTTAATCCTACTTGATCCCACTGACAGAAATCAGGACAGGTAAAATAATGCCTACTCAATCCTATTGATTTGACTTGATTTGAGTATATTTTTCATATATGCTAAGAAATCAGGACAAAATAAATTTCAGGAATTTATAAGAAGTCATGGCTAACATCAATATTGCAAATACTCCCAATGCACAAGGCACAGAGGGTGATGACTTCATTCTTGATACTGATGGCAGCCGCAGAACGCTGGGCTTCGGGGGTAATGACAGAATCCGTGGCTTGGGTGGCAATGATGAACTGTTCGGGAATCAGGGCCGTGACTCACTAGATGGTGGGGGCGGGTTCGATACCCTCTACGGTGGTAAAGATGCAGATTTTCTTGACGGTGGACTTGACGATGACATTTTGTTTGGGAATGCGGGCACTGATTCTCTTATTGGTGGACGCGGCAACGATCAAATGTTTGGGGGGCGTGATAACGACCTGCTATTGGGTGGCGAGGGTGCGGACATTTTATCTGGAGATTTAGGTTTTGATGTTCTGAATGGAGGATCTGGACGAGACACGTTTATCATTCAAGATGAAGTCGCTACTAATACAGTAGATATTCTGCGGGATTTCTTGCCTGGGGAAGACAAAATTGCACTTCCAAAAGGTCTGACATTTGCTGACATCGAAGTCCTGACATTTAAAACTGCTGGGTTGAATCAAGCTTTCGTGGAAAGGCAGTTTGAACCCTGGAATGCATTTGTTAGTAGTAGCGAGCTACATCTAGCTCTACGAGTTAAATCAACTAATCGAATTATTGGACTTGTGGATCGAGCTCCAACTTCTGGTGTTCGTCTAACACCAGCGAGCTTGACAGCAGCGGACTTTATCAGCAGTTGAGGATTCTGCTATGGTGGCTCGTAGGCTGTCGCTATCGACAATTGCGACGAATCGCATTTTTTGATGATAGAACGATCGCTTTTAAATTGAGAAATAACCAAAAGGCGATCGCCCTTCATCTCCCAGTTTTCTGAAAAAGTGCGATCGCCCTTAAAACAGAACTAAATTTCTAGCTCTCTAATAAGAGTCTTGACTGGCAAAAATAGAGAACGCTTATTCTTTTTAAAAGGCACAAAACCCTGCTTTAACCAAAATTCCTTTGCCACATCATTTCTAGTATCAACCCTCAGCACTTGAAATCCAATAATTTCCTGTTCAAATAGTAAACAAATGCGACGATAAGCATCAGCCAAAAGTTTGCGACTTATCCCTTGCCCTTGCAAAACCTGATCAATTGCAAATTGTCCAATCAATAGGGCGGGAACGGGAAAAGGGAGGATTTGTCTGTATTCATCAGGCAACTCTTTAACAGGAATTATCGAGGCACTAAGAGTATAAAATCCATAAACTTTTGCATCTCCCGATTCAGAAATCATCAAAAAAGTCCT
>Ga0335395_10000524_pt1 | contig 23957 bp, 23 predicted proteins | sample MAT02_FD_205744 | JGI IMG/M metagenome (GOLD analysis project Ga0335395, IMG submission 205744) | Freshwater microbial communities from Lake Fryxell liftoff mats and glacier meltwater in Antarctica - MAT-02 (spades assembly) (version 2) ...
GCCGTTGAACTTCTCCAATGAGGAGATCAAGAGAATCGATCAGGAAGAGCAAATGCGATATGATCTGAAAAAGCTCGGGATCGAACTGGGAGACGCATGACCAGAGGCACTCTTTTTCTGCCGGATGCGAACATCTGGCTGAACGCATTGAGCCAATCGTCCCGCGATCATTTGGTGTGCCGGCAATGGCTGGACCAAGCCACTGTTGCCGGTTGGGAACTGCTGCTCAACGACCTGACGGAGTGCGCCTTGCTGCGGATCGGCACTCATCCGCAATTCGGCATCTCAACACCGGCGGTCGTCTTGGCATTTCACAAGGCAATGCTGGACTATCCGCAAGCACGGCGTTGCTCACCCTCGGGCAGGCATCATGAAATTCTCTCCGGCTTCATCACCGGCCTCGGCCTCGTGGGAAATGATATCAACGACGCCTGGCTCGCGGCCCTCGCTGTTGAGCACCGCGCCACTCTCGTCTCACTGGACGAAGGCTTCTCCCGTTTTCCCGGCCTCCTCTGGCACAACCCCGCTAACCCCGCCTGATTCATGCTCGATACCGATACCAAACGCGGCATCGACACCGCCTGCGACATCCTCGTAGGCAAGGTGCCGGATTCCAAGTCCAAGTGGAGTATTATGAGAGCCGACTGGCGAAGCTGGATTTCAACCGCGAGGAGATCGCGCGGTTGAATAAAAACGTGGAGGAGGATATCTCCGCCAAGGAATCCGCCAAGAGCAAGTGGGCGGAACTGGGGAGTAGGGACCTTATTGTCCCTTCTTGAAGACCATGGCTTCGCGGAAGAAACGACAGTAATGTCGTGGCTCCTTATCAGAGGCGAAGCTCGGTTCTTGGGCGGAACGATGACCACGCATTCGCTCTGCGGCAGACGCCACAGTCACTTTGGGCAGTTCCGCGAGAGCGTGCGGGCGAGGATGCAGATTCTGATCCGACAGCTTTTGCGTAAATACAAGTATCCATCTAAAGGGTATGATGACGCGATTGCGCTGGTGCTTCGGCACGCGGCTAAGTTGGCGGATGCGTGGACGGGAGGGGTGACATGATTTTAGATTGGTGGTGGGCTGAAGGAAATAGGGTGTGAGAAATGGCCGACTAAGCGCTTGATAATCGCTCCCGCTTAGATACTGTCTTTTTGAACACTTTCTAATCCATGAGCAAAAATAAACCCAATCCCGGCGAGCTTCCGAAAAAGAACGCCGACGTTTCCCTCGTTCGATCCTCCGCGGCGGAATACCTCACTTTTGTGGCGGCCAGCGGTGCTGGCGGCGTGGAAGCCGTTTACGCGGATGAGAATGTCTGGCTGAGTCAAAAAATGCAGGGGCAGCTTTACGATGTGGAAACCCACACCATCAACTACCATCTCAAGAAGGTCTTTGCGGACAGCGAGTTGGATGAGAATTCAGTTATTCGAAATTTTCGAATAACTGCCGCCGACGGCAAATCCTACGATACGCAGCACTACAACCTCTCCGCCATCATCGCCGTCGGCTACAAGGTGAACTCCGAGCGTGCGGTCCAATTCCGCAAGTGGGCCACCGGTATCATTGAGTCCTTCACCATCAAGGGCTTCGCGATGGATGACGAGCGTCTGAAAAACGACGGCTCGATTCTTACCAAAAAGTATTTTGAAGAACAGCTGCAACGCGTCCGGGAAATCCGCCTGAGCGAGCGTAAGTTTCACCAGAAAATTACCGACATCTACGCCACCGCGTTGGACTACGGCCCTTCCGCAACAGCAACGAAGCGTTTCTTTGCAGCGGTTCAAAACAAGATGCACTACGCCGTGCATGGCCAAACGGCGGCTGAACTGATTGTCGATCAAGCGGACCACGAAAAACAAAATATGGGCCTAACGAGTTGGGAAGGTGCCCCCACCGGAAAAATCCATTGCTATGACGTCTCCATCGCCAAGAACTACTTCTCGGATTTCGAGCTGGAGCAGATGCAGCGCATCGTCTCCGCTTATCTCGACATGGCGGAAATGCAGGCCATGCGGAAAATCCCGATGACCATGGAAGACTGGGAAAAGCGCCTGAGCGGATTCCTTCAGCTCTGGGATCGGGAGATTCTACAGGATGCCGGGAAGGTGACGGCAGAACTGGCAAAGACCCACGCTGAGAGTGAATTTGAAAAATACCGCATCGTGCAGGATCGATTGTTCGAGTCGGATTTCGACCGGATGATCAGAGAGCTGCCGGAGAAAGGAGAGAAACCATGATCACCGAAGACTGGGCGGAGCTGGGGAGTAGGGACCTTATTGTCCCTTCTTGAAGGCCATGGCTTCGCGGAAGAAACGACAATAAGGTCGTGGCTCCTTATCAGACGCGCGGAGGAGCTGGCGGGGGCTTGGACGGCGCAGGATTAAGACTGGGAGCGAGACGCTCAACGCTCTCAGATTAAGATTTTTTCAACCGCAGATGGACGGGGATGGACACAGATGAAACCAAAAAATTGGTTGTTTTGCAGAATCTTATTCCTCTTTCATCTGCGTGCATCCTTTCTATCTGTGGTTTAATTTCTCCAAGTGATCGCTTATTTAAACGGACGGTATTGGGCGGGTCGCTCGCAGCTATTGTAAAAGTATTGTAAAAGAATCCCGCAGGCTGGAGGACCGGCCTGCGGGAATTTTTGTTCGGAAAAAGTGGAGGCGAGGGGAGTCGAACCCCTGTCCGAAACGCCGTCAACACTGGCATCTACACGTTTAGCATGCGGTCTAGAGCTTCGGATTCACTGGGCCCTCATGCGGCGTTGCAAATCCTAGAAACCTGTTTGATCTCGGAATGTTGCCCGGCTACCCGACATCAATCCCAGCCTGCTAGGTGTTCGCCATTGCCCTCAGCAGGTGTCGGGGTTCTGACGTGGTCGTCAATTAAGCGGCCAGTGCGAGCTCGTTAGAGTCTGCATTTATTGTTTTTGAACGGCTTTTTAAAGAGGCCAACCGATCAACCTCTACGTGCAACCAACGTCTCAAGCATCCCGTCGAAACCAGAACGCCCCCTGTCGTTAGACAGCCAAAGAATGCACTGGTTAGGGGAATAATCAAGGGGGAAGATTGGGTTTTTATCATGGGACGTTTCGACGAGGTTTTACCGCAAAGGCGCAAAGGTCGCAAAGGGTCGCAAAGGAGAGGTGGAAGTGATCAGTGAGCAGTGATCAGTGAGCAGATAAGAAAAACTTACAAAGAGCCGGCTTTGCGACCCTTTGTGACCTTTGCGGCTTTGCGGTTCAATCTGATCTTTGTCGCTCGGCTGGCTCGGAAGTGAGCAGTGATCAGTGATCAGTGATCAGTGATCAGATAAGAAAAACTTGCAAAGAATCGGCCTTGCGACCCTTTGTGACTTTTGCGACTTTTGCGACTTTGCGGTTCAATCTGATCTTTGTTGCTAGGCTGACTTGGAAATGAGCAGTGATCAGTGATCAGATAAGAAAAACTTACAAAGAATCGGCCTTGCGACCCTTTGCGACCTTTGCGGCTTTGCGGTTCAATCTGATCTTTGTCGCTCGGCTGGCTCGGAAGTGAAGAGCACTGAAGAAACCCTGAGTTTTTCACTCAGGTGGGCCGTGCATGGAGGGGGCGAGCGGAGTGATGAGGCCGCAGTCAAGGCCGTAGATCCAGCTGTGAATGGCGATTTTCTGGTCGCGGGCCCATGCGTCTTGGACAATACTGGTGTTGGCCACGTGGCGGGCTTGGGCGAGCACATTGAGCTCGCATAGGCGATCTATTGCGGCTTGGTGGTCGAGGAGCGCGAGTTCTTGATGGTGCTTGCGGCTAAGTGAACGGATGCCAGCAAGCCAGTTATCGATCATTCCGTGCCGGAAGTTGTCAAAAGCGGCTTGCACCCCGCCGCAGCCGTAGTGACCACAAACGATGATGTGGCGGACTTTTAAAACATCGACCGCATACTGAATCACGGCGAGCACGTTGAAGTCGGTTTCAGCGACGACGTTGGCGACGTTGCGGTGGACGAAAACTTCGCCCGGGGCGAGACCGGTGATTTGATTTGCGGGAACGCGGCTATCCGAGCAGCCGATCCAGAGATACTCGGGATGCTGCTGGTTTGCGAGTTTGTGGAAGAACTCGGGATCGTCCAAGAGGATGGATGCCGCCCACTCGGAGTTGTTTTTGAGTAGATGTTTGAGTGTATCCATGGGCGTAGAGAGGAGGAGTAAAGCGGCGGGATGGCTGCCCGTCCAGCTTCAGACATCCTGACTTGGAAGGAAATGACGTGATCCAGGATCGGGCGGGTCCCAATCGGATTTCTGATTCTCCAACGGGGATCCGTCCCACAGCCCAAGGTTGGTGCAGAGCACCTACCCTGGGAAAATGATCCGAGCGAATCCAAACCCCAACGGGTCCCTACGGGGTTTCGTTTCGGGCGGATCGTCGGGTTCACGTGAAAACCGGACGAAATCCCGTTGGGATTTGAATTCCAATTATGGGCCGACCCAGGGTAGCTCGTTCCTCGCAACCCTAGGCTGTAGGGCGGATCCCCGTTGGGGAAAACACTTCCTCGCCATGATTTCCAGTCCTCAGCGGCCCCCGGCATGGTTCATCGTGTTTCCTCGTGCTCTCCATTAAATCTCTATTTTACGTGGGTAGGTCAGGATGTGTGAGCCTCCGCGCTCGGGGGAATTTATCGCGTGCGGATGCGGCTTTCCAGTAGATAGATTAAAACTCGGCTGGTCGAAATCTGACAATCGATTCAGATTTCGCGCCGAGAACCTGCGATGGTGAGAAACGAAGAGGCATGACTGAATTTTCTGGAAACTGGAACTACCCACCCGAGCTGCCGGTGGTGGAGCAACGCGAGCAAATCCTTGCGGCGATCCGCGCCCATCCGGTGGTGGTAGTGGTGAGTGAAACAGGCTCTGGCAAGACGACGCAGTTGCCGAAAATGGTCTGCGAAGCGCTGGGCATGGATGGCGGGCGGATCGGCTGCACCCAGCCACGCCGGATCGCAGCGGCGAGCGTGGCAAAGCGGGTGGCGGAGGAATTGCGGGTGCCGCTGGGGGATTATGTGGGCTATCAAGTGCGCTTCGAGGATAAGACCTCCCGGGAGACGCGCATCAAGTTCATGACGGATGGGATTCTGCTCGCCGAGACCCAGGGCGATCGAAATCTCAATCAATACGAAGCGTTGATCCTGGATGAGGCTCATGAGCGGTCGCTGAATATCGATTTCTTGCTGGGCTACGTGAGGATGTTGTTGGAGCGGCGCAAAGATTTGAAATTGATCATTTCCTCCGCCACTTTGGATGCGGGATCATTTTCGGAATTTTTCACGATCAATGGGAAAGCGGCTCCGGTGATCGAGGCTCCGGGGAGGATGTTTCCGGTGGCAGAGTTTTTTCTGCCGCCCTTCGATGATGAGGATTTATCGCAGCATGTGGCCCGCGCGGTGGACCATCTGGGTGAGGTGGAGCCGAGTGGCGATGTGTTGATTTTCCTACCGGGGGAGCGAGAAATTCGTGAATGCGCGGATGTGTTGGACGGTCGCAATTATCGCGGGACCGAGGTGCTACCGCTCTTTGCAAGGCTCGGGCTGGGCGATCAGCAGCGCGTTTTCAATCCGGGAAATAAGCGCCGGTTAATCCTAGCGACGAACGTGGCGGAAACGTCGCTGACGATTCCAAGAATCGCCTGTGTGGTGGATTGTGGGACGGCCCGGGTGAGCCGCTGGAGCCCGGGAAAAGGAGTGCAGCGGCTTCAAATCGAGGCGGTGAGTCAGGCGAGTGCGCGGCAGCGTAAGGGCCGTTGTGGGCGGGTGCGAGATGGGGTGTGTGTGAGACTTTACGAAGAGGATGCGCTTTCGGAGCGGCCAGCTTTCACGGATCCTGAAATTCGCCGCAGCTCTCTGGCAGGTGTGATTTTACGGATGAAGTCGCTGGGTCTGCCCGAGATTGATGAGTTTCCGTTTCTCGATCCACCGGCACCCAAGGCGGTCTCGGAGGGCTACCGGACGTTGCGGGAAATTGGCGCTTTGGATAAAGAAAAACGGCTCACTGAGTCCGGCCGGGAAATTGCCCGGCTACCGGTGGATCCGCGGCTGGGGCGGATGCTGATCGAGGCGCGTAAGGAGCGCTGCTTGGCGGAGGTTTTACCGATTGTCGCAGCTTTGGAATCGAACGATCCACGCGAGCGTCCGGCGGAGAAAACTCGCGAAGCGGATGCAGCGCATGCCGGTTGGAAAGATGGGGACAGTGACTTTATCAGCATTTTACGAATGTGGAATGATCTCGCGCGCTTCCGTGATGAACGAGGCCGCTGGAAGCAAAATGCCCTGCGGAAATACTGCGGTGGTAAATTTCTCAACGCCCGCCGGGTGATGGAGTGGGCCAATGTGCGGGATGAGCTTGCAGACTTGCTGGAGCGGGAATGGAAGTTGAAAATCGGCGGAATTAGCGAAGGGATTTCTTCGCTGGGCGGCTATGCGACGATTCACAAAGCATTGCTCTCAGGAGTGCCGCGGCAGTTCGGATTGTGGGATCGGGAGTCGAAATCCTATCGCGCGGCGAATGGTGGATTTTTCGCAATTTTCCCCGGCTCCGGACTATTTGGGATGCCGAAACGCTATGAATGGGTGATGGCGATGGAGCTGGTAGAGACGACCCGGCTATGGGCGCGGAGGGTGGCGAGGATTGAGCCGGAGTGGGTGGAACTGGTGGCTCCGCATCTGTGTAAAAGCAAGTATGGTGAGGCGCACTGGGATGAAAATCAAGGGGCTGTCTATGGTAAAGAAACGGTGATTTGTGGTAGTCTGCCGATCGTCGCCGGGCGGCGAATTCACTATGGCAGAGTGGATGCCAAGGGCGCGCGGAATATCTTCCTAAGAGAAGGGGTGGTGGGTGGTGGCCTGCGGCGGAAGTGTGATTTCCTCGAACATATCAATGAAATGCGTGGTGAGATCGAGGCCATCGAGCAGAAGCTCCGCAGGCCGGGTGGTCTTTGGAGTGATGAGGCGGTGATTCGTTTTTTCGAAGATCGCATTCCGCAGGAAATTAACACGGCCGCAGCATTTCATAAGTGGTTGGAGAAACATGAAGCATTGCTTTTCCTAGCCGTGGCAGATGTGGTAGATGAAGATTTGGAATATCTAGGGCTGAGTGGATTTCCTGATATGCTAAGGCATCTGGGCGATGAATATACTCTCTACTATCATGCTCTAGCAGGTGAGCGCGATGATGGTGTGACGATCGGTGTGCATGTGGACCAATTGCCAAAGTTACCTGATTGGCTACCCGCGTGGGGAGTGGATGGAAATTTGCGTGAGCGGGCGGAAATATTGCTTCGCTCGCTGCCGAAGGACTATCGCCGTATCTGCCAGCCGATTGGTCCGGTGGCGGAGGGATTCGCGGAGCAATGGATGTATGCACCGAAAGATATGCCAATTTTCCAAGCACTATCAGACTATGCCAAAGAGCGCACCGGGGCACACGTGCCGATGGATGCATACGATGTGAGCAAACTGCCGCCGGAGCTGATCACTAAAGTATGGGTCTGCGATGATGATGCGCAGGAACTCGCGATGGGCACTGAAGTGGCGGTTCTGAAAATCGAACTGGCGGACCGGATGCGGGTCCGCTTCGAGGCGATTGCGAACAATGACATCGAGCGCAAAGGTATCAGCACTTGGGATGGCGAGAGCCTGCCGGAGCGGGTGCAGACGCCAGGAGGTGCGGCATTTCCCGCGCTGGTAGATGAAGGGAAAACGGTAGGGGTTAGAGCTTTTACTTGTCTTGCAGAAGCGAATGAATCTCACCGGGCAGGTGGTGCACGATTGCTATGTTTAACTCACCAAGATCAGGTGAATCATTTACTGAAGAAATTTCCGTTAGGGATGATGGCAAAGGTCGAGCTACCGCGCCTCGGAGCAGGTGGCACGGCGATGAATGATTTGATATTGTTAGCGGCGGAGGGAGCTGCTAGAAAAGTTTTTCCAAGATCTCCGGATGGATTCAGAGAGCTGGCGGGAGAGGCGAGGGGACATTGGTTCGATGCGGCGAGCGGGATTGGTAAAAGTCTGGATATTACACTGGAGCTGCTGCCTGAGATCCGAGCATGGATTGAGAAACAGCGTAATGATCGAAATCTGGGTGAAGTGGCGGAAGATCTGGATGAGGAACTCGCTTGGTTATTCCGCGAGCGATTTGCTTGGCGGGCGGGATTTGACAAGCTGCGTGATTATCCGAGGCGGCTGCGGGCCATTCGTTCGCGTCTGGGGCGGATCGCATCGTTGCCACTGGTGAAGGATTTGGAGAAAATGGAGCGGCTGCAAAAATGGTGGGCCCCGTGGTTCAGCGCGTGGACGCGTGCTCCTGATGATACAAATTTATGGCCGCTGGGGTGGATGTTAGAGGAGTATCGGGTTGCGCTCTTCGCCCCGGATATCACCCTGACGATGAAAGTTTCCGAGAAACGAGTGGAGGAGTTGATGCACACTACGGGGCTTATTTAGGCGATGGTAGGGTTTTTCCTTAGTTGAATTTATTGGTTCTCGTGTGATTCTGTGACCATTCCCTATGAAACGTCGCCTAATTTTGTTACTTTCCACGATCATTATTACTGGCGGCCTTTTAATTACTTGCCAAAATTCCATGAAAGCCACGCCACTGCAGCCGACGAGTAAAAAAGTCGATCTCAAACGCTTTATGGGGGATTGGTATGTAATTGCCCATATACCGACTTTCATTGAAACGAAGGCCTATAATGCGGTCGAACGTTACGAATTAGCCGCTGATGGGACGATTCCCACGACGTTTACTTTTAATAAGGGGGCCAGTGACGGCCCATTGAAGACTTACAACCCCAAGGGCTTCGTTCACAACGCAGAGACGAATGCGGAGTGGCGGATGCAATTTGTCTGGCCGTTCAAGGCCGCCTTTTTAATCACCTATTTGGACGATGACTACCAAACCTCAGTGGTCGGAGTTCCTGACAGAAAGTATGCGTGGATCATGGCGAGAACGAAAACAATCCCAGCCGCAGAGTTGGAGAAATTAGAGAAGTTTCTCGCTGATAGTGGCCATGATATGAGCAAACTACGTCGCGTGCCCCAGCAGTAGCAGGGTGGGGAAGCGCCGTCAAAAACCTCGGCTTGCCTAGGGGGAGAGTGTGGGGTGAAATCTCCTGCAGCGCCGCATCTGCCTCATTTCTCATGTTACTCATTCAAAACGCCCGTATTGCCTCAGAAGATTCGCCCACGCTGCCAGTGGCGGATGTGTTAATTTCCAAAGGAAAAATCAGTCAAATGGGCAGCGGCTTGAAAGCGGAAGAGGGGATGCGGGTGATCGATGCTAGGGGCCGGATTCTAATGCCAGCGATGTTTGATGCCCATGTCCACTTGCGTGAACCGGGATTTGAAAGTAAGGAAACCATTGCCAGTGGCACAGAAGCAGCCATCAACGGTGGCATTACCGGAGTGGTGATGATGCCGAATACCAATCCCGCGATCGACTCGGCGACGGTGGTGGCGAATGTATTGGATATCGCCAAGCGCACGGCGCGGATTCCGGTATATACTTCTGGCTGCGTGACCAAGGGCCGCCATGGCAAGGAGCTGGCCGGCATCGATGGAATGCGGATGCTGGGCGTGAAAATGTTAACAGACGATGGAGATACCACGGGCGATCCTTCGGTCTTATTCCGGGCGATGCGGTATGCCACAGAGCTCGGGATGTTTTTTGCCAGCCATTGCGAAGTGCCCGAGTTGGCGGGGCCACGGGCGCTGAATGAAGGGGTGACGAGCTATCGTCTCGGGATCATGGGATCTCCGGCGTGTGCGGAGGAAATTATCATTGATCGGGATATCCGGCTCGCCCATGCCACCGGGGCGCACATCCATCTTCAGCATGTATCGAGCAAACTGGGTATGGAGACGATTCGTTGGTGGAAGAGCCGTGGGGACGTGAAAGTTACAGCCGAGGTATCGCCCCATCATCTATTATTTAACGAAGAAGATATAGGTGACTTTGATACCAACTATAAGATGAATCCTCCGCTGCGGACCAAGGCGGATAATGCGGGTCTATTAGAAGGTCTAATCGACGGGGTTTTTGATATGATCGCTACGGATCATGCGCCGCATACCCGGTTTGAAAAATCTCAGGATTTCGTGAGTGCGCCCAATGGGATTACGGGATTGGACACGGCATTGGTCTCACTACATCACCATTATGTTGCGAGGGGAATTTTTGGTTGGGATCTACTGGTGAAGCGTTATTCCGCCGAGCCAAGGCGCTTGATGGGGCTACCGGTGCCGACGATCGCGGTGGGGCAGGATGTGGACTTGATCTTGTTCGATCCCGAGGCGGAGTCCACTTTCAGCGCGGAGTTCATGAAATCGAAGTCGATCAACACACCTTTCATCGATCAGACATTGAAGGGCCGCGTCGATCTGGTGATGTTAGGAAATGATGTTTTATTAGAGCGGTGAGCTATTCATAGACGAGGACCAAGGGTGCTTCGCCGGCGGGTAATTGCTGTAATAATTCCGCGATTGTATGACATTGGCCGGGGAGCACGAGGTCAGGCCGGATGGCGGCGAGTGGCTGGATTACGAAGCGCCGCTCGTGAAGACGCGGATGGGGGAGGATGAGTGATTCGGAGATGATGATCTCGCTGCCGAAATAGAGTAGATCTAAATCGATCACGCGCGGGGCATTGCGCTCGGTGGTAGGCAGGCGGCCGAGCTTTTTCTCGATGGCTTGAGTGAGTTCCAGTAGCTCGGAGGCGGTGCCTTGATGGCTGATCTCGACAACTGTATTATAGAAATCCGGCGAGCCAGGAGGACAAAGGCGTGGCGAGGTTTGGAAGACGGGGGCGGTTAGGAATGGCTCACCGGTGATGGCGATTTCATGCAGCAGGGTTGACGCTTGCCGGAGGTTGGTGAGGCGATCTCCCAAGTTCGATCCTAGGGCAATACCTACTCGGGGCATGACTTAGTTTTTAAGATTTTCGAGGCTTTTGATATCGTAATTTCTCATCACCCGCTCGTTGGCAGGGGCCACCGATGCGGCGGGGATGACGATCGGGCGGGCGCCACCAAAGAGCTCGATGGTGAAAAACTCTGGAGCTTCCTTGGGAGTGAGAAGCTCGTGGGCATGAGCGAGGTCTCGCACTTCGGTGCCGTTGATTTTATCAACGACGAGGCCAGTAAAGCCCTCAAGATGGGCGGTGATGGGATCGCTCTCGACCCGCGTGAGGACGACGATGTCTTTGTGTTTTTCGAACAAGCCTTTTGGCACATAGTCGGTAAATAGCCTGCGGATGGTGACATCGGTAAACTTGGAGGTGGCGAAGAGATTGGTATCCAAGGGTTGAAACACCATGCCGGCGAAGACGATGTAGCGCGGAGTTTGCTCATATTGGATGGCATACATGCGAGACCAGGTCAGGGGCTTGAGGGTGATTTCCACATCGTTCCAACTGCCGTCTCTCAGAAAACGGATGCTGAGTTTATCTCCGGCGAATTTCCGCTCCACCACTTCGTTGAGGTTTACGTCCTCGCCATCAATGGTGATCATTCCGGCACTATCAACTGGCTTGCCATCAAGGGCCATCAAGATATCTCCGGGCTTGAGAGTGCCATCGCTGGAGCTGGTGGGGATCACGTTTGTGACGAGCACACCGATGCCATCATTCTGCAGGCCGATGGCCTTGCGCATGGCTGGATTGTGGATTGGGAATTCGGTGACTCCGAGTTCTGCGTAGTTGTCGTATTTGCCATCCTCGATGTCTTTGAGAAAGCGGTTGATCACGGGAGTGGGGATGATGTAGCCGGTATTGTCTGCTTGGCGCAGTCCTTGAAATGCGACGCCGACGACCATGTCATCTTGCACGACGGGGCCGCCTGAGTTTCCAGGATTGATCGCCGCGTCAATCTGGACGACGAGGTGGGAATCGGCGCGGGAGTGTGAGTAGGGCTGGAAATCGATGCGTGAAACGACGCCGCGGGTGACCGAGAGACGGTCGCCGCCGACGGGGTAGCCGATGACGCGGACTTGGGATTCCAAGGCTGGAACCGGGCCGAATTCGAAGGTTGGAAATTTTTCAAGGTCAGTAAAATCTTCTACTGAGAGCAGTGCTAGGTCGCAATCGTGCGCAATGAAGTCCACGCTTGCGGGATATTTTTTCGGGCTGCCATAAACGGTGATGAGAATGCGGCGGGCATTCGAAACGACGTGAGCATTGGTGAGGATGCGATTTTTCCCGATGATGAAGCCGGTGCCAATGCCTCCGCTAAACCGGCCGGCGTTCCATGGCGCTTGATAGTCCGGATTCTGAGTGGCGACCTCGATTCGGAGGACGGATTTATAGATGTCTGACGGAGCTGCGGCTGAGGCGGGCAGGATCAAAACCAAGGAGTAGAAAAGGGCGAGCAGGCGGATCATGAACTTGCTGGTGATCTTACGGACGCTTGGCTTAGCGGCAATTGAAATTTGAGGTTTTGCAGTTGGGATTGAACAAAGTTATGCGCTTGCACGGTGGGTAGTGGTCGCCTATCTCCTTCCGCCATGGATCATCATGTGTATTTCTGGTTGAAGGATGAGTTTAAAAACGCTGAGAGCCGCGCTGAGTTTGAGCGCGGACTTGATGTGCTTTTTACATTGGACTTGGTGGCGGGCGGGCGTTGGGCTTTTCCCGCCAAGGTGATGCCGCGGCCGGTGATTGATCAATCGTGGGACTATGCGCTGACGATGCAGTTCGCAAACATCGAGGATCACGATGCCTATCAGGTAGATCCGGACCATCAAGTTTTCATCAGTTCCTTCAAGGATCGGTGGGCAACGGTTCAGGTAAGGGATCTAGCATGAGCTGTGGATCGAGCATGGGTTGCAGATCGGGCGTGAGAAGTTGGGTGAATGAGGATTTCATTTCCTCGGGCCAGTTCATCGCGGCGATGGTCTCGGGATTTGCCCAATGTGGTGCGATGGCGACGAGATCTTCCAGATAGAGGGAAGCTTCAGCGAGTGCGCCGGATTGCGCGGCGGCGGTGACGAGGAGCGCGGCGGCTTCTTCGGATTTCTCTGCGGGGTAGCCGAGCTGTTGGCCAGCTTTGAGGAATTGGTAGGCTCTGCGGGGTGTGCCTGTGAGCATGGCGATCCATCCGGCACGCAGCGCGAAATTTGCATCGTCGGGAAAACGGCGGTGACCCGTAGTGAGGATTTCCATCGCTTGATCCGGATTCAAATTTTCAAAAGCGGTGTAGGCGGCCTCAGCGTAATCGCCAGACAGATGCTCCGGTATGGGATGCTCGGTGATGAGCTCGATCCAGCGCGTGTGGGCTTCGGTGTAATCCTTGAGCGCGGTGAGAGCGGTGGCCTCTGCCCGTAGGCATGGAACGGCGGCGGCACCCAGCTCACGGGCACGGGATGCGAGGGCAAATGCGACTGCGGATTCACCCGGAAACGTGGAGAATACTTGGGCCGCATTCAGGCATGCCAAGGCGAAGCGGGAACGGCCGACGATGGCGAGTGTATCCGGATTTGACAATTTTTCAGTCACGGCGAGGCGCTGTGCCACCGTCGCGGATGGAGGGACTTGAATGGCGGCAAGCTCTTGTAATACAGCAGAGCGAATTTTTTCCAGAGCTGGAGTGAAATCCGCTTGTTCCCAGCCTCGCCAATCCTCGCGGGTGCGGGCGTCCTGCACTGTGGGGAATGGCTCGGGCCAGCCTGCGAAGGCTGCGGTGTGCCTTCCGCCAAGCTGGGCGATCCTGGACCGAGCCAATTTTTCTAACAATAATGGCAAATCAACTGCGATGGTGAGGCACGCTTGAATCCACTCCGGCTGGTTCGATTCTAAGGCAAGGGCCAAGGCCGTGGCGGCGGCAGTGCCATTGGGGCCTGCGGCGTAAATTTCGGTGAGAATTTGCTCATGGTCGCCTTTAGCGAAGATTTCACTGAGGCGGGCTGAGGCATTCCACGGGGTTTGAGAGTCCGTCCCATGGATGGCAGTGGCGAGATCTTTGTGCCATTGGGATTCTGCGAGATTTCGGGATAATGAGAGGATGGAGGACCATGAATTCCGCGAAGAATCGGCTTCGGCCAAGCGATTCCAGAGAGGTAGCAGAGCTTCCGGTGCGAGCGTGCGAGGCTTGGCGGATTTGAATGCAGCCGTGATTGGTGAAAAATCAAGAGTCGGGAAAATCCGGTGAATCGCTTGGAAATCGCAGCGGTTGATGGCCTCAATCCGTTCTTTGAAAGTGAGGTGGGTAAATTTCTGGAGCTGCTCGTCATAGCGCATGCCGGTGAGTGCTTTGACCAGATTTGAGAAGTGCGTGAGCGTCTGTGCATCGAAAGCAAGCGGCTTTGCGGATGATGTGTGGACCGCAGGCAAGGGCAGCAAGCGGTGTACTGAAACGAGGCCATTTTCTTCTCCGAGGATCGCAGTATGAGGCGAGAACACGGCGGCGGTGAGGGGAGATGTGATCCGTAGCGGCGCGCTGGGTTGAGTGGTGAGGCGGACATTGTGTCCGGAAACTTCGAGAGGACTCAGCTGGGCCGTCCGCATTAAACCATCCCAAATGCCCGGGCCACGGCTCCATGGGAAGCGCTCTAACAGAGATTTACCGGTGAGTGTGGCGTCGTCATTCGGGCCGATTGTGAGGAATTGATAGTCGCGTGGCAAATGGGGGCCGCGATCTTGAAGGGTGAGCGCGCGGTCGCCATCGGTTGAGAATTGTGCATGCAGGAGTTTTACAGTTTTCTCTGCGGGGGTGACGCGGGTTTGTTCTGTTGGCGAGAGAGGTAGGGTGATGATGCTGCCGTCGTCGCGCAGGATTTGCAAGTAGTCGCGACCCAGATGAGCTGCCAGTGGCGGAGGGTCGCCAGCGGGGAGGGGATCGAAGGTGCGAATAATTTCCCCTGATTTCGATTCTCGTAAGACCCACTGAGTGAAGTTTTCCGTCGTACTGCTCTGCTCTGGATGCGCGAGCAAGGTGCCGTCTGCCGAAAACGAAATGACGGCGGATGGAGTGAAATGAGGGTTCAGCGGACCGAGTTCACGAATGGGTTTGAGGCTCTGCGCATCGCATAGCAGCACGGTGGCTCCCCGCTCAATGACCATGAAGCGGTGGCTGGGATCAAATACGAAACAGCGTGAATTGGCTTCAGTGACGGGAAATAGAAGCGCCTCGATTTTCAGAGTATCTAAATTCCAGCGCAGCGTGGTGGTGGTGTTGGTCTCGGATGCCACATTTACCCACAGTGAAGACGGCGGTGAGAACTCGAGATGAGTGACAGGCAGACGATGGGGGAGGGTGGCGAGCGGGAGGTGCCAAGTGGTTTGTGCTAGGAGGGTCTGGCAAGCGCGGAGTGCTTGGGAATGAGTGGGCGAAGTATTCAGTGCCAAGGCCAGTAAGGTGAGCGCCTCGTCTGGGGGCTTGGTGCTGGCGAGCTGCACCCAGGCAGACGCAAGTTTTTCTGCGACGCTAGACGTGGCAGGTTGAGTGCTTTCCAAGATTCCATCAGCACCTGAGGGCTTGGCTTGGTCTTCGGCGGATCTAGGACCAGGTTTGCAACCGCAGAAGAGGATCGAGCAAAGTAGCGCGTAACAAGAGTTTTGATAAGCTTGGCTGCGCATTTTCCATTCTTGTGCGAAGTGATGCCCTTGCAGGTGAGGCAAATTTCATACCGCCCGCCACTCCCTCTCTGGGATTAAAAGTCTTCCAAGCCAGTATTTGTCCCTTGATTCCGGGCTTACAGGCCACTTTTTTGGATTAAATCCCGCAACTGTGTTTGGAAAACGAGAATATCTTCTTGGCTCGGGCGGTAGCCAGCGGTGTCCGGATCTAGGCCGGGGCGGCCTGTTTGGTCGAGCACCCAGACGCCAGTTTCACCATCGCTGAAGGTCACTTTCCCGCTAACGAGTGCGCCAGGAAGCGTGAGAGAATCCATGGTGGTGGTCACCTCGCCGGTGGCCACAAGCGGCGCCTTGACCGCTTCTATGGGTTCTACTTTCGGGGTATCGATCAGCTCGATTCCCAGATCCAGAATGAGAAAACGGGTGTCCATGTAGGTGAGGATGTGGCCGAAGTCGTCTTTGAGGTGACGCTGCAGATCGGACATGGTCGCCCCTTCCAAGGCCCATTGTTTGAGGGCTTCCTTCTGCTCGGGAGTGAGTTTGCTAGCGCTGAACATGACTTGTTTGTGAACGATGCTGGTGCATTGCCAAGCCTGAACCGAGCGAAGGTTGAAATTTCGTTCGATTCTGGTTTGAAAGATCTGAATGGATTGAGGCGATCTTGCCACGCTTCGGGACATGGATGAATTGATCCATTCGGGTGCCTGAAAAATTCAAAATTATCCCTTATAAGTTGGGCACCTCCTCAACATGCTAAAGCTAACCACTCCGGTGGGCGAGATTTAGAAATCTCTTCAACTAGCGGTCGGCATCGACCGCAACGATGCCGCCAAACCGACCCAAAGGCCGGGGAGGCGGCGGCAATGTCCAGGTCGCCTCTCCGGGGAACGGCTAAAGGCCGTCGCAGTCGTCTAGTTGCGATTTTATAACTCCCCGTCCACCAGGAATAGTTGAAATGCAATTCTTCCATGAACACAATTCCCCTAATGTCACTCATTTTGCATCGATACTCCCATTTACTATATGCATCGCAGATCACGCACCCGCAAAGAAAGGAGCTTCACGGTGAATAGATCCAAAATCAACCTGGAGTCGAATTTATCAACATCGCTCTTCACGAAATGGCCCATGTCCTGGGATTTGGCACAACGGCTTCTTGGGAGACCATTGAATAAAAGTTAGACCAATCCTCAGCGAAAAGCGGTTTATGAACCATGAGAAGCGAGTTTTCGGCCGATCCAGAGGCGGAATACATCACAGATGGGGTAATCAGCTTGCAGGGAAGTTGGGTTGTGTGGATTTTCAATCCCCGAGCAATTTCTCCACCATCCCCTCAGGGTTTTTCATAAACCGACTCGTCACCTGATAGGGTTGTGAGTCCCGGTAGTTCACCGGCTCAATTCCCTCTTCGCTGAATTCATAAATAAACGCGTCCGGATAGGCCAAAATGATCGGCGAGTGGGTCGCGATCACGAATTGACTGAAGTCGTTCACCAGATCGTGCAACCTCACGAGAAACGCCATCTGCCGGCTGGGGGAAAGCGCGGCCTCCGGCTCGTCCAGCAGATACAGTCCGTGACCATCGAAGCGTTCCATAAACAGCGTGAGAAACGCCTCGCCGTGGGATCGCTCATGCAGGGATTTTCCGCCGTAGGAAAAATATCCAGAGCCGCAGAACGGCTCTTTCTCCAGATCGTCCATCTGGGTCGCAAAGTTGAAAAAGCTCTCCGCCCGCAGGAAAAATCCGTCCATCGGTCGCGCGCTGGTCCTCGCCAAGGTCATCGCCGGGGCGAGCGCCGTGTCATAGGACCGGATGCCGAAATTCTTGCTACGATTGCCGCTTTCCTTGGAAAACCCCCATTTATCCGCCAGTCCCTCTAGCAAAGTGGATTTGCCAGTTCCATTTTCCCCCACCAGAAAGGTGACTTTCGGATGCAACTTCAGCCCGCGCTCCAGCGCCCGGATCGCCGGGATGGTGAATGGAAATTCGTCGTCCGGTGCATCTGCCTGAAGGCTTGATAGAAATGGCATGGTGAGCGGGATTCTATCGTTGAGAGCGTTCGAGGCAATCCAAGTGTTTCACTGCTTTCGGAGACCCATACCGATTGATGCCTCTCGCGAAATGTTCCTGCTAATCGGAGGCATGATGCTAAGGAGTATCGCATGGATCTGAGACTTCGTGAGGCGATGGAATGCCTTTGGGTTCGGGGATGAGGCGGTTGAGGGACTTGGCAGTTTCGACCCACTCAGCGATGACAATCTGGGCGTTGGCGACGGCTTCTTTATAGGATGCTCCGTCGGCCATGCAGCCGGGGAGCTCGGGGACTTCGACAAGGAAGGCGTGGTGTTCCTTGCTCCAGTAGATGATGAGTTCGTAGCGCATGCTAGTCCGCACCTCATCAGATGCCGAGTGCTGCTTTGGCTTGAGATGCGGTTGGGTAGCGGGGGAGGTCTTCGGTGGACTCGTCCATGGCGGCGCGCGTGACGGCGTTGGGGATTTTTTCATCAACAAGAAGCGTGATGACAGCCACACAGGGTCCAAAAATGGGTTCTGCCGTGGTGATGACCCCGTCCGCTGAGACAGTTGCTTGAATCGTTTTGAGTGAAGCTGCCATGAGAGGAAGTTAGCGCACCGGATTGAGATCGATGTGGGGCCGCCATCGTCCGCGCCGCTACGCCGCTTTCTACGATCACACTCTTGAAGCGCTCTTTCCACAAGATGCCAGTCCCGGAGTGCGTCCGGTTAAACCAGCGGGTGAAATGAATCAACAGCCCCTTCATGAACTGGCTCAAATGACATTACTCGGCCTGCCCCTTTTGGGTTGAACCCACCACTTCGAAGTTCGACCACACGGGATTGCCTTGCACATCGGCTCCCATTTCCCGCAACCAGCCTGCGGACACTGCGTTGGAGTTCCTGAAAAGGTGATAGCCCCCGGGAGTCTGGCGCACCTCAATGTGATCATGGCCCCGGACCACGCGCTCCGGTGCCTTATGCCAGCGCTCTTCAAGCAGTAGTTTGAGATCCTGCATCCCTGTTGTCTCCACATCGATGCCGACACTTCTTGAGGAGCCAGATGCACGCGCGAAGCCTTCATCATCATGATGTTCCGTGGTTATTTCGCGCCGCGACAGAGCGCCGCGCCCGGCTCCTCCGATGGCTCGAAGCGCACTCCCCACCCCTTGTTGTTCACGCCCATAGAAATGCCATTCGCCGAACCCGAATTCCACATAGGTTTTTGTTCCCGCTGGAAAAGCCACCGTTGTGTGTTTCCCATAATCGTTCAAAAAAACGCGGGCCGGATTTTGCACGTCGGATGGCGGAGTGATCTTCCACGACTGGCAGGCAGATAGGGTGACCAAACCCGGCAGCAATGCCACGCAAACCGCAAGGGCCTTGATCGCCCGTCCAAGCCTCTGCCTGAGCGGGCTTTGATATTGAACTTCCTGCTGATTCATTCGTAGGAATTGGCCTCATTAGGAAAAAATTGCAACCTCATCGTCCCGCAATGTGCCCGCCCGATCGGTAATTTTTTTCCAGCCTCAAAAATCCCGGCATCGCAAAATCTCCATGGATACATTGCCGTGACTATCAGAATTTTTCAATATTACGGCAGTGTCGAAGCGCGCATGGTGCATTTTGGTTTCAAGCCGAAGCGACGCATTCCACCATCTACTGCTAGGAATTTGCTTTTGGCGGGAGGCTCCTGAAACAGCCGTTGGGCGGACCGGAGGGCGGGGAAAAGGGGGAGAGTTGTGGGTGGCTGGAATGAGTGAGAAAGAAATGGATAAGGAATGAACGGATTTCCCCCAAGTCTCTAATGGGGAATATTCTAACGCCGTTTTGTTCCGCGGCGCAAGTAAAGATTATGACAGAATATGACAGAAAGTCTGACTTGCTGTTATGCGAGGGCTCTCACGGACCTAAGATCATATTTCAATAAGTCGCGTAGTTTGGTGGCCTGCCCGACGGTGAGATTTGCACGGCGCTTAAGGAAGCATTCTGACAGTTCCTTCCAGCTCAACCGCTTGGCCCATGAATTGGTGGCCTTCTGGTTGGTTATGTTTACAAACGAAATTTGCCAGAGGTTGCCAATTCATCAAGCTCTCAAGTTGTCAAGCAACTGTATGATCGAGCCTGAGCGTGTCCACCTTCGCCAAGAAGAGAAAGTTGCCCACAACAGTCAGTTTTAAAAAGCGGAAATTACCCCTTGATTTCAAGGACGCATCTGGCCCCATCCACAGTAATCAAGGCTCACTAGACCCAGCACCAGCGCGGGTCACGCAATTGGCCGAGTGCCTGCTTTACATCATAAGCTCGGCTGGCGCTCAGCTGATTTTTTTTACGATAATTATTCCATATCGCATGCTCTTTCGGAGTAATGGCGTGAGACATTTTATACGAAACCCGCTGTCCAACCAGCAGTGTGTAGTATCCCTCGATACCAAATGGGCTAACCGGATGAATCAGCACTGATTTTGGCAGGACGCTCGGTCCATTCTCTTGATAGAACTCGACAAGTGCCTCGGCACCATGAATGGCAGTGTCTTCCTGGCATTGTCTCCAATAGGGAGACTTTATTCGCGTATTAAACTTATAATGAATCGCTAGGAAATCGCGGACGTCGTCCCACAAGCTTGCCATGTAGGTGTTATACATTTTCCTCATACTTTCTGTCGGCTGCTGGTCAGACTCCATGAGCGCATCGGTCAGCCCTTGGCTCTGGAGGCAAATCGTCATAAGTGCGGTGGCTTCCAAAGGCTCAACAAATCCGGCTGCGTTTCCAATCCCTATGACGTTATTCACCCATTGCCGCTGGTAGCGTCCGGTACGGAATTTCACAATACGTGTTTGGCCGGCTCGTGGGTTTTTACTGCGGAATTCCGCCTCAGCCTCATCGTCTGTGATATGGGCTGAACTATAAACATAGCCGCGGTTAATGATCGTCTCGTGATCGATGCGCCAACACCAGCCGGCATTCATCGTTTCCGCGGTGGTAAAGGGTTGAATGGGATCTCCTTCTTCCCGAGCCCAGCCTCCGACCACGGCACGATCAGAGAAAAGTGAGTCAGAATAATCAACGAACGGTTCCCCTAATTCTCGTCCCAGAAGTTCTGCATGAAATCCAGAAGCATCGACGAACATATCAGCAACTTCCTCTGTCCCGGTATCCAAGACAAGGGCGGCCACTCCACCATCTTCCCGCCGTCTGACGTCAGTTACCGTGGCATCAACGATAGTGACTCCGAAATCCCGCGAACGGGCTTCAAGATAGCCAACCAGCTTTTTATTCTCAAGATGGTAGCCAAAATGATTCACCACCTGCATGGCCCCGTTAGCCTGCCGCGCAAAGATCCGTTTTTCATCCATCAACGCAGATGAGAGATCGATGGATGAAAAATCATCATCGCAGTAATAGCCGTTATTCTTTGGCAGATCGTTATAACGATGATCAGTTTGAGGGGTGAACGTATAATTAAACGATTCCCGTGGACCCCATAGATATCGGATGCCTAATTTCCAAATCGGCTGAGCCTCGGCGAAAAATTTCTCGGGTTTAAGGCCGAGATACTCGTGGAAATGCTTGGGAAAATTTGGAGTAGTTCCCTCACCCACCCCGATGATGCCGAGGTGAGGGCTGCGAATTACCGTAACTTGAAGTCCAGGAATTTTGCGCTTGAGGGTGAGCGCTGCAATAAAACCTGCGCTTCCACCGCCAAGAACCGTAATTTTTTGGATGATTGCCATGACACTGCTGAAGGGCCGTCTAGGACTGAGGGACGGCCATTTACCTCTAATTAAAAACACCCTTCCATGCCTTGGAAAGGTGTTTTCTAATTCTTCTAATAAGCCAGTTTTTTACGCTTGGCGACGTGTGCGACGTGTGCGACGCGCAAGCAGGCCAAGCGCACCTAAGCCAATGAGGATGGCCGACGATGGTTCAGGGATGACGCTGAATTGAACTCCTGCGAGACCAGCTCCACCTCCAGACATCGTAAGAGTGACACTGCCACCTACCGCAGTGAGATTGGTGAACGCATGTCTCGTACTATTATTCGTAAAAGTTGCGGTATTTCCGGCACCGACAGCGTATGAAACAGACGTGCCCAATGTATCATTTAAGGCGAAGGTTCCAATTGGGGCAGCGTTGTCAGTCGCTGTGTAAATGACCATGTCAAACAGTGAGCCGCTCGTAAATCCCGAAAATGTCACAGTTCCACTTGCTGCGGCACTCGCTTTCATGAAACCATAGGACATCTGCGCGTTCCCAGACGCTCCAACAGTTCCGCCGGCATTCCAAGTATCAGCACTGAGCCATGCTGCGGTAATGCCAGATAAGGATCCCGTGCTCGATACTAGGTTAGGGATCGAAGCAGCAACGTTGTTGCTATTAAATGCATTATTCCAATTTTCCTGAGCAACGATCGTGCCGGCAGTGGACCCTGCGATAGTGGTTGCTGCAAGGTTTGCTGCTCCATTACCTTGGAAGTTAAGGGCTACCAAAGCCGCATTGGCCATGGGTGACAGAAGGGCGAGGGATGCTAGGGTTCTAAATGTCGTATTCATTGGGGTATTTATTTTTATTGGGGCATTTGTTGTCGTAATCATCGTTCGCCTACCGATTTTTAGCAGACTTACAAATAACTAAGACGGCATCCAATCTTAGGACGATGTTTAAATCAATGAAAAATTTTACAAAAATTCATCAGGTAAGAAGAATCGCGGTTTGATCACACGGAAGACGGGCATCCCATTATTGATGCGGCTGGAGGTAGAGAAGGGTCCATCGATTTCAGAAGGAAAAAATAGGGAATTTAGTCACCTGCCCACCACTCCCACCTCTTGGACCAACCATCATCGCCAAGACGCCCCAGCAACGGCTTGGTGCAGGAATGTTCGAGCTACTGAGGGATATTTTTTGGATGACTTGAAAAAAAGTCCGGCTTGTGACCGTTCGACAGAGGGAATCCATCGCGCAGCCAGTGCCGTGGTAATGCCGCCGCTCCCGCTTCGGATAAATTGAACCCACCCAGTTCCAGTGTTTCAATTCCGCCAGTCGATGACTTCGAAGATTGGCGAAGCAACTCTGGATCTTCGAGATCGAAGTAATTGATCGAATCCGAGGATACGAACTCACGCGCCAAAGTCGTTTTTCCACATTGCCTTGGACCCAACAAGGCCGTGACCCGACTCCGCCGCAGGGCCGTCTCAATCTGAGTTCTTACCCCTTCACGGAAAAAGCATTGTCAAACTTCACCATGAAAATCGAATAGTGAAAGTAGAAATTTCATGGTAATATTTGGGCGAGAGAGTCGAAGTTCCGCTAGGCTGAAGTGACCATGAGAAACCCATTGTAGTCCAGCGAAGGCTCCCAAAGGTGACATTTATACCGGATCTCAGATCACGCTCTGGAACAACCATCCGTTAGGAATCATCCAACACTCCGGCAATATCCAGCCGCCGCGGGGACCGTTCTTGACCTCTGGAAACCCACACGCTTTTACCGCCATCTCGCCTCTTGATTTCTTTCGGCTATTTCTTCACCCGGATTCTGCGGTCTGGTCGATTGCGCTTGAATCATCCGGCGGGACTCACCGACCGCAGGCAGGGTCCGAATCCTCGCGGAAATCCGTAACCTCGGCGGATCCTATTTATCCAGCCCCGGGCAGCAGATTCTCGTTCTCAGCGAGCGACTTCCCGGCGGCGACCCCACAATCCTCCCTCAGCAGGACTTTACCAGTCTCGCTACGGGAGCAAATCTCTCCCTAACCATTGAGAGGGAATGGTCATCCGTTATCGAGCCTCCCCGTGAATACATTCTATCGATCACATACAGTCCCTCCATCGCGAGCGATGGAAACCCGACCATCGACGACTGCCACCTGCAAAACAACAGCCGAACCTTGATCGGCAGCGAGTGGACAGGGTCAGTGGACAGGGTCAGTGGACAGGGTCAGTGAAAGCGCCGGGATAAATCGGCTTGGAATAGAGAATGAAAGAGTCTTACAAAGAACAACCAGCCATTGACTTTGGGCACAAGCCCTACGCTGGGAGCGGTGACGCTCCGGGTGTAGCATCCTCCTTCGCCAATGCTACGGGAGGACAGGTCCTCCTTCGCCACCTAATTTGCCGAGGCTACGAAGGTCAAGAAGGCTACGGCAGGACAGGTGGGTGCGTGGAGACGCAGGCCAGCCATTGAGCTGCAAAATCAGTAATCCCGTGTGCCCACATTGTACTGACAGGGGGAAGGCAACATCGTCCTCACCGCCACGGCAAGGCGAGGGTGGACACGGCGGAGTCGGAGACCCTGAGCATGTGTCTAAATTCCAAGCGCGAGAGCCGGGATCTCCTGTTGG
>Ga0335395_10000525_pt1 | contig 23923 bp, 21 predicted proteins | sample MAT02_FD_205744 | JGI IMG/M metagenome (GOLD analysis project Ga0335395, IMG submission 205744) | Freshwater microbial communities from Lake Fryxell liftoff mats and glacier meltwater in Antarctica - MAT-02 (spades assembly) (version 2) ...
CGGCGGATCGTGAGAGTATTAAAAACACTCACAAATCCACGAATCCATGGCGAGACCATGAATGCCTCATCCATCACAAAGCGCACCGGCCGATGACATGCTGCGGAGATGAAGAACGCATCCGCGAAAGTGACATGATTCGGCAAAAGCAGCACCCCGCCCTTCTTCGGAATCCGCTCAGGATGACTCACTCGGATGCGATAAACCACACGCAGCAGCGCCACCCCCACGAGGCGAATCACATCGGCAGGTGAGTTGCGCAAAAAATGCAGGCTAATCGCCCCGCACATCAGACCCACGAAGCCCATCTGCAAGGCAAAGCCCACCGCCGGGCTCAGCCCCAATTGGCGCGCGCCAATTTCAAAAAGGGCGATCATTGCCACAGCGATCATCCCGGCAAAGCAATTTTGCAAATTCACCGCTGCCTGCATTTCCCCGCGTTTGTCCGCCGCGTAATTATCCTGAAGCCACGCATTGAGCGGTGCCAGAAAGACCGCCGCACAGAACGCGAGCAGTGCCAAAGTGATTAGGAAAGACCAGCCGCCCGGTGTGAGGAACGCGAGCGTGAGCGCCACCACCATCATCGCGAATCCGGCCAGTGGCACCCACCCGAGTTCGATGCGTTTGCGCAGAAGCATTGACGCAAAGCCAAATCCCACCGCCATCCCAAGCGAGGCGGCAGCCATGAATTCAGACGAGAGTGTGCCGAAGCCTTCGCCGCCACCCGTCATCGATTTTGCCACCTTGACCGACCAGAGATTGATAAAAGCGGCGAATCCCCAGAAAAACGCCACGCCAAGGGAGGCCCGCCGCAGTGCCTGCAACCGCCACAGCCGCGAGAGATGGGTGAAGTGACTGAAAATTAAAGTCCCCGTGAATTTCACCGAACCCTGCGCCGGCACTCGCGGCACCAAGAGCGCTAAAGCCAGCGCCGGGACTGAACAAGCGGCGAGAATCAACAGCGGTGTGTAGGCAGCTTGCCACGCCGCCTCGGCACCGCCTCCTTGACCAGAAAAACGTCGATCAAACAACCAGCCCGCCACGATCTGGCCGACTAGGATCGCCAGCATCGCGGTCATTTGTTGAATCCCTGAGGAAAAGCCCAGGTGCTTGGAGCCTAGAAGCTCCTTGTTACTGCCAAATTTGGCCGGACTATAAAAAGCGGATTGCACCGCAAGTGCGAAAAACCCCGCCAACGCCATCGGCAGGTTGCGAAACCAGACCGCCCCGCAGATCCAGCCGAGAATGACCACTTGCGCGATCGCGGCACCCAGCATCACGCTGCGCTTTGAAAATCGATCACTCAGCCAACCTGCCACCGGAGCGAATAACACAAACGGCAGCGCGATCATCAGACCCGCCCATGATTCTGTGGGGAAGCCCACTGCCACCACTCCTGCCAGCGGAATCAGGGTGAACTGAGCCATTTTATCGTTAAACGCGTTTTGCGTCTGCTGAACGATCATGCTCCAGAATCCCAACCATTGGCGGCGGGCTGGTTCATTTTCCGGCTCTTCAAAAGTCATTTGTGGCACAGGCTAGAACTTCGACTCCATCCCGGCAAGTCTGACGCTTCATCGCTGAAAAGAATAAGCGCCGCTCCCCCCCCCGGAAGAACGGCGCCTGGATTCCTGGGCAGCCGATAAACGGCACTCGGGAAAATTTCTATCAGTCGTTGCTGACAAGAAGAGACTCGCTCAGAACTTGAATATCCGCAATAGGCTAATTGCTTTTATTTTCGTAGGCAATTCTACCTACGTAATTCCACTTACTCCACCAAGCCATGGCGCATTGCGTAGCGGGTGAGCTCGACATTCGATGTGAGGCTCATTTTCTCGGCAATTCGGCTGCGGTAAGTGGCCACCGTCTTCTCGCTCAGGGCCAGGCCGATACTGATTTCTTTGATCGTTTGTCCCATCGCGATGAGTTTGAGGACTTCTAACTCACGGTTTGACAAATTTTCATGCGCATCTGCATTGCGATCACCAATGACGGCTCCGGCTAACTGCTCGGCAAGGCTGGGACTGATGTATCGCCCGCCCTTCAGTAGTTTTTCCACTGCCGCCATGAGGGTTTCCGAGCCACTCGATTTTGAGACAAACCCCGAGGCCCCCAGCTTGAGCGAGCGCAAGCCATAATCTTTTTCTGCATGCCCGCTGATCACCAACACCGGCAGGCTTGGCTTTTCACGCTTAATGTCTTGGATCATTTCCAGACCACTGCGGCCCGGCAGACCGATGTCTGCCATCACCAAGTGCCACTCCTCATTAATCGCGAACTGTAAGCCAGTCTTGGCATCTTCCGCTTCGCCGATTTCCACGCCTGTGAAACGCTCCTTCAGCAGCGCAATCATACCGCCTCGGATTAGTTCATGATCATCAACGATTAAAATTCTCAAAATGACTTGGTTGTAGTGTTTGGATTTCAGCGAGAGGGGAATCCGCTAGGGGCCTAAGCTACTGCAAGAATTGCAGGTATTGGAACTTTTTTTGCGTTCATTTCAACTAACCATCGCAAACTGTGGTGCCAATACAATGCTGGTTTGACTCGCTGGCTGCCGCTGCCTGTTCTCAGTCATGCCATCCGAATCCCACCGACTCGCGCCGCTCCAGCAAATCATGCTGCGGGATTCTCTCGCGGGCGGCGCAACGGGTGTGAATGTTGAACAATTGGAAATCGTATTTGAAACGCCCATTAAAGCCTCACAAGTGGCGGCAGCATGGACGATGACGGTCGCTCAGATCGAAGTCTTGCGAATGGCCTTCATACTCGAAGATTTTGGCCCCAGCCACTGGGAATCGGCTGCGATTTTGGCATCAATCACCTGCCCGGATCAAGCTCCTGCGAATTTCGAACAATGGATGAAAACGGATCGATGCACGCCGCTTCTGCATTCTGCCACCACCCCATGGCGCACTGTTTACTGGGAGTCCGAGGGCCGCCTGGTGTGGACGTCTCACCACGCGCTAATCGATGGGCGCTCGATCACTGCAGTCATCCGGCAGTTTCTCCAATGCCTGCTGGGAAATCTCCCGCCGCCAGCGCTTGCCATCACCCATTGGACGCCACCTGATGAAGCGATGCTTGCGAGGGCGCAGGCATATTTTCAGGAAAATTTCTCCAATCTCCCGCTCGGCGAATCACCTCCACCGATTTTTTCATTTTCCCAATCCACGCGGATTCTCGGCCGTGCATGGGTGGAAGCCTTGAAATGCGTTGCCACGGATCTCGATGTCTCGCCTGCCATGCTACTGCTTTGGACGTGGGGCCAGGCCGTCGCGCGGGTGGCAGGGATGCCGCATGCCATCGTCGAGCAAGTCCGCTGCGGCCCACCCCAGCCGGGACGATTGGGATTTTCCATGAATACCTTGCCTCTGCTCATCCCACGTTGCAACGATGGGAAGAAGACGCGAGCGGTCATTCAAAGCCTCCGCCGTCAGGTGCTTGGCCTGCGCCAAATCGAAGCGCTATCGCCTCTGGAGCATCCTGCCATCATCTGCGCACTGACCTCTGAGGTCTGGTCCAGCGTGATCATGATCGAGACCTCTACATTAGAAAATCTCGCCGCCACTCAGCCAGCCGTCCGCACCATCACACTCCATGAGAATCCGGCGGAAAGTTTAACCGCCACCGCCTTGCTCTCCGCTGAGCTGCGTTTAGAAGTCGAAGGACTTGCGAGCGCTGAACTGTTAGAAATGTGGGAACAATGCCTTACGCAGCTCACTGCGGTGAGGTCCTGATGAAATAACGGACTGATTTCGTAGGGTGCAGGGCATGGCGGATGCAATCCGCCGCCACGGCTCTTAATCGTGGCGGCGGATTGCATCCGCCATGCCCATCCCTCTCTTCCTAACCTTTACAATAGAAGAGCCATCCAGTCATTATGAGGAATCGCTGGTTTATGACTTGACCGGCGCATTGCTGCATTGCAGCATTGCCGCATGACCAGCATCCCAGTATCGAAGCGAGGCACGATCACTTTGCCACCGGACATGCGGCGGAAGTTGGGGCTAGATGCCGTCGAAAACCCGATAATGCTAGTGGAGCTGAGGGACGGCGGGATTTTTCTGCAGCCTGCAGAAGCCCTCCCTGTGCGCGAAATTCCCGAGGAAACCTTGCGGGGCTGGATTGAGGAAGATGAAAAGGATGCAGAGAATTTCTGGAGAAAGGCCGGAAAAGCGTGAGGATTTTTCTGGATAGCAGCGTGCTGCTTTCCGCCTGCGGTTCGGGGAAATCACTTTCCAAGCTAATCACGGAAATCGCAGACGACCGGGCTTGGCGTTTGATTTCTGCCAGCTACTGCCTTGCGGAAACGAGCAGGAACATCAGAAAACTCGGAGAAGAAGCGGTCCTGAAATGGCCGGAATTGCAGTTCAAGGTCGAGTGGGTTCCTAACGCCCTCACCAGCAGGAAGCCGCTGTTGCTGACTGCCTCCAAAGATAAGCCGGTGCTGATCTCCGCTTTGGCCGCAAAGTGCGCAGTGCTACTGACCCTGGACAAGGGCGACTTCGGGATCATACTCGGGACGACGGTTTACGGAATGTTGGTGAGCACGCCGCGCGATTTTTTGATCAGAGAGGGACTCGGTTGAATCGCCTCGATTGTTGCACGGAAAGAGCAGTGTGTGAACAGGCCCATTCCTTTGTCATGTCCCTATGCCACTTTGGCGGCATTTTTCTTCGCCAATTGCTCATCCCGGATTCCGCCGATGAAGAGCAATACCGCAGCGATGCAAATGCAGGAATCCGCGATATTGAACACAGGCCACCAGCCACCACTGCTGGGCACGATTTTATCGTAAAGCGGCAACTTCACCGACACGAAGTCCACCACGTAGCCTTCTGATAAACGTTTCCAAAAGCTGGCATCGGCATACTCGGTGAGGAGGAAACCTTGCACCAGCCGGTCCGTGAGATTGCCGAAAATTCCGCATAGCAAAAACGCCACCGCGACTTTTGATACCGGGTGATCGAACACTCCTTTTTTCCAAAAGATCCGGACCATCGTCAGAGCAATGAGCGGCACGAACAAAAATACCACCGGTGCCCACGCCGTGCCATTGCCGAAGCCAAAGGCCACGCCTTGGTTATGCACTCGCACGAGGTGGAAAACATTCTCGATCACGGGCAGCACAAAAGCATCCGGCGACCATGGCGGTGGAAATTTCCAGATGGTCCAGAACTTGGTAAGTTGATCGAGAATGTAGAGCGGCAGAGTGAGGCAGAGAACGAGCTTTGGTAGGTTCATAATTAGGGGAAATTTTAATTAACAACTGCATCACAACGCTCACACAGGCCGCTTTCTAACAATGGCTCATGCTTGCGGCAGCGCGGGCACAGCGGCAATTCAGTTTTGCGTGCGGTGGCGGTGAGTTCCTCGCCAAGGGTGGCGGTGAGGCCGGCGATGATGAAGAACTCGGTGGCGAACTCGCGGTCGTTGAGCAAATCCAGCAAATGCGCATCGCTCGCGGGAATGGTGAGAGAGACGTCCGCCTCGTTGTTGCGGGTGAAATCTTTAGCCTGGATGCGGGCTTCGATGGCGGTCTGGATGGCGTATTTGATTTCGAAAAAACGCGTCGCTTGCGTGGTCGCCTCACCCGGCGCGAAGGCCGGATTCGGCTCGGGGAAATCTTGCTCATGCACGCTGCCGCTGGTGAAGCCGGCATGTTCCCACGCCTCGTCCGCCGTGTAGGCGAGGATGGGTGCCAGCAGCTTGGCGAGCGTGCTGAAAATCTCATGCATCGCCGCCTGCGAGGCGAGTCGGCGCGGGGAATCCGCCGCATCGCAATACATCCGGTCTTTGGTCGCATCAATGTAAATGGCGGAGAGGTCAGCGGTGCAAAATTGGTTGAGCGCATTGAAAACTTTGCGGAATTCATAAGCTTCGTAGGCTTTGCGACACTCAGCGGTTACCTCGTGCAGGCGCTCAAGAATCCAGCGATCCAGCAAGGAGTATGCTGGAGCGGCGGTGGAAACGAAACCATCGAGATTTCCTAACAGAATCCGCAGCGTATTTCGCAAGCGGCGGTAGGGCTCGGCCACTTGTTTGAAGAGATCCTCGCCGAAAGGGACTTCATTTTGCCAATCGACCGATGAGACCCAAAGGCGCACAATATCGGCTCCGTATTGGTTGTAGAAATAGGCGGCATCCGTGGGCTTACCGGCCTTCCCCGCATCTGACTTGGCGAGTTTTTTCTTATCCTTATCCACCACGAAGCCGTGCGTCATCACGGTCTTATATGGCGCGTGGCCACGGTAGCCGGTGCTGAGCATCAGCGAGCTTTGGAACCAGCCGCGGTGTTGGTCCGTCGCTTCAAGATAGAGATCGGCCGGGCAATGCAGCTCGGGATGGGCGTCTAACACGGCGGCGTGGGAGCAACCGGAATCGATCCAAACATCCAGCGTATCGCGGCATTTTTTTACCCCGGCAGGAAGGTCCAACAATGCGGCGAGCTCAGCATCGGATTTTTCAAACCAAATGTTGGTGCCTTGCTTTTCGACGAGCGCGGCGACCTTGTTGGCAAGCTCGGCGGAGAGGATGGTTTCGCCATTCTCATCGAAGAAAACCGGCAGCGGCACACCCCATGTGCGCTGGCGCGAGATGCACCAATCCGGGCGGGACTCGACGGTGCCGTAGATGCGATTACGCCCCCAGGATGGTAACCATTCGACCTTGTCGATCTCTGCTAGAGCTTGGCCACGCAGGGTATCCAGCGAGATGAAAAATTGCTCCACCGCACGGAAAATGATCGGCGTCTTGGAGCGCCAACAATGCGGGTAGGAATGTTTATAAACTTCCTGGCCTAGCAGGTGGCCGCTCTCGCTGAGGATCTCGATGATGCGGTTGTTCGATTTAAAAACATGCATGCCGACGAGTTCTTCAAGGCCCACTTCTGGGGTGAATTTCCCTTCGTTATCGACCGGGGAAAGCACGCCAAGGCCGTTTTGCTGGCCCGCCACGTAGTCGTCCGAGCCATGGCCGGGCGCGATGTGGACAGCCCCGGTGCCCGTCTCGGTGGTGACGAAGTTTGCGAGGATCAGCTTGGAAGTGCGCGGCAGAAACGGATGCTGGGCGAGCTGGCCATCAAGCGTGCGGCCTTTGATTTCCTCCAATGTCTCGGTGAGCTGGTAGCCGGTTTTTTGAGAAAAATCATCCACCAACTCGCGGACGATGATGAAAGTTTCCTCCTGAGTGCCATTGGAAAATTTCCCGACTACGTAGGTGAAATCCGGGTGCACCGCGATGCCCAGATTGGCGGGCAAGGTCCACGGGGTGGTGGTCCAGATGACCATGCTTGCGGAATGAATTCCGCGCTCCAATGGAAACTTGACGAAGATGGCCGGGCTTTCTTTATCGGCGTATTCCACCTCGGCCTCTGCCAGGGCAGTCTGCGCGCCGTAGGACCACTGCACCGGCTTTTTTGCCTGATAGATCGAGCCATTTTCCACCAACTTCGCGAAGACTCGGAGGATGCTGGCCTCGTAGCTGGGAGCCATGGTCAGATACGGGTTCGCCCAATCTCCGAAGATGCCGAGGCGGCGGAACGAGGCGCGCTGGATATCGATGAATTTTGAGGCAAACTCGGTGCAACGGCGGCGGATTTCCGCAGGTTCAAGCCCGGCCGTTTCCTTGACCACTTTGAACTCGATCGGCAGCCCATGGCAGTCCCAACCCGGGATGAATGGCGCGGCGAATCCGGCCATGGTCTTGGATTTCACCACCAGATCTTTGAGCAATTTATTCAAAGCTGTGCCCATGTGGACATCGCCATTGGCGAAGGGCGGGCCATCATGCAGAATGAATTCCGGGGCACCCTGCGCACGGCGGCAGGCAAGAATTTTCTGATAGAGATCTTGCTTGTCCCATGCTTCAAGGCGAGCAGGCTCGTTCTGCACCAGATCTCCGCGCATCGGGAAAGTGGTTTGCGGAAGAGTGAGGGTATCTTTGTAATTCGGTGCAGCAGCGCTCATGACGGGGCGCGGACGCTAGCAATGCCCGTGGGGTGGGTCAACCACTGGCCGCAAAGGATTGCATTCAAATTATTTCCCCCATCGCGGCACCAAAAGTAGCTGGTGAAATCACGGGATGATATTTCAAAAAAAGCTCACGGAGCGGCGAAATGCGTCGCCGTGAGGATGAAATGACAATCAAAGAGCCTTTTTCAGACACTCCATTGGCGCATCATCCGCATGGGCGGACGCGTTCCGCCCCTCCTTGGGTGCCCGCCGGTGGCTGATTGGCGTTTGGAAGGGACGAATCTTTGCGCTTTTCAGCCTGCTTGTGGTGGCCTAGTTTGCCGGGGTGTTTCAAATCGTCTTTAATGAAATCAGCGCGGCAGAACTTTCTCAGCTTGGCACTCTTGAGCAGCTTGAGCTGTTAGATGAGTTTAAGCTGGGCAAGGAGGATTTGGGAACTCTTAACGGCGAGCGCTTCGGCAAGATCGCGCGAGATGGACGGGTTTTGTATCGTTTCCGGGCGAAGGAGTATCGGTTTTATTTCGAGGTGAAAGAGGACTCGGTGGTCGTGCATCGGGTGTTACACAAGGGGACTTTTTCGGATTTCAAATTTCGTTCCAACCTACCCTTGGCGGAAGATGAGGCGTTGGCAAATTCCAAATATTTCTGGAATCTCATCGATGAAGGGCGCAATGCCCGGCGTTTGTGAAACCGCAAATGACGTTGTGTAAGATCGGATAGATTTTTCTTCCATCGCTCTTCATCCTCCGGCAGTCTCTGGGAATGATGAAATGGTTCATGTATTTGGTTTTGGCGGCTTTGATGGCAGGCAGTTGGATGCTTTACTCGAAGACGAGCGAAAAGATGACTGCGCTTCAGACACAGATCACTGTCGCAGAAGCAAAGGGAGACCCGGATGAATTACTTCTCAAGCTCAACGACGAGCTTCGGACGGTAGATGGCGAACGGACTTTTAACGGAATTTTGCTGACTTTTCTCGGTGCGGGGCTTGTAGGGATCTTCTTCGTGCTCACCGCCCTGCCCTTCTTTGCGCAGCGGCTCACCCATGCCGTGTATGATAGCGCGGAAATGGTGGAAAAGGACGCGATGCACGATGCCCGCTCCAAAATGGCGCAGGGCGACTATGAAGGAGCCATCGCCGCCTGCCAAGTGGCTGCCGCCGAGGATCCGCTTAACCGCCTGCCATGGGTGGAAATCGCGAAAATTCAAAAAAACAATCTCAACGATCCTAAAGCCGCCATTCAAACCATCCGGCATGCTCTTGAGAGCCAAGAATGGGAGATCAACGATGCTGCCTACTTCCTCTTCCGCCTTGCCGAGCTCTACGACGAAGTGGACCTCGATCGGGAGAATGCCAAAGCGATCATGCAGCAAGTGATCGATCAATTTCCAAACACCCGCCACTCGGCGAACGCCAATCACAAGCTGCACGAATGGAGCGTCAAAGAAGCTGCGGAAGAGGAACAACTCTTCATCGATCAACAGCGGGGGTAGGCTTGCAGGCCCTGTAATTTCAGCGAATCCTGCCCGATAAAGAACGATGCGCAGGATCGCCCCGTTGATCAAAAATTGGGTGCGGAATGCAGTGGCAAGGCATCCTCTTTTCGTCGCGGCTCTGGTGGCTGTGGCTTGCGTAAGCGGTGCTGCCCAAAATTTCGTTTACGGAATTATTGTGGCCGTGATTTGCGGACTGGCGGGATGTTTTTTCAAAAGCAGGAAACTGGGGGTCGCGTGGCTGAGCTGCGGCCTCCTTGCGGCGGGAGTGGTGACTGGGAGGATGCATTTACAAGCGACTAGCGAGCGCAAATTGCTCGCCACGGCCGGGGGCGAATTCAGCGCAAAGGTGTTGGCGAATGCCCGCGGAAATCACATTTGGAACGCTCCTGCCAAATTGCTCAGCGGACCACATGCCGGCGCCAAGGTGCGCTGGCGAGGCACAGGAGAGGTGCCCGTAGCAGGCGCGATCGTCCATGGACGCGGCAATTTCGGCCCACTTCCTGCCCCGGAAAACCCCGGAGAATTCGATCAAGCGGCGTGGCTGCGCAATCAAGGGATCTCCGCGGAATTCGATGCGTCCAATATTCCAGCCAGTGTAGAAACCGGCGATCTCGCACGGCTTGCGGCACGCACGCGAGCCGGCTTCCGAGCAGCTGTCACGCTGGGGCTTGAGGAGGACTCGGTTCAAGCCCGGGTGATCCGCGCAATCGTCATTGGTGAGCTGCCGCAAGACTCGGAAGTGCTGGTCGCCGCGTTTCGCAACAGTGGCACGCTTCACGCGTTTTCAGTAAGTGGCCTGCATGTGGCGATGGTCGGAAGCATCGCATGGGTGGTTTTACGAATGCTGCGAGTCCCCCGCCGCTGGGCCATCCTGATCCTGATACCCATGATTTTTGGTTACTCTTGGATCACTGGGAATAGCCAGCCCGCCGTCCGCTCAGCGTGGATGGCAGCGGTCTTCCTCGGTGCGTTCATTTTCCGGCGGCGGCCTGATTTGCTCAATGCGCTGGGTGCCGTTTTGCTCGCGGCGATGCTGTGGGATGGACGGTTGCTCTTCCAGCCGGGCGTGCAACTGTCCTACGGGGTGGTGGCCGCGATTTCCATCGGGATGGCATCGGCCACACGGATCTTCTCATGGATCGCCCGCCCAGAACTGCATCTGCCACTTGCAGAAATGAATCGCCGACAGCATTTCTCACTGCGAGTGCGTAGAAATCTCGCCTCATCCCTCGGCGTATCACTCGCAGCGGGAATCGGCTCCACCCCTCTCACTGCCTATCACTTCGGCCTAGTCACTCCCATTTCCGTGCTCGCGGGCATCGTCCTGATTCCGATGGTTTTTATCTTACTGAGTACCGCGCTGCTGGCCACCGCCTTCTATCCCATCGCGCAGCCGGTCACCCGCTTGATCAACCAATTGAATGGAAAAATCGCTGACATTACCGTCGCTACTGCCGAAGTGTTCGCTTCTATCCCCGGCGGTCATTTCCAAGTTTCTAAAACCCGCACGCCTCAGCTACTCATCTATAAGCTCGATCATGGTGCCGCCGCAGCATGTTTCTCCGCAGGCGGTCAAGGCGCTATGTTAATCGATTGCGGAGGCCGCTCTTCTTTTAAATATCGCGTAATGCCCTCTCTCCGCCGCCTCGGCATCACCCCGGATTCCGTCGTCCTCAGTCACCCCGATGGCGGCCACCTCGGCGGCGGCGCTGCCGTGTGGGAAGCATTTCCCATCCGCCAGGTGCTCCTCCCTGTGGAAATTTCACGTAGCCCGTCTTTCACATCATGGATTCAAAAAGCACCCACAGCGGGCATCCAAATCCTCCAAACCGCTACAACAAACACCCTCCCACTCCCCGATGGTGCCCGACTTGAAGTCCTCTACGCTCCAGACCCCCACGACCAAAATGCGCTTGCCGACGACCGCGTCGCCATCTTCCGCCTTCATTGGCACGGCTGGAAAATCCTCTTCACCAGCGATGCCGGAATCACCACCGAACTTGCGTTGTTGGAATCCGAAGTGGACCTGAGCGCCGATCTCATCATCGCCGGGCGTCACGATAGCGACCTCTATCTAACCGATCACTTCGTCGCCGCCGTCAATCCCCAAGCCATTATCCCTTCCAACGCCCGCTTCCCCGTCGAAGAACGGTTAGAAGTATCTCGCGTCGAATTTTGGAAAAGCCGTAACATTCACGTCATTGATCCTTTAGTATCCGGCGGCATGACCATCACTCACGATCCCGATGGAGGATTGCGCCTGCATGGCTTTCTGGATGATTCCACGCTGATCCTTCGCCCGCGTTGATCAATCTAACAAATCGGCTTCTTACCCCTCACCCGCCACATCTGTTTTCCCTCAGCTTCCCACTGCACTTGGAAACCCGTCTTGGGATAGAAAAAGGTATCTTCCTGCCACTCCAGCAGCTCGAATTTTCCAAACTTCTGAATCTTCTCCACCGCCCATCCGAAGTATTCTTCATGATCTGTCATGAAAAGAAATTCGCCCCCTGGTGCCAATGCTTTCCATACCGTCGCAAGGAAATCCAACTGCACCAAGCGCCGCCGCTGATGCCTAAGCTTCGGCCACGGGTCCGGGCATAACAAATGCAGCCGTGAGACCGATGCCTCCGGCAGAAGCCACTCTACCACGTAGCGGCTATCCAGCCTGAGCACCCGCGCATTATTTAACTCGCGCCGGGTGATCTTCTTACAAACTTTCCTGACCCGCCCCAGCAGCCGCTCCACCCCGAGGAAATCACGCTCCGGGTAATGCTTTGCCATCTCCATGAGAAACGAGCCATCGCCGCAACCGAGGTCCACCTCCAGCGTCCGCCCTTCCCGGCATACTTCATGCAGTTCCATCTTCCGGAAATAGTCCACCGGCACCATTTCACCCGCCATCGCCGCTCTCGGCAAAAGTTTCATCGTATCCATCGTATCCATCGTCACCGCCAGCCAACAGGAAACCCGCGGCTCCTTCAACTGGATTTCTCAAGCAAAGTAGCTGGCGCGTCTCGCCCTAGGCCAAAGCAAAGTAGCTGGAGCGTCTCGCCCCAGGCCGTTGCTGGGGCATCTTGCCCCCAGCCAAGGTTAAGTAGAAAATATGAACCAAACACATGCCGTGTATTTTGTTTCTAATGTGGGACGTCATTGTTAAACCAATGAAATTCTCCATTCTGCTCGGAGCAAGATGCTCCAGCAACGGCCTGGTGCGAGACGCACCAGCTACTTTTATTGGCGAATAGCCTACGTCTATTCTGATGTATCTTTCTTTTTGAAGTATAACTCCAGTTTACCGTCGTCCGAGGTCGTCCAAAACCCTTTGTCCGTTCTGTGGTATTCGATAAGATTACCATTAGAGCGTTTCAAAGTAACTTTATCAGATTCGATTTTATGAATACTGATATCCACAACTTTTTCTCCACCTTTGAATGTCGCCGTGATCTCTTTCTGTGAAATACTAAGTTCCATCGTGCCATACATGGGAAGGACAAGCGCTTGCAATTGGGCCAAGCTATCTGCTGGCTCCGCCTGATTGGCCATCGCTGAATTAGAACTTTCTATCGTAGCTTCCGTATCGAAAATCCACTTTCCCACGAGCCATTCAGGAAGTTGAGTCTGTGTGCACCCGGGAAGGACAACCAGCAGTAAAATAACTAGACTGGGCAGCGTGTGTTTAAAGTTCATCGTAAAGTGAGGCAGACCCGAAACTCCGACCACTGGGGAGCGAAACTAAGCTATGGTGGAGGGGTGCGAGAAAGAGATAGGAGATCATGGATTGGGGATCAAGCATAGAGTGGCGAGGGACCCGAATTTGGGCAGACGTAGCGGAAGGCTCCGTATGCAACGGAGTGGAGTGGAGTGGAGTGGAGTGGAGTGGAGTGGAGTGCGGAGCACGGAGCGGAGGCTGCCCAAATTCGCCGCTCCGGGGTCATGCGGCTTCTGGGGTTGCCGGTTTGGGATCGTCCCGAGGGCTTTGCGGGGTGGCTGGAGCGTCTCGCCCCAGGCCAAAGCAAAGTAGCTGGAGCGTCTCGCTCCAGGCCAAAGCAAAGTAGCTGGAGCGTCTCGCTCCAGGCCGTTGCTGGGGCATCTTGCCCCCAGCCAAGGTTAAGTAGAAAGTATAAACCAAACACATGCCGTGTATTTTTTTTCTAATGGAGGAGGTCATTGTTAAACCAATGATGAAATTCTCCATTCTGCTCGGAGCAAGATGCTCCAGCAACGGCCTGGTGCGAGACGCACCAGCTACTTTTATTGGTATGTTTATCAGCATGCATCACAAGCTGAGTTTGCGCTTACGCAGTGATCGCTTGGTGCCGTCTCTCCGCCTCCGCCCAACATTCGCTGGCGATTTGCCAGTAGAGCAGTGTCTGCTGCCAGCGGTCGCCTTCCTCATGAACGATGCCCTCAGCATCTTGGAAAGTCCGGGCGTAGTTGATGCTCGACGCGAGTAGGTTGTTCATCCCCAACGGGGATACGGATTTTAGCCCAAGGTTGCCGGAGCAGAGCGGATGCTACCCTGGGTCCTAGTCGCAGTTTTTTCCAACGCCGAAGGGGGTCCAGAGCCTCCGGCGGTGTCGCTTCGCTGCGACGCAAAAAGGCGCGGGAGATGAGCTCCCGCGCCTTTGTCATTTGGAAATGAGATTTGTTACGCTGCAGTCGATCTGCGGCGACCGAAGGCCAAGGCCAGTCCGCCAAGACCCACGAGGAGCGTGGTGGAAGGTTCTGGGATGACGGCTACGAAGTTTTCTTGGTCTGTGCCGTCGTAAGCGATGCGGATTGAGTCTAGCTTATTTACATCCGTTCCGCGGATACCAACGGTGATACCGTTGAGGAAGACCCCGCTGCTGCCGCTGGTGCGAAAGGGGTCGGGAGCGTTCGCGGTGCTGAAGTCCTGATTCGAGAAGCTAACTTGGGCCGCGCCCAAAGACGCGATGGAGGAAACGTCGGTCGGGTTAAACCAAACATCAAGAATGTCTGGTGCGCCTACTGCTGCGTCGATGGTCGTTCGGCCTACAATCAGATAAGTGGTGTTGGCAACGAGATTGGCACCAAGAAAATTATTGGAGACGGCAACGAAAGGATTGGTTGTGTAACTAACTAAGCCGTTAACTGAGAACCTACCTGCCGTTACGCCGACGTTGAATTTACCGGTATTGAACATGTCGCCAGCGGCGAGTCCGAATGGGCTGAAGAGAGCGTTGTTTCCACCTGCAGTGGATGCCATGTTCACCATGAAGCTGAACCAGACCGTCTCGCCATTTCCAATCGTAGGTTGAGCGATCGCGCGTGTGCTGTTGTTATTAGCTAAGCCGCCGTTGTAGGTGTTGTTGGAAGCGGCACCGTCATTAAGGCCAGCAGCGTCGCCGGTATTGGTGTAGCCCGTAACGGATGAGGTGAGGTTGGCATTGGTGTAGCCGTGAGCAGTAGCGCCAACATTCACCCAGCCACCCGAGAAGCCGGAGCCTCCGTTTTGGCCGCTGAACGGGATAGAGCTGGAACCGTAGTTATCGAAGTTTTCGACAATCACGGTCAAGGCTGCTTGGGAGGTTCCCGCCAAGGCGAGCAATGCTACGGAGTTGATGAATAGATGTTTCATAGCGGAGGTTGTAATATGGGATTTGGTTGAATTTTTTAGGCGAAGATCGGATGAATTCGGCGATTTATTCAACTGTTCAGGGATTGCTTAGCTCCATTGACAAACCATTGGAAGACAAATTTTTGTCTTTTTAGTGAACAGTTAACCCTGAACGTCGATTATTGGAGGCGATTGGGCCATTTGCCAAAAGTGCGTTCGTTTTTAAGATAAGAAATTTTGACCACAGAGAGCACAGAGATCACAGAGGTTGGAATTCAAGCGGTGAAGTTTTGTTTTTACGCACGGACTTTAGGCAATTGGTCTAATCCCCAACGGGGATACGGATTTTAGCCTTGGGTTGCCGGAGCAGAGCGGAGGCTACCCTGAGTTCTAGTCGCAGTTTTTTCCAACGCTGAAGGTGTTGCGTCCATGCCCGCCAGTTCTTCCGGCCCCGACGCAACCGCGTTGGTGTTGGGGGATTTTTGTATCGTTGTCCCGGGGTAGGCTTCACTGCGTTGCGCCAACCCCGGGGCTGAAATACCTAACTCCGTTGGAGTCGAAGTTCCGCCTCCGCCCAGCATTCGCTGGCGATTTGCCAGTAGAGCAGTGTCTGCTGCCAGCGGTCGCCTTCCTCATGAAGGATGCCCTCAGCATCTTGGAAAGTCCGGGCGTAGTTGATGCTCGACGCGAGTAGCTCGGGAGCGAAACAGAAGTAATCGCCGGGGCGGGCAGTTTTCAGGAAACCCACGAAACTGCGGATCCAGAATTCGCGGAAATGCTTCACATGGGTCGCTTCGAGATCAGTCACCTCGATCTGCATGCAGCAGGAATCCCCGATGCGGCCGTGAATGAAACGGACTCGCTCCAGCACCGGCGCGAGGAAATCGAGTTTCTTTTCGAAATCGCCGTAGATCATTTCATGACCCGTGTAGTAATGCGAGAAATCGCCGTTGAAACGGATCTCGGGATTGCGCTCCACCCACTTGACGGTGCGGTAGATGTCCTGAGTCATGGTGGCGCGATGCGTTTCTACAAAAATAGGAAATTGATGTTTCTCGGCTGCTGTGACAATTGCTTTTGCGTAGTCATCCATTTCGGAGTCGGATTCAAATCCTGTGCCAACATGGAAAATTCCGCAGCCATAACCTGCGTTTTTGAGTTCTACAACTTTCTCATCCACCTCCGCTGTGGAGTCGAACCGGCCGCCGCCGGTCCAGGCCAAATCTGCCTGACGACAAATTTCAGGGTTGCCCCAGTTCAGGCCTTCGATGCCGTTGGCGCGAAGAAATTGATAGCAGGAAAGATCGTCTTGCGATGGAAAAACTGGGAACGAACTGTGTGCGGGAAGATCAGAAATCGAGCCGACATTCAAGTCGAACCGCAGGCGAGGTGGATGGCTGCTGCCATCGTTGGAGTTGGGAATCATAGGTAATTGTTTGTTTGGCCAAGTAGATGGATGGGATGCATGCCAGCAAGGACGTAGCCGTTGTGACTGCGTCCTTTTATCAGCAAACATGCACAGCGCAAATCAATGAGACGGCTTGAGACCTACGGGGCGGCGACTGTAGTCCGCCTCGCCTCTAACGACATACACCATCGGACGATCCACGATAGGGAGATCTTCATTCCCGGCGGTGCCATTGGCATCCACATACTGCATGAAAAACGCGCGGCGTGCCTGATCTGTGTGATTGAGTTTGGAGCGATGCAGCGTGAGGCCAGTGAATGCCACGCCTTCTCCGGCCTTCATGATCGCAGGGATGCCGTCGCCTTCGATGGGGACTTCCATGTGCCAGCTATCGGCTGATTTTTGTTTGTGAGGTAAAATTCCATTCAGGTGAGACTTCGGAGCCACCCATACGCAACCGTTTTCCTCGTTCACATCATCGAGCGGAATCCAGATGGTCATATTGTTTTCCGGGAGGACTTTGGAGTAGCCGTTGTCCTGATGCCACGGGAACTCAGATTTTCCGAGGTTGGCATCCGGGAACTTGGTCACAAACTGGGTGTAAATCCAAGCGAGGTTCTGTCCGAGCACTTGCTGCACCAGCGGCAGGTGCGGCCCATTCATGCCGAAATTCCGCACAGGCTCGGAATACGCAGACATCTGGCTGCGGAAAAGCGTGGGCGGATTTGGCTTCGGATCATCGTAATGCAGTGGGCGGGCGCGGAATTTTAACTCCTCTTCACGGAGTCGGGCGATGGTTTCATCATCCATGATTTTACCGAGCATGCACCAGCCCTCCTGGTTGTATTGATTGATCGCTTGTTGAGTAAGTGGTGTTGGTTGCAACATAGGTTTTGAATATTGCCGAGGGCGGCGTAAATGTCTTTTCATCGGCTCGCATTTTGTGATCACTTTCCATTGCCATGCGCGCCGTTGTCCAAGTTTTACCCGTGCCCACTGCCTTGGAAGGAGCGGTGTGGCATCATCGCCATACCTCCGTGCGACCCATTCCGCCGCACCGGCATGAAGAGTTGGAGCTGAATCTATCCGTCCGCGGCAGGGCGGCTTACCTGCTGGAGGATCGCCGCTACGAGCTCTCGCGCGGCAGCTTGGTGTGGCTATTTCCCGGCCAAAATCATGTGCTGCTTGAGCAATCCAAGGATTATGAGATGTTGATCGTCGTTTTTCGGCCCAAGCTCGTGCGGGCAATCTCTAAAAATGAAGCATGCCAAGTGCTCAGGCAGGCCAAGCCCAAAAGTGATTTCTGCAAAGTCCTGGGTGAAGCTCCGGCGGGTAGATTGGCCGCCTTGGCAGCGGAATTGTGCAATGCGATGGACGATCCACCGCGCTTCAATGCCGGCTTGAGTTATCTACTCTTGAGCGCGTGGGCAGAACATCGTCAATCGGGTGGAATTATTCTGGGAAAAGAAGTGCATCCCGCAGTGGAGCGCGCTGCAGCGGTGATCCGCGAGGATCCTACGTTGGACGTGGGAGCTGTCGCACGAAGGGCAGGATTGAGCGCCTCGCGTCTTGGGTTTTTGTTCCAAAAACAAACCGGACTTTCCTTGGTGGACTTCCGCCACCGCCAAGGACTGGAGCGCTTCCGCGTCTATTATGGCGATGGGAAACGACGCACTTTATTGGAAGCGGCGCTGGAGGCGGGATTTGGCAGCTATGCCCAATTTTACCGGATTCACCGCCGCCTCACCGGCCGCTCACCATCGGGGCTTTGAACCGCCCGCAGGAAAATGAGATAATGCTTTCCATACCGTCGCCAGACAACAGGAAACCCGCGGCTTCTTCAACTGGATTTCTCAAGCAAAGTAGCTGGAGCGTCTCACTCCAGGCCAAAGCAAAGTAGCTGGCGCGTCTCGCTCCAGGCCGTTGCTGGGGCATCTTGCTCAACGCTGTCAGGTTAAGACTTTTTTAACCGCAGATGGACGGGATAAACACAGATGAAGAACACAGATAGAACAAAAGAAATCGAGTTTTCTGCAGGATCTTATCCCTCTTTCATCTGCGTATATCCTGTCAATCTGTGGTTTGATTGCTCCAAATTATTGCTTAACCGGACGGTATTGGGCATCTTGCCCCCAGCTAAGGTTAAGTAGCTGGGGCGTCTCGCTCCAGGCCGTTGCTGGGGCATCTTGCCCCCAGCCATGTCTTCAATGGTCGTAAAGAAGCGCAATAGGCACGGGAAGTCATTGACCAGATACATGCCGTGTATTTTGTTTCTAATGCGGGAGGTGATTGTTAAACCAATGATGAAATTCTCCATTCTGCTCGGAGCAAGATGCTCCAGCAACGGCCTGGTGCGAGACGCACCAGCTACCTTTATTCGTTGTCCCGGGGTAGGCTTCACTGCGCTGCGCCAACCCCGGGCTGTAATACGTAACTCCGTTGGGGTTGAATGCCTCTGACCACACCTCTCAGTTACAACTGTCGCTACAGGCTCGCTGGACGATTACGAAGAATTTTGGTGGTGACCATTGATTCAGGTGCCCCGTCCACCCACACGCCCTCGATCCTCATATGTTTGGCGCAGGCGGGCACCCCCACGTCGTTGCGGATTAAATGCGCCGTAAGCATATCCACCGCCGCCCGGCCCAGCATGCTCCTGCGCTGATCGATCCCGGACCATCCAGCCACGTCCGATGCCAGGTTCAAATGCACGAGCTTGGTATCTCCCAGAACTTTGATGCCGACGCTCCTGATTCCGGCCGCCACCTCGGAGTGACTGCAAATGACGGCATCCGGCCGGTGTTTTCTAGCCCACGCTTCCACTTGCGCGGTCTCATCGCTAAACAGGATCGGCACCCGCTGCGCGGTTGGTAGATCCATCTGACTTCTTAGAAACCCCGAGCTGTAGCCACGTTCGCTCTCATGCTCGAAATACTTGGGGATCGCTAAGCCGATCCTTTTACGACCTCCTTCCCTCAACTTCTCGAATGCCAAATGTATGTTATAGAGAGCATCGGGATTCACCGTGTGGTGCTCATAAATGGTCTTCACCCGTATGGTCGAGTGCTCCACAAAGTGGTGATGCCCGCCGATGCAGACCACCGCGAAGCCATCCCATGGCTGCACCAAGTGCTGCGCTCGGTTGAGACTGGGAAGGATAACTCCGGCGATCCCCCGCGCCCGTAAAATTTTTTGGATTTTTCTCACATTCTCCTCGGGTTCCTCCACCCGGATCTCAGGAAACCAGATCTCATCCAGCTCATAGCCCAGTTCCCGCGCCCGCCCGTGCGCTCCCTCCCACAGAGGTTCCGTCCAAGGCTTCCGCCAAAAGTCCTTTTCCGGATGATCGTTGAGCCAGCCCAAGGTAGCGCGAAATGCCGCCGGTTTTTTTGACCGCACCGACGCTTGATAGGCGGATAACAGCGGGTTTGGCCGATGCCCCATCTCCACCGCAAGCTGCTGGATCCGCTCACGCACCGGGGCCGAAATCCTCGGGTCGTTCCGCAACGCCAGCGAGACCGTCGCCACGGATACCCCCGCTTTCTGTGCGATGCTTCTACACGTCGGGTTAGGCTGCTCTGCGCTCATTTAACCTGTTAAACCACATGCCTATTGTTTAACGCAAGGAATTTATGAACCTGTAGCGTCTGATTCATTCAGGCTTAACCCCAAAAAGACATCAACCAATCGATTCTATGAAAAAATCACTTCTATCCCTCCTCGGCCTCGCAGCCACCGCTGCTCTCGGCACCTCCGTCGCCAATGCGGCTACAACATATAACTTCGACGTCAGCCAAGCAGATTATAACGCGAACTTCATCGGCCCGGCAGCCGCTAACGCGAATTATTCCGCCGCGTGGCAGGCTGCGGGTGGCGTATTAAATTCCGGCAGCCTCGACGGCGACGCCAACCAACGCACGGGATATTACGGAACCACCGTCGGCCAGTTTGTGAATGTAAACGACAGCTACTTTGTCTCAACTCGCGCTTTAATTAACACGTCCGTAACCTCGACTGGATCAAATCTTAGAGTCGGCTTTCAGATGGACCCCACCCTCTCGCTCACTGGCGGAGGCTTCTTCGCAGCCCAATTGCAAACCACAGCGCATAGTGGCGGTAATGCCACCGCAATGAACATCGGCTTCGACTCACGCAACAATGCCGCTGGCACCTCAATTGCTGCGGCCGATACCAGCTTTGGCGTCACAATCGACGATCAATGGTATGAGCTAAAGCTTACCCTCACCTATCAGGGCTCCAACAATTTCATCGGTGTTGTTGATCTCCTTAGCTGGGGTACGGATGGCAATACCGGCGGCACCTTGGTGGATACCTTTACCACCGCATCCATTTCCCGCTCCAGTATGGTAGGCACCAACATCTTTGGTGGTTTTCAATCTTCCCAAAACAACGCAGGTTTCCGTACAGAAACAATTGACCAATTCAGCATCATCCCCGAGCCAAGCACCACGCTTCTCGGAGCGCTCGGAGTGCTTGCTCTGCTCCGCCGCCGCCGCGCGTAAGTGGATGGGATTCAGAATTGGAAGCTACTCCCATAGGAGGCTCTAAGTTTCATAGGTAAGTATTTTGGGGGTCGGTTCAGCGATGAGCCGGCCCTTTTTTGGCGGATGATAGCGGCGATCACATGACTTACCGGCAATGTCTCACAAGCGCTTGTAATTTTCTGGTGAGCAAATCTAACTCGCTCCCATGCCGATTTTAATCCGCTCTGAATTTCTCCTTGGTGATATGCTCGTGCGCTATCAAGCGCCTGAGCACGATATCAACGCCGTTGGGCTTTGTTTATTGCCCGCCGCGATGGCCTCTGCGGTGGTGACGCCGCGCGAACATCTCGATGCCCCGGCGGTCGCGAATCTGCCGGCGAGCTGGCTGCCGGTGCGGGCATGGGAAGTGGATCCGTTGATCCACGTGCATAGGCTCGACGATGCGGCAAACGGTGCGTATTCCCAAGGCCGGACGCTGCGGGGCGGGCCATCGACGCAGGCGCTGAAATGGGTGAGCCAAGAAGTTACGACTGAAAATGGACGCACGATGATTCAAACAATCCTCGCGGATGGCCGGGGCTTGGAATGCGTGCATGAGTTGATTCACGATGCTGGCTCGAACTGCCTGCGCGTCCGCAGTAGTGCCCGTAATGCAGGAACGGCACCGATTTCGCTAGGGCTGCTCACTTCATTTTCGCTCGGTGGACTCACGCCCTTCGCGGCGGACGATGGGTCGGAACGCTTGTGGCTGCATCGCTTCCGCAGCAATTGGAGTGCGGAAGGGCGGGCTGTTTGTGAGCGAATTGAAGATTTACATTTGGAGCCATCGTGGGGCGTGCATGGGATTCGCTGTGAGCGCTTCGGCCAAGTCGGCTCGTTGCCGACGAACGGCTGGTTTGCACGGGTGGGATTGGAAGATCGCACTGCCGGGGTGACTTGGGCGGCACAGCTCGCGTGTTCTGGATCTTGGCAAATGGAAATTTACCGTCGCTGCGATCAGGTCGCGCTTTCAGGCGGATTGGCGGATCGCGAATTTGGCCACTGGACTAAAACGCTCGCGCCGGGCGAAAGTTTCACCGCACCCGAGGCCATCCTCACTGTTTCATGCGGCGGCATCGGGCCCACCTGCAACCGCATCACCGCCCATCTTAATGCCGAGGTGGCCGCCTTGACGCCGGCGAGCGAGCACAGCCTGCCGGTCATTTTCAACGAATGGTGCACCACATGGGGAAATCCAAATCACGAGAATCTCATCGCTCTGGCAGACCGCTTGCAGGGTTCCGGCATCCGTTATCTGGTGATCGATGATGGTTGGGCGGTGAAGCCCGGCCCTGGCATCCAGCAAAATGGTGACTGGATTATCGAAGAGGCGCACTTTCCCACCGGCCTGCGTGCCACCGCCGATGCGATCCGCGAGCGTGGTCTGATTCCCGGGGTTTGGTTCGAGTTTGAAGTCATCAACGCAGGAGCAAAAGCATGGGAGAAAACTTCTCACCAACTCCAGCGCGATGGCCGCCCGCTCCAAGTCGGCAATCGTCGGTTCTGGGATTTCCGCGATCCATGGGTGCATGAGTATCTAGCGGAAAAAGTCACCGCCTTGCTGCGCGATAACAATCTTGGATACCTCAAAGTGGACTACAACGACACCATCGGCGTCGGTTGCGATGGCGCGGAATCGCCCGGTGAGGCACTGCGCGCGCACCTTGAAGGCGTTCAGCGGTTTTTCCGATCGCTGCGTGAATCGTTGCCGGAATTGGTGATCGAAAATTGCTCGTCTGGCGGCCACCGCGCCGAGCCATCGATGATGGCGATCACCGCGATGACCTCCTTCAGTGATGCCCACGAAACTCCGGACATTCCGCTCATCGCGGCAAACCTTCACCGCCTCATCCCGGCCCGCCAAAACCAAATTTGGGCAGTGCTGCGTCCGATCGATAGCCTCCAGCGTCTTTCCTACTCGCTGGCCGCCACCTTCCTCGGGCGGATGTGTCTCTCTGGCGATGTGCATTCGCTGGCGGACTGGCAATGGGATTTCACCAAAGAATCCGTCGCGCTCTACAACGATGTCGCGCCAATCATCGCTGCTGGCCAATGGCAACGGCACGGCGAGTGGAGTCCGGCATGGCGTCATCTCAGCGGCTGGCAGGTCGCGGTTTGCCATGCTCCGGCGCTGGGGCGCACGCTCGTCGTCTGGCACCGCTTTGAAGGCCCCGGCGGTGAGGTCGCCGTGCCGCTACCCGCAGATTGTGGTGAAATTTTCCAAAACTTCTCCGACCAGACAGTCGCCGCCACCCTCACCGATGGCATGCTGCATCTCACGCTCGATCGTGCGCTCAGCGGCGGCGTGCTGGTAGTTGGAAATTGAATCACGGGCAGTCTCAGACATCCTGACCTGGAAGGAAATGACGTGATCCAGGATCGGGTGGGTCCAATCGGATGTCTAAGGCTAGCGCCCCGGTTGCGCCGCAGGCGGAACTTTGGACTGCGGCGAGCATCGCCGCTTTGGGGTGTAGGCTGACTCGTGGGGAAAACTTGGGAAAATCAAAAAAGGGCGTGAACTCGGACACTTTTTCAAAGAATCGGCGTCTTGCGAGAAACCTACTTCCTGCGTCAAAGCGGTGATGCTCACCGCAGTCCAAAGGGCTGACGCCCCAGTTACGCCGCAGGCGGAACTTTGGACTGCGGCGAGGATCGCCGCTTTGGAGTGTGGGCGGACCTGTGGGGAAAACTTGGGAAAATAAAAAAGGGCGTGAACTCGGACACTTTCTCAAAGAATCGGCGTCTTGCGAGAAACCTACTTCCTGCGTCAAAGCGGTGATGCTCACCGCACTCCAAAGGCTAGCGCCCCGGTTGCGCCGCAGGCGGAACTTTGGACTGCGGCGAGGATCGCCGCTTTGGGGTGTGGGCGGACCTGTGGGGAAAACTTGGGAAATAAAAAAAGGGCGTGAACTCGGAC
>Ga0335395_10000526_pt1 | contig 23920 bp, 22 predicted proteins | sample MAT02_FD_205744 | JGI IMG/M metagenome (GOLD analysis project Ga0335395, IMG submission 205744) | Freshwater microbial communities from Lake Fryxell liftoff mats and glacier meltwater in Antarctica - MAT-02 (spades assembly) (version 2) ...
ACTTGCTAATCTAATTATAGAACAACATTCCAATCAGTTGTGTAAAGAAATATTAAAGGCGGTTGAAACCGCTACCGAGTTCCTCCCCATGTCTAAAGCCAGGGGCTTCCCTCTCGTTTTTTGGTGACTTTAACCTCGTACCCCAGCACCAATGTCATCAGCTTGGTTTCTTGTCACAGACTAGCATAATATCGTGTCCGGTCGATTGACTGATCTCGCGATTGGTTCGTAGTGCGGACTTCAGTCCGCTTCATACATATCCGTTTTTGTGATGGTAATCGATCGGACATGATATAAAATCCTAGGCTTCTCATCGCTGTTACCTGGTTTATGCGGTATTGTTGAGAAGCGTGTAATATGTAGGTTAAACCCAACTTCATAAACTGTTATTTATTAATCTATCGGAAGTTAGAAATTTTGGCTAAATTTTATGTATATTAGGGTACAAATATTACCTGCTAGCGATCGGATAAGTTTAAAAAAGGCGAAGTTTGTCAAATTAAAGGGCAACAAAAAGTAGATCGCAAGTTTTCTCTATTCTACAAAATAAAAGACTAAAACTAGATCGGTTTTAATACCGCTTAAAAAAAATTATGTAATGGCATACAAGCTTCAAACCCTTAATTCATCAGCCATTCCCAAATATTCAATTCTTCCATCTAAAATCTCAGATGGTGTAACCCCCTACCTGCCAGTTAAATCTTTTTACAAGGTCGATCGGCATTTTAACCGCTTTTGAACCAAGCGTCCAAGCAAAGCGCCTCCTGAGAACGAAGTCATCCTTCAGATAGAAGTAATGGCATAAAAACTAAGTTAGATTTAGCAATAATAGCAAGTCTAACAATATTAACTTATCTCCAAATTTCACTTCGGAAAAAAGCAGATAAGCCTGTTCTTTTTGCGCCCTAGCAGTTGCTCGCTCGTCTGTGAATGCGAGGCTGGCTCCTTTAAAAAAAATCTCAGATTGACGCTGGCAACTTTCAGTAAGACAATGCTGAGAAGGATATTTTAGTGGCAAATTTTAATTAACAAATTCTTGAGGCTAATTATGTCCCCCCCACAAAACTCAGTAAAAAATAATTATAACAATAAAAGTCGAGCATGGGAGATTCGATTTACCTCTATAGATCCCGCCAAATCGCCCTCTCAATTCGCTCCATCAAGCGCCTTGCGCGCCAACTTATCAAAAGCTGCTGTTTTAGATGTACCGGATCTAGTTTGTCTGTCTCATTTGCGGTGGAATTTCGTCTGTCAGCGTCCGCAACATCTCTTAAGTCGCTGCGCCAAAAATCGTCGCGTATTCTTTGTAGAAGAACCGATTTTTAGCGCTACTGGAGATTGGCGGCTTGATGTCAGCATCCACGAAAGCGGAGTCTGGGTAATAGTACCGCAACTGAACGAAGGAATTAGCAAAGAAACAGCACAAACGGCTCAGCAAGCCATGCTAGACGATTTGTTTCAAGCAGCAGAAATTAATAACTACATCCTCTGGTATTACACACCATTGGCTGTCAGTTTCACAAACCACTTAAAGCCGCTAGCTGTAGTCTACGACTGCATCGACGAACTCTCAGCATTTCACGGCGCGCATCCCGATTTCACAGCAAATGAAACTCAATTATTAAAGCGCGCCAGCATCGTATTTACAGGCGGACACAGCCTCTACGAAGCAAAACAGCACCAGCACACAAACATTCATGCTTTCCCCAGCAGCATCGAAAAAGAACACTTTGCTAAAGCCCGGAATCTTTCGGAAACACCTGCGGATCAAAAAGACATTGCTCACCCACGTTTGGGTTTTTTTGGCGTTATAGACGAACGCATGGATATCGAACTGCTGGGCGGCCTTGCTGCTGCGAGGCCTGACTGGCATTTAGTCATAATTGGGCCAGTGGTGAAAATCGACCAGGCAACTTTACCAACTCACCCAAATATACACTATCTCGGCGGCAAATCCTATCAAGAACTACCAGCGTACATTGCGGGATGGGATATAGCAATGCTACCGTTTGCGATTAACGAATCGACTAAATTTATTAGTCCGACTAAAACTTCAGAATACCTGGCGGCCGGCAAACCAGTGATTTCTACTTCGATCCGCGGCGTGGTGCAGCCCTACGGAGAAAACGGTTTGGTTCGGATTGCGAGCAATGTTGCAGAATTTGTTGCCACTGCGGAAGAAATCGTGAGTGAAAGTTCGGACGATCGCACCAAGTGGCTGAGCGAAGTAGATGCTTTTTTGGCAGACAGTTATTGGGACAATACCTGGGGCGAAATGCTGGGGTTGCTCGAAAGTGCGATCGCAGGCAAAAAGCAGAGATCCAAAGGTTTGATACAAGTTTTAAGTTAGGGGAATTGAGGTTTAAAGCTCAATTCCCCTAACTTACCTTTTTCCCAATTATAAATGACATTTTTGCCAATTACCAGAGTTTTTTTAATGTTTGATTATTTGATTGTTGGAACAGGATTTGCAGGTAGCGTCATTTTCAAAAAACTAGCAACTCAGGCGGAAAAAACAGTCTCGATAATTGATACCAGCAACCTACACCGACGGCAACACGATCGTGTCGATTCCTATTTCAATTATTGTAACGGTAAACTTCCTTACCGTTGCTTGAAATTCAAGCACGAAACGCTGAACGTACCCGTACACCAAACAGCACCGATGCTAAATTACCCCAACGAGCATTTATATACTCGCTGTACGGAGTTTAAATACTTCACGCGCCGAGAGCATCAAAAAACTAGCATTGTCTGCGAATATCCCCAAGCTGAGGGAGACCCTTACTACCCGATGCCGCGTCCGAAAAATGCCGAAATTTACCATAAATATAAGGCTTTGGCTGATGCGACTCCGGGCGTTTATCTTGGGGGAATGCTGGCGACTTACAGGTATTGCAACATGGATCGAGTTGTCGCTCAAGCTCTGACCACTTATACTCAAATTACTGCTAAGCCGGTGATTGAATTGGTGGCAAATCTCAAGGGTGATGCCTCTAATTTAAAGTCGTCGAATCAAGTTACTTACTCAACCGCAGCTTCTCTAGAAGTCGCGGCTGTCAACGGCAAGGGGAAACCTACTAGCAAGTAGCTGCAAGCTGGCAGTTGCTGGTAAAAATGCCAGGTGCGCCACAAGCATCCTAGGGGCGTGTTCATCAAAAGTTCTCTAATTATTCAAACAAGTGTTGAGGTGAAAATGAACGTGATCGTTAAAGTTGTTTTGTCTCATGAGGTTTTGGAAAAATCTCAATTTCATAAGTTTCAACAAGAAATAGAGCGCTTGATTGAAAGCGGCGGCAAAATTATTATGCTGGATTTCTCAAATATCAATTTCCTGAACAATTCTGAGTTAATGGCTGTAGTGGCGATCCTGAAATTAGTGAGAGACAGCGCTTCTATACTTTTGATATCGGCGATGAATGAACAAGTAAAAATGCTATTTGAACTCACGGGACTCCAACAAATCTTTCAGTGTTTGCCTGCGGAAGAGGTTCCTCTCAAAAGTGACCTAGCTGAACCTTTAGCTTTAACAGTAGAAGCCCCGCGCTCTACCGCTTCGGTGAGCGACGGGATGAATACGAGCGAGGCGACGATTGCCCGTCTAACAAAACCGACAGGCACAGCCCGCCGAGAAAGTTGGACGGGCATGAGGAGATGAGCAAATCTTCATCCTTGTCTAGCCTTTGTATCTATGTTATCATGGTTCTAGTAAGTACGATAAAAGCCAGAAGTGTTAAAGGCAGTCAAAGTCAGAATCTATCCCAACGAGGAACAACAAAGCCATCTAGCGCAAGCTTTTGGCTGTGTTCGTTGGGTGTGGAATCAGTCATTGGCTACCATGTCCCAGACTTATAAAGAGACTGGGAAGGGCATATCTGCTTTGACAATGAAGAAACAGATTCCTGTTTGGAAGACTGAGTTTGAATGGCTCAAAGAGTGCTATTCCCAATGCCTTCAGTCTTCGGTACTGAATTTGTCTCAAGCGTTTATTAACTTCTTTGATGGTCGCACTGGGTACCCAACTTTCAAGAAACGCCACGGCAAACAATCGATTCAATTCCCGCAGAACGTTAAAGTCAAAGGCGACGATGAGATTAAATTCCCTGGTAATCTTGGCGTGGTTAAAGCTAAAATTCATCGTGAATTGGTGGGTATTGTAAAAACTGTTACGGTGTCTAAGATGCCTGATGGTCGTTACTATGCCTCGCTATTGATGGATGATGGCATTGCTCGACCTGAGACTAGCGAAGATGGCAAAGCAATCGGCATCGACCTTGGATTACTTGACTTTGTTGTTACATCTGAAGGCTCTAAATACCAGAACCCTCGGCATCTCAAAAAATACGAACGCAACTTAAAGCGCAAGCAGAAAAAACTATCTCGCAAAAAAGATAAGACTACGAAGGCGCGACGTAAAGCTAAATTGGCTGTCGCCAAAGTCCACGCTAGAATCGCTAGAGTTCGATCAGATTTCCGACATAAACTATCCCGTAAGATAGTCGATGAAAACCAAATCATTGTCGTAGAAAATCTGGCAGTAAAAAACATGGTAAAGAATCATTGTCTCGCTAAATCCATTAGTGATGCTGGATGGGGAATGTTTTGCACTATGCTCAAGTACAAAGCAGAAGCGTTCGGTAAAGTATACCTAGAAGTAGGTCGATTCTTTCCTTCGTCGCACCTCTGTTCTGAGACTTTACTGTCGCTGCCACATATGGATCTGTCTGTCCGTGAATTCAATTGTCCCCACTGTGGTTCGTGGCACGATCGAGATATTAATGCAGCCATCAATATTAAAAATGAAGGCTTACGGATATTGGCGTTGGGAACCAGCGTTACTGCCCTTGGAGGCAATGTAAGACCAAAACAGTATGGGCGTAAGTCTACTACTGTCGAGGCGGTTGCTATTGAATTGGGAAGCCCGCTCTCTATCCGTAGGATGAGAGTCGGGTAGTTCACGAGGTTTGCAAGGCGTGGCTAGCTAGGAGAGAGTGGGAGTATTGGTATGGTGCGGATACATCGATCCGCGAGGTAGGCTTAAACGAACCCATCGATGTGCTAGAAGTAGAGGGTCAGTATTACGGATTTTCCGGCTGCCACCGGTACGAAGCTTGCCAGCGTCTCGGTTCACAAACTATCCGCTGTAATGTACGCCGAGCTACCCGTGCCGTGTTGCAGATGCACTTGGCCTGAGCCTCTCAACGGCAATTTACGAGAGGCTTTCGTTCGATCGCCCAAACCTTTCTCAGATATTCGATCGACAATCACTAATAACAAGGTACAAATTTATGACGGCCAACAACCACAAACAACATCTTTACCCGACGCGGATCGATATGTCAGCGGGCACCCGCACTCAAGTAGTCGGGCTGCTCAACGCGACGCTGGCTACGACTCTGGACTTAAAAACTCAAGTCAAGCAAGCTCACTGGAACGTCAAAGGCATGGACTTCTATCAGTTGCACTTGCTCTTCGACGAAATGGCGGGAGAACTTGAAGAATATATTGATATGGTGGCTGAACGAATCACAGCTTTGGGCGGTTTGGCTGTAGGAACAGCCCGCAGCGCTGCCGCCGATTCGATCCTGCCAGAATTTCCTTTCGACATTGTAGAGGGCAAACAATTCGTGACTGCTTTGGCCGATCGCTATGCACCCTACGCCAAACACCTGCGCGCCGCGCTCGACAAAACAGCGGAACTCGGCGACGCTGACACCTCCGACTTGTACACCGAAATTTCCCGAACAATTGACAAGCGCTTGTGGTTCCTAGAAGCCCACTTGCAAGGATCTGCGACAACTGGCACAGCAGTCGCACCCGAAAAAGTGGCCGCAAGATAGCCAATTCGCGTTGTGGGGCAGGCACTTTCACCAGCGGGCACCAAAGATGTATTGTCCTTAAGACTCGCGACAGTTTACGATCGAGAATATGTCCATTTATCAATTTGGATGACTTTTTCGTGGCAGCTAATATTCCTGATTATGCTCCTCAACTGCAGCGCCTGATGCAAGAAGCGGGGCTTTCGAGCGATCGAGAACTCAGCCAAAAAGCAGGAGTTCCCGAAATTCAGCTAAGCCGCCTGCGTCGCGGCTTAGCTTTGAAAACCCGAGCCGACATCCTGCTCAAAATCAGTCAAGCTTTGGAAATTTCCTTAAATGAACTGCTCGCAACCTTGGCCCCCGAGTTTGTAGAAGAGTTAGAACCTGCGCCGCCGACAGCCCTAGATCAAGAATATCAGCGCCTGCAAGCTACTATCGAACAGCAGCGAGAATCTTTGCTGCAGGAATTTCAGCTCTCTAGCGTGCAAATTTTAGAATCTTGGATGTTGCAGTGGCCGACTGCTGCGAGCAAAGCTGAGGAAAATCACAACTTGCGGGCCCAGAAACTGCTGCCGTTGTTGCGGCCAGTCGAGCAGTTATTGGAGCATTGGGGAATAGAGTCGATCGCCCCAGTGGGAGCCGAGCTTCCCTACAACCCGCAACAGCACCAGCTCATCGAAGGAAAAGCCGAGCCCGGAGCAACCGTCAAAGTTCGCTACACAGGCTACAGACAAGGCGACAAACTCCTCTACCGTGCCAAAGTTAGCTTGGTTTGAGCGATCGCAGAAGGCATTCGGTACAATAAAGATTTTCCAGTTCAAAAATAACTCGCCCCTTGTGCGCCGAGAGTCCGATCGGCGTTGCGATCGGCGTTGCGATCGGCATCTCTAACACTCAAAACCCTTGGGGCGCTGCGGGGTTCTGGCGCTTTCTCCCTCTGTTATTTGGATCGGAGTCCATCTCGCAGCTATACTAACCCTAGTCTGGCTGAAATTCTGACATTCCCACCGCAAAATATGAGTCCTGTAGTTAAAAGTATTCAACCCTCTGGCATTTTAGACGGCACCAAGGCAAGTCAATTCCGCCAAGAGATTAGTGACCTAGTGGAAGCGGGAGCCGATGTGGTATTGATCGACTTCCGAGATGTGACATTTATGGATAGTTCTGGTTTGGGCGCTTTAGTCTTGGCGCTCAAAACAGTCCGGGCCGCTGGAAGTCAATTAGTTGTCTGTTCTATCAACGAGCAAATCCGCATCTTATTTGAGCTCACCAGCATGGATCGAGTTTTCGAGATATTTCCCACCCGCGATGCTTTTAATAGCAAAATTGCCTCAACTAACTAAATCCAGTGGCTGCTGTATTCTTGCTATTTGGTCGCAGATGTGCTGCAAGAATTCAGCTAGCCAAAGTTTACCTTGAGTAAAGACCAATCATCATCAAAAACTGCTTTGGCGTTCAACTTTTGAGTGTATTTCAAAACTTGCTCTAACTGGTCGGCACTTGCATCGTTGTAAGCTGCTAGCAGGTCGATGAATGGGTCAAGCCCCCAGATATTGCCGTCAGGTTGGTGGATCTCGTATACCCCGTCGCTAAAGATGTAGAGAGTGCTCAAAGCCTCCACATCGCAACAATTATCGACATAGGGGGCATCGGGGAACATCCCGACCGGCATTCCGGGGGTTTTTAATCGCTGGATTTTAGCCGTGCTTGTCGGCGACTGGGAAATCAACACTGCCGGGGGATGGCCGGCGCTGGCGTAAACTAGCTGGCGAGAAATGCGGTTGTAAACGCCGTACCAGATGGTGAAATACTTGTCATTTTGGTAGCTCATCTGGAAGGTGGTGTTGAGAGCGCGCAAAACATCGCTGGGTTTGTAGTAGTCAATGTTGGGCAGCGCGCGCGATCGCAGCAAATTCAGCACGGCGACAGAAGGCAGCGCCGCCCGCAAACCGTGACCGGCTACGTCTAGCAAGTAAATCGCCAAAGAATCGGCATCCAGCCAGTTGTAGTCGAAGCAATCTCCCCCCAACTGCCGGGAGGGAATGAATTTTGCCTCGATGCTGACAGGTTCCGTCATCGGATCTGGCAGCAGCGATTGCACGTACTCGGCTGCCTCGGCTAACTCGGCTTCCAGGTTTTGCATGGCAATTTTCAAATCTCGGCTGAGTTGGTGCAGCCGCAATCCGGCGCGTACTCTCGCCTGCAATTCGTTGAGTTCTATCGGCTTGGAGATAAAATCGTCGGCACCTGCGTCGAGCCCTTTGACTCGATCGGCGATCGAACCCAAAGAAGTCAACAAAAAGAATTGTGTAGTTGACAGATCCGGATCTGCCTTAACTCGAAGGCAAACGTCAATGCCGGTCAAGCGCGGCATGATCCAATCGCAAATTATCAGCGCCGGACGTATTTTTTGCGCTTGGGCTACGCCGTCTTCGCCATTACTTGCTACTGTCACTTCGTAACCCTGTTTTTTCAGGGTTCTCCTCAGCAGTTCTTGAACAGCAGTATCATCGTCAATAACCAGAATTTGAAACATGGGCACTCAGGTACTACAAGTCTTTCAAGGTCTGGGGGTCATTAAAAATATATCCTGTCAGCGCGGTGGTCTGAGATTGAGTATAGTCTAATAACATCGCTTTCCAGGTAAATGCTTTTGCCTGCCAGCCATCAAGTTCAATTTACCTTTAAATTTGAGCAAAATTTTGGCGAAGTCGAACTTACCCAGTTTATACTCAAAATATAGACTTTTATAGACTTTTTTGGGCTGCTGGCGCGAATTGACATCCGGGCAGCACTTCGGGTATCATGAACAGCTAATTACTCGATTTGACATTTATTTTCCTAGCAGCCAAAGCTAGTACGATCGAACTCCCATTCAAATTTGCCTAATTTTACAGGGCAAAAGAGTTGACAACGTGGAAAATGACAGGGCTGGTGAATTACTGCGATGGGCGATGTGGGCGCTAGCAGTTGTCCGCCTTTTGGGAAAAAAGTTAAAAACGTAAAGTACAGGCAATATCATATTTGTCTATATTTTATGCAACTATAATTTCAGTGGCAGAGCGTGATTGAATTCAAAGGTTCCGAACAGTTGCAAGTCCTAAAGAAAGCGGATCTTCAAGTCAATACTGGTCTGAGTGCTTTAGAAAAAGTTTTATCGTGGTTTGCACAATTATACGACCCGCGAATTCCCACAAGTGTGTGGATACGCTGTCAATTGGCTTTGGCTGAGGGTTTTACAAATGCGGTGCGTCACGCCCACGAGGGTAAACCGCCGGATTTGCCGGTGGAGATTCAGGTGGCGGTGTGTAGTGAATCTTTAGAGATCGAAATTTGGGATTCGGGCGCTGCGTTTGATTTAGAGCAAAAAATTAAAGATATGCCGGAAAAAATCGATTGTGAAGCTTCGGGCGGGCGGGGCCTAAAGTTGATGAGAGACATCGCAGACAGTCTTAGTTACAGAAGAATGGCTGATGGCCGCAACTGTCTGTCGATCGTCAAAAATTATACTCCAATCTCGCAGCCGGACGATGAAAATGAGATTTTGTAATTACCAGAGGAACTTTCTGGTTGAGGAACAACCGCAGCTTTTAAACCCGGGAGAGGGGGTTTAGCCACAGCAAAATTGTCCGTTTTAATTGATTTAATTCGCGATACACTTCTTGTTTGACCCATTGCCCGATCGCGTCGAAGGGTGTAAAAATTTGACCCACAGGCCAGCTAACATCTTGACCTAATGGCGTTTGATGGTTCCCCGTCAGGGTTTGAACTGTAATCATGTCGGGAAATTTCGGTTTGAGCAGTTTGGTCAACAGCAGGGTTTGGTCGATGTTGTCGCCGTTAAATTTGACTAAAAGATTGCGCCGGATTTGATAGCTATCTTGGACGAGGCGATTGGTGTCTTGCGGGGAAGGGGTAAACTCTACTTTAAAGACGGGGGAAATTTGCTCGACGATCGGAATGGCTTCGGAGGCTGCATAATTGTTGAAAGAGATCAGAATATTGCCTGCCCTTTCTACATCAAACACAGAACCGATCAGTAAGTGCAGTTTGCATCCCATGCTGTGCCCTATCCCGTATATGGGGAGATAGGAAGATTTGAGCAATTTTGTGGCGCGCAGGCGATCGAGGGCATTTTCAAATTTGTTGAGGACATCGCGGGCGATCGCAATGTGATCTAAAGTATTGACAAACGGTGTTGCGACTACCACATATCCTTGATTCGCCACAGCCTCTAACAGCCAGCGATAGGTTAGTTGCGGTGCGCTAGCCACAAATGCACCCCCGAGAAAATGTACGATCGCGATCGGTCTTGAAGGAATTAATACCCAATTGCCAGAAATTTCTTGCCAGTCCATAAATTTCATCAAGTTTAAAGTAAAAAGGCGATCGTCCTCTGAAAAGTAGAAGGTACAAAACAGAATTTTTTCTAAAGTTTTGCTTTTACTTTCTGCCTAAAAAAGGGGCTTGATATGATGTCCGGTCTACGATCGTAACAAAAAAAAGGTTCGTAGTGCGGACGACCGTCCGCTCTCAGACAGAGAACCTGCATTCCGCACGCGCGAACCAATTTTAGATTAGTCAACCCACAAGACACGATCTGACACCTGTTTTATCCTTCAAAAAACTTTGCTTTTTACTCAAGCAATTATTTGGTCTAAATGTCTTCGCAGCAAATAACACGGCGGGCGCCTGTTACCAATACCATTTTTTCAAGATCGTGCAAAGCCGTAATCTTCGGGTGTGTCGCCAGCGCGAGTCCTCGCATTTAATCGACTGTACCTGCGGCGACGCACCTTACACATTCGGCGCAAAAAAAACCAACAATTATATTGTAGCAATGATTTTTCTGGCTTGGTATTATTTAATTGTCATTCCTTAGTTCGATCGTGACGAATGCAAGTCCTTCGATGATGAAGACGACTTGCATTCATCACCATCGAACAGTGGCGAAAGGCTGCGATACCGCTAGATTAAGATCAGCTAATTTCTGGACTACAACCTGGATACAAATACAATTTTCTCTAGGATCTCCCGCCGATTTGGGACGATTGCTGGGAGTTAAATTCTACCGAATCACTGGTGTCTTCTGCAGTTAAATCGCCCAACGGATCGTGAGCCTTCATCCATTTCCATTTGTTCACAGCACCTTTCGGAGACAACACTGTGGTAGCAATGCCGTACATTAGAGTCGGCAAAACCTCCCGATTTAACCAGCTTTGTCCCAGCTTTCTCATGTAGTGCAGTGCCAAAAGTTCTCGGAATTTGTTAAATTTTTTCAAAAACGGCAAATTATTAAAACATATCTGTTCGTACTCGCCCAGCGAGAACTCTTTTTCCCCCCGCAAGCGTCGCAGTTGGTTTTCCTTGACACAATCAGCAGCTATGCGCTTTTTCAGCCAGTGTTTGTCTGTCAGAGAGTTCCCTCTAATTCGATAATTTCCCAAAGGTGTCTTCGCCGCTAACAAGCCGTGCTTTTGAGCAATTTTGGTAAATAATTCTGTATCTTCTCCTACCTGCCAATCTTCTGCAAAGCCACCTTCTTGGAGTAGAATAGAGCGATCGACTACAACAGAAGACGGGAAAACCCAAGGACTTTCGCCTGTCTCCTTAATCGCCTGCATTTCTACTTTACTTGTAGGATAGGTGGCAACATAGCCCAACTTGTTGCCGCGCTTGTCTAAATATCGCAAAGCATGACCCACAGCTTTGACTTCGGGATTGTCTTCGAGCATTTTCAAACAAACTTCTAGCTTGTTTGGTTCCCAGGTATCGTCGCTGTCGAGAAACGCTACATACTTGCCCGTTGCCCGATGTATCATTAAATTTCTCGACTTAGAAACTCCAAAATTTTCGGAATTTCGGAAGTATTGAATTCTGGAATCTTGCTCGGCCAGTTGAGCAGCTATTTGGGCAGTAGCGTCTGTAGAAAAGTCATCAACAATTAAAATTTCTAAATGCTTGTGAGTACCGTTGACTGCGGAAACAACTGTTTCGGTTAGAGTGTCGGCTGCATTAAATGCAGGAATAATTACACTGACTTTTTCGTTGTTCATAAATTAAATTAGCTCTGGTTTGGTAGTTGTTCGCTTAAGTCGGGTTTTCGCCACTTATGAACGAAGCCTGCATGAAAATACTTAGAAAGTAGGGGTTTTCTGCAGAAACTGCAAATTGCAGGCTTTGAAAGCCACCGAGTGCGATCGAGTGCGATTTTGCAGGCTTTGTTTGAGCTGTTGACTTCCCAGCCAGACTGTTGTTATCGTTTCGATCGTTCCAGCTTCTTTCCACCGCCTCGCGTTTAGGCACGCACTGGCACAAATAGGATGCTGTTGGGAGCATCTGTGTTTTGCTTTAACGCTCGCCAGTCGTAAAAAAATGCTTTTTTTAAAGTCGGAAATACTCCCATGCTATTTTTGTCTGATAATATTTTGTACGCACTGTTAACAAGACTATAGTTCGACCATTATATAGCCTTGTTAATTTTTTTATATTAGATTCATTGAATTAACTTTTTATATCCCAATAGTCAGGACAGTTTTCAATCACCAACGGTATAATTCTTGTCATTACCCACATCTGGTGAAACCGTCACGCGACGCGTTATCCCGCTCTTAGTCAGGGAATTTATTCCCTGGCGATATCGCGGCTGTGAGGGTTTGTACGAGATGTGGGTAATGACAAGCGGTAGAATTAGGGTGAGAGCTTCCCCATTCTGTGAAATATTAACGGTTGAATGCGGGTTTCAGTCGCCGCCCCAAAAATGGTCTGGAGTATTCTAATTAAAGTATCGGACTAATTGGAATAGTAAATTTGTAGTTATTAATAATTCTTATCTCAAGTAAGATTAAATCTATATCTTTAGGATGATGTTATTCAAATTATGTTTTAAAATGAACTAAGAAATCGGGGGGGGAAATGTTTTTAAAGTTAAGTGGTAAAGTGCGAATTTATACTTGTTTCTTAGCAGTTTTGCTATTCGGCGGCTGCCAGCAGCAACTACAGCCAAACTTGCAACAGCGCAGCAAACAGGGCATGGTAGTTTCGGCTCACCCTCTGGCGAGCGCTGCGGGGCTGAGGGTGTTGCAAGAGGGTGGCAATGCGGTGGATGCGGCGGCGGCTACGGCTTTGGCGATTTCGGTGGTGGAACCTTTTTCGGCGGGTATCGGGGGCGGGGGTTTTTTGCTGCTGCGGCGGGCCGAAACGGGGACTGTGCAAGCGCTGGATTTCCGGGAACGATCGCCCAAACGAGCCACGCGGGATATGTACCTCGACAAGCAAGGTAAGGTGCGCGATCGCGCAAGTCTGGACGGGCATTTGGCGGCAGGTATTCCGGGTACGGTGGCTGGACTTTATACGGTGCACCGCGAGTACGGGAAGTTGCCTTGGGCGCAGGTGGTGGCGCAGGCGATCGCCCTTGCGGAAAATGGCTTTCCGGTGAGTTCGCGCTTCACAAAGGCTGTTGGGGGGCGAGTGAATGCGATTAAAAAAAACCGGGCGGCGCGGGATATTTTTACGCGGGGCGGCATTTTATACCAGCCGGGGGAACTTTTGGTGCAGCGGGATTTGGCGCGGACTTTGCGGCAGATTTCTCAAAATCCGCAAAGTTTTTATCGCGGCGATATTGCGCGGGCGATCGCCAGCGACATGGCTAAAAACGGCGGCATTATCACTCTCGAAGATTTGAAAAACTATACGCCGATTTGGCGCAATCCGGTTTGCGGTAAGTTTCGGATTTACCAAATTTGCGCGATGTCGCCTCCTTCTTCCGGCGGCGTTCATTTGTTGCAAATCTTAAATATTCTCGGAGATACGGATCTCAAGAAATTGGGGAGAAAAAGTCCAGATACTTTGCACTTGCTAGCGGAGTCGATGCGAATTGCTTATGCTGACAGGGCAGAGTATTTGGGCGATCCAGATTTTGTGAGTGTACCGGTTAAAGCTTTGACTAGCAGGAATTATGGCAAATTTCGCCGATCGCAAATCGAAATGTCAAAAGCCAAACCCTCGGGCGAGGTAAAAGCTATTGACGCTAAAACTTTGAGCCGCTTTGTGCGCGAGTCGCCAGAAACTACTCACCTGACGGTAGTTGACAAAGAGCGCAATGTGGTGAGTTTGACGTTTACGGTGAATGGCGGTTTTGGGGCTGGAGTCGTGGCTGCGGGTACGGGAATTTTGCTCAACAACGAGATGGACGATTTTGCCGCTGCTGCGGGTGTGCCGAATTTGTTTGGTTTGGTGGGCGGTGAGGCAAATTCGATCGCCCCGGGGAAAACTCCTTTATCCAGCATGACGCCGGTGATTGTCACGGAAAATGGCAAATTTCGCCTCGCTGCCGGTGCTCCCGGAGGTAGCACGATTATCACCACGGTTTTGCAAATTGTCCTGAATGTGTTGGTTTATGACATGAATGTGGGCGATGCTGTGTCTGCACCGAGAATTCACCACCAATGGCTGCCCGATCGCCTGATGGTGGAACGGGGCGGGTTTCAGGCTGCGACGCTTGAGGAGTTGCGCGGGCGCGGACACCAGATTGTGGAACGTGACGGCTGGGGAAATGCTAATGCGATCGTCCTGACGCGCGATGGTTGGTTGGAAGGCGCTGCCGATCGGCGCGGGGAAGGAGAAGCACAAGGGTTTTAGTCATCCACGATCTGTCATTAATAATTGTGGCGATCGCCAACCGTATAAAAACTCGTTTTCATTGGTATCCAGTGCGTAAGTCAGGAAATTATTCGTTTGTCTGCGTGTATTTCGGCATCAATATTTTTGCACTGAGGTTGATTGACTGACTAACTACAAAAAAACGCCCAATACAATTTACCACAAAAACCGTAAATATACGTAGATGTAAAGTCATTGTAAAGGCCCTAGACATTGATACTTATATAATGTGAAAATGAAGTTGTGCATTGAATCAGCTTGGCGATTATCGCAAAAAAATATGCTAAATCTTCACAGAATGGCTAGCTTAACTGCTACATTAACTACTGCTCTGAGCTTGTTGGCAGCGCCAGCAATGGCATTTTCGGTAGGAGCAACTAATAACACTGAGACTTTAAAAAATAATTTATTGGGAAAAAATACAGCAGGATTGAGTGATTTCTCAATTTCAATTAGCGGGAATTCGGCTGCTTTTGGTACTTTTATGAATGACCCCTTTGGTTTGACATCAGGTGTTGTTCTCAGCACGGGTAAAGTCACAGATATACCGGGTCAGAATCGGAAAGATAACGTAATCACCAACGGCAGCGATTTAAACACGGACTTTGGCCCTACTGGTGAACAGGGAGATTTGACTCAGCTCAACCTCAGTTTTTTTGCTAATTCCACGGTTGAAAAGTTGTTTTTTCAATATGTATTTGCTTCTGAGGAGTTTCCTGAGTTCGGCGGCTCTGAATTTAATGACGATTTTGAACTGCTGCTAAACGGCACTAATTTAGCAAAATTGAGCGACGGGAAAACAGTTACAATTAATAATCTTGTTCCCGATCCGTATAATCGCTCTCAAGATCACCCAGACTATATTGACAACCCAAGTTTTACAGGTATTGCTGCTAGCATCGTTAGGCTGGATGGTTTTACTAAAGTTTTAGGTTTTGAGGGTTTGCTCAAGCAAAATCAGACGAATGTTTTGAGCATCCGCATTAAAGATGTGGGTGACGGTAATTTAGATTCTGCTGTATTTATTAAAGGCGGTTCTTTGGGGACGGTTCAAGCTGAGCCAGTTCCCGAACCGATGACTGTGGCGGGTTTGATGGCGGGAGGCGCGATGCTGGCTGCTGGACGAAAGTTGCGCGGGCCCAAGTAATTAGTATTAAATTCGATCGACCTGGATGGAGCCAGTAACGGGGTTTTATATGATGTCCGGTGGATTGACCGCGATAAGTAAATATCGCTTAGTTGCGGACTCTAGTCCGCAACTTAAGAACGGGAGCATCTCAGTTTTGCATTTATAGTGCGAGCGTCCCCGCTCGCGTGCTTGTATAATACCATTTTTCTAAAGATATGCTATGGATGAAGTCTTAGCCCCCCCGAACTCGCGGGGGGGTTGGGGGGGTAATATCTAGCGCTACTTTATGAAATTGGTATAACCACGCGAGCGGGGACGCTCGCACTACAATAAAAAACACTTCTTGCAAAACTGAGATGCTCCCTTAAGAACGGACTAAAGTCCGCACTACGAACCGCAACTTAAGAACGGACTAAAGTCCGCACTACGAACCGCAACTTAAGAACGGACTAAAGTCCGCACTACTAACTCATTTTATTGCTGTTGTTCTCAGGAGCATAATATAAGTTTGGAGCGGAAATTCCCTAAGAGCAGATTTTTGCAAAACTGATGCAAAACTCAATCATTCAGCTATGAATACTACCGTCGGGTAAAATTGCACCTGTTAATCTAGCTCCCGTGAGTTTGACCATTACCCGATCGCCATAACCGATTTTAGCACCCGTTAAATCCGCACCGCTCAAGTCTGCACCGCTTAAATCCGCTCCGATTAAATTAGTTTCTCTCAAATTAGCATTGATCAAACAAGCCCCTAACAAATTTGCCCTAAACAAGTTAGCTTTTTGCAAATTCGCACCTGTAAGGTTGATATTGTGCAGAAAAGTATCGCTTAAGTCAGCTTCGCTCAGGTTTGCATTGCTCAAGTTTCTCCCTGAAAAATCCTTTTCTTTCAAGGAAGCTCCTTTAAAGTTAGAACCGCTCAAATCGGGAGCTTGCGGCGCAGCAGGGCGGTAAGGTTGAGATGGCTGCGGCGGTGGCGATTGGTAGCGGGAAGCATCAGAATAGGGCCCGGTAGGATTTCCCGCATAGTTTCCCCCATAATTTCCCGCATAATTTCCCCCATATTTTTCTGAAGAGGGTTCGGGAGAGTAGCGGGGCTCTTTTGGCGTTGCTTGTGACGGCTGGGTGTTTTGTGGCTGAGTGTTTTGATACTGAGTATTTCTGTACTGAGTGTTTTGATACTGAGTGTTTTGTTGCTGGGTGTTTTGTTGCTGGGTGTTTTGTTGCTGAGTTTGTTTGCGCTGGGTATTTTGTTGCTGGGTATTTTGTTGCTGGGTGTATTGCTGCTGGGTATTTTGTTGCTGAGTTTGTTTTTGCTGAGTTTGTTTTTGCTGGGTGTATTGCTGCTGGGTGTATTGCTGCTGGGTGTATTGCTGCTGAGTTTGTTTGTATTGGGTATTTTGTTGCTGAGTTTGTTTGTACTGAGTATTTTTGTGCTGAGCGCTTTGATTCTGACTTCTTACCTGAATCGATCGCAATTGTTCGCGAGCTTGATTAATTTGCTTAATCTTTTCTTCCGCTTTCTGCAATAATCTGGGATTGTCTTTGGGGATGCGATCGGGATGCCAAATGAACGCTAAATCCTTGTAGGCTTGAGTAATTTCTTCTCGGGAAGCTCCCGGCAGCAGATCCAGGACTTTATAGTATTGGTCGAGGTCGCTCATATTACCACCTTTCGCTTTAAGAAATTACAAATTAAAAATTAAGATCGGAGTAAAGACAGCCTTAAAAGCTGGCTTTTCCGATCGTACATTAAACCAACAACAACTCAACTAAGCCGCTGCGGGCAAAAAGTCTCGGATTCGCTGCAAATATGTTGCGGCATCCTCCAGCATCGGAAAATGAGCCGTATTGGGAATTATAACAAATTCTACTTTTTTGCTGAGGGAGGCTGCTTGCTCTCCCATGACGGCGGGGATAATTTGATCGAATTCTCCGGCCACAAGCAGCGTGGGAACGCTCAACCGTGCGAATTCTTCGGGCATTTCCTCAGCAGCTCTTTTGCTGACGGCCGTCACCATTGTACCAATAGCAGCTTCCTCATCTGCGATTAAAAAATCCTTGAGAAATGCTAAACTGACCGCTGTGGGGAGAGATTGGCGCAAAAACCGGGCCATAAAGATGCGATCGACAAACGGAATAGAAGCCAACCAAGCCGGCCGAAATTTCACGACATAGCCGCCGAATTTATGAAAAGTTGTAAAGGCTTTCTCGTCGTATTCAAAAATCCCGCTGCAAGTAAGAATAGCTTTTTCCACTTTTTCGGGATAAAGGTTGAGAAATAAAGTAGCAACCGATGCACCTGTAGAGTGAGCATTGAGAAAGACGCGGGGTAAATTCAAAGCTTCTAATAATTCGGCCAAGTCGCGGGCGTAGGTTTCGAGTTCGTAGCTAGACTCTGGTGGTGATGGCGGCAAGGGCGATCGGCCAAAACCCCTCATATCGTACAGCAAACAATCAAAATCATCAGCAATAGCCCGCGCGGTGCTTTCCCAGTAGCGCGCCGAACCGGCCCAGCCGTGGAGAAATACCATTACCGGTTTGCCGCTGGGTTGGGCGCTGTTGTCTGCGGTTATCCACTCGTAATAATGTTCTACACCGCGAATTGAAAGAAAAGCCATGAGCTTAATTTTAGATTTTAGATTTTAGATTTTAGATTTTAACCGATCGTTCTGCCTGACAGGGCAGATATGGACGTTCAGCCGACCTTTTTGCCTGGTAGCGAGTAATCCTACAAATCACTTAAGATTGCTGTAGGAGCGATCGGGCGATCGCCTCTGAGTTAGCATAACTCATATCCTGCCAGCAGGAAAAGATTAAAAGGAAATTTACTATCAAAAAAATCAATAAATTAGAAGCAGTTAGATTTGCTTGTGGACTGTAAAAATCAGCGGTTAATCGGGAATATGAGCAATCCCGATCGTCCTGTGAATTATATCAAGTGAACAGTCAAAATCGGTTCGTAGTGCGGACTTTAGTCCGCTCTTGATTTGCGGACTAAAGTCCGCACTACGAACCCTTTTTATCGTTGTGAATCGACCGGACACGATATCGATTAACCCACATCTGCGGTCAAAAATTCCAAAAAATCTCAAGTTAAAATTAATAGACGAACCATACAAACGAACCATCAAAAAATCAGCGTCAATCAGCGTCAATCCGCCCACATCTGCGGTCAAAAATCTCAAACAGCAGAAGCAGCAAGCCAAAACAAACCATCCACCAAAAGCGTGCTCAAAACAGCACCGCTGAAGGCGCGCCAGTGCAATTGTGCGTCGCGCAAACTCAGCAAACCGACTGTTAGCAACACAGCAATTAAAAGTAGAGCGCAGCCTATGCCCCAAGGAGTGTCGATTTGCCCGATCGCACTTTGAAAAATCGGCATAGCGAATTCCGGTTCCGCGTGCATGACTTTGCGCCAGTAGGGCATCAACCCAGTTAAATAAAAATATAAGTCAGTAATCGCAGTGCCAAATAGCGAACCCAAGTAAAAATATGCGCCAACTTTTCCCCAAGATTTGTTCAAGCACCAAATTGCAAAGGGCAAGCCAATTGATTCTATAGGTAAATGTAAAATAGGTTCCCATCTAAACCAGCCCCAGTAGATGGAACCTGCCAGCCAACATCCGGCAAATCCTAATAATAAGTCTCCCCAGAGTTGGGTTTTGGGGCGAAAAATCAGAATTAAACTGAGGACGAACCAGGGAATTGTTGAGAGTAAGCTGATGGTTGGATATAAACGCACTAATGGTGCTTGCACGAAGACTGGAATTGAGACTAAAAATGCTGAGGCGCTAAATATTAGCCACTGTTTGATGCTATTGGTTTTGTCAGAAGTGACAGAATTGTCTAGGCCCGAAACTGTGGTAATGGGTGCGATCGCCGATGATGATACTAAATTCAAATTAAACAACTGATTGGACTCCGTACTGTTTCAATAGGTGGACTAAAAATTTTGCTGCGGTTGTGGGTTTTGCCGTTTCAATACCGGCGCAGGTTTGACTGATGTGCCAGCCTTTTGCGGTTTGGGGCGATCGCCATAAATCTAAATGTGCTAACGCTGGATCTGCATAAAAGCTGTCTCCACCGCTGCCGAGAATGGCTGAACTCCAGTGCGTGAAGCTATCGTGGCTGATGCGGTGGATGGGAAAAGTGCCCCCCAGGGGTACTCCCCAGCCGTCTAGGGCAAAAAATGCCCCGACTTGGCCGCCGAGTTGCTGCCACATCCAAGCCGCCCCGATCGCCCCGGCTACTCCTGCCGAAAAGCTGACAAATACTAAACTTTCTCCGGCTAAGTCTTGGCTGCACACAAACTGCAATATGTCAAGGGCTGAAAAAGGCGGATATTTATGAGCGGGAAAAACCTTGGGGCGATCGAGCTTTGGCGGATTTTGCCGAGGACATTCCTCTCCCCAAACCTCCGAAAGTCCTGCTAGGAAGCGATCGGTTAGCTTTGGGTCGTGGATTCCGGGGCAAATTACCAGTCTCATCGTGCTTCAATAATATTAATCACAAGCTTAACATAACTTTACGTTATTTGTATACCTAATAAATTATATACCATCCGGGGGGATAGGATGTTAAACTAATAACAGAGTGCTGTTTGAAGACTATCCCCCCAATTTTAACGCTGGGAACGCTCCAAACCGCTGGCATCTGAGGCAAGGTGAGGGAGTCTTAAGAAAACATAAAACTTAACGCCCCCTGTCCGGCAGTCCGGCATGGGTTCAAACCCCTGGCGGTATTGCGGGTTAAGTCAAAAACATTCAAATTGAGGAATACAAAGTGGTTGCTTCTCCAGAAAAAATTCAGTTGAAAACATCTGCTGCACCGGCAAGTAACGATCGCGTTGCAGTCTTGCTGATGGGTTACGGCGAAGTCGAAAGCTACGACGATTTTGCCAACTACAACGAACAAGCTTTAAATTTACTTACCGCCAAATTCGCGCCGGTACCGACTTGGATTTATCCGCCGCTGGCGAAGATTTTAGCAATTTTTGACTTGCACGAGTGGAGTCACCAACACGGTCAATTTGTTTCGCCGCACAATGCTATTTTTGAACAGCAGCGCGCCGGGATTGAAAAGAATTTGCAGGAAAAATGGGGCGATAAAGTAAAAGTATTCAAAGCTTTTAACTTTTGCGCGCCGTTTTTGCCGGAACAAGTAATCCCTCAAATTCAAGCAGAAGGATTTGACAAAATTCTGATTTATCCGCTGTTGGTAGTTGATTCTGTTTTCACCAGCGGCATTGCAGTCGAACAGGTGAATAAAGCTTTAGTACAAACCTTTGATGGCAAAGAACATTGGGTAAAAGGACAGCGCTACATTCCTTCTTTTTACGATGAACCGGCTTACATTCAGCTAATGGCGGATTTGGTTGAAGAGGAAATTAAGAATGATTTGGCTGTGGCGCATTTGCCTTCTCAAATTGGCATTGTACTGATGAATCACGGTTGTCCGCACAAGGCGAAGGGCTTTACTTCGGGAATTGTGGAAAGTCAAGCTTTGTACGATCGCGTGCGGGAACGTTTGATGTATCGCTATCCTTTGATTTCGGTGGGTTGGCTGAACCATGACACGCCTCTGATCGAGTGGACTCAGCCGGATGCGACGTTGGCTGCGAAGAATTTGATCGATTTGGGTGCAACTGCGATCGTGTTTATGCCGATCGGATTTGCGACGGAAAATCACGAAACTTTGTTAGATGTTGACCATGTTATTGAGTCTTTGCAGAAACAGCGTAAAGGAGTAACTTACCGCAAATTGCCTTGCGTGAACGATCGTCCTGAGTTCCTGAAAATGGCGGCTGAGTGGGCTAATCCGCAGATTGAAGCGTTGTTGAGTGAAAGTGCGATCGCTGTTAATCCGAGTTTGGCTTCTACACACCGCGAGCACGCGCATTCTCATGAAGCGCACGGGCATTCTCATGGGGATCACGGTCATTCTCACGGTGGACATTCTCACGGTGATCACGGGCACAGTCACTAATAGGGCTTGGGCCTGAGAGCTCAGAAACCGGGTTTTTTGCGAAGATACTGCGTGGAAATGGCAGATTTAGTGAAAAACCCGGTTTCTTTTGTTTGGGTGCGTCCAGGAGAGATTGAGGTGAAAAGGGCGATCGGTCTTTGTTGTTTTTTGGAGAAAGGGCGATTTGCTTTTTTATCATCAAACTGATAAGGTTTTCTGCATTCATACTGAGATTGATAGTGGAGTGCCTGTGGGGAACGAAGTTGGGTGACACAATCAAATCCCTACTTTCCGAGTCGAGGCGATATAATTGAAGCAGTTGCGGTAAAAATGAGAAAATAAATGAGAATTCTTCGTTTATCAATTACAAATGTAAAAAGCTTTCAAGACAAAGTAGATATCCAATTTGATCCCCAATTTAATATATTAGTTGGTCCCAATGGGGGCGGAAAAAGTAATTTTTCAGATATCCTGCTGATAATTTTAAAAAGATTCTTTTTACATAGTTATTCTGTGAATGATATTATGGAAATTGGAGCGGCGGAGATTCAGCGATTGGCTTCATTTGATCCGCCAGAGAATCATCTAGATAAATTCACGGCAGATGCTTCTGAATCTAAAATTGAAATAACTTTTAAAGTAGATGCTCAAGATATAAAAAATATAGCAACAATCAATCAATCTAAAAAACAAATAAAGTCAGCTTTGGGTCACTACAAAATTCTATATTTATCGGCTCCAATAATTGATGAAGTTGAAAATTGGAAACTGGGTGAGTTAGCAGAAAATCAAGAGTTAGTATATTGTATAGTCAACAATGTACTTGTACAACCATCTTTAAATTCACGAGAATTAATTTATCTTAAATTTTTGAACTATTATGAACTTTTATCAATAGTTATACAGAGGGCTATTGATTTGGATCTTTTACCTCTTGATACTCGCCTTAGCCAAAAATATGTATATTTTTCGCCTTACAGAGGAGGAGATACGCTATTTCAAGTCAGCTTAGCGGGTGAGAGCTATTATAATTTATTAAGCAATTATTCATCAGCTACGTCTCGAAGTACAACTTCTTTAATAAAGCTAGCATCAATATACTTTGCACAAAAGAGACGGAAGTATGAAATGCTTGCCAGGACTCAAGGATACGAAGAAGATTGGGATGCAGATGAAGAAGTTAAGTTAGCAACTAAACATTTAAATAAATTGGGATATTCATGGAAGGTAGAGCTTAAAGATGCAAACAGAAATACTTATGAGATTATTCTGCTAAAAATCCAAGAAAATACAAAATTTTCTTTACATCAGGCGAGTGCGGGAGAAAAAGAAATTCTAAATTTTTTATTGGGGATTTTTGCATATAATATTAAAAATGGCTTGATCATTGTAGATGAACCTGAAGTTCATTTACACCCTAAATGGCAATCTCTACTCCTTGACTTATTCTTTGATTTAGCTGATTTAACACAGAACCAATTTATTTTTTCAACGCATTCTCCTATATTTATTAATCAGAGAACTATATCGAAGATTGTGAGGGTGTATAAATCGAGTGGTAAAAGCACTATAAAAAATTTTGTTAAAAGCCATTTTGACGAAACTAAAGACCTTCTCCACATAATTAATAGCCACAACAACGAGAAAATATTTTTTGCAGATAAGGTAATTCTTGTGGAAGGAATTACCGATAGGATTTTTTGGGAGCAATTAATTAATATTTATAAGAAAGCCGAAAACAGTGAAATTATAGAAGTTTTGGAGGTACATGGAAAAATTAATTTGGAAAAATATCGTAAATTTCTAAAAAAAATTGAGTTGGACAATTACATAATTGCAGACCTAGATTATATTTTACAGATTGGTAGTGAAGAACTCAAGAAAATGTTTATAGTGGATTATTCAAAAATAGATCGAGATGTTATTAATGACAAAAAAAGTATTGATGGTCAAACATTGTTTGAGCAAATTGAAGAGGCTATAAAGAGTAAAAATTTCGACCAACTAACAAACCTTTGTAATTATATCAAGTCTAGAAAAATGAAGTTACCCGATAATCAAACCGATCAACAATTGCAATTATTGGAAAAATTTATCAGACAAAAAAGCGAGGATGATAAAATTTTTGTTCTTAGTAAAGGAGAAGTAGAATATTACTTACCGGAAGGATATAGAGCTTTAAACAAACTTATTGAATTGATTAAAAATGAAAGTAAATTTGGCGTTGCTGAATCAGAGTATGATACGGGCAAAAATACGAGAGGGGAGCCGAAAATGATTTCTGGGATTTTGATGGGTAATTGGAACATCTCCAAATTTTAGATAATGAATTAGTAATTTAATT
>Ga0335395_10000527_pt1 | contig 23907 bp, 26 predicted proteins | sample MAT02_FD_205744 | JGI IMG/M metagenome (GOLD analysis project Ga0335395, IMG submission 205744) | Freshwater microbial communities from Lake Fryxell liftoff mats and glacier meltwater in Antarctica - MAT-02 (spades assembly) (version 2) ...
TACAAGGTTGAATTGTTGAAATACAAATCCTATTTTTTCTAATCGAATGGCTGCCAATTCATTTTCACTCAAATCATTTATTTTCACACCATCAATAAATACATCTCCGGAAGTGGGATATATTACACAACCGAATAGTGAAAGTAAGGTTGTTTTTCCAGAACCAGACGGACCAATGATCAATGTAAGTTCACCCGCAAACAAATCCATGGTAGATGGTTGCAATGCAGTAATAGTAGTATCCCCAGTTTTATATTCCTTGCCTGCCTTGATGACTTGTGCGATTATTTTATTAGCCATTTTGGGTGGAATTTATTCCGATTTTTTTGACTTTGGACTTTCGATTACTTCTTCCGCCTCGCTTAATGCGATAGCAATCGCTTGCTTGCGATTTGTAACTTTACCGTTGATACCATTTTTTCCAGACATCAATTCTCCGGCCTTGAATTCATGCATTACCTCTTCAATTTTTTCTTTTTCTTTCTTTGATTGTTTTGCCATGATTTTGTAACTCGATTACTTAAAACTTAAAGCTGTGCATTAAGATTTAAAGGTTAAAAAATATCGTTGATATTGTACTTTCATCTAATTATAATGGTGTCAATACTTTTATATATCAACACAAACATAAAAATTAGACTTTTAGAGTCCCTTCCACTCCGTCATCGGGGACATTACCTGTTACCATTGAGGCTATCATTTGAATCATAGAAATCATTTTGTTATTCTTGGTATCCCAATAGTAGGCTGATTTGGGCGTAACTTTTATAAGTGAAATATCAGTATCTTCCTTACCGTCTTTAAACCATGCTTTGGCAGAAGGTGTCCACATTTGATATATCAAGTCTCTATCAGTATTAACGATTGCTTGGCCAAATACGCTGAGAAATTCGTAATTCGAAGCATTAGAGTAAAATAATTGTACGGTGTTGTCATGTTCGATTTCTGCATTTTTACCACTTTTAATGGAACTCATAAACCATATATTTCCGTGGTCATCTACTTTGATTGTACTCATGGGTCTAGTCATTATTGGCTGACGGGTAAGCTGGGTACAAAAAAAACAATTTGACTCATTCTCAATAAGTTCTTTTAACTTATCTATGGCATCTTGCGCTGATAAATTTTGCATGTTTGGTTTCGGTGTATTGTCCATTATTATGATTTATTGATGTAATATATAAATATGCTTTACTATACTTGCAAAGGTACGTTCTATCTGAAATGTAAGCATTACATGATTTTATCAATCCATTACATTATTCACACATTATTATAAGAAGCGATTACAGACTAAGATAAAATCTCGTTTAGGTAAGGATACTTCAATACCAATTCGACTATATTGTATATGCTAGTGTTATAAGAAGTCCTTCCTCTTTAAGGATGACTGAATGATTCGTAGCAAATTCGCAATACGAAACCACGATTAAAAGAAAAAACCACGAACTACGGCTCATGGCTAACTTTAGAGGATGGGTAAAACCTTACCTAATTTGCTTTACTAAACGACGTTGAATTAAGATACTATGACAATGTTGTGTGGGACATGAACTAATAAATCAGCTACAATGCTAATTATAATTTATTTAGCAAATAGATAAATTGGATTCGCTGTAGCGGTGAATCCCATTTAGAATATTTTCACTTCTATATTTGGTTAATGCTTATTCAGAACTAAAATTCACCTCGTTTATGAAGTCAACTAGATACATATTAAATTGTTCTGGTTGTTCAAGATTAGAAACATGTCCGGCATGATCTATAATTTTCAGAATAGAGCCTTCGATTTGTCTATGCATAAATTCAGATTGTGGCAGTGGCGTAACGACATCTTCCCTACCACAGATAATAAGTGTTGGAATGTGTATAGCACCTAAGGCAGAACAGGTCTCACTACGCTCTGCCAAAGCAGATAACCCTGCGGCAAATATTGCTTTAGAGTTTGCAAAAACAACATTTCTCAAATTATCAACTATTTCCAATTTATTCATCAATGAATCAGGATGAAAAATATTTTTAATAAACTTTTCTACGTATGCTTGTGTGCCATCCAATTTGATCTGATCTATTGCTTTATAGCGATTTTCTTTTGCTTCAACTGTATCAGCTATGCACTTTGTGTCGCACAAAATCAATGCTTCAAATCGTTGAGGAAATCTTTTTACCGCATTTAAACAAATATAACCCCCCATTGAGAGACCACAAATTATTGCCTTCTTAATATGTAGTTCATCCATAAAAGCCAATAAATCCTCAGTAAACAAATCAATGCTTAACGGTGTTTTTTCATCTTTTGATTGGCCAAACCCACGAATGTCGTAAGCTATGACACGATTTGAAGATTTTAGATAATCGATTTGGCCCTTCCATGTGGACTTATCGAATGGAAAACCATGCAAAAAAATAATAGGAATACGTCCTACTCCATTATCAGTATAGGCAATAGAAGTTTTGTTTACGTAAGTCAGTAAACTTTGATTAGAATTATCTATTTCCATTATTGAATTATTTTATTACTACGAAATTCCTCGATCATATTTGGAGGCAGATCTTTATTATATCTTTTTTCAAATTTTTCAAGTATTACTGCTAGCGAACCGTAATTGTGTGCCAATGTTTTAAGATTTATTTCTAAATTTTTATCATGGGACTGAATTTTTGTCATTTCATTCAAATTTTTGAGTAGCTCAGGATGGTCTGCTCTGATTGTATCAGTTATCCAGAGAGTCATTTCGTTCAATTCTATTTCTGCTTTCATGTTAATTATTTTAAGAGTCTTTGACTATTAATGTGATGTTTATAACTTAGAGGATAAATCGTTTACTGATGGATGATTATCTCTTAACTATTAGAAAAACTGAATATTGAGATCTACGTTAAACTATATTATTAATTATAAAATTAAACTCATTTAGAAAAAACTATTAAGCAGCCAGTGTAACTAACAATCCGTATTCTTCAGCGCATTTTTTACGCCTTTCAGCGCATTTTTTACAATGATCTTTGTATATATATGTTGCTCGCATTCTAAAGCGCAAGCATCGCGTATTTGAGCGCACTCATTGCAAAGTGCACCAAGATAATTATTTATAGCGCTTAGCATATTGGCGGAAGCAAAGCAAATAATTGCGCATTCATGATTGAGCTGAACGCAACGGATACACTGAGTTACTTCTGTAGAATGCAAGCGTTCGTAAGCACAATTATTGCATTCTATTGCGCAAGCTAAGCAGGCTATAATACATTTTTTATAATCTAGATAACCAATGCTATTAAAATTTAAGGGATAAATAATTGCAATTTGAGCGGTTTATATTGTTTAAAAAGGGTCTGATAATTCACTGATTCGGATTAGTTTTTTATTTACAAATTCATCAACACCCAATTCAGAAAGTTCCCTTCCATACCCAGATCTTTTAGTACCTCCAAATGGCAAATCAGCTTGTGTCCATGTGGGGTGATTAATAAAAACCATGCCTGTATCAATCTGATCTGCAACACGTTTTCCTCTTTCTATATCTTGGGTAAATACGGAACCACCTAATCCATAAGGTGAATCATTGGCTAAGTCAATTGCCGCTTGCTCATCTTTTACCCTGAAAAATGTGGCCACTGGTCCGAATAATTCTTCATAATAAATAGGATTATCGGGTTGCATATTAGTGATGATGGTAGGCTCCATAAATGCACCTTCTCCCTTCACCCTTTCTCCGCCCAAGATAATGGTTGCACCACCAGCAACAGCTTTTTTAACTTGTGTGGCTATTTGCTCAGCTGCTGCTTCGCTACTCATAGGTCCCAATTGTGTTTTTGGATCCATTGGGTCGCCCACAACCAATTGTGAAAGCTTAGCTTTAAATTTTTCTAAAAAAACATCTGCTACACTTTCTAGTACAATAAATCTTTTAGAAGCCACGCAACATTGCCCATTGTTATTTATCCTGCCAGTAACCGCCCATTCCACTGTTTTATCCATTTCTGCATCATCAAGAACGATAAATGCATCGCTTCCTCCTAATTCTAATACCGATTTTTTTAAATGCTTTCCTGCCTCTAATGCTATACTAGAGCCCGCTTCTTCGCTACCTGTAAGCGAAACTCCCTTTATCCTTTTGTCGGAGACCAAGGCAGAGGCACGCTTTCCCGATATAAGAAGATTAGTGTATAGACCAACTGGTGCACCAGCTTCCTTAAATATTTCTTCGATTGCAATACCGCATTGAGGCACTATGGAGGAATGTTTTACCAAAATAGTATTGCCTACCATAATGTTGGGCGCTGCAAACCGCGCTACTTGGTAAAACGGAAAATTCCAAGGCTGTACGCCTAATAAAACACCAATTGGCTCAAGCTTAATGCGTGCATGACCATGCGTTGGATGAAGTACTTTATCAGCTAAAAAGTGTTCGGCATTATTGGCATAATAGTCAAATATCTCAGCGCTTAGTTTTATTTCGCCTTCTGCATGTGCCAATAGTTTACCCATTTCCAATGTAATCATCTTCGCTAACATCATTTTTTTGTCTCTTAGCAAACCAGCAACTCTGTGTAAAATGTTCGCCCTTAATTTGTAATCGATGGTCTTCCAACCCATAAAGGCTTTTGACGACTGTTCTACAGCCTGATTGACTTGGTTGTCCGTCATTTCAGTGAAAGATGCAATGACTTTATTTGTTGTGGGATTAATTGTTTGAATAGACATATTAAAATGAGTTTATTGAAAGAAAAAATGATATAAAAATAAAGCCTCGCCGTTGCAAGGCTCTATCTTCATTGTTAAATAGATATAATCTTTAGATAATAACATTGTGTCATCGGTGTAGATCATTTATTTGATTTCTCAGAGTAATATACTTTACACTCAAATTCCGGTTTGGTAAAACCATTAAATAAGCTAGTCAACTAAAAAAATTGATCATCGAATCTTGCATTATAAAACATGTGAAATATTAACTAAAAATCCGATACATAAAAATTTATTATCTCGAAAATCGAAAAATCTTATATAAGTTATATAATTTAGAGAATTTATTGTTGTACGTGTAATCTAATTTTTGCCAAAGTTTGTTCAATTCCACCCAGTTGTTCTGCAACTAACGGTTTATAACTTTTAGGAATATCATCATCATCCAAAACCAAATTGTATTCTTTTATGGCAGCTTCTTCGCCAGTGATACATGCATTGACAATTGCTTCCGTATCACCATTTGTGAAAGATGATTTGAGATCAATCCAAACACGGTGAATTGAACCCAAGGTATCACCGCCTTTACCTTCCGATTCACCATTTAGTTGCTCTACGATTTGTCTCAAATTCGTTGCATAAATTGACCTATCCTTAGAAAATAGCATGAAAGAACTTTTGATTTCAGTATCTTTTAAATGTTCAGCAGCGCTTTCATATCCTACCTTTCCATCTTCAGCAATAGTTATCAGATGGTTAAGTTTATCAATAGTTTTACTTTGATTTATATTATTCATTTTATTTTAGTTTTAATTAATTAATTATTAGTACGTAAGGCGGTTGGCTTAACCTTGTTTTTTAATTAATTGGTACTAGAAGAAAGTTTGAAAACTTCTATGTATGAAATACAGTTGTACCAATATAATAATTATTATGCCATTAAGACAACCTAATGTTTTGTAACTTTTTTTTAAATATAATTACCTACTTCGGCATTATCAATTTGTCTATGACATGAACAACGCCGTTAGATGCTTTGAGGTCAGTTGCTGTCACAGTTGCTTTCCCACCGTTTTCGTCAGTCAATATCACTTTACCATCAACTGTTGTAGCAGTTATCATTCCACCTGCTAGTGTTGTGAGAACTACCTTTCCATTGCCTTTTTTAATCGCTGCCATAACAGCTTTTGCATCTAAGTTTCCAGGGACAACATGGTATTGCAATATACTTGACAGTTTTGATTTTTTCTTTGGTAACAATAAGCTATCTAGAGTGCCCGCTGGTAGTCCTGCAAAAGCATCATTAGTAGGTGCAAAAACAGTAAAAGGTCCTTTACCTTTTAACGTATTTACTAAATCTGCAGCTGTTAACGCCTGCACTAAGGTAGTGTGGTCTTTAGAGTTTTGGGCGACTACTACAATATCCTTTGTAGTTTGACCTGATGAATTAAAAGATAGGAATAATAATCCTAAAAAGAATACACCGAAATTAAAATTTTTCATACTTGGTTGTTTTAAAATTAAAAAATAATGTTGTTTAAAAAGCAGAACCCCGACTAAACAAGGCTCTGTTTTTAAAATTAAATTGATTTGTTAGCTAGGTAATAATACTTTATCAATAACATGTATTACTCCATTTGAAGCTCCGATATCAGCAGTTGTTACTTTTGCTCCACCTACCGTTACCATTCCGTTCTTTACAGTCACTTTTAGTTTTCCCCCTTCTACAGTAACAAGCTCTTGTCCATCCGTCAGATCAGCTGCGTTCGCCTTTCCACTTACAACATGATAAGTCAAAATTTTGGAAAGATCTGCTTTACTTTCTGGCTTTAATAATTTGTCTACCTCAGGCTGAATTGCAGCAAAAGCGCCATCAGTAGGTGCAAAAACTGTAAACGGTCCTTTTCCTTGCAAGGTTTCTACCAAGCCAGCAGCTTTCACAGCAGCAGCAAGTGTTTTACAATCCGTTGACGCTATGCCAACAATGTCCTTAGTCATTTTCATTTCATTTTCCATTACTTATTAGATTTATATAAAGAATGAATTTTCTTTATAGTGCAAAGTTATGTCTAATTCGTGGTCCAAGGATTATATAGTTTAATGTGAAAGTTACATCATTCACACTTACTTTAATAAATATTCCAATCAAATAAAACTAGTAAAAAAGGAATTTTAGTCATTTTAAATTCCCTTCATAAAAACCTTAAAATATTTAATAACGTGACCTTGTTTTATTAAGTTATATATGTTGTATTTTAAATTTTTCTGTTTACTATTTTTTTGCTCATCTAATTTGCTATATCATATACGTTTTGGAAAGTTTTATAAGATTATTATGAGATTCCCAAAAAAGATAAGGCGCATAAATCCAGAGGTAGCGTATCGTGTGTATAATATTTGCAACTATGTTTCCATTCGCACTACGCATCTACACTCCAGAATAGCAATGCAATCAAAAGGAATTAAAACGATAATCGTAGTAAGAGAAATAATTTGGAGTTATAACTGAAAGCAAAATTATGATGACTAATTGAGCTATATTTTTAGAAAAAACTACTTGTAAAAATAATGTGACAATCCGCCTTGATATACCATGTTTTAAAAAATGCACCTAAGTATTTGAAAATTATAGCTACTACTCCAACGAGATTAACGTTAGTATCTACACTGATTTGCTTCACGTTAGACACTTGTGCTAAAAAAGCTTTTCGTATAAAAGTAAGGTATCCAATACTCGTAAAAATAATTAAAATGTTGAAAAGTATTCTTATTTCTTTCGTTCTTTTGTAGATTTTAAAATAATAATTTTCATCATTTCACATTTAAACTCCAGTTTTGAAAGCAGCTGATAAATCAGCCAACGCATCGATAAACTTTTTTATAAAAGCTGTAGTCTTTTCGTCGGTCATATTTCCATCTTTGTCAAACTTCTTATCAACCTCTGTTACCACTACTTCAGGTACATTCATGACCATGGCATTAACCGCTACTAGTATTTGTCGCAAGTGGTATTGCGCTCTTACGCCACCTAGCAAACTAGGACTAGCGCTTATTATACCTACTACTTTTTTGTTAAATGGCTTATCAGGATGTTTAGAAAGAAAATCAATAGTATTTTTGAGTACTCCTGGTATGGAGTAATTATACTCAGGCGTAAATATAATGAGGGCGTCCGCTGTTTTAATCGCATTGCTTAGTTTTTCAACTTGGTCAGGTCGCACCTTCTGAAACAGATCAAAATTATATATGGGTATATCCGCAATTGATAACTGTTCGATGACAATATGCTTAGGTGCAATTTTTTGTGCTACTTTAAGTACCTTTGTATTGTAAGATTCTTTTCTTAAACTTCCAGAAATGGCTACAAATTGGTAATTGTCTTTCATTATATTATTTTAAAAAATCATTAATTTATAATTTACACAGCTACTATCATTTTGCCTGTATTAACTCCTTTGAATAAGCCGAGTAGAGCTGTGGGCAATTTTTCAAACCCGTGTACAATGGTTTCAGTTGATTTTAGTTTATCTTCTTTTACCCATTGTCCTAACTGTTTCATTCCTTCAGAAAAGCGACTTTCGTAGTTACTCACAATAAATCCTTGCATCAATACGCTTCTTGTCAGTAACATGGGTTGCAACCTTGGCCCAACGGGCACTTCGGTACTGTTGTACAATGAAATCTGACCACACAATACTATTCTTCCATGAAAATTAATATTAGCAATAACTGCATCAGAAATTTCTCCTCCTACATTGTCAAAATATATATCAACTCCCTTAGGACAGTATTGAGCTATGTCTTTTTTGATATTTTTTGTGGTTTTGTAGTTGATAACTTCATCAAGACCATATTCATCTTTTAACATTTTGACTTTTTCATTAGTACCCGCAATGCCAATAACACGACATCCATATATTTTAGCAATTTGACTTACCACCATACCAACTGCACCTGCAGCTCCAGAAACTACAACTGTTTCACCTGATTTAGGTTTGCCGATATCAATCAGACCAAAATAAGCCGTTAAGCCTGTCATACCCAAAATACCTAGATAATAACTTGCCGGTGCAACCGAAGTGTCAATTTTATGAAATCCCTTTCCGTTGGTTATTGATATTTTTCTCCAGTCGAGCCTTCCCATCACTAAATCACCTGTTTTGAAATTTGCAGACTTACTAGCTGTCACTTTTGCAACTCCGCCACCATTTATGGGTTGGTCTATTTGAAAAGGTTCAACATAAGATTTTGTATCGTTCATTCTACCACGCATATAAGGATCTACAGAATAAAATTGACCTTCGATCGTTATTTCATTACTCTGCATATCGTCCAACTCAATATCTTCCATTCGGAAATTCTCAAATGTAGGGAGTCCCTCTGGCCTTGATTCCAATACTATTTGTTGTGTTTTCATATTTTTATTTTAACCTGTAAGCATATTCAAAAGTAAGTTTGCGACGGCCTCAGATAAACCTGAATTTTGGTATTTAATTAATAGTTCATCATGTTGTGTGGATGTATCGTAGTTAACACTTGTGCAATAGTGAGGCCTAATTATTTAATTGATAAGGTCTTTCCCTTTATAGTTTTAGAGGTAAAAAAGGATTTTTTTGATGTGCTTAATGAAGATTTCATATTGCTCTAAACGAGAAATTATCAATCTACTAACTAAATCGTCGCAGCATCAATTACATAGCGGTAACGGGCTTCTTTATTCACTACTTTTTCCCAAGCCTCGTTTATTTCTTCGGCTTTGATAATTTGTATTTGTGGATAGATTTTGTTTTCAGCACAATAATCCATCAACTCTTGTGTTTCGGGAATACCCCCGATTAAAGAACCATTAAAATTTACACGGTTTGAAACCATATCGAAAGTGCCAATAGTCAACTCTCCATTAATTGGTATGCCTACTTGGGTGAAATATCCGTTAGGTTTTACGCAGGAAATGTAATTTGAAATATCATAAGCGTACGGAACGGTGGAAATCATAAAATCAATTTTCCCAAACCAAGGCTTCAATTTGTCTGCCGAATCTACAACAATGACCTCCTTTGCACCAAAACCCTTAATATCTTTTACTTTTGAAGGCGAAGTGGTAAAGGCAAATACTTCTGCACCTTTAGAAATTGCCAATTTAATTGCCATGTGTCCTAAACCACCAATACCAACAACGCCAATCTTGTCGCCCTTTTTTACTTTTATTTTCATTAAAGGTGAGTAAGTGGTAATGCCTGCACAAAGCAAAGGTGCTGCATATTGCAAGTCAATGTTGTCAGGGATTTTAATGGCAAAATGCTCGGTTACGACAATATTGTTAGCATAGCCGCCTTGCGTAATTCCTGTTGGTGATGATTTTTCGAGCATACCATAAGTGCCAACCATTCCTGTTGTTTCGCAATGATTCTCTTCACCTATTTTGCAACTTTCGCATTGCATACAACTATTTACCATACAACCTACACCAGCCCTATCGCCCACTTTAAATTTGGATACATTTTTACCAATGGCGGTAACTATGCCAGCAATTTCGTGACCTGGAACCTGTGGATATTTCTGTTTTCCCCAATGTCCTTTAATGGTATGAATATCTGAATGACAAATGCCACTATATTTTATTTCAATTAAAATATCGTTGTCGCCGACGGGTTTGCGGTCAAAATCCCATAAAGCTAATTTTCCTTCTACGCTTTTTCCTGCGTAACCTTTTGATTTTATGTTAATACTCATGTTGTTTTTTTCATTTTGTTGTGAAAAAATTTGAGTTTGATTTGCTATCATAACTCCTACAGCTAATACTGATGATTTTTGAATGAATTTTCTTCTGGACGTGTTGTTGCCTTGTTCTCTCATGCCAGTTAATTTTTATTTGCTGCAAAAGTGCAACGGTGAATGTTTAAATAGGCAGAAGTGCTGCATAATATGTAAATGAGTATAAGAAATTCACATATTTATCAAAGAGAATTTAGATTATATATTATTTATTTTAATCTGTTTATTTCACTTAATCACGTTTGACTTATTTTTAAAAAGAATCTTAATCTACGACTAGAAATTTACTTTTGTAAACAGCTTCTCCATTTTGTTCAATATTTAATAAATATAAGCCTTTACTTAAGTGATTTATAATTTGAACAGTACCTTCATGGTTTGCTTCTATAATTTGCGAATTCATTCTTTGACCATCAATAGCATAAATCGAAACTACAGATTGATATAGCAACGGACCGGAAACGAAAATTTGGATAATATCGCCAACGGTATGAGAAAATTGTTGACCTCTTTTGCCGTTTACTAAAATTATTTCACTTCGCTGATATTGCCCATCAAAATCGACCGATAAAAGTCGATAATAATTTTTTATTTTAACATTAGGATCTAAATAAACATATGTATTTTCAAAATTACTTGAATTATTAGTTGCATTTACTTTGGCGAGCGCTGTAAATTTATAACCATCAGTACTTTTTTCAACTGTTGTATAATCTACATTAATTTCTTGGGTGGTAACCCATTTCAACACAATTTGATTATCATCTAATATACCCGAAAAATTTAAAAGTTTTAAAGGCAATGAAGTTTCACAAGGAATATTCATATTTGTATTATTAATACTAGCCGTGGTGAAGGCTCCATTAGTCGTGTAAGCACTTCCTATCAATTCAACACCTGTTGCCAAATTAACTGCTCCATTGTTGGCTATCAAAGTCCCCCTGAACAATGAATAATCGTTTATACTTATAGCGCCTTCAATGACCCAATAGATATTTTGAGATTGAGCGCCGTTTATTAAAGACACACTAGCGTAAGTAGAAGTTGAGAAGGCCCCAAATACTTTGATTACAAATATTGCATTAGAATTTCCCATTGCGTTAAAAGTGACGTTTCCTGTTAATGCTGTAGCTGCATTCATCAAATAAGTGTGTGGCGTAAGAATAAGACCATTTCCAAAATCAGCTGGATATAATAATTCAATATCATGGGGCAACGAATTTAAGAAATTATAAGCTACCAGCAAATCTGCTGCACATGCCACAGTACTATTATCAGGAATTGGATGTATAGTACCAGTAACATTCAGAGGATCAAACCCTGTCGTTACACCAACATTAGTTCCTACGTCACCTGCGACAAACGTAATACCAGCATTAGTCATTTCACCGTTAGAAGTAAACAGTCCGTAGCAAGTAGTCGTGCCCAAAGGTGGTGCTGAAGGCCCGCTTAATTGAGGGCTATTACAACCATTAGGGATATCTGCACGTATGCCATTTAAATTGATAGCACCAGCTGTAGATAATGCTCGACCATCTAATTGAACACCAGCACTCATATCAATTGCAGCATTATTAGCAATTATTGTTCCCTTCATCGAAGTACTAGAAGCCAAACTTACCAATCCCTCAACCTTCCAAAAAACATTACATGCTTGTGCACCGTTTATCAGCTCTACTTGAGCATTTGAGGACGAAGAAAATGTACCTTGAATTTGGAAAATAAATACTGCATTTTGGTTTCCTAAACCGTCTAATTTTAATACATTACTTAATACAGAATTGCCACTTATGGAATACACACCTGGATCAAGCGTATCATTATTTCCTATTAGTGGTGCTATAAAAAAATCAGGGATAGCAACATTTAGTTCACCGTAAGCTTGTAATACATCACCAGCACACGCCATCGTTGATCCATTACTTGAGTTCATGGTTCCGTTCACATTCCCAAAACCAGTTATAGCACCTGAATTAGTGCCCACATTTCCAGTAATGTGCGATATTCCTGTATTACCAACTGCACCTGTTGAAGTAAATAATACATATTCTAAGGCACTTCCTAAATTTGGAGCTTGCGCCGTAGAGTTTACACTCAGCAGTAAGGTGACTATATTAATTAATATAAAATTGAACAATGAACTTTTCATTTAATTAGGTTTTTTTAAATATATTTTATTTTAGAATTAATAATGAGCAAAGGCTAAAACACATTAAGCCTTTTAAATTACACTTTGTAAATCTTAACTTGCATAATTATGATTCCTTCTCACCTTTGAGCGTCTCTAATAGCAAATTAGCAACGGCTTCAGATGAAGCTGGGTTTTGACCTGTAATTAACAGACCATCATGTTGTGTGTATGAACTCCAATCTGCTCCTTTACTATAGTGAGCGCCTAATTTTTTTAACTGATCTTCCAACATAAATGGGACGACCTTTGTCAGACCTACAGCTTCTTCTTCAGTATCTGAAAACCCAGTCACTTTTTTCCCTTTTACTAATGGTTGACCATTTTCTGCCTTGACATTTACTAAAGCAGCGGGTGCATGGCATACAAACGCAATCGGTTTTTGAGTATTATAGAAATCTTGAATCAGCTTTATGGAAGTTTCATCAGTGGCAAGATCCCATAGCGGTCCGTGTCCACCAGGATAGAAAACAGCATCATACTCGGCCGTTACTACTTTGCTCAATGGTAAGGTGTTGGCCATTTGAAGGATTGCCAAATTGTCATTATAAAAGCGTTGAGTCGATGGCGATTGCGCATCAGCTTCTTCACTTTTGGGATCAACGGGTGGTTGACCTCCAGCAGGTGAAGCTAAGGTTATATCAGCCCCTGCATCAACAAAGGCATAATAAGGCGAAGCGAATTCTTCAATCCAGAATCCTGTTTTCTTTCCAGTGTCACCTAAGTCGCTATGTGAGGTTAAAACGAATAAAATTTTCATGATTTATTTATTACAAAATGAATAGACTTTATATTGATAAGATTCAATAAAATCTTAATGTGAAATATATGATTTGATACCTACCAAAGCTTGCTGGATTCCATTTAATTGTTTTGCTACTAGTGGTTTGCAGCTTTCAGGAATTTCAGCATCGTCCAAAACCAATTTATATTCTTTTATAGCGGCTTCTTCACCTGTGGTGCAAGCGTTTATAATAGAAACGGTGTCGCCACCTGTAAAAGTCGATTTAATGTCCAACCAAACACGATGTAATGAACCTAAGGAATCACCACCTTTATCTTCCGCATCACCATCTAATTGCTCTACTATTTGTCTCAATTCTGAGGTATAAGCAGAACGTTCTTGTGAATAATTCATAAAAGAACTTTTAATTACAGGATCTTCCACATCTTCCGCAGCTTTTTTATAGCCTTCCTTGCCATCTTCAGCTATATTTATAAGATGGTTCAATTTACCTACAGCATATTTATTTTTGCTTTCCATTTTAATATTTTTAAGTAAAGGAAGAATTTCCTTACCATTATTGCAAAGGTAGTTTCATTTTGAAGTTTAAGTGTTATACAATTTAATCCAACAATTACATCTTTCACACCTTTGATAGCTATAAGACCATTCGATCTAATTCCTGTTTAAATTACTATAATCTCTGGTACCAAATGAATGTTTGTTTTGACGGATTTAGAAATTAAACAGTTTTTTTCACTCATCTCTATAATCCGCATTGCTCTTTCTGAATCTTCAAAATCCGAAATCTCCAAAATCGGTTTTAGTGTTATTTCTGTAACCTGATACTCCCCATCTATTTTTTCTACTGTTCCTATAGCATTACTTTTAAAACTGATATATTTCAAATTTGAGTTTTCGGCAACTGCAAAAAAAGTATTCATCAAACAACTATTGACTGCTGCTACAAAAAAATGTTCAGGTGACCAGATATTGGGTACGCCTTTGGGGAAATCAGGTGGTGTAGCTACTTCTATTTGTTGGGATATTACAGGCGAAGACATTAAACCTTTTCTATCTTTAGTCCAAACTACATTGACTTCATATTTATGAATATTTTCCATTTTTTAATTTTTTATTATTTATTAAATTTGATTACTTCTGTTAATTAGAACATGGTTTTGTCGCTTTTAGCAGGTCTGATGATGAGCCGAAGCGATGGATTATTGGTTATAAAATGCCAAAACCAATTGATTGATAATTTTACTTTATTTCTGAATCCTGCAATGGGTAAAATATGTATGAAAAGCCAAATGAGCCAAGCAAAAAATCCTTTAAAAGAAAATTTTGGTAAATCTGCGACGGCTTTGTACTTTGAAATAATGGCCATACTACCTTTATCTTTATATGTGAAAGCCTTTAATTCTTGATCTTGAGACAGGCGTAGTATATTATTTGCTAATGCATTTCCCTGTTGGATAGCAACCTGTGCAACTTGCGGATGTCCATTCGAGTAGTTTATGTCGGTAGTTTGCAAAGCAATATCTCCAATGGCAAAAATATTTGGGATTTCTGCTATTTGGTTGTATTGGTTCACTATAACCCTTCTCCCATGACCTATTGCACCCTTAGGCAAGCCAATGATTTGCTTACCTATAACCCCCGAAGTCCAAATTAAAGTATTGGTTGAAATCGTTTCGCCATTGTCCAAAATTACCAATTTGTCAATATAGTCCTTTACTGCCGTGTTTAATCTTATATCAACGCCCAGTTTTGTTAAAACCGCTTTTGCTTCCTTTTGTGCAGTTTGGCTCATTGGGCTCAATAGCACCGAAGCCATATCGACCAAAAAGACCTTTGCACGAAAATTTTTAAACTCTGGATATTCTTTTTTGTATAGATATTGTCGCATTTCTGCCAACATTCCTGCTACTTCTACTCCCGATGGTCCCCCGCCAGCAATGACCACATTGAGATATTTTTCTTTTTCTAATTTTTCAATTGATTGAACCGCTTTTTCAAAACTCAATAGTAAGTGATTTCGCAAATTAAGGGCGTCATCCACAGTTTTCATTGGCAATGCGTGTTCTTTCACGTTTTCGATTCCAAAATAATTGGTTTCCGTTCCTATCGCCAAAACTAGATAATCATACTCAATTGATTCAGTCTCAGTTTGGATCGTATTATTTAAGTTATTGATGCTTATGAGCGAACCCAAATGAAAACGAAGTGCAGATTTTCCTTGAAATAGTTTGCGAAAAGGATAACAAATATTAGAAGCTTCTATAAAAGCTGTAGCCACCTGATAAAGCAATGGTGAGAAGTGATTATAGTTGTTGCTGTCTACCAAAGTTATTCGAAAATTAGGGTTGCTTTTCATACTTGAAATAAAGTTGAGTCCTGCAAAACCACCGCCAACTACCACTATTTTTTTAGTATTTTGTTGCATTGAAATAAAGTTTAGAATCTGTTGATAAATAAAACAATAGGCGTTTATAATTCTTCCAATTATTTGTGCTGCAACGTTAACATATTAGGTTAGCCATTCTATTCTGAATAGTTTGATTGGAAGATTCTGTATTTAAAAAGTGCTACTACTATAGACCCACCGATCCCATTGCCAAGCAATGCCAATATTAGAAACCATAGATAGTCAAATATTGAGATAGTATCTGAATGTAAAAAAGCTCCAAATATCTCAATGTTACCTACAATGCTGTGGTGGAAACCACCAAAACCTATGACACCAGTGACCATCAAAATTAGGAAAATGCGAGCGAGTGAATTCTTGCTGCTGTTAAGTAACCAGTTTAATAAGCCCATTAACCATCCGGCAACTATAGCACTCAAAAAAATAACCCATGCATCATAGTCTAATATATGACTTCCAATTACAACCATCGTTTCATGCGTAAACAATCCTAGATGTGGTGCAAGAAGGCTGATAAAAAGAGTAAATATAATTCCACCAACGATATTGCCGCTTATCACCAGTCCCCAAACTCGTAATAACTCCCAGATATTTCGTTGGCCGTTTAGTACTGGTAGTGCCAATACTGATGTCTGTTCCGTAAAAAGCGCTGACTTTCCTAGAATTACTAATATAAATCCAACAGGATAGACTACGCTGAAAAGTTTGAAAATAGAATCGTCTTGTATCTTACCAGAGAGTAAATAGTGAAGTGTACAGATGAGAAAATAGCTGACTCCTATTTCAAGTCCTGCAATAACAGCACTTAGAATCATCGCTTTATTTTTAATCTTAAATATCTCTTCACCTTCATGAATAACACGGCTCAAGATATCGAGATACTTATTAACCCCACCTACTTTTTTTGATGTTTTCTCTAAATCCTCTTGGTATTTTTCTTGATCTTTATCGTCAGATTTCATAAGTTTATGTATTAAGATTATTAATGTTTTCAGATATATTATCCACGGTTATTTCATCATCTTCCGTTCTCATTTGGATATCTTCTTGGTGTTTTGTGCTTTGATAAAGCAAATAATAACCTAAGAGCCCACTAAATAAAGAGGCTGTTAAAATTCCAATTTTGGCATCTTGAAGAAATATTTTGTCACTAAAAGATAAATTAGCTATAAAAAGAGACATCGTAAATCCGATACCGCAAAGCAGCGAAACCCCTAACAACAATTTCCATATAGCACGCGATCTAGGCATATCTTTAAAGAAGAACGTAACTAGTACCCACACAGAGATTAAAATACCTAGAGGTTTACCCAAAACCAATCCTAAAATAATTCCCCATGTATTTGATGTTTGAAAGGCTTGGCTCAAAACTTCACTATCCATATAAATACCGGCATTCACAAAAGCAAATAGTGGCATAATAAATAAGTAAACAGGACTATGCAGTTTTCGTTCCATACGTCTCAATGGAGATTCCATTTCGCGCAAGGTTTTTTCTAAGTAAAAATGAGCCATTTCATTCGTATAAGAAAGGGTATGTTCTCTGGCTTTTTTGAATTGATTGAGACCTACTTTTGCAAAATCTTGAATCCTTTCTAACTTCCATTCGCGGCGAAGTGGAATGGTAAAAGCTAATATTACTCCAGCTATAGTAGCGTGAATACCCGATGCTAAAATTGCCCACCACAGAAAAAACCCGATAAAGAGATAAGGGGTAAGACGGTTGACTTTTCGATAATTGAGTAGCAAAAGCGCAAGAACACATACACCTGCCAAGCCGAGTGAGTACCAATTAATATGTTCTGTATAAAATATGGCTATAATTAGTATCGCTATGAGGTCATCTACTACCGCAACGGTCGTTACAAAGACTTTCACCCACGATGGTACACGAGATCCTAGCATAGCTATAATGCCAATAACAAAGGCTATATCAGTTGCCATAGGTATTGCCCAGCCATGATTGTATTGGGTATTTTGATTCAAAGCCCAGAATATCAATGCAGGAAATAAGGCACCAGAAATGGCGGCAACTACGGGAAATACTGCCGATCTGAAGGAGTTTAAACTCCCGAATTTTAATTCCCCTTTTATTTCAAGACCTACTAAAAGAAAAAATATGGCCATTAAGCCATCGTTGATCCAATGAATAAGAGATTTTGAAATATTTAATTCTGGAAATCCCATAATAAACTCTAACTCCATAAAGTGAAGGTAGTTATGGCGAAAAGATGTATTTGCAATAATTAAGGCTGCAACAGTAGCTATGATCAACAAAAAACCAGTTGAAGAGTCTTTCTGAAAAAAGTTCCTAAACAATGTAATTGCTCTGTCCATATGTAATTTGAGGTATTGACTTTTATTTTTCATAAAACTTATAAGACATACTTCTGATTCTTAATGATATACACAATTTTTACGATATCGTGCTACTTTACCACCTACTTCCTTTAAACAAAATATTCAACTGTGTCCCTTTAATTTTGGACTTAATGTCTGATTTTTTAGTAGGGAGGTTTTTCGAATCTACCCAGATATGTATAAAAAAGAGATTTGATCTGACCAGTTTCTTCCGCCTTGTTCTTTTCTGAAACATCGATTCTATAAAAATAATTTGAGTAAGGTGTTTTTACCTCAAATGTTTTCTCGATATTATATTCTTTGTATTCAGAGCTTTTGAAAGCATCCATCACAATATTGGGTACTTCGGTTTCATTGATTTCTCTTGCTGTTGCCACAAGTAGCATATCTTTGCTGCCAGAATTTACAACTGCCTCAAATTGCTGATTACCTATCTCATAATATACTTTTGATTGGGTTGGATTTATTTCTTGTACACCTCTAATCTCTACTTCTGTAAATGCGCCAGGATAATTCTCCATCAAAACAGTTTTCTGCCTTGCTAAAACATCTACATCGTTTATCACTGTACCCTCTTGTGCAAGAATTGTACAATATGTCAAAATATGTAAAACCAAGAAGCTAAAGATAAACTTAGCTGATATACTATTATAAATATGCTGTCTCATAATGATTTTTTTAAATTTAATAATTAATTTTTTAATTGAATTAGTCTAATTTTTCTAATATTCGAATGCTTTGACAAATGATTTTGATTCTCACTTATATTTAGTTTGAAACTAAATTTATTTTACGTAATGGTCAGAAAGTGCCGCCTCATACTGATCCGTTAATACTTCTTTTGGGTCAAAGCCTGGACTGCTCATAACGCGTGCTTTTGTAGTATCAATAATCAATGTACCATTTTTCCAATCAATTGTTTTTATCCTCTCTGGTGAGAAAAGCACCTTTTTTTCCGAAAACCAGCTACCAGTCTCAACCACAAGAAAATGAATTTTCCATGTGATATCATCAAATATAAAATCTACCACCTTGCCGATATCACCATCCGTGGCATCAATACCATACCCAGTAACTTCGTGGGTACTACGCAGATGCGGATTATTGTTTCCGTGATCGATTAGTTCCTCTTGTTTGATTTCCTTTTCAGGTTTAGTGGCCTTTAAAATGGGATAACCCCACATCCCTAAACCCCAATAACCATACATGCCTGGACCGTAATAGCCTGGCCATGTATAATACCCACGTAAGAACTCTTCCTGCTGCTGCGAAAAAGGCTTATCTGTATCTATATCAGGACTATTTTTTATTGTTTCTTGGGTAAGATTGACTGATAGTGTTTCTGATTCCCAATCAGCATTTAAAAAGGCTTCGGGCGAAATCAAAACTTTCTTTTCAGAAAACCATCCACCTGTTTTTACAACTATGTACCTAATGGTGGAGGTGCGGTCATCAAAATAAAATTCCTCTACTTTTCCAATATCACCGTCCGTTCCTTGAATGGTGTAGTCTAATAAACTATTTATGCTCCGTTTCATTATATTTGATTTTGAATGTTATTGAATATTAAAATTAGATATTTTTTCTTTTAAATTTTTTAAATTTGTTTCACTATTTGACATTGTAAAAATTTTCCAAAAAGGTCAATCTATCTTTTTTAAATATTTACATAATTCGCTGTCTGTTGAGATCAATATGGATGTTTTGCCATCAAATGTTTTCTCAAATGTTTCCATTGATTTCAGAAAACTATATAAGCTTCTAGATTGACTTGACTTATCATATGCTTTTGCATAAATCGAAGCTACGGTGGCATCTGCCTTACCTTTAATCATCTCAGCATCCCTGAATCCTATGATTGTATGTTTTTAAGCTCTCTTTCCTTCTCACCATTAATACGTGATGCTTCACCCTGACCTTCTGAGCGAAATTTATCAGCGATTCGGAAACGTTCACTTTTCATTCGTTCATACACCTGATCCTGTACTTCCTGCACATAATTGATGCGTTTAAACCTAAAATCGAGTATCTCAATACCTAGGTCTGCCGTTTGCCTATTTGAATAATTGATGACCATAAAATAGTAATCAAAAATAGAGAGATGACAATAAACCTCCAACGATCCAAAATTTGTCGTACTAGTGGCGATATATTTAATATTTCTCTATTCATTTATATTAATTTGGAAATTGATTATTTCTGTGACTATTGCTACTTCTGACAATAAACAAAAACATTTGACCGTACTACCTCGAAGGAGGCGTAGCCCGCTGATTATTTATCCCACGTTATTTAAATTTACTACCTTAGATTGAAATTACGCTATTACTAAGGAGTACTCAGATTATGAGGTGTCCCAAGTGTTAAATTATTTGATTTACAAAACCGAGCATTTCTTGTGGGTTAGTCATCATACTAACTTTATCTCCTTTTATTACAACAGGTGCTCTTAGTATTTCAGGATTGTTTATCAGAAGTTTTAACCAGTCTTCAGATGATAATTGGTCCGACTTCCCAAATTTTTGCGAAAAATTAGGATGCTCCGTATTGACAAAATCTCTTATCTTAACATTCATCATAGTAGCTAACTGTGCCCAGTGTGTAGCTGTTAATTTCATGAACTTCAAATTTATATCACGAACAGGTATATTCTCAGAATGGGCATAAGCCAGAATTTTTTGGCCAATGTGATCATCAGAATTATATATCAGTGTTATTTCTTTATTACTTTTTGAAAATGTGGTCATATTAATTTTGATTTAGGATTGAATAAGAAAAAAAATTATTTCTTTATTTACATACTTTTTATAAAAGCATAAACAAAACAAGGCTGACAACTACACCCAATACTAGACATAGACTATCAAATTGATATTATTATGTCATTCACATATACCAGAAAATCTATTATCGGGATATTATGGAGTGAGCTCTTGCACCGAGCTAACAAAATTATTTGACATGATGTCCATCGCTTAAGTTAGTATTGGATGCTAATTCATCAACTTCGTGTATCGCATGATCATATTTTGATTTACCTGTGGAAAGAATTGTTTCCGTTTTATAAATTATATTTTGATACTTTCTATTCATATAACCTATTATGTCATCAAATTTGTCTTTGACGTCATCGGCGTAATCTTCCCCTTTTTGTTTAATTTTTTTTCTTGTTTTTGAGCCCTTTTTAGGAGCAAACAGTACACCAACTAGTGCTCCAGCCGCAAGAAGAGTCAAACCACCTAATAATATTTTTTTTGCATCCATGTTTATGGTAAATTTAAGTTTATAAAATAATGCTTTTAGTATTTTTGAAGGACGTATAATCTATCCAATATTTATATGACAAAGGTGAGCATAAAATTAATAATAAGCATTACATAATTTTTGATGATTATTACATAAAGTCCACCTTTTTCCTCATGATATATTAGTGACAATATTAACTTCAAGAATTGAGGTGCACTAATTCATTTAAGGTGCATCAATACTACATACTATTCAGATTCATCTTACATAAATCATCTGTTTTTTGTCATCTGTGCCGCTTATTATCTTAGAAACTATTCCTTTTTGGTTGGTAAATTCTGCTATTAAAACACCAGCCAAATGGATTCCGATAAATGCTAAAAGGTAGTAAATACCTAGCACGTGGATTTCTTCTATTGAATTTTTAAATTCACTTGGCCCTAACACAATAATAAGTCCAGTGATTAGCGAAACGGTGACGCAGATATAAAAAATGATATACGCCCATTTCTGAAATTTCATTTTGATAGATAAGTTTTTATCCATTTCAACTAAGATTACCTCTAATGTATGAATGGCTCTTTTGAGCACAGAAGTGTAGGCAATGTCTGTGATATAATTTTCCAATAGTACAGCAGCGTGTCTTGCTTCTTATTCCCTCAATTTAGTGAGGTCCACATCTACAGATCCCGTAAATCTGTTTTCAAAATTTCAAGCAGACTGTCCATGTCTCAAAAGAATAAGTAATGGCACATTATTATTTAATTTGGAATTAAATCTATAGACATCTGCTTTTACCAATGATTAATACATTATCTCTATGAAACGCTGTCACGCAAACACTAAAATTAGACATTATTTTGCCTTTCTATTTCCAATAAACACTCACAATAATTTCATTTTTCCTTCCCCAAAACTGGAAAGGTGCATTGTAACCCAAAAATCGAAAATTACCATAATATTCTATTCCATTCGCTTTCAAAGCGGTTTCTAAAAGGGCTGCATACTTTTTGATTTTGTCATCATCGGCATATCCACCGAAGCTTGTGACTGCAACGTATTCTTCCACAGTGGTATTAATGGCTATCGTTTTATCATTTGGTTTGGGCAAATTTTCTATATTGTAATCTGCTGGCATCACAAAACTCATCGACGACAAGCTATCATTGATGTCCATGTGCACAGGACTCGTCATAGCTATACTTTTTTCGTCTTGATTGCCTCCAAAAATGTAAGAAGCTAACTTTCTGAAACCTGAGTTTGATAACTCTTTATATGATTTTACATCCATCGATATAGTTGCCACCGTAGCTGCGGGATACAACCGAATCTCATAATTTTTTTCGGTTTTAATGACTTGATATGGTTGAGTTTCTGTTTTTGCCATTGTAAAATATATTTGAAAAATAATGATTAAGCCTATTAATATGGCGATAATGATGAAAGTATTTTTCATAATGACATTTTTTATAACTGTTATAAATTTAGTAAGAGATTTTCTCAATTTTATGAGTGTTACCAACCACTCTGTTTTTTATCTCTATATTCTAATACAAAAATGACTTTAATTTTTAATCCTCTTTTTTTAAATCAAGCGGCTCATCCAGTGCTTCCATTGATGTGTTAGCTACTTGTTTTTAGCAGCTGTAATAGTCATTATCCCCATCCAATGTCTGAGTATTTGCGGTTGAAATTCCTATTTCTGTTTTATTTTAACATATTTGTTTCGATATTGAATTTTATTTTGGTAAAATGATAGCACGTGTATGGTTATGATACCTTTCATACTATTCTTCCATTTTACATTTGTTTTGTGGCCCGAAGCTTTTTAATATCGAATCCTTTTTCTGATAAGCGTCTTGTTATATTATTATAAGTAACGTCATTCATTTTTGAAGTTCTGGAGAGTATCCACAAATATTTTTTATGTGGATGACTTACTACAGCAAAACTATAATCATCAGCCAAGTCTATAATCCAGTACTGACCCGTTAAAGGCCATATAAACTGAATCTTTAGTTTTGCATTACCTGATTTTTTTTCAACAAACGCCTTGCCTTTAATCTGCGCTAGCTTGCCGTTGATTGACCCCTTATTGCATCTGTTATGGACTAGAATGTAATCTTTATTAGTAACTGTATATTCTACAACGGTACAGTGACAACCCTTCTGGAAGCGTTGAGGATATGATGCGATCTCATACCATTTGCCAGCATACCTATCTAAATCTACATGTGGAACTGTCTGCAAAGGTTGTGCGGTAAGGTAACTCGCATTCATGATCCCTATAATAAGTATTGAAAGTATTCTCATGTATTTATATAAATTTAAATTTTATTAATTTTACGGTAAATTAAGACTCAATTTTAGGCATTGTTTCATTCATTTTGACCTGTTATTACTTTATGATCATAGGCGTGAGTCAGCGCAGGCTCATCGCATCTTTAAAAAGCCTTGCTTTTTCAAGATATCCTTCTTAAATAGCTCGTTTGCTA
>Ga0335395_10000528_pt1 | contig 23891 bp, 17 predicted proteins | sample MAT02_FD_205744 | JGI IMG/M metagenome (GOLD analysis project Ga0335395, IMG submission 205744) | Freshwater microbial communities from Lake Fryxell liftoff mats and glacier meltwater in Antarctica - MAT-02 (spades assembly) (version 2) ...
ACATACACGCCCGCAGCAGCCCCAAATAACACCGCAGGTATGGTAAAGGCGATCATAATTGCCGATACCCATCTGCTGATGGTTTGATCTGGCGCTTGAAATCTGCTGGCGACGAGGGCGATCGTCAATACGAGATAAACTTTATCTGCTAGTTGCGAGAAAACTTGCCCGCTCCACAAGGCTAGAAAATTTCGGTTTTTGAGAACCGGCAGAAATCCTGTTTCTTTTTCGGGAGTTTCTGCTGCTGCTTCCGATAGTTCTGCTGCGGTTGCTGTTGTTGGTAGCGGGGGGATGGCTTCGGGTTGGCTTTTGCCGTTGCTTGAGTCTGTTTCTGGAGTTGTGGGATATTTGTCCATTTCTGGGTGTTGGGCGTTGCTCCATTGTCGATCGGCCAAGACGGGCGAGGAGTTAAAATCGGGAAAATTTTCTCTTTCTTCCATCTTGTGGTGGGTCACAGCTAAAACAGATATTCTCAAATCAGTATCGGACAGTCGCATCATAGGATTGTGGGGTGGATCGCCTGGGATGGTTGAGGTTGGGGGGATGGGAATTTCAAATTGAGGCGTTAACCTCTAATTTTAATAACTCGTAACTTTATTTATTATCTACTGTTGCAAGAATCTTGAGAATTTACCTGAAATTGCTTACAGGTTCGGATCTCCCGCAACCTGGGGTGATATTTTCACTCAACATTTAAAACTTAAAATTCAAAGCTCTCTAAGTAAGTGTCGATCGAGCTTCCCGATCGAATCGTGCAACCTAAATGATACTGGGCATATTGCCGCAAAATATTTTCGACTGACATCCAAGCCGTGCGATCGGTAATCCCTTCTTCTAGTTCTGCACTACCCAACTGTTGCAACGCTGCTAATTCCATAGCAGTTATGTGGAAATTTGTCAAGTGTTTGCTGTTACTTGTTTGCGGAGAACGGGAAGCGGATCTGTACAAGCTACCGGTTTGCGAAGAGAGTTCTGCCTCTAAGTTAGCTAGCTCGGGCAAGCTAAAGGTTCCCCCAGAAGGTATACTAAACCCGGTTTTCCAGTTCGGATCGGTGAAATTTGGGATGAGCGGTTGTCTGGTGGCGCAGCAGACTTGGACTTGGGGCGCGAGGCCTGCTAGGGCTAGCAAGTGAAAAATACCTTGGGCGAGGTGGGCGACAAGCACGGCGGCGGATTGGATTTCTGTGCGATCGGACAAACGCTCCAAACGACTCAAGTGTTCGCCCAGCAACAAGAAGAGTGATTCTTGCGGCTCGTCGGAAAGGGCGCTGGCGATCGCCAATTCGGCCAGATATTGCGCGGCTGATAGTTTTCCGAGGTTGCGGCTCAAACCCGGATAGGATTCGACGGTGCTAGCTTGGGTAATCTTGTCGAGCGATCGGCCTTTGGCAATGAGCAATTCGTTGACGACAAATAACTCGCTTCTACCGCCAATGCTCGATCGCTGTTTGCGAACACCCGGTGCTACGGCTCGAATTAAGCCGAATTCCCGTGTCAAAACTGTCAGCAGGCGATCGGATTCGCCGATCGGCCCACTCTTGAGATTAATACCAGTTGCTTTGTAAGTTCGAGTCACTAGATTTTAGATTTTAGATTTTAGATTTTAGATTTACAAAGGCAGTAGCAAAAATAGTCCACAACGCAGAACTTTTATTCGATACTCGTTACCAGCAGTGCCTGGTAACGCAGATTCTTATGCTCTGCCTCCTAATCCTGTGCCGAGGCAGAGCAAGAGTGATATGGGTTCCGAGGCAGAGCCTTGGAACCAGTTAAATGACTAATGACTAATAACGTTCGCGAGCGGGAATAGCACTAATAACTAATAACTAATAACTAATGACAACTGCCCACTGTCAACTGTCAACTGTCAACTGTCAACTGTCAACTGACTAATGATTCTTATCTAAATGATCGCGCTGACGGATCAATTCCGGGCCACGAGAAGTCCCCAAACGAGTTGCACCAGCCACGATCAAATCTAAAGCTTGTTCGTGAGTACGAATTCCTCCGGCGGCTTTAATACCAACCCTTCCCTTAGTAATTTCCTTCAGTAACTCCACATCTTCAACTGTCGCCGCGCCAAAAAAGCCGGAGTTAGTTTTGATGTAAGCCGCGCCCGCTTCCATACAAATCTCAGCCGCTAATTGTTTTTCGGCATCGGAAAGCATCGAGCTTTCGATAATAGCTTTGATGGTTAGTCCGGTTTCTTCGCAAATTTCAGCTAGTTCCCTGTGAAATTCGTCCATTCTTCCAGCTTTCAATAATCCTAAGTTCACGCAGACATCTAACTCCACGGCTCCATTGTCTGCGGCTTCTAGGGCTTCGTAGAGTTTTACTGTTGATGTCGTTGCTCCGGTGGGAAAAGCTATGACAGTTGAGACTTTGGGCTTTTTGCCGTGCAGGAGATTTACGGCTTGTCGGACGTAGGCGGGATACACGCAAACTGTGGGAAACCCAAATCTTTCTGCTTCTTGGCAGCAGTTTTCTACTCGCTCTGGGGTGGCGCTTGGGTCGATCAAGGCGTGGTCGATAAATAGGGCAATATCGATGTCTGCCTGGTTTGCAGCCATTGTTGTTTTTTATCCGAAGTAACTACTTCCTTATTATGTAGCCAATTTACCAATCTTTGACCCCGCCCAAAAACTGATACAGGCTGGCGACTCCTGTCGTCGAGGGCTAAAAATTTTAGAGCAAAGTTTAAGTTCTCACATTTATCTGCCCTTGTAAATCTCAAATCTCAAATCTCAAATCTCAAATCTCAAATCGACTGACCTTACTCGCCTGCGCGATCGAGCACAAATACTCAATTCGCTGCTCGTAACAAATGTTGTGGGAATTAGTTGATCTATTATTACAATAAATAAATTTAGTATCTGCCTTTAGATACATTTTTCATCTTTCTTTAGGTATACTTTGTTAAAGGAGTTGCGGTAGAGGCTGCGCCAGCGACGCTAGGGCAGAGCCTGGTAGCGGCTACTATTTTTACTCCCAGTAGTGCTTTAAAAACATAATAGCCAGTGCCAAGTATGAATAATTTAGAACTCGAACAAGAAATTGGCAAGATGGCTAGGGCGATGATGACTCGCAATAGCTTAATTGGTAAAGATTTGATTGCGGATCTCAGAGGGCGGCTCTCTGTTGACAGTGTAGCTGCTTTGATGATTGTCAGTATTGAGCGTTTGATTTGGTCTGACTGCGAGTCGGTGATCTGGAGTTTGAGTTATTTGATTCCTGCTGACGTGATGGAAGAAATTCGCCGGATTACGGCGCTGGTTGTTTGCAAGCGGTTGATGGGCAAGGGTTTTGTGCTGGGGAAGGATTTTAGTATTGATGCTGCTGGCAGGTTGCTGTTGAGCGATCATGCTCAAACAGCGGTTGTGGTTGCTTGAATTGTGTCAGCAGAAGTTGGAGCTATTGGCACTATGGGATTTGCACTCTTTGTGTAACTGCAAACGCAATTCTGGATGCGGTAATAGTTGCGTGACTCGCGCAGATTTGAGATTCGCGGCAGCTCCAACCAGCGATGAGTGCGGTTAGTTGAAAGAGCATTTCATGAGAGAAAAATAGTTATTTTCGATCGCAAATTATTGAGTTTGTGACTGGCAGTTTGTACGGGCGATCGCCCTGTATCAAAAATTTCAGATTTTTAGTGAAATTACAGTTTAACTCCGGGCATTGTTCGTGTATAATCATCCCTAAGATAGATGCGAGATATTATGAACTTAATTCAAAACATGGAAGCGGCTTGGTATTATCATCTGGGTTCGCGCCTCCTCGAAGCTAACGATCACGATAATGCTCTGGCGAACTTTAGCAGAGCTGTGAATTTGCAATCGGATCATTATAAGGCTTGGTTCGGGCGAGGTATGGCTTTGGGGAACTTAGAACGACACTTAGAGGCGCTTTCAAGTTTTGATGAGGCCTTGGTGGTGCAGCCAAATGCGAGCTTTGGCTGGCACAACCGGGCTATTGCTTTAGGAAAGTTGAACCGCTCTTTGGAGGCGCTCAACAGTTTTGACAGGGCTCTGGAGTTCAATCCATGCTCGGCGAGTATTTGGCACAACCGGGGACTGACGCTGATCGATATGGGGCTTTACTATAAGGCGGTTCTGAGTTTCGATCGCTCTTTAAGTTTGCACCCGGAGGCTGCTTGGGCGTGGTACAACCGAGGTAATGCTTTGTTGGAACTCAAGCTTTACTATCAAGCGCTCAACAGTTTCGATCGCGCGATCGAGTTTAACCCAGACGACGCGAAGGCTTGGTACAATCGTGGTCTAGCTGCGAACTCAATGGGACTTTATAGACAAGCAGTGGCTAGTTTTAGCCGATCGATCGTTCTGAAACCGGACAGATCCGAAGCTGTGGAAGAGCGCAAGGTGGCTTTGGGGAAATTAGTAGGTTTAAATCAGAGAAATGCCAAGTTCACTCCTACATATGAGTGCCTGGTTGAGGATTATTTGATTTGGTACAATCGGGGTGTGGAATTGGCGCGACAAGGCAGCTATTCGGAGGCGATTGCTTGCTACGAAACGACCTTAGAAATCAATCCTAATTTTGCTAACGCTTTTTACAATCAAGCTTGCTGTTATGCGCTGCTGGGTTTTGCTGATTTGGCCCTGGACAATTTGCAGCGGGCTGTGGAGTTCATGCCTATTTTATACCGAGAGCTCGCTTTAGCTGACTCGGATTTAAGCTGCATTTGGAAACAAGAACGTTTTGCAGCGCTGATCCAAGGTTGAGAAGGAAGTTCGGCAACGGATTATGTAGCGGATGTAGCGGATGTAGCGGAGGTCAGTCCCAGGGAAAAAGCAGCAATTAAGGAACGTCCTAACTGATATTATTGGCGGTTTTTCTACGCAAAAAAAAGCTCGCGTTTCGGGCGAGCTTTTGTGGTTGGCGGAGGGAAATTCGATCGCCCTCAACAGTGTTTTTGCAATCTTTGCTACTGCACCGCAACTCTGATAGATGACTTGACTGGCCTGTTGGCAACTATTAGTACCTTGTAGGTACCAGACTCGGGGAGTTGAGCAAAAGTTTGACCTTCGCCTTGATCTAGGAGTTGTCCCGACGGAGATTCGATCGCCACATCGAGATTTTTGTTGCTAGCAGTCACCCTGATTGTCTGTCCCTGTTTTCCTGGAACTGTCAGGGGTTGGATTTGGTAGCCGGACATTTTGAGTTTGACTGTGGCTTCGTTTTCCCCGAAGGCGATCGGCATTGCGCGATCGGGCCGATAATTCCACTTAGCGTTAAAGTCGCGTCCGATTACGAAGCTGCTAGTCTCACCTTTCGGGGTGACACGCACCCGGTAGATGCCGGATTCTGGTAATTGGCCGATCCACTGATTGTCGCTTTTTTCAATAACTCCCATATTCTCACCGTTGGGGCTGTACAGTTCGGCTGTTAGTTGTCCCGCCCACAGCGAGAGAGTGAGTTCTCGCCCTTTGACACCTTCAAAAATATAGGTGGTGGGTTTGTTGATGGTGGCTCGAATTTCCGAGGTTGACATTCGCTCGATGGGTTCGAGCTTTGGAAGTGTGGCAGGTGTAGCTGACGTTGGCTCGATCGGTTCTAGGTTGGCAACTAGGGCAGAAGTAGCGAGTTTATTAACGGTTTGTGTAATTTCCGAGGCAGCCATCCGCTCGCTCGGTGCAATTTTTGGGGCTACAGGGCTGGCAAATACTGATTTTGCCATCATCATGAGTAGCATTCCAGTCAGTAAAATTAGTTTTTTCATGTAGAACTTCCAAGGGGGGTAATCAGTTGTATATGTTTACTTGTGTTTGGCTGCTTTCACCGGATCAAATCTGGCGGATCGCGATCGGCTTCATCAGCATAGAGGATACAGGTAAATATCCCGTACTTGCAAAAAACTGCTGGTAGCAGATTTGCACTGCGGTTCTAAGTAGTAGCCTGAGCTTTTCTAGACATTTCAATCATACTCCCTACGCATAATATCATCGATAATTTGAGTAATTTGGTTAAGGAAAATTAAAGTTTTTTCCAAGGATATTGCTAAAAAAATGCCCCCACCCAAAAAATGCGGTGTCAGGGCTTCAGGATGAGCTTTACTACCAGAAAACTGCCCTTCACCCAGCGGGGGTTACGGCCTCTACTGTTAACTGGTGCGAGGGCGATCGGCTTGTAGCTTGTAGGGTGCTTACGGCGCACCTTACCCTATTGGTAGCGTGTCAAAACTTTTTGACCTTAGTCCCGATCTTGTAGGGTTTATAGGGCTGGGTAAGGCAAGGATCTCTAATACAAACGAGTTTACCGATGCAAAACCCACCTCCCACGCGAGGTTTATTCCTACTACAAATTCGAGAGAATTTTTAGGTAAGCTTGTACGGTGTTGGACAAGCCCATTTCTAGCGCTTCGGCAATTAAAGCGTGACCGATCGACACTTCTAGTATATCAGGAATCGAGCAAAACTTAGCTAAATTGTCTAAATTCAAATCATGTCCGGCATTCACTCCCAAACCGACAGATTGAGCGGCTTGAGCTGCTAAGACATATTGTTGAAAAACAGATTCTACATTGCCTTCGCGATAAGCAGTTGCATAGGGTTCCGTGTACAGTTCTACTCGGTCTGCTCCAATTTCTTTTGCTAGGGGCATCAGAGCCGCATCTGCGTCCATAAACAGACTGACTCTAATGCCGTTATTTTTTAATTTTTCAATGATTGGTAAGAGCCGATCGCGATTTTCCGGAATATTCCAACCGCTATCGGATGTTAGCACGTCTGGAGCGTCCGGCACTAAGGTACACTGAGCCGGTTTGACATCGCAAACTATATCCATAAATGGTGGCTGAAACGGATTTCCTTCGATGTTGAACTCTACGGTGAGCATTTTGGCTAAGTCGTAAACATCGGCAACTTTGATGTGCCTTTCGTCGGGGCGGGGATGGACTGTAATTCCGTGGGCTCCGGCGGCAATTGCTGTTTTTGCGGCTTCGGTAACGCTGGGGATGCCGATATTTCGAGAGTTTCTGAGGAGGGCGATTCTGTTGATGTTGACGCTGAGTTTTGTCACGGGACGTTAATCTTTAAGGTTGATACTACTATATTAATCGCTTTCGGAACAAAACCTTTAGCGCCAGGCGATACTGTGACGACATTCTGAGTACAATTTATCTGATGCAAGCCGCACCGCTTTCTGCAATAAAATCCTCTGCTATTTGCTGTTTTGCGGCTAAATCTTCAAGATTTGCAATGCAGAAAAGGGGTGCAGTGCGATCGACTATTTCTGCCAGAAAATCTCGGCTGAAATATTTTAGTTCTAAGTCGGATCTGTGGGGACAGTAAATCATGCCCAACAGTTCGAGTAATGGTAGCAGCGTCAAATCGTGACAATTAGTTAACAGTTGACAGATGAGTGCGAAGTTTTTAGGCAGGGGATTTAAGCCCCTGCCTAAAAACAATCCACCTAAAGGTGGGGGCTTAAATCCCCTGTGTTTGGGTTAGAAACAATCTTTTCGAGCATGATTTGTCTCATCAAATCAAGCTATAATATTAGTTTTTCCTGGCTTGGACAAGTTTAACAAACATCACAGGTTGAGATTGCTGCGAGATTGTTTTGCAAGGAATTGCTAATGTGTCTGGTTGTGCGCTGCTGCCGAAAATTACGCGGGAATCGGCAAGGGAGAAGGGCAATTTTCGGGAAAGTACGCGCGGCGTAGCTATTGGGAGCGTGAATCGCCCGTGATTGAAAATCAGTCTTAAAATTCTCACTCATCAGAAACTTGCCCGCTGTCCGGTAACATGAGAAAGGATTAATTTTTAACAGCGCGGCATGGCAATTATTTGGGAACTCGACTTTTACAGCCGTCCGATCCTAGACGAGCGAGAGAAAAAAAAATGGGAAGTGTTGATTTGCGAAAGCCCGCTGAATGTGGGCGACAAGGCAGAATCTCTGTTTCGCTACTCGCAATTCTGCCCCAGTACAACCGTGAATTCCCTGTGGCTGGCTGGTGCAATTAAAGAGGCGATCGCCTCTGCACCGAAACGTCCCGAAAAAATCCGCTTTTTCCGTCGCCAAATGGCGAACATGATTACCAAAGCCTGCGAGGAGTTGGACATTCCCGCCGCCTCCAGCCGCCGCACCCTCGCCCTCAGCCTGTGGCTGGAAGAACGGATGCAAGACGTTTATCCCTCCGAACCGGGCTATCAACCGGTTGTGAACCCCAGCGTTCAATTTGTACCCGAAACGCCCGTAGCGCTGCCAGATGCTTTAATCGGCGAAAAATGGGCGTTTGTCAGTTTGCCGATCGCAGCTTTTGACGAGATGTCCGAGTGGGACATCGGATTTGGCGAAGCTTTCGGGCTCCCGATGACAGGCCTCGCCCCGGAAACGCAAATTCCCGGGTTGATGATCTACTCGTCGAGAGCAACGGCTTTGGCTGGTTGGATGTCGGCTTTAGAGTTGGCTTTTATCAAATTTGAGAGCGGCCCGCCCGCTAAGCTGGTATTGGATACCGGAGCTAACGATCGCTGGATTGTAGCTAATCTTAGAGACGCAGCAACTGAGAGAGAAGGCAAAGCATTTGAAGTCGCGAAAAAACAAGCAAAACAAGTACATTTCTTAGCGATTCAGTCGAATCCCGAATCGGAATCTTTCGCGGGATTTTGGCTGTTGCATGAATTAACTATTTAGTTGTTCGTTGTTATTTGTTAGTTGTTAGTTGTTACTTGCTATTTGTTAGTTGTAGATTATGAGTTGTGACTTTTAATAACCAATAACCAATAACCAGTAACCAATAACCAATAACCAATAACCAATAACCGATCGCCCATTACTAACCACCGACAACAATGACCAATCACCAATCAGCAGAACAACTGCTAGAACTAGCCACCAAAGCAGGTGCTGAAGCTGCTGAGGTATTGGAATCGCAATCGCTCTCGCGGCCGGTCTTTTTTGAAGCAAACCGCCTCAAACAGCTAGAAACCGCCCAAGCAGAAGGTATTGCTTTACGGCTGTGGCGGGACGGGCGGCCGGGTTTGGCGGTGGCTTACGGGCCCGTGGAACCGCAAATTTTGGTCGATCGGGCGATCGCGCTTTCGCAACTCAACGAACCGGAAACCATCGAACTCGGCACCGGTGAGAAAGTTGTTTATCCCGATCGCGGAGTGTCAGTCCCAGCCGAACAGCTAGTAAACTGGGGAAAAGAGGCGATCGCGATCGTCCGCGAAGCCTATCCCGAAAGCCTCTGCACCGCCGAACTCGACTGCGAAATCGAAAGCACCCGCTTGCTGAACACCAGAGGCTTAGATTCGGCCCACACCGACACCACTCTCAGCGGTTACTTGTCAGCAGAATTAGTGCGGGGCGAAGATTTCCTGAATATTTGGGAAGGCGAAACCGAACGCGGCACCCTCGACATGAACACCAGCGCCAAGCGGGTGTTGCAGCGATTGGAATGGGCGAAAGAGAATGTAGCCCCCGCCACGGGGCGCGTGCCGGTGCTGTTTACAGCCAAAGCCGCCGATTTGCTGTGGGGGACTGTCTGTGCTGCATTGAATGGCAAACAGGTACTCGAAGGCGCTTCGCCTTGGAGCGATCGATTGGGCCAACAAGTCACCTCACCGCTAGTTACTCTCTCTCAAGAACCGAATACTGGGCCTTATAGCTGTCCTTTTGATGACGAAGGAACTCCCACTAGGGCGATCGTCTTTATCAACAATGGAGTATTGCAGCTATTTTATACCGATCGCACCACCGGACGAGCCTTGGGTAGCGGCACCACCGGCAACGGATTTCGCCCCGGTTTGGGTAGCTATCCCACCCCAAGTTTGTTTAATGTTTTAATTAAACCAGGTTCGCTTTCGTTAATTGACTTAATCCGTCAACTAGACGACGGAATTGTAATCGATCAAATGCTCGGCGGTAGTGCCGGAATTTCCGGCGATTTTTCAATTAACGTCGATCTCGGCTACCGAGTCAAAAAAGGTCAAATAGTCGGTAGAATCAAAGACACAATGGTAGCCGGCAACGTTTACAGCGTCCTCAAACAATTGGTAGAATTAGGAGGAGACTCCGAGTGGAATGGTTCTTGCCACACACCGTCTGTAATTGTAGAGGGATTGTCCGTTACCGGCAAAAACTAAAGTCATCGGAATTGGGCATAGGGCATCGGGCATTGGTAATTGGCAAATAGTGAGTAGTTAGTAGTTAGTGGTTACTTGTTGTAGGACTACAGTTAACAGTAAATCATAACTAAGTTTTTCGACACCGAGTCAACAGTCAACAATCACCTGACGGTGCAACCGGAATTGATATAACAAATGCCCCGATGCCCTGTTTGGCCGATGCCCTATGCCCGATGCCCTATGCCCAATTCCCAATTCCCAATTTCCAATTCCCAATTCCCAATTCCCAAACATAATATGCGTATTTGTTTTATCGGTGATTCTTTCGTAAACGGTACTTGCGATCCAAAATGCCTAGGTTGGACAGGGCGAATTTGCGCAGCCGTTTGCAAGCAAGGACACGATATCACCTACTACAATTTAGGAGTAAGGGGAGCAACCAGTACCGATATACAATCTCGCTGGTTCAGCGAAGTTTTTGACCGCTTACCTCACTACTGCGACAGCAGAATAGTATTTTCCTTTGGCCTCAATGATACTCACTTAGAAAACGAAAAAAGTCTAGTAGAAGTTGAAAGATCCATTGCAAATACCCGAGAAATTCTGAATGCTGCCAAAGAAATAGCCCCAGTTTTAATGATCGGGCCTCCACCAGTTATTGATGTCAGTCGAAATGTGAGAATTGCCAACTTATCGAAACATTTTTCCGAAGTCTGTACCCAGTTAAACGTGCCTTATTTAGATATTTATACCCCGTTGCAAAAGTCAGAAATTTGGCTGCAAGAACTTGACCAAAATGACGATACTCATCCCCGTGCCGCTGGTTATGCGGAATTGGCTAGAATAGTTCACAATTGGGACGGTTGGAAAGATTGGTTTAAAAATATCACTGTATCAGATCGAGAGACAATAACGCTGTTTCGAGCTGTCGGGAAAAAAGAAATGGAGTTAATTCAAGAAAGCGATTTCATCGCATTTCCGCCGCGTCTATCTTTTCAGCCTATCTTTTATCCTGTACTTCACAAAGCTTATGCTATCCAAATTGCGCGAGATTGGAATACAAAAGATGCAGCATCTGGATATTTTGGCTATGTAACCCGGTTTCGAGTTTTGGCCGACTTCTTAAAAAAATATCCCGTCCAAACTGTCGGTAGTTCGATTCACCAAGAATATTGGATTCCGGCAGAAGAGTTGGCAGAATTCAATCGCAATATTGTCGGGAAAATTGAAATTATTGCAGAATATCAACCGTAGAAAAGGAGCGATGACAAGTGTTAGATTTCAATCAATTTGAAGTTGTAAGTTTTGACTGTTACGGCACTCTCATAGATTGGGAAAAGGGGATCTTGCCACCCTTGAAACAATTACTGTCAAATCGGGAAATCGATTTCAGTGATGACGGAACTTTAGAGCTTTTTGCGGAATTTGAATCCGAACTAGAAAAGGATAAAAGCGATTATATCGAATACCGGAAAATTTTGCAAGAAATAGTAAAAAGATTCGATCAAAGATTTAATTTTGAACCGACAGAAACAGAATCAGGAACAGAAATAAACTGTTTGGTTGATTCCCTGAAAAATTGGCAACCTTTTCCTGATACAGTTGCAGCCTTGTCAGCGCTTAAGCAAAAATATAAACTGGCGGTAATTTCCAATATTGATGATGACTTGTTTGCGGGCACGGCGAAACACTTAAAAGTTGAATTCGACTGGTTGATTACTGCGCCACAAGTACGATCGTACAAACCGTCAACTCGTAACTTTGAAATCGCCCTAGAAACAATGGGAATACCACCGGAAAAACTCTTGCACGTTGCTCAAAGTGTGTATCACGACATTGTACCAGCAACATCTATGGGAATCTCCACAGTTTGGGTAAATCGGCGGCAGGGAAAAGCAGGATTTGGAGCAACATTGCCGGCCAGCGCCCAGCCGGATTTAGAAGTGCCGGATTTGAAAACGTTGGTGGAGGCGATCGGCTAAATAACCGCAGATTGATATCAAATCTGCTAGCATCGGAATTACAGCAGATTTCAGGTAAGTATCGAGCCATTTTTTGCTAAAGTCGATCCTAGCAGATAATTCGCAGGCAATTAGCCCTACTTATGCCGTACATTTCCATCCCTAAACAACTTAGGGAACCTTCCAGGGTCATCGCATCTCAACTATTTTTACGACCAAAACGCCTCGCTATCTTTGAAGCTTGCCTGATTGGTCTAGTCGCCGGACTAGCAGGCGTTTTACTCAAATCAGGAGTCGGATGGCTCGGCAGTTGGCGAGTTGCAACCTCCACAGTAATTCCTGCTTGGATATTACTCCCCAGCGTCGGTTTATTGGGCGGGTTGCTAACAGGTTTCTTGGTTGAACGTTTGGCTCCAGAAACTGCTGGGAGCGGCATTCCTCACGTCAAAGCTGCCCTCGGCGGCGTCAATCTTTCCTTGGATTTGCGAGTAGCTGTCGCCAAACTTATCACCACTATTTTAGCAGTTGGTTCCGGTTTAACTCTAGGAAGACAAGGCCCAACTGTACAAATAGGAGCATCCTTAGCAGGCTGGATTGGTCACTTGATGCCTACTTCCCCAGACTACCGCCGGCAATTGATTGCTTGCGGTGCAGCGGCGGGATTAGCTGCTGGTTTCAATGCTCCGATTGCCGGAGTTTTGTTTGTCGTTGAAGAACTCCTGCACGACGTTTCGGGATTGACTTTAGGGACGGCAATTATCGCTTCATTTATCGGTGCAGTTGTCTCGCAGCTTTTGGGCGGCGATTCTTTGAATTTGAACCTTCGCCAGTACCCAATCAGTTTTGCAGCTCAGGAAATTCCCTTCTATATACTGTTAGGAGTTTTAGCTGGAATTCTGGGAGCTTTATTTAGCAAAGGGATTATTGCTAGCTTGCAATTTAACAGGCGCACGCTAAAATTACCCTTGCCTGCAAGAATTGCTCTAGCTGGCACAATCTGCGGTTTTGTCATAGCTTTTATGCCAGAAAGTTTCCGCAATAATACAGGTTTGCGGGAGTTTTTACTGACTGGTGAAGCGAACTTTATCACCAGTTTAATTGCTTTTATAGCTCACTTTTTTCTGACAATTATTTCTGCTGCTTCTGGAGCTCCGGGAGGATTGTTTGCTCCTTCTCTGGTTATGGGTTCTGCACTCGGTCACATCGTGGGAATTATGCAAGCAAATTCCCTGGGCGTGGGTTTGCCGACAACCTATGCTTTGGCGGGAATGGGAGCGTTTTTTTGTGCGGTTTCGAGAGCGCCGATTACTGCGGTAGTAATTGTGTTTGAAATTACGGCGGATTTCAAATTAGTGCTACCTTTGATGATCTGTTCTGTTGTTGCTTATTTAGTCGCAGAAAAGGTAGATAGTGGCTCTTTGTACGATCGCCTTTTGGAGTTTAACGGCATTCAACTAACCAAGGCAAAACCTGCAACTGATACTCTGAGCGACTTGATCGCAGCTAATGTCATGCAGCGCCGAGTTGAAACTCTTTCGAGTCTGCTGACTTTCGATGAAGTGATCCAGGCTTTTTCGCGATCGAGCCACCGTGGTTTTCCGGTAGTAGACGATGGCAAATTAGTCGGAATTATTAGTCAAACCGATTTAGCAAAAGCCACCGAGCGCAATTTTTCCGGGAAGTCCATGCTCAAAGAATTTATGACTGCACAGCCGATCGCAGTCAAAGCCAAGGATACCTTAAGCGAGGTACTATACAGACTCAATCACTACAATATCAGCCGCTTACCCGTCGTAGAAGGACGGCATTTAGTCGGAATTATTACCCGCAGCGACATAATCCGAGTAGAATCCGATCGCCTCAGCGGAGAAACAACCCAGGGCCCGCATCCAGAACCATCCTATGTAGTCTATCAAACCAGAGCGCCGCAAGTCGGAAACGGCCGGTTATTGGTGCCACTCTCCAACCCGCAAACAGCACCAGCGTTGCTGCGACTAGCGGCCGCCATTGCGCGCGATCGCAATTACGAATTAGAATGCCTACAAATCATCATAGTACCGCGCAACAGTTCCCCCTCAGAAAGCGCAGTGCGGACTACAAAAAGCCGTCGTCTCCTGCAACAAGCCGAGCGAATTATTCGCACTTGGAATTTGCCAGTACACACCCAAATACGGGTAGCTCACGACGTACCTAACGCGATTTTGGAGACAATTAGGGAGCGACACATAGATCTAATTTTGATGGGCTGGCAAGGCGAATTATCCACAACCGGACGCATTTTTGGCGATGTGGTCGATACCGTCATTCGGCAAGCCGGCAGCGAGGTAGTCTTGGTGAAGTGGAGCGAAAAACTATTAGCAACACGCCAGAAAAATAAGTTTGTAGCTACTAGCAAAGCGCGGGAATATGCGTCTACAGAATGGCAGTTAAATGCCGCAGGAGTTGATGACGCAGAAAATTCCCAATTTGCGGCATCAAGTTCATCAGCGACTGCTGAGACTGAACTTTCCCCGCCGAATTCCGACATTCCAACGCCAGAATTGGGTCTGCACACGCTAATGGGTTTGCAGCGCTGGTTGGTGCCAATTCGCGGCAGTTACAAGCAAGCTGCGGCTTTGCGGCTGCTACCTGCTTTGGTGGCGGCGAGTGAAGTACCGGAGATTAAATTGTGTCAAGTTCATCAGCCTTCTGTCGAAATGCCCGATCGCGTAGAATTAAAGCAAGCTGCGGATTTTCTCAAGCGCAGGGTTAGTTGTTCGGTAGTAGCAACTTCGGTTTGCGCTAAGTCGGTTTCTGATGCTTTAATTGATTTAGCTCAGAATGATCAGTGTGATGCGATCGTCCTGGGAGCGAGCCGCGAAGGGATGCTAAAGCAGGTGATTCAGGGGAACATTCCCGAGGCTGTGGCGCGCGGTTGCGACTGTACAGTCATTTTAGTACGATCGGCATCCTAGCAAAATCATAGCATGGGCGATTTGCGATCGGGGATTAAAGTTTGTAGGGTGTGCACTGCGCACCGATTGATTTTGTAGCTAACCGTAGGGTGCGCCAGAGCGAAAATTATCTGTCTGCGATCGTCACATTCTGACCTGACGCACCCTACAATAACTAATGACTAATGACCAATGACTAATAGACCTCTTGCAAAAATAACTAGGACGGGCTCTCCGGCCCGTTCCACAAAAAACATTTTTTCTTGTGGAACAGGCATCTTGCCTGTTACAAAATTTGATTAAAATGAATTTTGCAATCTTGTCTAATGACTAATGACCAATGACTAATGACCAATGACTAATGACGAATTATTATGGTTCACTTTAACGTTGGCTTTCAACACTTCAATTCCTTCGCCGACATCACCCTATCCCTGGCAAAAACCTTAGACAAAATCGGAATTCCTATCTCAGTCGAACCTTCGGAAATTGCCTCTCACGTCACCCGCAATTCCACAGCCGAAGAAAACCATCTGCTAGAGAAGTGGATGAACACCGCACCATCAGATTTATTTCAGCTTAAATGGTCTCATTACTGGAAACCTTATTTTCTCAAAGAACTCAACGGACATCTCAACTTAGAATTTTTTGCAATTAATTACGAATTCGCCAAAAACAATGATGATCATGATTACTGGATTTACGATGCTGTCAACAATTCATCCCACATCCTAGCAGTAAGCGAATATTCTAAAAACGTTTTAATCAAAGCTGGCTGTCCAGCCCAAAAAGTCTCAGTAATACCTCTCGGCTTCAATCCTTTAATCTCGCAACTCTATTCTCTCAGACCGCAGAAAACCCAAAAAGATGTAAAATATATTCTGCACATGACCAATTCTTTTGATTTATATAGATTTGGCACGGATCTCGCCATCCAAGCTTTTTATCAAGAGTTTAAAGACGATGCCAACGTAGAGTTAATCATCAAAGATGGCGGCAAAAATCCTGATGTCATAGTGGAACATCTCATAAATATCGAAAAACAATTCGGCAAGTTAAAGTCAAAAGTTCAAGTAAGGCCAAAATTTTGTACTAAAGCAGAACTAGCTGATTTATACTTATCAGCAGATGCTTTTTTAGCTCCGTTTCGAGGCGAAGGTTTTGCGATCAAGATTTTGGATGCCTTTGCTGCGGGTTTACCCGTCGCTATGACTATGTACGGCGGCCCAACTGAATACGCCAATACTGCTAACTGCTATCCCATTGCTTACGATCTAATTCCCGTAGGAGAATGTTACGATACTCAGTATCTAAAAATCCGAAATTCTCCACATTGGGCGGAACCAAATGTTCAGTCTGTTCGCCAACAGTTGCGAAAAATTGTTGAAGACCCGATGCGCTTTCAGGTTGCTCAAAAAGCTAGAGAGACTGCGGATTTATTTAATTGGGAAGCTGCGGGAAAAAAATTGCTAAGATTAATGCGAGAGTTGTTTTAGGAGCGAAAATTATGGGACTCGAACGCAAAATGTTTAGGGGAATGTTTTCACCTACCGAAGTGGTAAGATTGAAACAGCCTTGTTTTACTCCAGGGCGATTGTTTGAACCAGGAAAATATAACGCCGCCGATTTACCGGATGTCGCTTTTGATATGGGTTTGGTAGACCATTTACCGCCAGTCAAAGGTAATAGTGCAGAAAATTTCCACCCCCAAAACCCACAACCTCAAAACCTTGAGGAATAAACTCCAGTTTGTAGTAAGGACTTTAGTCCTAAAAATCCCATTTTGTAGGGTGCGCAATGCGCACCGGCTAATATCTTGTAGGGTGCGTAATGCGCACCGGCTGATATTTTGTAGGGTGCGTAATGCCATACCTGTCTGGCGTGTTAAATTTGAACCATAAAAAACCATCAAACCGCTATTTCACGTTCGGATTTTTCTCTCCTTCAACCAATAAAAATTGGTCTTAGAGCTTGGCTTCAAAATAAAAACGCTGAAAGTTAGTCAACCGGTGCGCAGTGCGCACCCTACAAATACAGAGTGTGCGTCTTGGGATGTGGAACAAAGATCAAGCCAATTTAACCATTTTGCTCAATCTGGGCAATTAACTCTTTCAAAACCTTACTAGCTTGATCATTCTCAATCTGACAAGTTCCGGCATTCAGGTGTCCGCCGCCGCCATATCTTAACATTAACTCCCCAATATTAGTTTTAGAAGTTTTGTTAAAGATTGACTTACCAACTGCGAAAACAGTATTTTGTTGTTTCAGTCCCCAAAGTGCGTGAATCGATATATTACACTCGGGGAACAAAGCATAAATTACAAAACGATTCCCCGCATAAATCACATCCTCGTTGCGCAAATCCAAAACAACTAAATTATCATAAACTTTGGCGCAGCGCTGTATTTGCTCTTTGAATTTTTTTTCTTGCTCGAAGTAGAGGTCTACTCTTTCTTTCACATCAGGAAGCTGCAAAATTTGAGCGATGGCATGATTTTTGCAGTAATCGATTAACTGCATCATTAATTGATAATTGGAAACGGTAAATTCTTTAAATCTGCCTAAGCCAGTTCTGGCATCCATTAAGAAGTTTAACAACACCCATTCTTCTGGATGCAAAACCTCTTCTTTGGCAAATTGAGCCGAATCTGATTTGTCAACTGCCGCCATCATCGTGTCGGAAATCTCAGGAAATTTCCCTTGACCTCCATAATATTTGTACAGCACCCGGGCTGCTGAAGCTGCATAGGGGTCGATGATGTGGTTGATTTTGATTTTGTGATGTCGGAGAGTTTCGCTGAAATGGTGGTCGAAAGCGAGATAAACTCCCTCAACATAGGGTAAATTGGTGCTAATATCGTTATTTGTTATTTCAATTTTTCCATCCTGCATATCTTTAGGATGTACGAATTTAATCTCGTCGATCAAATCGAGTTCTTTGAGCAAAACTGCACAGACAAGACCGTCAAAATCGCTACGGGTGACTAATCTGTATTTTTTAGTGAGTGGCATATGCTTTGGTGATGCGGAGGAACTGATTATAAGACAATATAACTTATTACCCGATCGCACTACAATATGAACCCTAACCCTTACGCTTGGATAGAGAAGTCTCTCGACACTATTCGTCGCGCCGATTGGTATCGATCGCCACAATCGATCGAAAGTTCCCCCGGGCCTGTGGTAAAATTAGCAGGCCGTCGGCTGATTAACTTTGCCAGCAACGATTATCTGGGACTTGCCGGCGATGACAGGTTAATTCAAGCGGCTGTTGCTGCAACTAAGGAATTTGGTACGGGTGCGACGGGTTCGAGGTTGGTAAGCGGACACCGCGATTTGCACCGACAGCTAGAGGTGGCTATTGCTAATTTAAAACAAACTGAGGATGCTTTAGTATTTAGTTCGGGATATTTGGCGAATTTAGGGGCGATCGCATCTGTTGTCGGCCAGCGCGATCTGATATTATCTGACAAGTACAACCATTCGAGCCTCAAAAACGGAGCCACACTCAGCGGTGCAACAACGCTAGAGTACAATCATTGCCATCTTGAGGATTTAAAGCTCAAGCTAGAGCAAAATCGCGCCAAATACCGGAAGTGTTTAATTATTACCGATAGCGTCTTCAGCATGGACGGAGATTTATGTCCATTACCGCAGTTGTTAGCTTTAGCCGAACAATTTAACTGTATGGTATTAGTAGATGAAGCTCACGCCACAGGAGTTTTCGGTGCTAGCGGTGCAGGTTGCGCCGAACATTTCGGGTGTACGGGATTGCCACTAATTCAAGTTGGCACACTCAGCAAAGCTTTAGGAAGTTTGGGAGGCTACGTTGCGGGCTCTGCTGCTTTAATTGATTTTCTCCGCAATCGAGCGGCGAGTTGGATTTATACTACAGCATTGACACCTGCTGACACGGCGGCGGCTTTGGAAGCTGTGAGAATTGTCCAACAAGAACCAGAACGCCGAGTTCGATTGCAGCAAAATATCGAAACTTTCAAATATGACGCGATTACCAATCACCAATTACCAATTAGCAATTCCCTCTCCCCAATTTTCAGTTTGCCCCTAAAAGATGCAGCCACAGCTTTAACAGTTAGTAGCCAACTTAAGGAGATGGGTATTTTTGCTGTGGCGATTCGCCCTCCGACTGTCAGCGTGAGTCGAATTCGGATTTCGCTGATGGCAACTCACGAGCTCGCACACCTTCAGCAGTTGGTAGAGGCTTTGGGGCAAGTTTTGAGTTTGGGCTAAATGTTGGGTGCGCAGTGCGCTAGGGCATCGGGCATCGCCCTAATGACTAATGGCTTTTGACTAATGACTTTGGATTGTCAAGGTATCGCTATTGACTTATAGCCAGGAGTATACATGATTTGGGTCGATCGGTCAATCAATGTAAACTTTTTGTAAATTTCGATACTTTTTGAAATTTCGCGCTATATTGAATAAGTAGCCACTACACCAAATTTAATATAAGGAACGTCCACCATGAACACAAATCGCCAAAACGTCAAAAAAATCTCTGACACCCACCGTGCTAATATTCAAAAGCAACTGACGCACCGCATCGAAGTAGCCAGAGCCAGCGGCAACCAAGATTTGATTCGGGTGCTTGAAGACGAAATGAAACAGTTGTAAGAAGCTGTAACTAAAATTTGTCCGTAGTTCGATTTAGAGGGTTGCGTGAGAAATGCAGAATTCCCGCAACCGCTACCTTTTGATTTTTCACTCCTCTCTTAGTTGGTAGAAAAAAACCCGGTTTCTTCAAGAAACCGGGTTTTTTCTGGAACTTTTGGGTGCTTGTGGCGCGCCTGATGTCGTGTTTGGTCGCCACTAACAAGTAAGGATTTGTGCGGACTGAAGTCGTCACTACGAACTGCGGACTGAAGTCCGCACTACGAATAACAAGTAGGGATTTGTGCGGACTGAAGTCGTCACTACGAACTGCGGACTGAAGTCCGCACTACGAACTGTCTTATCTGCCTCCGACTACAACATTTTTAATGCGCAAATGGGGGCCGCCGACGCTGACAGCTAAACCGTTTTGGCCGCCTTTACCGCAGCCGCCGTAGGCATAAACTGAGTCGTTGCCGATCGACTCAATATCCTTTAAAGTCTGAAATACATTGCCGCTTAATGTGACATCACTCACCGGTTCAGCCAATTTGCCGTTGCGAATCATGAAGCCTTCCGCCGCCGCAAAGGTAAACATTTCGCCGTTGGTTTGTCCTCCCAACATCCGCACTGCATACACTCCTTCCTCAATGTCGCCCACCATTTCGTCGAAAGAATGTGCCCCAGATTCGATCGCCGTATTAGTCATTCTCACCAACGGCATAAAAGTAGCGCTTAGAGCCCGCGCATTTCCCGTCGGAGCTTCGCCCATTTTGCCCGCAGTCTCGCGATTGTGCATCCTCGCTGCTAAAACTCCATTTTTGATTAAATGCTTGCACTGAGCCGGCACACCTTCGTCGTCATATTTGAGAGTTCCTGGCAATCCCGGCAGAGTTGCGTCGTCAATTACATTCAATTGTTCGATCGCCACAGGCTTGCCCAAAGTCAACAATTCCTGCATTTTTGGGTTTTCGTAAATCCCGTCTGCTTCCGACAAATGACCGAAAGCTTCGTGAATAAATACCCCAGACAAATAAGGGTCTAAAATCACCGGATACTGGCCACCTTTGACAGGTTTTGCTTCTAGTTGGCCCACAGCTCGAACGGCCGCACTCTTAACACGATCTTCGATATTTGTCAAGACATTGTAATCCGATCGCGAATGAATCGACTCAAACCCTTGGCGGACGACACCGCCTTCGCCACGGGCGATCGCCCCGAAGCGCCCGGTGACATCCAAACGCTCTTGAGCGATCGAAGTGCCTTGAGAATTCACAAAATAAGTAATCCCGAATCTGTCGCTATAACCGGCCATTGTTGTCTGAATTCGCGGGTCATAATCTAACAGCAACTGGTTGTAAGATTCGAGCAACTTGCGCTTTTCTGCTAGAGTGATCGATCGCGGATCGCGGCCCAATTCCACCGCGACATAATCTTGAATCGGGGTGACATCTGCTAGTACAGTTTTTTCGCTACCAACTAAACGAGACTGCACGACAGCTTCTTCAATGCGAGCTTTTAACTCAGCTAAACCGTTAAAAGTTACAAAACTCCAGCCGCCTTTGTGACAGGCGCGGATGCCGCCGGCGAGACTGAAACTGCGGTTGACGGCATCTAACTGAGGGCCGCGAAAACTAATCGCTGTTGACTCGCTTTTTTCCAGGCGAACTTCTAAATAATCTACTCGATCGCGATAAGGTGCGATCGCTTCCATCAACTGTTCTTGCATCAAATTGCCCCTATGAATGATTCGCCGTAGCGATGAAAAAAATTAGTGCTAAGCCTATTTTAGCCAATAAATCCCGTCTTTCGGGTGCGCGAGTCCGGGAGAGGGGGAGAACGGGAGAACGGGAGAGGGAATTGGTGTCAACAAACACGTCAAACGTAGTTCCAGTCTTCTGTCTGGTGATTAAGGCCTGATCCCCCCTAACCCCCCTTAAGAAGGGGGGGACAAGAAGCACTCAAAGTCCCCCTTCTTAAGGGGGATTTAGGGGGATCAGGTCTCAGATGCGAACGAGAAATACAAAGGTTTTTGACCTTAAGTTGACACCAATGGGGAGAATGGGAGAGGGAATTGAAATATACCAGTTAAATGCAGTACAGCTTAGAACACAAAAAAACTCGCGCAGGCTTGCCAAAAGCCCGGTATGCCGTAAATTTTGCATCTGCCTAGAGAAATCGAATTAAACTAAATCTATCTAAAGACGTAAAAATATACCTTAACTGCCGGCAGATGGAATACTTTAAGCTTAAAAAATTCCAAATTTCACCGTATTTAGCAGCAATTTCGGCATTTCTAGCCATTTTGGTCGGAGTTGGTATTTTAGACCGATCGGAAGAACAGCGATTTTTGCAGCACAACCGCGCTAATACGCTCGATCGGCTCAGCACAGTCCGTTCTAAGCTGGAAGGCTCTTTGAATTCCCGGCTATTTCTGATGCGGGGTTTGGTGGCTTACATTTCCAACAACCCAAACATCACCGAAGCCGAGTTTGCAGCGACGGCGAGAATTCTGGTGGCACAGCAAACCGGCATTCGCGCCATAACTTTAGTTAAAGGCACGACGGTCGCTTACATTTATCCGCGGGACGGAAATGAAGCGGCGATCGGAGTTGACTTGACGGCGCTACCCGAACAGCGGCAAATGGTCAAAGAGGCGATCGACACCAGAAAAACTTTGCTAGCCGGGCCCGTGAAATTATTGGAGGGGGACGAGACGTTCATCGGTCGATCGCCGATTTTTCTCACACCCTCCGGTGCAGATCCCGAAACAGGAGTTTATTGGGGCTTGACAGGCCTGATCATCGACAAAAATTCCCTGATTGAGGAAGCAGGACTCAACGACTCCTCAGCGAAGCTGCAATACGCTTTGCAGGGCAAAGACGGGAAGGGAGCATCCGGCGCAGTGTTTTTCGGTGACGGGTCAATTTTTCAGAACAATCCAGTGCTGCTGGAAGTGACTTTGCCCAACGGTTCCTGGCAGTTGGCAGCAATTCCGGTGGGAGGATGGCCCGAGAATTCGCCGCTGCGGGGATGGTTGCTTTTTGGTGGTGGCTTGCTGGCTGTTTTCAGCGGGGCGGTGGCGTTTAGCTGGGTGTACGGGCCTGCGAAATTGCGAGCCAGCGAAGCTAAGTATCGGCAATTGGTGGAGAATGCTAACAGCATTATTGTGCAGTTAGACAGTGAAGGCAATATTACTTTTTTTAATGAGTTTGCGGAAACTTTTTTTGGGTATTCGGAAGCAGAAATAATTGGCAAAAGTGCGATCGGCACAATTGTAGATCCGACCAATTTGTCGGAAAACCATTTAGCCGTAATGATTCGAGACTGTGTGGCACAGCCGGACAAATACTTCAAACGCGAAAATGAAAACATCCGCCGCAATGGCGAAAAAGTCTGGGTAGCCTGGAGAAACCAACCTTTGCTCGATGCCAAAGGACGATCGATCGGGCTGCTGTCGGTCGGTACAGATATTAGCGATCGCATCTTAGCGGAAGCCGCCCTGCAAGCTTCAGAAGCCGAACTGCGAGCTCTATTCGCTGCCATGAATGACGTGATTTTCGTGATTGATACGGATGGACGCTACCTGAAAATTGCGCCCACAAATCCCGAACTTTTGTACAAACCACCAACAGAACTTGTCGGCAAAATTTTACACGAAATCATGCCACCAGAATTAGCAGATTTTTTTCTCAGTCAAATTCGACTTACCGCCAACACACAGCAGACACATTCACTAGAATACAGCCTGCCAATTGACAACAAAGACTTTTGGTTGGCCGCTACCATTTCGCCAATGCAGGAAAATACTGTTATTTGGATTGCCCGCGACATTACGCAGCGCAAGCAAGCTGAAAATTGGTTAACTGGTCAAAAACAAATTTTAGAAATGATTGCTAAGGACGCTCCTCTGGGCGATACTTTGAATACTTTAGTTGAAATTATCGAACAGCAATCGAGAGATGTCATGGGTTCGATTTTGCTTCTAGCTCCAGACGGCGAACATTTGCTGCACGGAGCCGCGCCAAGTTTGCCAGAAAGTTACAATGCTGCTGTTAATGGAATACCCATCGGCCCGAATGTTGGTTCTTGCGGCACTGCTGTCTATCGCTGCGAACAGGTGATCGTTACAGATATTGCCACCGATCCTTTGTGGGCAAATTTTCGAGATTTAGCCTTGAGTTTTGGACTGAGAGCTTGCTGGTCTACTCCAATTTTCTCATCTCAGGGTCAAGTTTTGGGGACTTGTGCGATGTATTATGCCCAACCGCGTACTCCCCAAAATTTTGAGCTGC